>Ga0209066_10002687_pt1 | contig 21199 bp, 12 predicted proteins | sample All_14_2_FD_187198 | JGI IMG/M metagenome (GOLD analysis project Ga0209066, IMG submission 187198) | Freshwater microbial communities in response to fracking from Pennsylvania, USA - Allegheny Zone_MetaG_DW_15 (SPAdes) (version 2) ... | reverse complement strand
AATCTCTCAATGAACTCCCCTGTCTTCAGCATCCAGTGCGTGAATTGGGACTGCAAAAGTACACACTTTTACATTATCTCCAAACGTTTTCTGAAAATTTTTCGAGAATTTTTCTTTAGCAGTCAGCATTCAGCAGTCAGCAATCAGTGGTTCAGCTTGTTAAGATGTCGGCTGTCGGCTGTCAGCTATCGGCTGTCAGCTATTGGCTGTTGGCTTGCGGTTCTCGGTTCTTGGTTTTTGATCCGGGTTCATACGGACGCAAGATTTTGCGTCCCTACTTTATTTCTTTTGCCTTCATTTCTCTCTACTATATACTCTCAACTTTAGCCTTTAGCCTTTAGCCTTTTTCCTTTTTTACTGACTGCTGACTGCTGACTGCTCCTCAAACTTTCCCGGGAAATTCAGGTTTATTTACTTTCAAATCATTCAACAGTATGAAAATAAATATTCTTACATTGATTATTGCCATAGCATTGATATCGTGCAATAACGACGGTTCATCAGCCCCGCAGAATAATACTATAAGTGGTACCCCGGTTGAAACAGGAAAGGCTAATACGGATTATAAGCCGGCTTTTGAAGGGCAGACAAGAATAGCCGGGGTTAAAACATCCACACCTTTTGAGGGTGTGAAAGTTTCAGAATCATTAAACAGCCCCTGGGGTATAGTATCACTGCCCGACGGCAGATTGTTAATCACTGAAAAAGAAGGCCGGATGGTTATTGTTAACCCTAAAGGTGGACAAGTAAGTGAACGTATTACAGGAATACCGGCAGTAGATCCAAGAGGTCAGGGTGGGTTGCTGGGCCTTACACTGGCACCGGATTTTGCTTCAAGCAGAATGGTCTATTGGGTGTTTTCAGAAAAAGTGGCTAATGGAAATCACACAGCTGTAGCAAAAGGCAGGCTGTCAGATGATGAAAAAACCATCGAAAATGCACAGGTTATTTATCGTGCAACTCCAACTTTCGATGGTACTATGCACTTTGGAGGACGTGTAATATTTGATAAGGAAGGTAATCTTATTGTTAGCACCGGCGAACGCTCAGAGCGTGAAACGCGTCCGCAGGCACAGGACCTGAATTCTGCTCTTGGTAAAATACTCCGTATAACAACTGATGGAAATCCGGTTGCCGGAAATCCCTTCGAAAACCAGGCTGGTGCACGACCTGAAATATATAGTTACGGTCACCGTAATACTCAGGGATTGGCGTTTCATCCGGAGACAAATGAATTATGGAATAATGAATTCGGTCCACGTGGTGGCGATGAATTAAATCTCATCAAACCAGGAGCTAATTACGGCTGGCCAGTCATTACATATGGAATTGAATATAGCGGAGCCCCGATCGGTAACCCGCCAATCCAACAAAAAGAAGGGATGGAGCAGCCTGTTTATTATTGGGACCCCGTGCTTTCTCCGAGTGGAATGACTTTTTATACAGGAGTGAATATACCTGAATGGAAAAACAATCTCTTTATTACCGGTCTAAACAGCACACACATTGCCAGGATTGTCCTGGAAGGTAACAAAGTGGTGGGTGAGGAAAGAATATTGGAAGATGAAGGACAGCGATTCAGGGATATAACACAGGGTACAGATGGCGCATTATATACAATTACCGATCAGGGAAATTTGTATAAAATTGATAAAAAGTAATATCGGACCGAATGCTCCGAATAGTTATTGTATTACTACTTTCTTATTTCAGTCTGATACCGGTTTACGGACAGGTGAATGATACCTTATTACAAAATAAGGAGATAGAACCGGTTGAAGTAATTGGCTGGTTTAATCAACAACCCATATTAGGATTAACTGCATCAGCCCAGTCAATCTCAGCCAATAAGATTGAGAATCAGCAAACGGTTACGTTATTACCTGTATTAAATACTGTAGCGGGTATACGAATGGAAGAACGCTCGCCCGGCAGCTATCGTTTAGCTATGCGTGGAAGCCTGATCCGGTCACCATTCGGAATCCGCAATATCAAAATGTATATGGATGAGTTTCCTTTGACAGATGCCGGGGGTAATACTTATCTTAATGTTCTTGATCCTGCGTCTGTTTCTGCAATTCACATACTAAAAGGGCCTGACGGATCGATCTATGGCGCTAATTCCGGAGGTGTTATTCGTATTCAGCCTAAGGGATTCAACGTTTTGGAAAATCAGGCATCCTTGCTATTAAGCGGTGGCTCTTACGGATTGTTTCAGGAACAACTTTCAATACAAAGGAAGGTAAATAAAAAGTACACATTTTCGCTCGACCAATCATTCACCCGCTCAGATGGTTATCGTGAAAATTCTGCATTAAATAAGAAATCTTTTCAAACAGCTCACAAATGGCAATATTCAGAGAAGAACCAACTGCGGTTACTGGCATTATATACTGACATTAATTACCGCACCCCGGGAGGATTAACCAGGGAGCAATTAGATATAGACCCTTCAATGGCTCGCCCTGCAAGCGCATCCAGCCCTTCTGCCACTCAGCAGAAAGCTGGTGTAGAGAACAAAACCTTTTTCGGAGGTATTACTCATCAGGCTGCATTATCTGACAAATTATCCCATACGGCCAGCATCTTTGGATCATTTACTGACTTTACTAATTCATTCATAACGAACTATGAAATCCGTGAAGAGAAAAACATCGGCTTACGTACATGGTTCGCCTACAAGGACACCATAATGCATCAATTTCCAATATCGATGCATCTGGGATTTGAAGGACAAAAAGGTTTTTACCGGATTGATAATTATGATAATGAAGAAGGAGTTCCCACCCTGCCGCAGGCTTTTGACGACCTGAATAATATTCAGAATAGTTTCTTCTACCGAACCGAAATATACTTGTATCAGCGTTGGACCATTGAGGCTTCTGTTGGCTTAAATCATGCTTCCATTAACTATGAACAACGATACCCCCTAAATGCCAATCCTGGTAGTGATATCCAATTCGGAAATATATGGATGCCAAGGGTTGCCACTTCATATATTTTGGTTAGGGGAATTGTAGTGAGGGCTTCAGTTTCAAAAGGATATTCACTTCCAGCCATAGCTGAAGTCCGTTCGTCCGACAATACCGTTAATACTGAACTCGAAGCAGAAACAGGAGTAAATTATGAAGCAGGAATAAGGTGGGAAAACTCCAACAGAAGATTAATTGCAGATCTTAGTCTCTACCATTATGATATGAGTAATGGTATTGTCAGGCAACTTCGGGATAATGGTGCTGAATATTATGTGAATGCAGGAGAGATCAGGCAAAAAGGAATAGAAATTTTTGTTTCTGCATACGTGCTTCCATTCCAGGAAAACAGACTGATACGTACCTTGAGTTTACAATCGGCAGTAACTTATAATCATTACCGCTTTGGCAGATATACAGTTAACAACAATAATTTTTCGAATAATAAAGTAACGGCAGTACCTGATCTTGTCTGGACTAACGCCTTACTTATTTCCCTTCCAGCACAAACAGGGCTGAATATTTTGCATAACCATACTTCATCTATGCCATTGAATGATGCTAACACTGTTTATTCTGACAAGTTTCACCTTATACAGGTCAAAGCAACCTGGAATACAAGGCTAAGCCGGTTTGTACAGATGCAGTTTTTTGCAGGAGTGGATAACCTGTTAAATGAAAAGTACAGTTTAGGAAATGACATCAATGCCTTTGGCAACCGGTTTTTCAATCCGGCTCCACCAAGGAATTATTATGCAGGAATAAAGATATCGTTTTAAAACCTGTCGAGATTCATTACTTTGCTCCACGCAGCCACGAAATCCTTAACAAACTTCTCGCCTGCATCATCAGATCCATAAACCTCACTCAATGCACGTAACTCTGAGTTTGATCCAAAGATCAGGTCAACTCTTGTAGCAGTCCACTTAAGTTCACCTGTCTTGCGGTCATGACCGAAGAAAAGTTCCTTATCTTCCGACGCCGGTGTCCATGCTGTTGACATATCAAGAAGGTTCACAAAATAATCGTTTGTAAGCACCCCTGGCCTGTTCGTAAACATACCATGCTTTGAGTTGTCAAAATTGGTATTAAGAACCCTCATGCCTCCAATTAGTACAGTCATTTCAGGTGCTGTAAGAGTTAATAACTGAGCTTTATCAATCAGGAATTCTTCGCCCTTTACATTATACCGGGATTTAATATAATTACGGAAACCATCGGCAACAGGCTCAAGATACCTGAATGATTCAACATCAGTCTGTTCCTGTGAAGCGTCCATACGTCCCGGTGCAAAAGGTACCTTAACCGGATAGCCTGCATCAGCAGCAGCTTTTTCAACCGCTGCATTTCCTGCGATTACAATGAGGTCGGCAAGGGATACCTGTTTGCCATCTTGCTGTTGTTCATTAAATGCGGAACGGATATTTTCGAATATAGTCAGAATAGCGGATAATTGTTGTGGGTTATTTACTTCCCAGTCTTTCTGTGGAGCCAGGCGTATACGAGCACCATTTGCGCCGCCACGTTTATCCGAGCCCCTGAAGGTTGAAGCCGAAGCCCAGGCAGTAGTTACCAACTGTGGTATAGTAAGACCTGATGATAAGACAGAACTCTTCAAATCTTCGATATCATTATCATTAACCAGCGGGTGGTTAACTGCAGGTATAGGATCCTGCCATATCAGTTCTTCTTTAGGTACTTCCGGACCAATATAACAGGTAACCGGACCCATATCCCTGTGAGTAAGCTTAAACCAGGCACGGGCAAATGCATCTGCAAATTCAAGGGGGTGTTCATAAAAACGTCTTGAAATTTTCTCATAAACCGGGTCAAACCTCAAAGCGAGGTCAGTTGTCAGCATGGTTGGCATATGGTTTTTTGAAGGATCATGGGCATCGGGAATAATGTTGCCGGCATTCTTTGCTACCCATTGGTGTGCTCCTGCCGGACTCTTTGTTAGTTCCCAATCGTATTTAAAGAGGTTTTCAAAGAAGTAGTAACTCCACTTGGTCGGGGTAGGTGTCCATGTAACCTCGAGTCCGCTTGTAATGGTATCACCACCTTTACCAGTTCTGTAGGTATTATGCCATCCTAATCCCATCTGTTCTATTGATGCAGCCTCAGGTTCAGGCCCTACATGACTGGTATCGCCTGCACCATGTGTTTTACCGAAAGTATGACCACCAGCAATAAGCGCTACTGTTTCCTCGTCGTTCATAGCCATGCGCTTGAATGTTTCACGGATATCATGGGCGGCTGCCAGTGGATCAGGATTACCATCAGGGCCTTCGGGATTAACATATATTAAGCCCATCTGAACTGCTGCTAAAGGTTTCTCGAGCTTTCGTGAATGAATTTGTCCATCAGCATCATCGTCAGAAACAGTTACAGCTCCTGCCTTGTCAACTCCCTCTGAACCTTCGGCGTAACGTATATCTCCGCCCAGCCATTTCTTTTCCGATCCCCAGTAAACATCATCTTCAGGCTCCCAAACATCTTTTCTACCACCTGAAAAACCAAAAGTCTTGAACCCCATAGACTCAAGTGCAACATTGCCTGCCAGAATCATTAGGTCAGCCCAGGAAATTTTCCTTCCATACTTCTGTTTGATCGGCCAAAGCAATCGTCGTGCTTTATCAAGGTTTACGTTATCTGGCCAGCTGTTTAGGGGAGCAAAACGCTGCTGGCCGCTCCCTGCACCCCCACGGCCATCACCGATACGATATGTTCCGGCACTGTGCCAAGCCATGCGGATAAATAAAGGTCCGTAATGGCCAAAATCTGCAGGCCACCATTCCTGCGAGTCAGTCATTAATTTGTGTAAATCCTTTTTTAAAGCTTTGTAGTCGAGCTTTTTAAATTCTTCAGCATAGTTGAAATCATTACCCATTGGGTCCGATTTATCAGAATGATGTCGAAGAATGTTAATTTTGAGCTGATCGGGCCACCAATCCCTGTTTTTAGTACCGCCGATAACGTTACTATGTGTACCTGTTTTACCAGTAACAGGGCATTGTCCGGTTTTTTCGACAATATCTTCCATATCTTTTGATGTTAGTGAGTTTTCACTAAGATACGCAAAAAAAAACGAAATGTTCAGTGATAAGATAAGGTATGCCGAAAGAAGTTATTCGGCTTGCATCATATTATGGAATACATTCGTCACATCCTCGTCACTCTCAATCTTTTCAATAAGCTTTTCAACCTCGGCCTGCTGTTCAGGAGTGAGGGTTTTTATATCGTTCGGAATGCGCTCAAAGGCGAAGGTTTTAATCTCGAAATTATTCTCTTCCAGGTATTTTTGTATTGGACCAAAGGAAGTAAAATGGGCATAAATCATCAACTCACCTTCGTCAACGAAAAGCTCTTCAACACCATAATCAATCAGTTCGAGCTCAAGTTCTTCAATTTCAAGGCCTGGTTTCATTGTAACCTTGAATGAGCATTTGCGGTCGAAAAGAAAATCAAGCATACCCATGGTGCCAAGGCTTCCGCCATTGTGATTGAAGTAACTCCTGATGTTAGCCACGGTCCGTGTAGGGTTGTCAGTAGCTGTTTCAACAAGCACGGCTATACCATGGGGGCCGTAACCTTCATATACCACTTCCTTATAATCGGCTGAATCCTTTGAAACAGCCCTTTTAATAGCTCTTTCAACATTCTCTTTAGGCATATTCTCACTCTTGGCATTCTGAATAAGAAGCCTGAGTTTCGGATTCATTGTTGGGTCCGGACCACCTGCTTTAACTGCAATTTCTATATCCTTACCAATGCGGGTGAAAACCCTCGACATATTACCCCAGCGTTTCAACTTACGTGCTTTGCGGAATTCAAATGCTCTTCCCATGCTGATTTTATTTATGATTCAGTGGTTCATTATTTGGAGGGGGCAAATTTACGATGAAATCTGTTAATCTCAAACTTTCAATTCACTGGATATTATTTGGGATTATTAGCGTTGTTTAAACACTGTATAAGCGTCTGTTGAGCGTTTTAAAACGGCTAAAGGACGCTTAAGGGGCGCTTAAAGGACGCTTAAAGTACCAATCAATACTAATTATTGTCAGGCATAGTTCGTGAACTGTCCAGTGTGCTTTCCTTGATTTAATAAGTTTGTTTTAAGTGTCCATGTACTGACTACATTTCAATAGGTATCTTTTTTGAATAGTCCACTATTTTGGTATTTTAGGACATATTTATAAATTACTTTGTTTTTTCATTATAACTTCTATAAATTTGGAAATCCAAAATTCCACTATTATGAGAAAAGTTTTATTCTTCATTATTCTCGTGCTGATATCATTACAAGTTACAAGAGCTCAGAATCATTCGCCTGTGGCTGTTACTGATACGGTCAATGCTGTCTCTCAATTACCTATCTTAATTGATGTACTTGCCAATGATTATGATCCCGATGGTGATCAGCTTTATATCACTGACGTCTGGGCATCTTCCGGAGAAGCCACAATACAGGATGGGAAAATCTACTATATCCCTGATAATAAAATAGGGGCGCATGGTTTAAGATATACCATCACCGATGGTGCTTTGGGAGACCATGAATGGGTACGTGTAATGGTTAATGCAAATCCAGATGCGCCGGTTGCAGTTGCTGATACTTTTGAGCTTATTGAACTTTCAGTGCAGGACCTCTATATTATGACTAATGATTTCGATCCCAATGGTAATGCAATTAATATTGTTAATGTTGATCCCTCTGGATGTATTGTGACCATAAATCCCGACTCATTAAGTGTGAAGGTAAGTGTTTATGCGGGAGATTATGCTTCTTTCACTTACATCATTCGAGAAAAAGACAGTACGCAACTAATGTCAGATGAAGTAAAAGTGACTTTATATCTTAACCCTAATCCAGACAGACCAGTAGCTGTTTCTGATACCTTATATGCTATCGGAGGGATAAGCGCTGACTACCAGGTGTTGGCGAATGACTACGACCCACAGGGTGATGATATTGAAGTTTATAATATTAATTATGTAACTAATGGAACTATTGAAAAAATCAATGGTGGAATCAGGTATACACCCGAGTTATCATTTTCAGGGAAAGTAACAACCTATTATTCAATTAAAGAAGTCAATGACACATTAATATATTCAGAATCTGCCCGTCTTGTAATATTTGTTGAGAAAAATCCTCATTGCCCTGTCGGCTTTCCTGACGTTGCTTCCGGAATGTCTGCCGTTCCGGTGATTGTTGATGTACTTGCAAACGACTATGATCCAGATGGTGATTTAATCGAGATATCTGGAGCAACAGTAACTCCTGATAATAAGTTAAGTTATACACCTCCAAGCTATGTTACCGGTGCTGATTCAATTTTCTACAGGGTTAGAGAAATAAATAATCCTGATTCGTATTCAGATCCAGTTAAAGTAAAAATCAACGTACAGCCAAATCCTGCTTTTCCTTGGGGAGTTAATGATACAGTTAATGTACTTGCAGGAAGTACAATGGTGATTCATCCTCTTGAAAATGATGTGCACAATGGTTTCGATTCGTTAGTAATAAGAAATGTGTTCCATTATGGGAATGAAGAAACTATAATGATGCAATATACAAATCAAACCGTTTCAGTTGCAACACCCTACCAGGCTGAAGGATTATATAAACTGAGATATCTAGTGGTACCTGTTGACTCAACACTGGCTTATTCAGGCAGGGCAGATATTGTTATAAACATTGAGAAACGTAATTACTATGACTCTCTTACCGTGAACAATATAAATGCGGGTGTTGATGCTGACGGAAATCTTTTTTCGATGATCTACCGGTATCCTGATGGAACAACCCCTAATGGACCCTATTATGGTGAGTTTTACCAGCACTTTAAAGTGCCAGCCGATCAGCCGGCAAGTACTATCTTTCAAAACCTCTTCATTATTGGTGGTTATGACCAGGATAATAAACTGCATATAAGTGCCAATATGAATGACTGGAAAGCAGGACCTGTTTCTGAATCATATACCGGTGAATATGATCTTCGATTCTTAAGGCTGTGGAAAATCACCAGGGAAGAAATAGAGTTTCACAAACAGAATCGCTATACTCCCGGTTATGTGCCAGGCGCAGCTATTTCAAACTGGCCAGCGAACGGCAATACTTCAGTGGGCCAGGCTCTTCATCTTGCACCGTTTTTCGATGAGAACGGTGATGATAATTATATACCTGAAGATGGGGATTATCCCCTGATTCGTGGTGACGTATGTATTTTCTTTATGGCAAACGATAATACTCCTAGGATCGACACTTTAGGCCAACCGTTAAATATTGAACTTCATGGTATGGTATATGCTTTTAATAGTCCTGATGATACAGCTTTATGGAACACTGTTTTTGTGCATTATGATTTAATTAACCGTTCGGAAAATATATACAATGACTGTTTTGCCGGTGTATTAAATGATTATGATATAGGTAGTGCAACTGATGATTACTTCAGGACTGATGTTGGAAGAGCTTCAATGATTGGATACAATGGTAAGGATATTGATGTTTTGACCTACTACGAACAACAATCATATGGCGACAATCCTCCTGCCCAGTCAGTAACTGTTCTTGCCGGGCCTTTCATAGATCCTGATGGAAACGACAATCCATCAGGGGGTTGTGATGAGAGTATTAACGGAATTAACTTTGGTAACGGGGTAAGTGATGACGAGCGCACCGGGCTCTACGTTTCCCTCTATAGGCAGACAATGGAACAATCACCATGGGGAACGGATGCAGTGGATTATGCTGAAATGTACAATTACATGAATGGTATTTGGGATGATGAAACACCTGTTCTATATGGTGGTAACGGTCACGTCTCAAATGGTGGTAATGGTACGCATGCAAGGTATATGTTCCCCGGAGATTCAGACCCTTGGAATTACGGAACAAACTGCCAGTTACCGGGCAACGGTTTTAACCAGGGAACTAAGTTCTGGACTGAGGAGCAGACCAGAAACCTTGCAGGTGACCGCCGGGGTATTATCTCTATGGGACCTTTCACTCTTGCTCCGGGACAGGTGCAGGAAATTGACCTCGCTTATTGTGCAGGTGTAGGAAATAATGGTGCAATGTCATCAGTTAATCAATTATTAAGAAATATTGATTCTCTCAGGAATGCAGTGGTTAATGGTAATGTTCTTATACCTAACAGCTCCCTTGGCATCAACACTAAAAATGCCCCGGTTTCAGTAAGCCTGTATCCTAACCCGGCTACCGATTTAATTGCTATCAGCAATATGCCGGTCAGTGCAAGAGCAGAATTTTTAATCTTTAACCTCTATGGTACTAAGGTGATGAGTGGTAATCTTAGCGGTGACAGGCCTACTGTTAAGATTACAAACCTCACTTCAGGAATGTATATTATCAGGATTACTGATGGGAAGTATGTTAGTACAGGGAAGTTTGTGAAGAAGTAAGTGGACTAGTGGGACTGGTGGGACTAGTGGGACCGGTGGGACTAGTGGAGAAGATGATTTATTGGTATTGATTTAATTTTTAAGAAATGGTTTACAGTGGTGGGTTTTTGCCGGCTTATGGTGGGTATAAGAAGCTATATAGTTACCAGAAAGCTGAAATAATTTATGATGGAACAGTTTACTTTGCCAATCGTTTTTTAAGCCCATACGATCGAACTATTGATCAAATGATTCAGGCTGCAAGGAGCGGAAAACAAAATATAGTGGAAGGAAGTATGGCTTCGGCAACATCAAAGAAAACGGAAATAAAACTAGTGAATGTTGCCAAAGCCAGCTTAGAGGAACTATTGATTGATTACAAAGATTTTATCAGGACTAGAGGATTGAATCTGTGGGAAAGTACACATCCTCTGGTAAAAAGACTACAGGAACTGAATAAAAGCACTTCAGCTCCAACTTATGAAACTTTTAAGAAGGCAATAGAACATGAAAGTGCCGAAATTTGCGCTAATACGATGATTACATTAATCAATTTTGCAACGTATCTGCTCAAAAGGCAAGTAGCCAGACTTGAAAAAGAAATCATCGAAAATGGTGATATATCTGAGCGAATATCAACAGCAAGATCAATCTACAAAAAGCGGCACTAATCCACCTGTCCCACAAGTCCCACCTGTCCCACAAGTCCCACGAATTTCACTTAACAACCACCACCTTACCATTCTCAACTTTCCCTGCAGTGCTCAGACGGAAGTAATAAAAGCCTGATGGCAAATTACCAAGCTGGTATTCTATCAACTGATGGCCTGCATTGAGGTAGCCATCATATATTTCCGCCCTTTTAAGACCCGCTGAGTCATACAATTCAAGGGTAATATTCCCTGAAACCGGCATATTTATTGGCACAGCAATCTTTCCGGTTGTTGGGTTAGGATAAACAGTACCAAGGATGCTGTTGGTATATTTTGATTTTTCAGGTACCGCTAAGCCGGTCTCTGGTGTATTCAGCTTTTTGGTGGTGTATAACCTGAATTCGCCCGGCTGAAGGGTTATCTTATCATCAACCGAAGTGACATTTAATGAATCACCCCTGAAGTAATCATACCACTTGCCTGTAATGTTAAATCCCGGTACAAATTCTTCTTCTTCCACATTGAAATTGGCGATTACCGTAACCGACATTTCCGTGCTCCTGAGATTTACCCGTTTTATGAGTCCTGTTTCTCCGATTGCAAAGTCGGTAGTTTCAAATACCGGTTGTTCAATCTTCAGTTTTATCATTTCAGCAGTAAAATCATATAGGAATCTCCTTCGCCACTCATTCATATAATCCCACTTTATCGGCTTTTCACCTACACGTCCGTTAAAATCAATGGAGTAATCATAGGCAACTTCACCAAACTGCCACAGCATCTTGGGTCCGGGCACTGAATAAAATATGGCTGCAGTAGCTGCAAGGCGGTTAACTGCTGTGTCCAGTGGTTTAACATTATAAGCAGGGTTTGATGTATTACCCCACTCTTTGATCGAGAACATCATTCGCTCTTCATCGTGGCTTTCCATGTAGCCAACAGCATGAGGACTGTTCCATCCACGTGTTTTGTACGATAGCCATGAGATACTGCTATTCTCAACATGTCCCATAGCCAGTTGCCTGAATGCATGGTTTAGGTTTCCCCAAAGCATCATACCATAGTTTGCAAGTTCCTTTTCCTCACTATTTTCAGCAAAGTGTTCTAGTATTACATAGGTCTCCGGATCAACGGCCCATATTTTATTGGCAATGCTTTTCCATATTGCAATCCTTGACGCGTCATACTGTCCCCATGCATTGGTATTGTTAAGTGTATTTTTCTGGGTAAAGCCCTTTGACAGGTCAAAGCGGTAACCGTCAACATTGTATTCAGTTATCCAGTACTCAACCACCCGCTGTACGAGGTCCTTAGTAGCCTGGCTTTCATGGTTGAAGTCGTAACCAACATTGAAGTCATGCTTTGCCACCGGATTAAGCCACGGATTATTGGCAGCAGGCCTGTTGTTGGCAGCATCCCAGTATAAGCGGGCAAAAGGTGATGACCCGAAAACATGATTAAGAACTATATCAAAAATAACTGCAATTCCCTGCTGGTGGCAGATATCAATAAACTCTTTCAGGTCATTCTTAGTGCCGTAATATTTATCGGGGGCAAAATGGAATGCGGTATTATACCCCCAGCTGCTGTTGCCTTCAAATTCATAAACCGGCATAAGCTCAATGGCATTTACCCCAAGTCTCTTTAGATAACTTAGGGTATCAATCAATGTTTGGTAATTATGGGCAGCAATAAAATCCCTGACAAGGAGTTCATAAATAACAAGATCGGTCTTTGCCGGACGGCTGAAGTTGGTAACCGACCAGTTGAATGGTGTTTGTGCAGTCTGCAATACGGATGCAAGCTGCGTTGTTTTATCGTATGGGTATTGTATGAGGTTTGGATAGGTGCTGTTGGTAATAAACTTGTCGTTCCATGGATCAAGGATCTTATCAGCATAAGGATCGGCAATAAGTATTTCCTCATCTACAAGGTATTGGTAAATATATTCTTTCTGGGGGATAAGTCCGTCAATTTCTGTCCAGTACCTGCTGCCATCAGGTGTGCGGTTCATAAAACCTTCGTCTGAGTATTCCCAGTTATTGAAATCACCCAGCACAAACACATTTTGCTTGTTGGGTGCATAAAGTGAAAGTATTACAGTTGAATCATTTATGTAGTTTATTCCATCGATAGCACCTTCTGGCAGCGCCTGGACAACCACCGGCTTCCTCACGTAATAATAGGCTGAGTCAACTGCTGTTTCACCATTGTAAAAAGTTGTTACCCTTATATAATGTTTCCCCTGGCTGGCAACTGTGTGGTTGTATGTAACTGTTGCATCCGGCGATGATGCAACCCTGATGTCGTCAATAAACAAAACGACGGAATCAGCATTATTGGCTGTTGCTTCAATCGAAAGCTGTTGCCCCGGATCAACCACACTGGCATAGTTAACCGGCTGGTTGATTATCACAAAAAGTCCTTCCGGATAAACATTTGCAAATATGTCATCATTGGTTTCTGTTTTTCCTTCAAGATAACTGCCTCCAACCTGTGCAGCACTCCTGAATACAAAGGCAAGCTGCAGGATGGTTTCCGATTCAGGTACATTATAATACTGCCTTATTGTCTGGCTTCCTGTTGTAAAACGGTAAAGGTCAGTTCCAATTCTTTCAAGTTTTGTTTCAGGAGTATTCTGTCCCCAGTTAGTTTTTACATGTTTCCAGTCCGAAGGGCCGCTGCTCAGGTTTGTTATTACACCTGTATGGGCGTAAACATCACCTGTATATCCGGCAAGTCCGCCGTTGCCTTCCTGAGCATTGAAGGTTACAGTAACAGGCTGGTCATCTGACGGAAATAATGGCTCGGTAATTATGAGCTGTGCATATGCGCCCGGGAAACACATTACCAGGAGTAGTGTGAATATTTTTTTTATCATAACGGTATGTTTTTCAGGAGACGGCAATAACCTGGTTTTTATAGAATCTGATGGAGAAAGTACTGCCGATGCCTTCTTTACTTTTAACTTCTATACTGCCGTAATTACGTTCGATCATTTCCTTGCATAACAACAGCCCGAATCCTGAGCCGCTTTCTCCATTGGTTCCAGTACGGGTATACTTTGCCTTTGAATTGAAAAGTTTTGGTAAATCGGCCTCCGGAATCCCAATTCCCTGGTCACTGACACTTATAACATCTGAGCCTTCGCCACGCTCGAGATAAACAGTGATCAGGCCTTTCTTGTTTGAAAACTTAATGGCATTGATAAGCAGGTTCCTCAGGACAAGGTTCAGCACATTATTATCGTTTCTGATGACAAGGTTCTCATCGCCTCTAATATCTACTGATAATTCCTTGTTTTGTAGTGATAATTGCAGGCTCTCAACTACCTGTTTCACTGAATCTGCTACGTCAATCCTGCTATAGGTTGCTGAACTGCCTTTCTGACTCCGGGCCCATTCAAGGAGTTCCTCGAGTATATTATAACCTTGTTCGGCTGATTTCTGAAGATCGCCAAGGTACTCTCTTAATTGGTCTTCCGACAGGTCAGGCAGTACCTGGTTTAAAATTTCGGATAAGTTAATTACCTGGTGGAAGGTTGTCCGCAGGTCATGCGCAATAATACCTATTATCCTGTCCTTCTGACTATTGGCGTCTTTCATCTGATCGTGTGAGATGCTTAGTTCCTCCAGCAGGTTGCGCGACTGTTGTTCAAGCCTCTTCCGTTTGGTCATATCATGAAGCACAATCAGGTTTCCTTTAAACTGGTGTGCTTCATTTCTAATGGGATTAATAGTTACCTCCAGCCACCTTTCAGGATCAGAGTTAATCATGATCTCTGACTCCCTTTGTCCCTTAGGATTGGTTGTTATTTCGTGCAGTTTGCTGATCTCATTGATCTTTAGGTATGAGAATTCTTTTTCATGCAGATTCAGCATTGAAGCAGCAGCCCGGTTGAAAAAAACAATATCGTTATTTTCGTCAACAACAATAAAGCCGTCAGGCATCAGGCTGGTTATCTGGCTGCTGACTGAGGGGATAATTTTAAACATTCCAAACCGCATAATGCCAACCAGCATGATGATACCTGTGAGCGGAAGACTCATGGTTGTGAGGTCAAGGCCTTCAATAGGGGTAATATCAAACAGGTACATCAGTGTAAGCACAAATGGCGCCAGACAGCCTGCAATCAGAAGTCTCATCTGTTTTCTGACAATTCCGGGGAATTCACCCATTTCCCTTGCTAGCACATAAGTTGACAGTAATATCAGTATCAGTGAATAAACAGCAAAAACAAAGTATGCAGGGCCATGATGATATATAAGGATATTGTCAGCACTAAGATTCCACTCGTAGCTTTTCCATACCAGGTGATGGTAATCATTGGTCCACACAAGGGCAAGTGTAGCTGCTGGAATAAGATAAAGCAACTTTACAAACCTGTATTTAGAGCGGGTATTTATATTTACCAGGTGGCTAACGAATTCAAAGAGGAACAGAGTGGCAAATGATACGCCTATATATTCCACCTTCGACCAGAAGATTTTTTCTTCTATTGATAATACAGCCGATTCAACGGTGGCCCCGAAAGCATATACCGCTGAACTTAACATCATCAGGGTGAAAAACCGCTGACCTTTAAGATATCCCTTTAACTGGCTGTAAAGAGCTATGCCTCCCGAGATCAGGAAGCTACAGAAAAGAATGAAGGTTACAAGGTTAGCGTTGAGTTCCATAGAAGGTTTAGCGACCTGCAAAAATATAAATAAACTTTCTCCAATGATAATTATAAGGAACAAATATAGGCTTCATTCGTATCCTCTTTACCTCCCCTTTACCTTTGGTTTACCTCCGGGTTACCTTTGGTTTACCTTTATGGGGTATCTATGGGGTAACCGAAAGGTAACCCAAAGGTATCTTTGATACGAATGGAACCCGAAGTTTTAAACTTTATAAGGGTGTTTCTGTTTATGCGTTGAATATATTTAGCCGCAGCTATTGTGTTTTGCGCAAAAACCACGTAAATTTGTCTATCTCAAACATTCAGTCATCCAATATTAAAAATTAATTCCATGGATACCACAAAAATCAATCGAATCCTTGTTCCAACCGACTTTTCAGAAGTATGTGCAAACGCCGCCAATCAGGCAGCAGAAGCAGCCAAATGGCTTAATTCAAAAGTTGTATTACTTCATGTGATCAATAATGAAACTAAATCATACCTGAAGAATGAGAACCTGCCGGTTTCAGCCATTGATGACAAGCTGAAAGAACTGGCAGCAACAATTGAAGCAATGCATGGTATAAAGGCTGAATATATTACCCGCGAAGGAAGTATATTCTCAGAAATTGCCGATGTAATTAAGGAAATGCAGATTGGGCTGGTGTACCTCGGAACACATGGAAAGGTTGGCCTGCAGCACCTTACGGGTAGTTTTGCCCTTAGGGTAATCACATCCTCTGAAGCTCCGACTGTTGTTGTTCAGAAACGTCCTTTAGATCATGGTTACAAGAAAATAGTTCTTCCAATCACCAGCGAGGCAGGACCACACGAAAAAACTAAATGGGCTGTATTTATCGCAAAGATGTTTGGCGCCACCATTCATATTTTCCGCACTGCTGAGGCAAGCGATGATGTTTACAAAGCAGTACGCCATGTTGCCGAATATTTTGAAAAAAACGGAGTGAACTATGTTGAACGTTCTGCTGAAAAGAACAGCAATTTTGCTAAGCAGGTAATTGATTATTCTACTGCCAACAATGCTGACCTGATTATGATCATGACAGATCCAGATAAGAGTTTCACTTCCTATATTCTCGGAAGGTATGACGAAGAAATAATCTTTAATACATCACAGATTCCGGTAATGTGCGTCAATCCCCGGAAGTTCAACTACGAAGTGTTGGGACTGTAAATGAACATAGACGCCCTGGCTGAATTTATTTGTAAGCGAATGGAGGACCAGCTTCCTCCATTCGTTATTTACCATGGTGTCGACCATACATATGATGTTCATTCCTCAGTGATAAGGTTGGCACAACTGGAAAAGATTGATGATTACAACCTCAAACTCATACGTGCAGCCGCCTGGCTGCATGATGCCGGAATTATTGTTAAGTTTGAGGACCATGAGGAGATTTCAGCAAAATTTGCGGCAGAGTACCTGCCTCGGTTTGGATTCAATGATAATGAAATCAGCCAGGTTCAAAAAATGATCCTTGCAACCCGACTACCACAGGTTGCCCAAACCCTGAATGAAAAAATACTCTGTGATGCCGACCTTGACTATCTTGGAAGGAATGATTTTTTTGTGATAGGCCAGAAACTCCGGCTCGAATGGATACTTATCGGAAACAATATTACTCTTTACGACTGGTATAAACTCCAGATGGAATTTCTGAAAAGCCATCACTATTTCACAAAATCAGCTCAACTGCTCCGTAACGAGAGAAAAAACCAGAACATGGCAGAAATACAGCATTTGTTCAATAGTATAAGAGGGCAGAAATAGCAATCAGCAGTCAGCAATCAGCAGTCAGTAAAAAAGGCACAAGGCAAAAGAAACATAGTAGTGACGCAAAATCTTGCGTCCGTACCCAGGGCCCAGAACCGAGAACCGAGAACCGAGAACTGAGAACCGAGAACTGACAACCAAGAACCAAGAACAAAAAACCAAGAACATAATCCACGAATTCAGAATTGATGAATGCCACTGAAGCCAAATCACGCATAGATTTTCTGATTGATGAGATCAACAGGCATAACTACCTTTACTATCATAGCGCCATGCCAGAGATCAGCGACTATGAGTTCGATCAGCTGCTTGAAGAACTGAAACGGCTTGAATTAAAGTTTCCTGAATTCCTGAGTCCTAATAGCCCTACTCAAAGAGTAGGAGGAGGGCTTACAAAAGAATTTGTTTCTGTGAAGCACAAAGCTCCCATGCTTTCGCTGGATAATACTTATTCAGAAGCAGAACTGAGGGATTTCGACAGGCGTGTGATGAAAGGACTGAATGAGCCGTATGAGTATGTTTGTGAACTGAAGATAGACGGCGTATCTATCAGCCTGCATTATCGTAAAAGAGAATTAGTACAGGCAGTTACCAGGGGTGATGGTGTTCAGGGTGATGATGTTACCAACAATGTAAGAACCATAGGCCATATCCCGCTGAAGATATCTTCTCCGGATATTCCTGAAGAGTTTGAAGTAAGGGGAGAGATCTTCATGCCTCGCGCAGGTTTCAATATCATGAATAAACTCAGGGCTGATGCGGGGGAGCCTGTATTTGCCAACCCCCGTAATGCAACCGCCGGAACACTTAAAACTCAGGATTCAGCCGAAGTGGCCAAACGTCCGCTCGATGCCTTTATATATTACCTTCTCGACGATAGTACACGCACCGCCACTCATTGGGAACGGCTTATCCTGCTTAAAAAATGGGGTTTCAATATAAGTGACATTAAAGCTAAATGTGCAGATATTGAACAGGTCATTAATTTTATAAGAGAGGTGGAAGCCAGTCGCTCGGACCTTTCTTTTGATATTGATGGTGTTGTGATCAAGGTAAACAACATCGAACAGCAGGAAATACTTGGCTATACAGCCAAAGCACCCCGATGGGCAATCGCCTATAAATACAAACCAGAAGAAGCTGCCACTACATTGCTCTCAATCGACTTTCAGGTAGGAAGGACCGGAGCCATTACCCCTGTGGCCAACCTGAAGCCGGTATTACTTGCCGGTACAACAGTTAAAAGGGCTTCACTGCATAATGCCGATATCATGGCAAACCTTGATGTAAGGGTAGGGGATACTGTATATGTTGAAAAGGGTGGTGATATTATTCCAAAGATTACGCGTATTGACTTCAGTAAAAGGCCGCCTGAACTATTTGCTACTGAATTCATAAAATCATGTCCTGAATGCGGAACTCCGCTGGTAAGACAGGAAGGCGAAGCTTCATGGGTTTGTCCGAATGATAAGGGTTGTCCGCCACAAATAAAAGGCAGGCTTGTGCACTTCATCAGTCGAAGGGCCATGAATATTGAAAGCCTTGGCGAGGGCAAGATTGAAATGCTCTATGATTCAGGACTGGTTCACAATGTTGCCGACCTTTACGACCTTACACGAGAGAAACTTCTTAACCTGGGAAGTATTTTTGCTGCGAAGGATGCAGCAGGTGTTAAGCGTGCTTCATTGAAGGACAAGTCGGCCGATAACATTATGAAGGGCCTTGCTGCTTCTAAGCTGGTAACTTTTGAAAGAGTTTTGTATGCCCTGGGACTTAAATATATCGGCGAAACAGTAGCCAAAAAGCTTGCCAGGCATTTCAGGAATATTGATGCGCTGATGAATGCTACGGTTGACCAGCTAATAGAAGTGGAAGAAATTGGCAACCGGATTGCAGGAAGTGTCATCAGTTACTTTGCCGATGAAGATAATAAGCTTATTATTAAGAGGTTGAGACTGCATGGCCTGCAATTTGAACTTGAGCACAAGGAAGAGAAACTGAGCGATAAACTACAAGGGATGATCATTGTAGTGAGTGGTTCATTCAACCTGTTCCCTAAAAGGGATGATCTTAAAGAAGCTATTGAGAAACATGGCGGAAAAGTTGCAGGCAGCGTGTCATCCAAAACAACTTTCATTGTTGCAGGTGAAAACATGGGACCTGAAAAACGCGTTAAAGCTGAAGCGCTTGGAATACCAATAATAAGTGAGCAGGAATTCATGGATAAGATTTCATGAGCCGCATACCTTTCTAAACACTAACTTTGCGCCCCGTTAAAAAAGAACACATGTCTTCTAACTCACAAGGCTTAGGCAAATACTACGTTTTCATTGTACTCTCAATGTTCTTCTGGGGCATGTCGTTTATTTGGACAAGGCTTGCCCTTTCAGAATTCGACCCTATTACAGTTATCTTCTTCAGGCTCATACTTTCTTCAGCTATGTTAGCCGGTTATATTGCCATAACACGCAGTGGTGAAAAGATAGCTAAAGAAGACAGGAAGTGGTTCCTGCTGTTGGCATTGGCTGAGCCGTTCTTCTATTTCCTTGGTGAAAACTTCGGACTAAAGTTCGTATCTCCGGCTATTACCTCTGCTATTATTGCAACCATTCCATTGGTAGCATCACTAGTGGCATTCGTCTTACTTAAAGAGCGGGTTGATAAATTTACGGTTGTTGGTATCCTTTTGTCCTTCTTTGGTATCATCTATATGCTGGTAAATAAGGACCTGAGCCTGAATGCCAGTCCTAAAGGCATAGCACTGATCTTCCTTGCAGTGTTTTCGGCAGTAGGCTATACTTTCTTTATCAGGAAGCTTGCCAACAAGTACAAGGCAATTACCATCCTGACAGTTCAAAACATCATAGGTGCAGTTTACTTCCTGCCCATATTCCTTGTCTTCGACCTGAAGCCGCTACTAACTATGCATCCTTCAACAGAAGCGATATTAGCGATAGTACAGCTCGCCATTTTTGCCAGCAGCCTTGCATTCCTCCTGTTCATTATAGTAGTTGCCAAACTCGGCATGGTAAAAGCAAACATTTTCACCAACCTCATTCCGGTATTTACAGCCATCTTTGCCTATTTTATCATCGGAGAAATGATCACCTGGCAGAAGATTATCGGAATCATACTGGTTATTGGGGGTATTGTTATTTCACAGTTGCCGGCGTTGGTAAGATTAAGGCTAAAGGCTAAAGGCTAAATAGCAATCAGTAGTCAGCATTCAGCAGTCAGCATTCAGTAAAGAGGTAAAAAGATTAGTGCGACATGAGTATTGAATAGTGAGGTTATTTTTTTGTTAATTAATTGATTTACTGATTTATGACTGCTGAGTCCTTTTACTGACTGCTGACTGCTGACTGCTGAATGCTTTAAAAAATGACATTTACCCTTTGAAGTTTAAAAATATTGTCTAATTTTGCCATCCCAAAACGATTAAACGATTGGATAACCTGGCGAGGTAGCTCAGTTGGTTAGAGCGTCGGATTCATAACCCGGAGGTCACGAGTTCAATTCTCGTCCTCGCTACTCAGTAAAAGAGCATCATTATGAGGCTCTTTTTCTTTTTATATTATAAGAGCTTGCTGTCAGAGAAGGAAATGTCAATTGTCGAGTATACTCTATTGAGGCCTATGTTATTATTGAACCAGAAGTTTTCCGGTTGAAATTATCTGATTTTCTTTTTTAATCTGTATTAGAT
>Ga0209066_10002686_pt1 | contig 21199 bp, 17 predicted proteins | sample All_14_2_FD_187198 | JGI IMG/M metagenome (GOLD analysis project Ga0209066, IMG submission 187198) | Freshwater microbial communities in response to fracking from Pennsylvania, USA - Allegheny Zone_MetaG_DW_15 (SPAdes) (version 2) ... | reverse complement strand
ACGCGGTGGTCGTCGTAGGTGTGGATGCTGGCGGGCTTCCATGCCCCCACGCTTGTCGCTTGGCGTACTGCGCTGCCCCCCGAGGGGGCCGTGCCTGGCTTGGGGCAGCCCGGCGCTGCGGCGATCGTCGGATTCGGCAGCGGCAACACCCGGATGAAGTCAGCGCCTTCTTCCACCGTGGCGCCGAGCTTGCGTAATTCACAGGCCATGGCGGCAATGCGGTCGGTTTCCTTGACGCGCCAGCTGGCGATGTTGCGCAGCGTACAGGGGCCGTCGGCGTACAGCGCCATCACCGCCAGCGTCATGGCGGCGTCGGGGATGTGGTTGCAGTCCAGGTCAATCGCCTTGAGCGGCCAGGCACCGCGTGTGACCTCCAACCAGTTCGGGCCACTCGTGATCTGCGCACCCATCAACTGTGCGGCTTCGACAAAACGGATGTCGCCTTGAATGGAGTCGGCACCGACGCCCAGAATCTTGATGCTATTTTGGCTTTTATCCCTTTTGGCGATTGCCCCAAGAGCTATGAAATAACTAGCGGATGAAGCATCGGCCTCGACATGGATCTCGCCTGGCGACACGATCCGGCTGCCCGCTGGAATGGTGAAACGCTGCCAGCCCTCGCGCTGCACCACCACACCAAAACGTGCCAGCAGGTTCAGCGTGATCTCGATGTAGGGGCGCGAAATCAGCTCGCCCACAACTTCTATCGTGATGTCTTGCTTTGCAACAAGGGGCAAGGCCATCAGCAGTGCGGTCAGGAACTGGCTCGACACATCCCCACGCACCCGGATCGGTTGCGACACGCCCAGCTTGGGCTGACCGATGCGCAGCGGCGGGTAGCCTGGGTTCTCCAGGTAATCAATCTGGCAACCCAGTTGGCGCAGTGCGTCCACCAAATCACCAATCGGACGCTCGTGCATGCGTGCCACACCGCGCAATTCATAACTGCCACCCATCACCGCCAGCGCAGCGGTGAGTGGCCTGATGGCGGTGCCGGCATTGCCCATGAACAGCTGGGCTTGTGCTGTTTTGGGCTTCCCGCCCAGTCCCTCTATGGTGACTGTGCTATGGTTTTGTTCAACCCCACAACCCAGTTGGCGCAGGGCTTCGAGCATGACGCGGGTGTCGTCGGAATCCAGCAGGTCGTGCACCACGGTGCTGCCCTGACTCAGGGCGGCCAGCAGCAGAACCCGATTCGAGATGCTCTTGGAGCCGGGCAGGGTGATGGTGCCAGCGGCGGTGTCTAAGGGAGGAAGATCAAGGAAAGCGGTGGTGAACATGCGCAGCGGGACTCACGGTAACTGGTTCATGCGCCAGGCGGCGCGGGCGGTGCTGGCCTGGGTGATCAGGGCTTCCAGCGTCTGCTGGTCGCCCGCCAACATGGCGGCTTCAAACAGGGCCAGTTGGTCGCGAAAGTGTTGGCATTGGGTCAGCAATTCGGCCCGGTTGGCCTGCAAAATATCGCGCCAGACGGCAGGGTCGCTGGCGGCAATGCGGGTGAAATCTCGAAAACCCGGCCCGGCCAAACCCATGTAGCTGGCTCCTTTGGTTTGCCCGATCACCGAGTTCATCAGCGTGAAGGCCAGCATGTGAGGCAGGTGGCTCACCGCCGCAAAAGCGGCGTCGTGGGATTCGGGCGACATCTGCACCACTTTGCAGCCTAGCGCGCTCCAGACCTCGGTCGCGCGTTGGGTGTGGGTGGCCAGCGTGAGATCGGTGGGCGTCAGGATCACCTGTTTGCCCACATACAGCTCGGCGTCGGCATTGTCGACACCAGCGAGTTCCTTGCCCGCAATCGGGTGCGCCGGCACAAAGGAGCCGACCTGATCACGCAAGCCACGCGCCGCCGCCTCGACCACGTCACCCTTGGTGGAACCTACATCCATGATCAGCATGTTGGGGGTCACCATGTGTTTGATGGCCTTGAAGGTGGCCTCGGAAGCCGCCACCGGCACCGCCATCAGCACAATGTCGGCGCCTGACACCGCCAGCAAGGCCGATGGCGCTGCCACGTCGATGACCCCCATCTGGCAGGCGCGCTCGGTGGTCGAGGGTGACTTGCTGTAACCCACAACACGTTTGACCAAGCCCGCCTGTTTAAGTGCCAGTGCAAAGGAGCCACCCATCAGGCCGCAGCCGATCAAGCCCAGTTGTTCAAACATCAGACCTCCCGGCAACTTGACTGCTGCCCAGGCCGAGCGGCCCCAACGGGTGAAGTGAAGTGGGCCACAGGCTCATTCCGCCACCGGGTAGGTACCCAGCACCTTGTAGAAGGCACACAGGCTGCGCAACTCTTCGAGCGCGGCGGCCACATGCGGCTCGGACGGGTGGCCGGCCAGGTCGATGTAGAAGTAGTACTCCCACTGGCCGGAGCGCGCCGGGCGCGACTCAAAACGCGTCATCGACACCCCATGCCGTTTGAGCGGCACCAGCAGGTCGTGCACCGCGCCGGGCTTGTTGTTCACCGACACAATCAGGCTGACACAGTCCTTGCCGGTGGCTTGCGGCGCCGCCAGGGTGGTGGGCAGGCAGATCACCGCAAAGCGGGTGCGGTTGAAAGCGTCGTCCTGAATCGCGTAGGACACCACATGCAGGCCAAATTCGCTGCCCGCGCGTTCGCTGGCAATCGCGGCCCAGGCCGGGTTGGTGGAGGCCAGGCGGGCACCTTCGGCATTGCTCGGCGCAGCGCGGCGGTCGGCATGCGGCAGGTGGGTGCTGAGCCAGTCCTGGCATTGCGACAGGGCCTGCGGGTGGGCGTAGACCGCCTCGATGTTGGACAGGCTGGGCTCCAGGCGCAGCAGGTTGTGGCGCACCAGAAAACTGGTTTCGCCAATGATGTGCAGCGGTGAGCTGAGCAGCAGGTCCAGCGTGCGCGAGACCACACCCTCTGACGAGTTCTCGATCGGCACCACACCAAACTCGGCGCTGCCCGCCGCCGTGGCGCGGAACACCTCGTCAAAACTGACACACATCACACGTGCCATGCTGCCGCCAAAAAACTGGATCGCGGCCTGCTCGCTGAAGGTGCCCGCCGGGCCGAGGTACGCCACCCGTTGTGGTGCCTCAAGCGAGCGGCAAGCCGACATGATTTCGCGCCAGATGATGGCCACGCTGTTGTTTTTGAGCGGGCCCTGGTTGACCGCCTGCAGGTTGCTGATGACCTGGTTTTCGCGGTCTGGCCGGAACACGGTCGAGCCGTCCAGGCGCTTGATCTCACCCACCTCGTGGGCCAGGGCGGCGCGTTTGTTGAGCAGGGCAATCAGCTCCAGATCCACCGCGTCGATCTGGTTGCGCAATTCAGGGAGGGTCTTGGCCATCGTGTCGGTTCAGGTGGTAGGGCGGGGTGTGTGACCGGCGTTGGGGTGGAATCTCTGTGGGCGGGTACGACTGACCGAAGTGGTCAGCCGTGCTGCGCTTCGAAGTCGCGCAAATAGGCCACCAGTGCCTGCACACCTTCGATCGGCAGCGCGTTGTAAATGCTGGCGCGCATGCCACCCACCGACTTGTGGCCTTTGAGCTGCAGCAGGCCACGTTCCTTGGCACCGGTCAGGAAAGCTTCGTTGAGACTTTCGTCACGCAAGTAAAACGGCACATTCATGCGTGAGCGGCAGCTTGGGTCGACCCGGTTGGTGTACAGGTTGGAGCTGTCGATGGCCTGGTACAGCAGCTCAGCCTTGGCGATGTTGCGCGCCTCCATCGCGGTGATGCCACCCTGGCGCTTGAGCCACTTGAACACCAGCCCGGCGATGTAGATCGCATAGGTGGGCGGGGTGTTGAACATGGAGTTGTTCTCCGCCACGGTTTTGTAGCAGAAGGCGCTTGGGCAGATCGGCAGGGCACGGTCCAGCAAATCCTCACGCACCACCACCAGGGTCAGCCCGGCGGGGCCGAGGTTTTTCTGAGCACCGCCAAAAGCCAAACCAACCCGTGACCAGTCCACCGGACGCGAAGCGACATGGGAGGAGAAGTCGATCACCAGGGGGGCATCACAGCCCAGCGCCTTCAGGTCAGGCAGGCTCTGGTACTCGACCCCGTTGATGGTTTCGTTGCTGCAGATGTGCACATAAGCCGGTTGGGCGCTGAGTTGCCAGCTGGCCGGTTCAGGCAGGGTGGTGAAGCCGCTGGATTTGGTGTTGGCGGCCTCCCGCACAGTGCAATAACGGGCTGCTTCTTGCGCTGACTTCTGGCTCCAGCTGCCGCTGACCACAAAGTCCACCGCCTCCCCACGCGACAGGTTCAGCGGCACGATGGCGTTCTCGGCCAGGCCGCCACCTTGCATGAACAGCAGTTTGAAGTGCGCTGGCACGGCCAGCAGTTCGCGCAAGTCAGCCTCGGCTTCCTGGGCGATCTGGCCAAACTCTTTGCCGCGGTGGCTCATCTCCATCACACCCATGCCGCTGCCGTGCCAGTCCAGCATCTCGGCGGCGGCCTCCGCCAAGACTTCTTCGGGCATGGCGGCCGGGCCGGCAGAAAAGTTACAAGGTCTGTTCATGCGTGACATCTATAAGAAATCAGGCTCTAGCCCTTATATATAAAGGGCAAGAAGCTATGTTTTTAGAAGTGTTTAGGCGTCAGGTGCAGTGGGCTCGTCGGCAGCATCGTCAGCGCTGTCGTCCGCTGTTTTGGCAATCGCATCGTTTTCCACAATACGCTGCAGACCACTGAGCTGTGAGCCTTCGTCCAGACCGATCAAAGTCACGCCCTGGGTGGCACGGCCCAATTCACGAATTTCGCTGACGCGGGTGCGTACCAAGACACCCTTGTCGGTGATCAGCATGATTTCGTCATCGGCGTGCACCAGCGTAGCGGCCACGACCTTGCCATTGCGTTCACTCTGCTGGATCGCGATCATGCCCTTGGTGCCACGGCCATGGCGGGTGTATTCGACGATGCTGGTGCGTTTGCCGTAGCCGTGCTGGGTGGCGGTCAGCACACTTTGGGATTCGTCCTCGGCCACCAGCATCGCGATCACACTCTGGCCCTCGTCGAGCATCATGCCGCGCACACCGCGTGCCTGGCGACCCATCGGGCGCACATCGTTTTCGTCAAAACGCACGGCCTTGCCACCGTCACTGAACAACATCACATCGTGTTTGCCGTCAGTCAAGGCGGCGCCAATCAGGAAGTCGCCGTCGTCCAGATCCACGGCAATGATGCCGGCCTTACGCGGGTTGGAGAATTCGTCGAGTGCGGTTTTCTTGACGGTGCCCATGCGGGTGGCCATGAACACATACTGGTCCTGCGGGAACGTGCGTTTTTCACCGGTGAGGGCCAACACCACGGTGATTTTTTCACCCTCTTGCAGCGGGAACATGTTGACGATCGGGCGACCACGTGAGCCGCGCGAGCCTTGCGGCACTTCCCAAACCTTGAGCCAATACATGCGGCCGCGGTTGGAAAAACACAGCAGGTAGTCGTGGGTGTTGGCGATGAAGAGCTGGTCGACCCAGTCGTCTTCTTTGGTGGCGGTGGCCTGTTTGCCACGGCCGCCACGCTTTTGGGAGCGGTATTCACTGAGTGGCTGGCTCTTGATGTAGCCACTGTGGCTCAGTGTGACCACCATGTCGGTCGGGGTGATCAGGTCTTCGGTGCTCAGGTCAAACGAGCTGTGCTCCACCAGTGAACGGCGTGCACCGATTTTGGTCAGACCAAACTCGGCTTTGATCGCGGTGAGTTCGTCGCCAATGATGATCGAGACCCGCTCCGGGCGGGCCAGGATGTCGAGCAGGTCGTCAATGACCGCCATGACTTCCTTGTATTCACCCACGATCTTGTCCTGCTCCAGGCCGGTCAGGCGTTGCAGGCGCATTTGCAAAATTTCTTGGGCCTGGGTTTCAGACAAGCGGTACAGGCCATCTTTACCCATGCCAAGTTGCATCTCCAGACCATCGGGGCGGTAGTCGTCGGCATTGACCACACCACCGTCGGCGCGGGTGCGGGTGAGCATCTCGCGCACCAGTTTGCTGTCCCACGCACGGGTCATCAACTCGGCCTTGGCCACCGGTGGGGTGGGTGACTCGCGGATGATGCGAATGAAGTCGTCGATGTTGGCCAGTGCCACGGCCAGACCTTCGAGCACATGGCCGCGTTCGCGCGCTTTACGCAACTCGAACACCGTGCGCCGTGTCACCACCTCGCGGCGGTGATTCAAAAAGACCGCAATCAGATCTTTCAGGTTACATAGCTTGGGCTGGCCATTCACCAGCGCCACCATGTTCATGCCGAAGGTGTCTTGCAACTGGGTTTGTTTGTACAGGTTGTTGAGCACCACCTCGGGCACTTCACCACGCTTGAGTTCGATCACCAGGCGCATGCCTGATTTGTCGGACTCGTCCTGGATGTGGCTGATGCCTTCGATTTTTTTCTCATGCACCAGCTCGGCCATGCGTTCCTGCAAGGTCTTTTTGTTGACCTGGTAGGGCAGCTCGTCCACGATGATGGACTGGCGCTGGCCCTTGTCGATGTCCTCGAAATGGCATTTGGCACGCATCACGATGCGGCCCCGGCCGGTGCGATAGCCGTCTTTCACGCCGTTGATGCCGTAGATGATGCCGGCGGTGGGGAAGTCGGGCGCCGGGATGATCTCCATCAGCTCGTCAATTGAGGCTTCCGGGTTCTTGAGCAGGTGCAGGCAACCGTCGACGACTTCGTTGAGGTTGTGCGGCGGGATGTTGGTGGCCATACCCACCGCAATACCGCCTGAGCCATTGACCAGCAGATTGGGCAGACGCGTCGGCAACACCAGCGGCTCTTTTTCGGAGCCGTCGTAGTTGGGGCCAAAGTCCACGGTTTCCTTGTCCAGGTCGGCCAGCAGCTCGTGCGCAATCTTGGCCAGGCGGATTTCGGTGTAACGCATGGCTGCAGCACTGTCGCCGTCCACCGAGCCGAAATTGCCCTGGCCATCGACCAGCATGTGGCGCATGGAGAAGTCCTGCGCCATACGCACGATCGTGTCGTACACCGACTGGTCACCGTGCGGGTGGTACTTACCAATCACATCTCCCACGATACGTGCGGATTTTTTGTAGGCCTTGTTCCAGTCGTTGTTGAGCTCGTGCATCGCAAACAACACACGCCGGTGCACCGGCTTGAGGCCGTCGCGCGCATCCGGCAAAGCCCGCCCGATGATCACGCTCATGGCGTAGTCCAGATAGCTGCGACGCATTTCGTCCGCAAGACTGGTGGGCAAGGTTTCTTTGGCGAATTGGGTCATGGGGCGTTGATGCGAGGCAAATTCAGTGGAGTTCTGCGATTTTATGCGTTCGGGCTGTGGCTAGCCCGCAACGAAAACAGCAATTAGTTCACACGCCTCAACATTGCAGCACAGCTGTCTGCTGCTATCGCTTTTGTGTTGAATCGCTGTGTGGCACAATCAATTGAACGTTCCACTTGATAGGCATTGTGGGCGTCTGACTTAGTAACGCCGCATCGCTGCGGCCTTTTCATCAAGGAGAACCATGAAAAAATTGAACAAATTGGCGATGCTGATCGCTACCGCAGCTCTCGCAAGTGCAGCCGGTGCCCAGACCATTGATAACTGGCGCGCTACCGACGGTACGGTGTGGAAGAACGGCACCAATGAACTCTGCTGGCGCGATAACTTTTGGACACCCGCTACCGCTGCAGCAACCTGCGACGGCGCTATCGTGGCTCGCGCAGCTGCACCGGCTCCGGCACCTGTTGCTGCACCGGCTCCTGCTGCTGCTCCCGCACCGGCACCGGCGCCCGCAGTCGCGGCAGCCAAGGTGACCTACGCCGCTGACGCATTCTTTGACTTTGACAAAGCTGTGCTCAAGCCCGAAGGCAAAGCCAAGCTGGATGATCTGGCTGCCAAGGTCAAGGACATCAACCTCGAAGTCATCATCGCTGTGGGTCACACCGACGCTGTCGGCTCTGACGCCTACAACCAAGGCCTGTCGGTGAAGCGTTCTGAAGCTGTCAAGGCTTATCTGGTGTCCAAGGGCATCGAAAAGAACCGTGTTTACACCGAAGGCAAGGGTGAGTCGCAGCCTGTTGCCGACAACAAGACCTCTGCTGGCCGTTCCAAGAACCGCCGCGTGGAAGTCGAAGTGGTGGGTACACGCGCCAAATAAGCCGTCAGCTGCGCTGACCTGATCATAAAAAAACCCGCTACGGCGGGTTTTTTTATGGGCGCGTGAGATGGTTGGGCTTGACAGAACCCGGTAGGCATCTTGAGGTGCGTTCAGTTTGATAAGTGTGCACGACTTTTGTTTCATTTTGTCGAAACGCTGTTTCAATAAAGGGTGGTTTGACCTAAAATCTGATCTACACAGCGTGGCGTGTCGCAGGGTTTGTTGTGTGCCGTGCCTTCGGGCGGTGCTCACCGTGTCGCACGTGGTTGTTGAGACGAGCAGCCGCCTTGCTGTCCGAAGTGATTTTTTGAAAGTAGGTCGATGATGCAGATGGATGATGAGCTGGTGCAACGCCTGAGTGCCTCTCTGGAGTCCTTGAGTGAACGTATTGGTCGCTTGGCGATCGGTTTGGGCATCTCTCTGGACGACCCGCAAGCGGTGCAGAAGCTCATGGACCAGACGCAAATTCCTGCGATTGACAGAGAGCGTCGAGTCGCACCAGCAGACGGCCAAGCCAGTTTCACGCCGATGACCGGGGAACGGCGGGCAGCGCACCTGCGCGAGGAGTTGCGGGGTCTGCTGGTGCTGCGTTACCAACTGGAGACAGATATCCTGAGAGACAACGGCCTGACGGTCGTCCGCCAGGTCATTGAGCAGGCTGAAGGTCGCCTGATTCAACGAGGCTTCAAGCCGGGCGCCGATGGGCTCGATCTCGACAACTTCTTCAACGCTAAGTAAAACACATGAACCTTCCTTCAGATACCGAACTGATCGAGAACTATGTTTTCGACGAAATCAGCATTGGCCAGAGTGCCCGCCTGTTGCGTGCACTCAAGTTGGAGGACATCCGCGCGTTTGCGGCTGTGTCCGGTGATACCAACCCGGCCCACCTGGACCCCGAGTACGCGAACGACACACTTTTTCATGGAGTGATTGCCCACGGCATGTGGAGTGGCGCCCTGATCTCTGCGCTGTTGGGCACCCAGTTTCCCGGCCCCGGCACGATCTACCAGGACCAGGCGCTGCATTTTGTCAAGCCGGTGCGGGTGGGTGACACGCTGACGGTCACGGTGACCGTGATCTCGAAGAACCCGGAGAACCATAGCATCGAGTTGGACTGCCAGGTGGTCAACCAAAAGGGGACGTGTGTCCTGAGCGGCATGGCCCGTGTGCTGGCGCCCACCGTGAAGGTGCGGCTGCCGCGTGTGGCGGCGCCGCAAATCCAGCTGTATGACCCGCAAATCAGGTTCAAGCAGTTGCTGTCCATGGGTGATCGGCTGGAAGCGGTGCGCTGCGCGGTGGTGCACCCGTGTGATGAAGGTTCGCTCAGCGGGGCCATGGACGCCGCGCGTTACGGTTTGATCGTGCCGGTGCTGATGGGCCCCGAGGTGCGCATCCGCCATGTGGCCGCCGAGGCGGGCATCGACCTGCATGGCGCAGAAATCATCAACCAGCCGCACAGCCACGCGGCGGCCGAAGCTGCGGCCGGCCTGGCCGCCAGTGGCGATGTCGAAATGCTCATGAAAGGCAGCCTGCATACCGACGAACTGATCCAGGCGGTGCTGTCGCAGGCGGTGTTGCGCACCGGGCGTCGCATGTCGCATGTGTTTCGCTTTGATGTGCCGCTGTACCACAAGCCGCTGTTGATCACCGACGCCGCACTCAATATTCGCCCGAGCCTGAAGGAAAAAATCGACATCATCCAGAACGCGATTGATTTCGCCCGGGTCATGGGCGTGGCGACGCCGAAGGTGGCGATCCTGTCGGCGGTCGAAACTGTCAACCCCAACATTCCGTCAACCATTGACGCCGCCGCCTTGTGCAAGATGGCCGAGCGCGGCCAGATCACCGGTGGTGTGCTGGACGGACCGCTGGCATTTGACAACGCCATCTCGATGCATGCTGCGCAGATCAAGCAGATCAACTCGCCGGTGGCGGGGCACGCCGATATTCTGGCGGTGCCTGATCTGGAAAGCGGCAACATGCTGGCCAAACAATTGGAGTACCTGGCCGGAGCCAGTGGCTCCGGTCTGGTGGTGGGCGCACGTATTCCGATCGCGCTCACTAGCCGCGCAGAGGGGCCGTCCAACCGTGTCGCCTCTGCACTTTTGGGCTTGCTGGCCGCACACAATGCGCGCCGCAGCCAACCTCGAACCGCCTGGTAGGAGTTTTTTTCATGGCCATTCTTTCAGTGAATGCGGGCTCGTCCTCGCTCAAATTTTCCCTTTATCCCCTGGTCAATGCCCAAGTGCAGCCGCAAATTTTGTCTGGCTTGATCGAGGGCCTGGAGCCCGGTGGGGCGCCACAGATGAGCTGGACCTACCAGGGCCAGAACCAGACGCGTGCGCTGGTGTTGGCCGAGGGGCATGTGTTTGCCCAGGCGCTGATGAGTCTGCGCGATCTGTTGGCGCAGTTGCCCGGCGTGCCCGCGCTCTCTGCGGTGAGCCATCGGGTGGTGCATGGTGCGGCGATGTACCGTGCCAGCCTGATCGTCACCGACGAGGTGTTGGCCCAGCTGACCGAGTTCAACTCGTTGGCGCCGCTGCATCAGCCGCACAACCTGGAGGGCATTCGTGCCTTTCGCGAGGCGTTTGTCGGTTTGCCCCAAGTGGCCTGTTTTGACACCGCGTTCCACGCCACGCTGCCCGAGGTGGATTACCGGTTTGCGCTGCCGCAAGAGCTCTATCAGCAGGGCCTGCGCCGTTACGGCTTTCATGGCCTGTCCTACCAGTATGTGATGGGGACCCTGCTGGAGTACTCGCACCGCGCCCGGGGCCGCACGCTGATGGCCCATCTGGGCAATGGTGCCAGCCTGTGTGCCGCGCAGGACGGCAAGAGTTGTTCAACCACCATGGGTTTCTCGGCGCTGGATGGTTTGATGATGGGCACCCGCACCGGGTCGCTGGACTCGGGTGTGATGCTGTATCTGCTGGAGCAGGGCTGGGACCATGCCAAGTTGCAGAAGTTGCTTTACAAACAAAGTGGTCTGCTTGGCATGTCGGGCATTTCGGCGGACATGCGCCGTCTGCGCGCCGACCCCAGCCCCAACGCCAAGCTGGCGATTGATGCCTTCACCTACCGTGTGGTGCGTGAAAGCGGCGCCCTGGTGGCCTGCATGCAGGGTCTCGATGTGCTGGCGTTCAGCGGCGGTATTGGTGAGCATGACGTGGCTTTGCGCGCGCAAGTCGGCCAAAGACTGGCCTGGCTGGGTGTGGTGATTGACCCGGTGCTCAATGCCCAGGCCACCGGCAGCGATGTGATGGCCATTCACGCCCCGACCAGCCAGGTCGAGGTCTGGGTGGTACCCACCGATGAAGGCGTGGTGGCGGCCCGCGAAGCGGCGGCTCTGATCAGCCGGTGACGCGGGGCATGCAGCTGCAAGACATTCTTTACTCGCAGGGTTTTGGGACGCGGCGGGTGTGCGCCGGGTTGATCCAGCAGGGGCTGGTTCAGGTTCACACGCCAGATGACCCCGCAGGCCTGGTCACCGTGGTGCAAGCTGCGGCGGAATTTGACGCGGCGGGTTTGCGTTTCAGAGTGCAGGGCGTGGATTGGCGGTACGCCGACAAGGCCTACATCGTGTTGCATAAGCCGACCGCTACCGAGTGTTCCCAGAAGCCCTCCACTTACCCCAGTATCTACAGCCTGCTGCCCGCGCCGCTGCGCCAGCGGCCCCAAAAAGGGGCGGTGCAAGGGGTGCAGGCGGTCGGCAGGCTCGACCAGGACACCACCGGCATGCTGCTGCTGACCGATGACGGGCAGTTCATTCACCGCATGAGTTCACCGCGCCACCATGTGCCCAAGGTCTATGAGGTCACGGTCAAACACCCGCTGGACGACAAGCAGGTCCAGCGTTTGCTGGCTGGTGTGGTGCTGGATGACGACCCCAAGCCGGTGCGCGCCGCGGCCTGTGAAGCGGTGTCCGAATGTCACCTGCGTCTGACGCTGACCGAGGGCAAATACCACCAGGTCAAACGCATGCTGGCGGCCGTCGGCAACCGGGTGGAGGGGCTGCACCGCTCGCAGATTGGCGACCTGCCGTTGCCGCAGGACTTGCTGCCTGGCCAGTGGCGCTGGCTTGACGCCAGTGACCTCGCCCGCATCAACCAAACCGCAGTGCGCTGAAGTCCGCACGATCTTCGCCGGCCGCTTTGGCTCTGCTTGCCCCTGAGCCATTGCGCAGTGGCCTGCCGGTGTCAGCGCAGCGCTCAGGTATGCTTGTGGCATGAATTTGCTGTTTGATTCATTCTGGCGGGCGGTGCTGGACTGCTTTCGGCCTCGCGTGATGCTGCTGTCGCTGGCGCCGCTGTTGCTGATCGCGCTGCTGTCGGTGACGCTGGGTAGTTTGTATTGGGAGACCAGCCTGGCCTGGGTGCGCGCCACGCTGGAGGCGTCCAGTGTCATCAGCGGTGTGTCGAGCTGGATGCAGGCGATGGGGCTGGGCGGCATCACCGCGTTTCTGGCGCCGCTGATCGTGATTGTGGCGGTGATGCCCGTGGTGGTGATGCTGTCGCTGCTGTCGGTGGCGTTGCTCATGACACCCGCACTCACCGCATTGGTGGCGGCCAGGCGGTTCCCGGGGCTGGTGCGCAAAGAAGGCGGATCGCTGTTACTGGGTTTGGGTTGGTCGCTGTTGTCGGCCGGACTGGCGCTGTTGGCGTTGCTGGTGTCGATTCCTTTGTGGCTGATTCCACCGCTGATTTTGGTGTTGCCCCCGCTGATCTGGGGGTGGCTCACCTACCGCGTGATGGCTTTTGATGCGCTGGCCACCCATGCCAGCGGTGAGGAGCGACGTGAATTGTTTCGCCGACATCGGCTCTCCTTGCTGGGCATCGGAGTGTTTTGCGGTTACCTGGGTGCGGCGCCCAGTGTCATCTGGGCCTCGGGCGTGTTGTTTGCCGCCGCCTTTGTGGTGCTGGTGCCGTTGGGCATCTGGCTCTACACCTGGGTGTTTGCGCTGTCGTCCTTGTGGTTCGCGCACTACTGCCTGCAGGCCTTGCAAACCTTGCGCCAGGAGCGCGAAGTGGACAAGCCGCCAACGGATGAGCCTTGGGCGGATGTGACGTTGTCAGAGCCTGAAGCGTTACCATCCACCCATGAACCCAAGCCCCATCTCCCAACCGTCACCTGAGCATCGTCCCGGTTTTCGCCTGATCATTGTGGGCGACGAAATTTTGTCGGGCAAACGGGCCGACAAGCACCTGGTCAAGGTGATTGAGTTGCTTAAGGCGCGCGGGCTGTCGCTCACTCAGGCCGAGTATGTGGGTGATGACCCAGACCGCATCACGACGCTGCTTGAGCGTGCTTTTGCGTCCGGTGATGTTGTCTTCTCCACGGGCGGCATTGGCGCCACGCCAGATGACCACACCCGCCAGTGCGCCGCCCGTGCGCTGGGTGTCCCGCTGGCCTTGCACCCGCAGGCCAAGGCGCTGATTGAACAGCGCATGCAGGATGTGGCCCTGGAGCAGGGGAAGGACTATCAACCCGACGCGCCCGACAATCTGCATCGCCTCAACATGGGGGTGTTTCCGGCAGGCGCCACCGTGATCCCCAACCCCTACAACAAGATCCCGGGCTTCAGCGTGGGGCGGGTGCATTTTGTACCCGGTTTCCCGGTGATGGCTTGGCCAATGATCGAATGGGTGCTGGACACCTGTTACGCGCAGTGGTTCCAGACCCAGGCCTGGCTGGAGCGCTCCGTGATTGTTTTTGGTGCCATGGAGGCGACGCTCACGCCGCTGATGGTGCAGTTGGAGCATGACTTTCCCGGTATCAAGGTGTTCAGTCTGCCGAGCGTGGACCATGCGCAATGGGGTCGCCACATTGAACTGGGTGTCAAGGGGGCGCCAGGCTTGGTCACGCCAGCCTACGCCGCGTTGTTGGCCGGTTTGCAGACCTTTCAACTGAAGTTGGGCCCTGAATTGGTGCAATCCTGAAAGACTCAGTCTTGGTGCAGTTGGTTGCACTAATATGGTGCAATTGAAGTCCAGGCTGTTCTGCTGACGGGTTCCTGTCGCGTCTTCAGGGTGTGAGCGTTGCCAGCCCGACGCCAAAGTCAGTGCAAAATACAAGGCTTGTCTGGGCTACGCGGCGCGCGCAAGGACTGGCACAAAACCTGCATTCATCCTAACTAACCTTTTCTCAACTGTAACCAGGAGTATTTGATGGCCAAGACCGTCGCAGACGTCATGAAGATGGTGAAAGACAACGAAGTCAAGTTTGTTGACTTCCGTTTCACCGACACGCGTGGCAAGGAACAACACGTGACCGTGCCGGTTTCGCATTTTGATGAAGACAAATTCAGCTCCGGCCACGCGTTTGACGGTTCATCCGTTGCTGGCTGGAAGGGTATCGAAGCCTCGGACATGCAACTCATGCCCGACCCCAACACCGCCAACATCGACCCGTTCTTTGAAGAAACCACGTTGTTCATGAGCTGCGACGTGATCGAGCCCACCGACGGCAAGGGTTATGAGCGTGACCCCCGCTCGGTGGCCCACCGCGCTGAAGCCTACCTGAAGGCCTCCGGCATGGGTGACACGGCCTATTTCGGCCCCGAACCCGAGTTTTTCCTGTTTGACGACGTGCGCTGGAACACCGACATGTCGGGCACCTTCTTCAAGATCGACGATTACGAAGCGCCCTGGAACTCTGGCAAGAAAATGGAAGGCGGCAACCGCGGCCACCGCCCCTCCACCAAAGGCGGCTACTTCCCCGTGCCACCCGTGGACAGCACCCAGGACATGCGTTCCGAAATGTCCCTGATTCTTGAATCGCTGGGCATCCCGGTGGAAGTGCACCACCACGAAGTGGCCGCTCCTGGCCAATGTGAACTGGGCACCAAATTCAGCACCCTGGTTGAGCGCGCTGACTGGACCCAAGTCCTGAAATACGTGGTGCAAAACGTGGCCAACGCCTACGGCAAAACCGCTACCTTCATGCCCAAGCCCATCGTGGGCGACAACGGTTCTGGCATGCACGTGCACCAGTCGGTCTGGAAAGATGGCAAAAACCTGTTCGCTGGCGACGGTTATGCCGGTTTGAGCGATTTCGCGCTGTACTACATTGGCGGCATCATCAAACACGCCCGCGCCCTGAACGCCATCACCAACCCCGGCACCAACAGCTACAAGCGCCTGGTGCCTGGTTTTGAAGCCCCGGTGAAACTGGCTTACTCGGCCAAAAACCGCTCGGCATCCATCCGTATTCCTTATGTGGCCAACCCCAAAGGTCGCCGTGTGGAAGCCCGCTTCCCCGATCCGCTGATGAACCCGTACCTGGGCTTCTCCGCGTTGTTGATGGCCGGTCTGGACGGTGTGGAAAACAAGATCCATCCCGGCGAAGCTGCCACCAAGGACCTGTACCACCTGCCGCCCGAAGAAAATGCACGCATCCCGACCGTGTGCCACAGCCTGGACCAGGCGCTGGAATGCCTGGATGCGGACCGTGCCTTCCTGACCAAGGGTGGCGTGTTCACCGACGGCCTGATCGATGCCTACATCGAGCTCAAGATGGGTGAAGTCACGCGCCTGCGCATGGCCACCCACCCGATCGAGTTTGACATGTATTACTCGCTGTGATCGGTTGACCCGCCAGGTGGGTAGAACATGACCACCTGGTCAACAAAAGGACGGCTGGTGCCGTCCTTTTTTATTGTGGGAAACTATGCCGATGGGGCGGGGTGCCGAAGTCTGGCCACCCGCCATGTCCGGTGTTGATTGACTGAGCGAAATTTCTATGAAACGACTGTGGATGCTGGTGGCCTTGATGGGCGCGGTGGCGGCCACGGGCCAGGCGCAGGACGCGATTTACCGTTGTGGCAACGAATACACCAACACCAAGCCCGATGCCCGATCCAATAAAGGCTGCAAATTGGTGGAGGGCGGCAACGTCACGGTGGTGCAGGGCAGCCCGGTGCCGAAATCGTCGGTCCCCAAAACCAGCGTGTCGGCAGGCAACAACGCACCGCGGGTTGACGCGGCGCAACAAAAAGTGCGCGATTCCGATATGCGTTTGATTCTTCAGGAAGAGCTCAAAAAGGCCCAGACCCGTCTGGAGCAGCTCAAGAAGGAATACAACAACGGCGAACCCGAAAAGCTGGGCCCGGAAGCCCGCAACCACCAGAAGTATCTGGACCGGGTCGCCGAACTCAAAGCCAACCTGGCACGCACCGAGAGCGACATTGCGGGCCTTCGCCGTGAAATAGACCGCTTGCCAGCTGCGCCAGGCACATCAGCGGCGCCTTGAAAATGTCAGGATCAATTTGCGTGGAACGTTCGCTCAAACCTGGCATGACAGCCGCAGCCCGCCACAACGCCGAGCGTTACAAAGCCTTTGATCTGTTGGCCACCTTGGTGGCGGTGGTGCGCAGCGATGGCGACATGCTGTTTGTCAACGCCGCCATGGAAGATGCGTTGGGTATGTCGCGCCGGGCCATGGTGGGGGCGCATTTCCCGGACTGTTTCACCCAGCCGGAGCATTTGCGTACCATTCTGAAAAGTGTGGGCGGCAACGATTTTTCGGCCTTGCGTTACGACGCCGCGCTGTTGCGGGTGAGCCGCGATCCGTTGCCGGTGCATGTGATCGTCACGCTCAACGAGGGCCCGGAAATCATTGTGGAACTGCTGCCGCTGGAGCAGCAGGCTCGCCAGGACCGCGAGGAGCGCTTGGCCGAACAAGCGCTGGCCAACAAGGAACTGATCCGCAACCTGGCCCACGAGATCAAAAACCCGCTCGGCGGCATTCGCGGCGCTGCGCAGTTGCTGGAGATGGAACTGGCCTCGCCTGACCTCAACGAGTACACCCAGGTCATCATCCACGAGGCCGATCGGTTGCAATCGCTGGTGGACCGGCTGCTGGCACCCCACCGCAAGGCCCATGTGGTGGGCGATGTGAACATCCATGAGGTGTGTGAGCGGGTGCGCTCGCTGATTCTGGCCGAGTTTCCCAAGGGCCTGGAGGTGGTGCAGGACTACGACACATCCATCCCCGAGTTTCGTGGTGACCGCGAGCAGCTGATCCAGGCGCTGCTCAACATTGCCCACAACGCCTGCCAGGCGCTGTCTGAGCGCATGGGCCAGGGCGATGCACGCATCACTTTCAGGACCCGCGTGGCGCGCCAGACCACCTTTGGCAAACAGCGCTACCGGTTGGCATTGGAATTGCATGTGCTGGACAACGGGCCTGGTGTACCAGACTCGATCAAGGACCGCATTTTTTATCCGTTGGTGTCCGGGCGCGAGGGAGGTTCCGGACTGGGGCTGACATTGGCGCAAACCTTTGTCCAGCAACACCAAGGCCTGATCGAGTGTGACAGCGCGCCCGGATTGACGGATTTCAAAATACTGATTCCTCTGCCCTGAGCTGCACAATGGCGCGTCGCAAGGCGTTCTGTACCCGGCCAGAGTATGGGTACTTACCGAGGTGACCAATTGCTATGAAGCCCATCTGGATTGTGGATGACGACCAGTCCATCCGTTTTGTGCTCGAAAAAGCGCTGTTGCGCGACAACCTGCCCACGCGCAGCTTCACCAACGCCCGCGATGTCCTGACCGCGCTGGGCGACGAGACCGACCGTGGCCCGCAGGTGCTGGTGAGCGACATCCGCATGCCGGGGGGCTCCGGGCTGGAGCTGCTGGAAAAGGTCAAGGCCAAACTGCCCGGTCTGCCGGTCATCATCATGACCGCCTACTCTGACCTGGACAGTGCGGTGTCCGCCTTTCAGGGTGGCGCGTTCGAGTACTTGCCCAAACCGTTTGATTTGCCCAAGGCGGTGGAGCTGATCCGCCGTGCGGTGGAAGAAAGCCAGCGCGAAGAAGTGGCCGAGGAGCACATCACCGATGCACCCGAAATGCTGGGTCAGGCCCCCGCCATGCAGGATGTGTTCCGGGCCATTGGTCGCCTGAGCCAAAGCAATGTCACGGTCATGATCACCGGCGAGTCGGGCTCGGGCAAAGAGCTGGTGGCGCGGGCACTGCACAAGCATTCTCCCCGCGCCAATGGGCCGTTTGTCGCGATCAATACCGCCGCCATTCCGAAAGACCTGCTGGAGTCCGAACTGTTCGGCCATGAGCGTGGCGCTTTCACCGGGGCGCAGACCATGCGCCGTGGCCGTTTTGAGCAGGCCGATGGCGGCACCCTGTTTCTGGATGAAATTGGCGACATGCCGTTTGACCTGCAGACGCGTCTGTTGCGGGTGCTGTCCGATGGGCACTTTTACCGCGTGGGCGGTCACGGTGCCGTCAAGACCAATGTGCGGGTGATTGCCGCCACGCACCAGAATCTGGAGCAGCGCGTCAAGGAAGGCGTGTTCCGCGAAGACTTGTTTCACCGTCTCAACGTCATCCGGCTGCGGCTGCCGGCCTTGCGCGAGCGGCGCGAAGACATTCCGGCGTTGACACGGCACTTTTTACAGCAAAGCGCAGCGCAGCTGGGTGTCGAGCCCAAGCGCATTTCCGAGGCGGCGCTGGCTTATTTGAGCGAGTTTGGCTTTCCGGGCAACGTGCGCCAACTTGAAAACATCTGTCACTGGCTGACCGTGATGGCGCCGGCCCAACTGATTGAACCGAAAGACTTGCCGCCTGAGGTGGACGTGGTCGCCCAGGGTGGCCGCCAGGCACCCATCGGGGCGGTCCGTCCGGCGGAGCCTGTGCCATCGTTCCCGGCGGGGCTGGCTGAAGCGTTGCCGCGTTCTGGTGCCAACCACAGCCCGTCACTGTCATCTGCGTTGGCTGGGCCGATGTTGGACGACGCCGAACTCCACGCAGGCGAATCGCCAGCGGCCCACGCCCCGGTGTCCACCTGGGAGCTCGGGCTGGACGCCGATGCGCATGCGCTGCTGGCCACCGACCGGTGTGATGTGTGGGACGAGCTCACGCGCCGCTTCGAGTCGCGCCTGATTCTGGCCGCGCTGGCCAGCACGCGCGGGCGGCGTATCGAGGCCGCTCAGCGCTTGGGCATTGGCCGCAACACCATCACCCGCAAGATTCAGGAACTCGGGCTGGAATAAGTCGCACACGCCCGCGTCAAGCGGCTGTTTGGGGTCTTTGCCGATCTGTGGACAATGCACTGTGTCACAGATCACGTCAAGGAGCGTTCCATGTCAGCACAACACCCAACGATCACCCTGGGGGGCGGTTGCTTTTGGTGCACTGAAGCGGTGTACGTCAAGGTCAAGGGCATCGTCGACGTGGAGTCCGGCTACTGCAACGGCCATGTCCAGCGACCCAGTTATGAGCAGATCTGCACCGGCCAAACAGGCCATGCCGAAGTGGTCAAGCTGGTGTTTGACCCGGCGCAGATCAGCCTGCGGGAGATTCTGGAAATATTCTTCGTCATCCACGACCCGACCACGCTCAATGCCCAGGGTCACGACCATGGCACCCAATACCGCAGTGGCATTTACTTTGCCGATCTGGATCAGCAACAGGTGGCGCTGGAGGTGATCGCCGAGCTGCAAGCCAGTGGCGTTTATCGCCGACCGATCGTCACCGAGGTACTGCCCTTGCGCAACTATTGGCCCGCCGAGGCCTACCACCAGGACTACTTCGCGCGCAACCCGTACCAGGGCTACTGCCTGGCGGTGGCCGCGCCCAAAGTGGCCAAATTCAAGAGCACGTTCGCCCGGCTGGCGCTGGATTGAACCAGCCCGCGCCCCGAAACGTCTCGCCGACAGCGTGGCAGATCGTGGAAAATGGCTGTTGCCGCCTGCCCCTTGAGAAAGTGACGCCATGGACCTCCAAAGCCTGATTGACGACCCCAGCAAGCTGCCCACCATCCCGAAGGTGGGGCAGCAGCTCATTGCCAGTTTCAGTGCGAACGAGGTGTCTGTCACCGACATCGCCCACCAACTCGCGGCCGACCCGGCGCTGAGCGCCAAGCTGCTCAGGCTGGCCAACTCGGCCTACTTTCATGTGTCGCGCACCGTTGGCACGGTGGACGCCGCGTTGCAGATCTTGGGCCTGGTGATGGTGCGCAATCTGGTGCTGGGCAGCAGTGTGGCAGGCGCTTTTCGCCATACCGCCGGGATCGATCTGCCACAGTTCTGGCGCTACAACCTGTACACCGCCTGCACCGCACGTTGGCTGGCCAACCGGATAGATGTCAACTCTGACCGTGTCTTCACGCTGGGGTTGCTGCATGCCATCGGTCAATTGCAAATGCACACGGTGGCCGCGTCGGCGATGGCGTCGCTGGACCAGCAGATGGGGGTGCTGGCCCCGGGTCGCGCCCAGCTGGAAAAACAGACCTTTGGTTTCGACTATGGCGATGTGTCGGCTGAACTGGCTCGGGCGTGGCAGTTCCCGTTGCCGTTGACCGAAGCGCTGCGGCACATTGCGCACCCGCTGGCTGCCCCTGAATTTCTGGAAGCCTCGGCGCTGGTCCACCTCGGGGCCTGGCGTGCCCGCGCCGACGTGCTGGGCTGGAGCGAGGCCGAACAACTGGCCAACTACCCGGTGGAAGTGGGTGAGCGGTTGTATCTGCAGCCTGACTGGACGTCCGCGCTGGCTGCCCGCGCGCACCCTGATGCGCGCCAGCCGGTGATGCCGCCGCTGGCTGAGTTGACCCAGGGTCTGGAGGCCATGTTCGAGTAGGCGGGGCGCTCTGGCAGCCATCGTTTGGATGCAGGCCCATTGACCGGTATCAAATCCCGGGCAACCTAAAATTTGGCTGACGTTGTCGCCCACCCTGGAGCCCGTCAGATCGGGTTTGTCCCTGCCTTTGAGAGCCTGCCATGACCACTGTTTGCCTGAGCATCTTTCACTTTGAATCCGCCCTCGACCGTTTGTGGGTGATTGGCCAGATGGCCTGGGCGCGCGCGCCGCTCAACCGCATGCCTGACCTGCGCTTCTACAAGCTGCTGGGATCTGGCACCGGGGAGGGGTTCACCCCCAAACCCAACACCGCCGTCTGGGGAATCTTCACCGTCTGGCCCGATGAAGCCACGGCACGCCGACACATCGCCGAGCAACCCCTGTTCCAAAAATGGCGCGCCAAGGCCGACGAGCACTGGACGGTCTACCTCAACCCCATCGCCGCCAAAGGCAAGTGGGGCGGCAAGGTGCCTTTCACCTCCGACAGCTACGACTCCAGCGCCACGATGGGGC
>Ga0209066_10002685_pt1 | contig 21220 bp, 6 predicted proteins | sample All_14_2_FD_187198 | JGI IMG/M metagenome (GOLD analysis project Ga0209066, IMG submission 187198) | Freshwater microbial communities in response to fracking from Pennsylvania, USA - Allegheny Zone_MetaG_DW_15 (SPAdes) (version 2) ... | reverse complement strand
CTCTTTTTAAGAATATAAAACCGAAAGGTTCAGTTCGCAAAACATCAGGTTATAATCCAAATCCGTGAACATTTTATGATCCAAGTTTACAATCTTTCCTGGAGCCGATTTCACACCTTATTTGTTGGCCACCTTCCAATGGTGGAACATGTTAAAGACGTCTTCCTTTACACCGTCAGGTTCCGACGGGCTGTTTCCGGTTAATTTGGTTTTTTCCCGACATTTTGCTAGCGCAAAATAAAATTTTGTTTTTTCTTTAACCTTACACACAATTTTGGGCATTAGCCCATTTTAAGCGATTTGCTATTAGCAAATTATAATCCATGGCAAGTTATAATCTCATTTGGAAAACGAATCTTACACAATATGCTTCCCTTAGGGAAGTAAAGGCATTGGGCTGCCTCGCGGGCAGCATCAATGCCTTTTTTTTGGAATTCAACTGATGTTTGAGAGCGGCTTTCAAGATATAAGGGGTTGATTTTCAGTTAGTTGTTTCGACCTCTTCTTCAACAGTGTTCAATTTTTTTTCAAATATTTTTTAACTAAAATCTTTAATCTTATGAAAAAAGTGATTTTCGAGAATTGCTCTAGGGCGTTTCTGGCCACTTTTTGCTTCCTTGTTTTGGGAGTAATTGGAGCCAACGCACAGACCAAGCTCACCGAGGTGCCCTTAGTGCCCGGCGTATCCAACCCGCCGGCTACGAGTTCGCCTTTGTACAGTGTTCCTACTGGATCTTTCCAGAACGGAACAGTTGCGATTACTACCGTTGATGGTAAATTACTACAGTTGAAGGCTATTTTGGAATTGGCTCTTACTCAGGGCGACGCTACGACTTTTGAGGCAACTATGGTTCCTTACAGGTTTTACGAGCGTATCAACATCAACCTTCATGCTGGTGCTACTACTGCCAATGCTATTGCTGCTGGTATGTGGATTTTCTTGGAAAGCGCTCAATACGCTGCCATTCCACAATCCACTCAGCAACAGCTTAAGACAGAAGCTATCAACTTGCTGCACTAATTGAGGTTGACGTTTCGACCAACTCAAGTGGTTCTACGAAATGTGTTTGAAACTTCTCAGGGATTACTGAATCGCAAGTTGTAGAACATCAGAAATTTCAAAGAATCTCTTCATTCTTTAACAACTAACACAAATTTAGATCTCATGAAAAAAAGAATTTTGACATACTTAGGTATGGTCTTTTTTGCGTGTTTTGCAGGGGCTCCGCTAGTGGCTCAGGTAAACATGCCTTACAACCCGGCTACCCCTGCGGCGCCTGTGGTTGTTAGTACACCAGTTCAGTTTTTTGACAATGGTGGGGCTGGTGCAAACTATTCCAACAATTCAAATACGAACTCCAAGCTCACGTTCGTGCCTGCCACTACTGGCAACCGTATCCGTGTAGCTTTCACTGCATTTGCAACAGAAGGTAGCTTCGACGCCTTGTATATCTACAATGGTCGTGTTGATGGCAACCCAGGCTCTGCTGACGCTTGCCCAGCTCCTGTTGTTCCTGCTGGTACTTGTAACTCGACTACTAACTTGGTGAAAGGTACAACTGTAAACTTCGGCAACGACGGTTTCACAGGTACTTCACTGACTGGTGTGTCTGTTTTCAGTACTTCTGGCGACGGTGCGATGTCTTTCCGCTTCTTCAGCGATGCATCTGTAACCTTGGCTGGTTGGACAGCGACTGTTAGCCAAGAGGCTAACCCTTGCCGTTTGATCCCACCTGCAAACGTGGTTACTGCCGTTGGTCCTAACTGCGGCCCTGGAACTGCAAGCGTAGCTACTCCAACTTACTCTCCAGCAAACTGTGCTGTAGGTACACTTCAGTACCGTGTTGACTGCGGTGCTCCTGTAGTAGTTGGTGTACTTCCACAGGCTGGTCCTGTTGCAATTGCTAACCTTTCACCTGGTCTTCACACTATCCATTGGGAAGTTGTGAACGGTGCTTGCTTGGTTAGCGATGGTACTTCTACTGTAAACGTACTTGATATTATACCACCTACCATCATTTGCCCAGCAAATGTGACTTTCAACCTTGACGCAGGTGAGTGCAGCCAGTTCGTGAACTATGCTGCTCCTGTAGTATCTGACAACTGCCCATGGGGTCCAGCTCCATCTCCAGTTTTCTTCCCTGCTTCTTTCGTGAACCACGGTAGCGGTACTGCATTCTCATTGTCAGGCAACACACTTCCTGGCGGTGTTTTCTACTCTTTGACGAATACGACTAACGAAACTCGTACCATCAACAGCTTTGGTGTACGTTTCGGTAACCCAGCATTCGGTGCGGTTAATGCTCCTCAGACAATGAGGATCTACTCTCGCCCAGGTGCTTTGACTACAGCTATCGAAAACAGCGCAGCTGGTTGGACTACACAAGGTCCTCAGGTTGTAGCAGTTATTCCTCCATACTTCGCTACTGGTACTGGTGCACTTGCTACAGTTCCACTTAGCACACCTGTCGTAATGGCTCCTGGTGCTCAGTATTCCTTCTTCATTTGGGGAAATACTGCTTGCCCAATCTTCAACTACACTTTCGGCATCCAGCCTCCAGTTGCTAACGGTGGTTTCACTTTGGCTCCTGGTACAGTTGCTTTCGGCGACCTTGGTTCTGCTAACCAGTTCCAACAAGGTATCGGTAACGGTATTCCTAACATCAGCGTAAACTACGCTGCTGCTATTCCTCCTCCTCCGACGGTACAGACCTCTGGTCTTCCTTCTGGTAGCGAGTTCCCAGTTGGTACTACTACTAACTGCTTCAGCATCACTGACTTCGCAGGCAACACTTCTTCTTGCTGCTTCGACGTAGTGGTTCTTGAGTTCCCGAACCCAACTCAACAGTTGGTTTGCAACGACAACGTACAAGTAAGCCTCGACCAAGACTGCGTAGCTGAAATCGGTGCTGACGACATCCTCGAAGGTGGTCTCTACGGCTGCTACGATACTCGTTACACTACCATGATCATCACTCCAATGAATGGTCTCATCAGCCCAGCAATCGTTGACCGTACTTACATCGGCAACGGCCCACACACAGTGAAAGTTGTTGACAACGTAACTGGCCAAAGCTGCTGGGGAACTGTTATTGTAGAGGACAAACTTCCTCCAGTAATGGTTTGCCGTGACTTCAGCGTTGACTGTACACAAGACCTGTTGGCTCCTGCTATCCTGCAGCCAGCTCCGTTCATCTTCGACCCAGCTGCTCCAGTACAAATCCCAGCCAACTTCGTGGCTCACGGTGGTGGTACTGCATTCACACTTCAAGGCAATGCTGGCCCACAGGGTGACTTCTTCAACCTGACGAACAACAGTGCTCAGCCAGTTCAAATCCTGGGCTTCGGTCTGCGTACACCAGTTCCTGCTGGTGGTGCATTCCCTGATCCTGCTACTTACAACGTATGGACTCGTCCTACATTTGTTGGTTTCGAAACCAACGCTGCTGCTTGGACAAACCAAGGTACTTACAGCGTGACTCCATGGCCTCCATACTTCGCGACAGGCACTGGCCCAACTGCACAACTTGTGCTTGCTAGCCCAATTACTGTTGCTGCTGGCGCTACAACAGGTTTCCACCTGTTCAGCCCTAACCACGGCCTTGTATTCAACTACAACTTTGGTAACCTGCCTCCTGTAACTGAAGGTATCTGGACTTTGACTGGTGGCCCAACTTCTTTCGAGGAGTTTGCTAACCTGTTCAACCAGCCTTCTAACACAATTCCGAACATCCAGATCAACTACGCTGTTCAGTTGGATCCAATCCCAGTTCTTGACAACTGTGCTTATATCCACCCAACGCCGCCGAACCCGACGGCTCCGAACAACGACCTGACTTACGAGAACGGTGGTTTGACTTTCGTTGACAACTACACTGACGGTCAGTGTGGTGGTGTTTCAGGTACACTTACCCGTACTTGGACTGCTACTGACAACTTCGGTAACAGCGTAACTTGCCAGCAAGTAATCACAATCGAGCGTCCAACGCTTGACGATGTAGAAGTTCCTGAAGATGTTCAGTGGACTTGCGAGCAGTACGATGCGTTCCCGAACATCATCGAAGCTACTCACCTGCACCAGTACATCACTGACACAGACCTCGGCACTGAGATCATCAACGTGAACCTCGATCCGAACTGCGACGACCTTGACAACTCTGGTAACGACGATGGTGTTTACACACAAGCACACCTGACACTTCTTGGTCTTCCTGCGAGCTTGCTTGGTCAGCCAATCAACTCTACGAATACCATCAACGGTGGCCAAGGTTGCCCAGGTAACAACCCATTCTCGAACCCACCAAACAACGGTCTTGATGATGCAGATGTTTTGGCACTGACTGGTTCAGGCGTTCCTACTATCGATGGCAAACCGCTTGAGGCTGCTTGCGAAATCACTTACGAGTGGGAAGACCTTACTGTTAACGTATGCCCAGGTACTTTCAAAATCATCCGTCGCTGGACTTTGATTGACTGGTGTGCAAACCCAGTTGACGTTCGTCACTTCGATCAACTGATCAAAGTTGTTGACGACAAAGCTCCTACTATGGATCTGTTTGCTGTTGCTGGCGACACTGAGAACAACTACGGTACTCACAGCATCCCAGCACTTGGCAACGGTGGTGGTTGCAACCAAGAGCCTCAATTGAGCGGTGGTACTAAGTACTTCGCACACGTACAGCTCCCAGGTAGCGCAACTCCTGAGTTCTTCAACAACGTTGAGTTGGACAAAGTATGGATTGATGTTGCTCACGATCGCATTAGCGACCTCGACATCTTCTTGAAATCTCCTGCAGGTTTGGTTATCGAACTTACTTCGAACAACGGTGGCAACGGTACTAGCATTGCTGCTGATTTCTTCGATGCTGCTGCTGGCAACGTAACTACTAGCCAATTCAACACGATTGGTAACTTCAAACCAGAAGGTTCTACTGCAATCTCTTGCGGTGGCTTCGCTGGCAACATCAGCACTATCGCTGGTTTCAATACGCCTAACCTTCCTTGGCAGAACGAGGTTCTCGGTAACTGGGAACTTATCGTTTTCGACGAAGTTGCTCAAGCAACTGGTAAAGTTGTAAACTGGAAGTTGTTCTTCAAGTATGCATCTATCAACATCGACGTTTACGACGCAGCAGTTCCACAGAACAGCGGTGCACCACACGCAGTGTGCAAAGGCACAGTTGTAGTTCCACCAGTTGACGCTTATGACAACTGCAGCGGTGTAGCCGGCTACACTACCGAGCTTTGGACGATCGTTCCAGGCAGCAACCCAGCACTTCCTATGAACCAACTTGGTTCAGTGGCAGGCAACGGTGGCTCGTTCTTCAACATCCCATTGTTCGCCAACGGTGCAGCTGCACGTTACATCATCCGCTACTACGCTGTTGACGGCTGTGGCAACCAGACTTATGTTGAGACTGTTGCAACACTGCGTGACAAAGTTCCACCAGTGCCTAACTGTATCTCTTACACTGACGTATCCATCGCCAACGATGGTGCAAACACTGGCACTAGCTGCGCACGTGTTTACGCTGAGGACCTCGACAACGCTAGCTACGACAATTGCAAGCCTGTTTACTTCCTGATGGCGAAAATGGCCGATGCTACTAGCCCGACCATCTTCAACCGTTGCTACTATCCTTACAGGGATTTCTGCTGCAACAACGTAGGTGACAACCAAGTTATCCTGCTTGTTCTTGACCAAGATCCTACTCCGTTCTTCAGCACGTTGAACAGCGCACCACTCGGTTGCGACGGTACTCCAGGCCTCTTCTTGAGCAACAACTTTGCTTTCAACACAAATGGCCTGAACTTCAACACTTGCATGGTGAATGTACATGTTAGCGACAAACTGCCTCCAGTACTCGTAAGCTGTCCGCCAAACCAACGCATCTCTTGCGACTGGTATGCTGACAACCTTGAGAACCAGTTGGCTGGTTTGGCTACTGCCCAAGCTAAGTGCGACCTGTTGACTTCTTTGAACTTCGGTTCACCGATCTACTACGACAACTGCGCAACTGTCACTACTTGCAACTTCACTAGCAACCTTGACCAGTGCCTCGAAGGTACTATCACACGTAGCTGGACTACTACTGACAACGCAGGCAACGCTGCACTGCAGCCTTGCACGCAGACTATCAACGTTGACCACGTATCTGACTGGGCTGTACAATTCCCAGCTGACATCACGGTTAACTGCGGTTCTAACGTACCTGGCTTCGGTGAGCCTACCATCTTCTACGAAACTTGCGAACTCGTTGCCGTATCTCACGATGACGACCTGTACCAAGTTCAAGGAACTGATGCTTGCTACAAAATCGTACGTCAGTGGACAGTTATCAACTGGTGTGTTGTAGGTGCTGAAGTTGATCAGGAAGTTGTTGAACAACCTGAGAACCAACTCGGCTTGCCTTTCCCACAATGCGATGTGAACAGCGATGGTACTTGCGATGCTCGTACTTTCCGTGATTCTTGGAGGGGTACTGCCCCAAGCCCGATCCCAAGCGTGATCACAGGCGCTTACCGCCTGCGTCCGACTGTTATCGATGCTCATGGCAACTCACCTTACTACAACCCTGACACTGATCCTGACACAGACCCATGGGATGGTTACATCACCTACCAGCAGGTCATCAAGGTTCAGGACCAGGTGAACCCAGTGTTCACGAACGGTTGCACAGTTCCTGATGTATGCATCGAGGACAACAGCTGTGGTGGCACTATCCTGTTGCCAGAGCCTGAGATCACTGAGTGCACTGACCAGTACACTGTTACTGCCCGTATCAAAATTGGTGGCGTTTGGCTCACAGGCTTCGGCCCATACCTGAACGTTGCTCCAGGCACTTACGAAGTACAGTACATTGCCCATGACTTCTGCAACAACCAGACAGCTTGCAACACAACTGTAGTTGTCCGTGACTGCAAGAAGCCTACTCCTTACTGCAAGAACGGCCTTGTAATCGAACTCATGCAGACAGGTATGGTGGACATTTGGGCCTCCGACTTTGACGCAGGTAGCTTCGACAACTGTCCGGGTGCACTCAAGCTTTCGTTCTCCGCTAACGTGAACGACATCGGCAACACCTACACCTGCGACGACGTAGGTCAGCAGACAGTACAGATCTGGGTCACTGACGCAGCTGGCAACCAAGACTACTGCGAGACAATCGTAATCATCCAGGCCAACATGGGTCAGTGCGATGACGATCCACTCGTAGCTGGTACAATTGCTACTGAAAGCAACCTTACTGTTGAGAACGTATCTGTTAACGTGAACAGCCCAGCTGGTTTCAACGAAAACGGTACTTCTACTTCTGCTGGTGCTTACGGCATCAATGTAAATGCAGGCAACGACTACACCATCACTCCTCAGTACGATGAGGACCACCTGAACGGTGTATCTACTTTCGACCTTGTTCTTATCAGCAAGCACATCCTTGGTGTGACTCCACTTGGTAGCCCATACAAGATCATCGCTGCTGACGCTAACAACTCGAAAACTGTAACTACTTTCGACCTTGTTGAAATCCGCAAGCTCATCCTGTTCATCAACACTGAGTTCCCGAACAACACTTCTTGGAGGTTCGTTGACAAGGGCTTCGTGTTCCCGAACGCTTCTAACCCATGGGCAACTACGTTCCCAGAGGTTATCAACTTGAACGACGTAACTGCTGACCAGTTGAACAACAACTTCGTAGCTGTTAAGATTGGTGACGTAAACGGTTCTGCCGCTACTAACCTCCTTGGCTCTACTGAAGACCGTACAATGGTAGGCGACCTCGTGTTCAACACAGAAGAAGTGAACCTGGAAGCTGGTCAAGTTTACACTGTTGATTTCAAAGCAACTGATTTCAACGTAAGCGGCTACCAGTTCAGCCTCGGCTTCAACAACAAGGCCCTTGAATTTGTAGATGTTGTTTCTGGTGTTGCTAATGCTAGCAACTTCGGTACGACAATGGCGAAAGAAGGTGTCATCACTGCCAGCTGGAACAACGAAGAAGGTACTGCTAAGCGTCTTGCCAACGGTGAGATCGTATTCGGTATCACTTTCAAGGCGCTCCAGAGCGGCCGTTTGAGCGACCTCGTACGCATCAACAGCAGCTACACTGTAGCTGAAGCTTACAACAGCAACAGCGAGTTGATGAACGTGGCCATGTCGTTCGACAACAAACTGGTAGCAGGCGGTTTCGACCTGTACCAGAACACACCAAACCCGTTCGCCAGCGTTACGACGATTGGCTTCTATCTGCCCGAAGCAACTTCTGCAACGCTGACGATCAGCGACGTTCAAGGTAAAGTGGTGAAGGTTATCCCTGGTGACTTCGCAAAAGGTTACAACAACGTAACTGTTAAGCGTAGCGACCTCGGCGCCTCTGGTGTCCTTTACTACCGCCTCGACACGGGCAGCGACAGCGCTACCCGCAAGATGATTCTGGTAGATTAAGATTTACGATGAAATGTGTGCGGTTGGCAATCTTGCCAACCGCCACTTTCAAAGTGCATCTTTTAGGAAACGAATATGAAGAAATACGCCAAGACCCGGTTTCAAGACTGAAACCTAGACTTAAATCGGTTTTTGGGATGGCCTCTCTCCACGTTTGTGGAGGGGGGCTTTTTTGTTTTCAAAAAGTGCTCTGCCGTTTAGCAGGGCACTTTTTTTATAAATTCATATTATAAAAATAAAATAGGCATGATTTTTTCTATTTGTGTTTGTAAACATACATAGCCTATCAATGGCGACACTTCTTTTGAGAAAACGGACACCGCTGCACGACACTACTACATCGCATTTCTTACCAAACTTCACACTGACAAGAAAAAATTAGGCTGTAGCACTGGCTACTTTTGAGAATTCTGCACAACACCTGAAGGGGAGCACTATTCGTATTTGAGAAGACTACACTTTTTTTCCTCCTTTCAGCACCGGGCAATTTCAGCCCATGCAAATCCTCAGATTGGCTTTGTCGCTCTAAACGATTGATTGTGAATTGTTTAGAAAAATGGCTTGCACTTCAATAGCTGCAAGGGTAGGCTTCATTTATCGAAATGGAACCTTGTGGCGGAAGCATATAATCCAGATTCGTTAACAAATTTTAATTCAATGAAACAGAACAAATTCTCCCTGTTGGGCGCATTTTGGGCGATATTATTCGTCCTTGTGTCCCACTTTACCGCACTTGGCCAAATTACCTGCGGGGCCAGCAACAACGTGTCACCTGGCACTGATTGCATGATTACCGTGGACACGGGCTACGTGATTACCAACTCCTCTTACACAGGCCCGTACTTACTAGTTGCAACTACCCTGCTTGGCGATACCATCGTTTGGGATACGAACTCCATCACATTCGATGCCACTGCTTACCTCGGTACTACCATCTCCATCGAAGTAAAGGACATCCCCACGGGCGATTTCTGCCCCAGCAACTATTTCGTGTACGATGGTCAAATCCCTGCACTCACCTGCCCCCCCGATACGGTGAGTTGCACGGCCTCACTTGACCCCGCCGATCTTACACCTGTGGTTTACAGCGACAACTGTGGCATTGACACATTGTTTTACAACGACGATACAACTGTTTACGACTGCAATTTTATACCCTCCACCTTCATCACGACGGTGAACCGACATTGGACAGTGCTGGATACCTACGGAAATGATTCCACCTGTCTTCAAACTATTTACGTCCTCAGGCCCGACACCTCAATGGTCGTCATGCCGGATGACATCACGATTGAATGCACAGCCTCTACTGACCCAGATTCCATTGGTTGGCCAACGATTGATGGCAGGCCACTCTACGGCCCAGGGCTTTGCAACATGAATGTAACCTATACCGACACCGAAATACCTTCCGATTGCGGAACGCACCCAATTCTGCGGCGCTGGGTGGTGAGCGACGACTGCATCATCGCAGATATAAAAATTGATACCCAGCTTATTTTACTTCAGGACATTGAACCACCTGTTTTTACTGGATGCGGCGATACTGCATTTTACCAAACCGACTTGGATTTGTGTACAGCCGACATCGTGCTGGACATGCCGAACGTAACGGACAATTGCAGTGAATTTGCCGTACAAGCGAGCATTCCTGGCTATCCCGTTTCCACTGATTTGAGTTTCCAAAACGTGGCGAAAGGCATGCACCTCGTGACTTTCATTGCTACCGACAGTTGCGGCAACATTTCTGGCCCTTGTACTCGCAAGATTTTTGTGCAGGATAACCAAACGCCGGTTGCGGTGTGCAAAAACTTCCCGATTATTTCGCTGCCTTCCAACGGCACGGTGGGCATCATGGCGAGCACCTTCAACGGAGGCAGCCACGACAACTGCCCTGGCCCACTTGTTTTTACGGGAAGCAGGAACGGCGTGACCTTCACTCCGACCATTACCTTCACCTGTGCGGATGCTGGCGACACGGTCATGGTGGCCATCAAAGTGGCGGAAAGCGGAAATCCAAACTCCTTCACTACTTGCATGACGCAGGTTATCGTGCAGGATAAAATTGCGCCAGGCATCACTTGCCCCGCACCGCAAACCATCCAGTGCACTGCCGACTACTCTGACCTGTCCATTTTTGGAAGCCCGTTCGTGTTCGACGCTTGTGGCTACACGCTAGTGGACTCAGATTCCATTGACATCCAAAATTGTGGCGTGGGGAGCATCTTCCGTACGTTCACGGCCACCGACCCCAGCGGCAACAGCAACAGTTGCACGCAGATTATTTCAGTGGTAAACTCAACGCCGTACAATGGCCAGGGTATCGTTTGGCCGAAGGACACCATGCTGGTGAATTATTGCAACGGCCCAGCCCTGCTTGGCCCTGCCAACCTGCCTGCACCGTATGGGTTCCCCGGAACCCCAACCACAGGCTGTGCCATGTTGGCTGTAAACTACGCCGACCAGTTCTTCGATATTTCGGCGCCAGCTTGCTATAAAATCGTGCGGACGTGGAAAGTGATTGACTGGTGTCAGTACAACCCGTCCGTGCCAAACGTCGGCGTCTGGAAACACCAGCAAATCATTGCCGTGGTGGACAATATTGCGCCGACCATCACCTACTGCCCTGCGGATACCATCGTGAGCGTTGACTTGAACTGCAACCTGGCCTACGCTGAGTTTTTACCGGTGACAGCTACTGACTGTAGCCCAGAAATCACAATTACCAACAATTCACCGTATGCCACCAACCACGGGGCGGACGCATCGGGAAATTACCCGCAGGGGATTCACCACATCGTTTACACGGTGGAAGATGGCTGTGGAAACAAGTCGAACTGCTCGTTCAATTTGACCGTAACCGATTTGAAAAAACCAACGCCGTACTGCAACACAGGCGTTGTGACTGAATTGCAGGCAATGGCTGGCCAAATCATGTCCTCCGTCCAAGCGGAGCAGTTCAATGACAACAGTTACGACAACTGCACTGACCAAAATGATTTGACCTACACTATCCGGTTGGTGGGCGACCTTGCCCCACCGACGGCAGGCTTGGTCTTTGACTGTGACGATATTGGCCAGTACGTGGTGGAGGTCTGGGTGACGGACGAAGCGGGCAACAGCGACTACTGCATCACCAATGTTTTTATCCAAGACAACATGGATTTGTGTCCATTCGTGGACGACACCTTGGTGGTCAATGGTGCCTCGATTCAAGGCACGGTGCAGTCTTTCATGGGAGATGACATGCCAGAAGTGGAAGTTTCAGCCATGAACGCCGGCATGACGGATGAGACGGACAACGGCGGTTTTTATCAAATAAACGGCTTGCAGCAGGGCAGCAACTACGCCATCACACCGCAAAAAGACGTGTCGCCGCTGAACGGCGTCACCAGCTTCGACCTGGTGCTGATGACCAGCCACGTGCTGGGCACGCTGCCCTTCAACTCGCCGTACAAATACATCGCAGCCGACGTCAATCGGAGCGGAACAGTGACAACCTTCGACATTTTGGAGGTGCGCAAATTGATTTTGCACGTGATTGACCACTTCTCGAACAACACCTCGTGGCGGTTTGTACAGAAAGATTACGTGTTCCCGAATCCAGCGAACCCACTGACGCCAGCTTTCCCGGAGTCGGTACACCTAACAGCCAACCAGCAGATGCTGGATGCGGATTTCGTGGGGGTAAAAATCGGCGATGTGAACGGCAACGCTGTGACGGGTTTTACCGATGAAAACACAGAGGACCGCACCAGCAGCACTTTGCCGTTCCTCACAGAGGACCGGGAAGTGGTGGCGGGTGAGGAAATCACCGTGCCGATTACGATTTCGAGCGCAAGCCAACTGCTTGCCATACAATTTACATTAGAATTTGAGAAAGACAATCTGGAATTGCGGGGTTATGAAAAGGGCGAGTTGCCTTCTTTGACAGACGATGCCTTCGGCAGGGCGATGCTCGACCAAGGCGTGCTCACGGCGGTTTGGTTCAACACCACGCCAGTTGCCTTGAAGAAGGACGATGCCCTTTTCAACCTCCGTTTTTTGGTGAAAAAACCGGGCCGCCTGAGCGAAATGCTCTCGATGACCGCCCGCCACACCGATGCCTTGGCCTACCAACCAGATGGCCAAGCGTTGAAACCAGTGCTGGAATTCTCAAGTCCAAATAAAACTGCCAGTGCTGGTTTCCAGCTCTACCAGAACCAGCCGAACCCGTTCCGGGAGTCCACCAGCATTGGGTTCACGCTGCCAGAGCGGGGCGAGGCAACCCTCAGCATCTACGACACGGATGGCCGGGTGCTGAAAACCGTGCGCCAGACTTTCGAGAAGGGCTACAACCAAGTGGAACTTGAACGTTCCGACCTGCAATCGAGTGGGGTGGTGTACTACAAGCTGGAGACGCCGAGCCACACGGCTGTGAAGAAAATGATTGTGCTTTAGAACTGTTTGTAAGATTATTTTAAAAGGATTGCTAACGAAAGCCCCTGTCAACTACCGTTGATAGGGGTCTTTTTATATTAAACATTTTTCAAAAACATTTTGATATTCACGTGGAGTTTTTACCTTTGCCACACTTGAACGAACCGATTTTATAATCCGCAACCGATTTTCCCATGAAAAAAATTATCCAAAACTTAGCGCACACATTTCCTGCATTTTTTCTTCCATTGTTTTTTCATAAAATTTTTCAGGCCCAACCCATTTTCCTGAACGCTTCGTGAAGCGCTTCTCGGCCATTTCCAATCTACCCATTTCGCATTAAAAATTTCCAATCAAAGGACGTCGTGAGCGTGGCTAGGCCATGCTGATGCTATCGGTTAAACTGCACACTTGGCGATTTTACAGCATCGCTGACCCAACACTATTTGGAACTATGCTCCGGGCACTCCCTTCGATGCCTCGGTGACACCATGAACATGATTTTTCGTCTGGCTGCACGCCTCCAGACCAAGGGAAGGTTTTATGCCCGCTATTGATAAATTATAATCCAAAACATTGATTTTCAATGGGTTGAAAACGACCCCTGAAAATCAAGACGATTCTTACACCGATTTTTTAACCGATTTAACAAAATTGTAATCCGATGGAAAAAACGATTACACCAGTCCCGATGGGGGCATTTTTAAGTTCTTTAACCAAGACGTACGCACACCTAATCCTACAAGGCAGCTTGCTCCTGATGGGGCTTTTTGCCAGCACGACACTCGACGCCCAGTGCAGCTTGGCCTGCGCTGGTTCCACCAACGTCTCCCTCCCCGCCAACTGCGAAGGGACGATTCTGTACAACATGATTTTGCAAGGCACCCCCAACTGCTCGCCCAGTGGCCCATCGGCCTTCACGGTGACAGTGATGGACCTCGCAAACAACCCGATTCCGACCAGTCCGGTGGTCAATGCCAGCCACATCGGGCAGACGCTGATTGCGAAAGTGAAACACACCGCCTCTGGGAACTCCTGCTGGGGCTACATTAATATCGAAGACAAGCTAGCACCCACACTCACCTGTCCGGCAAACGTGGTGGTGGCCTGTACGGCGCCAACCTCAACGGCCAGCACTGGCACGGCCACCGCTACGGATTGCTCCGATTTCAACATCACCCACACCGACCAGACACAGGTGCTTGGCTGCGCAGGAACAAACTACTCCGCCATCATCACCCGCACCTGGATGGCGGTGGACGGAGGCGGCTACGCCAGTTCCTGCGCCCAGACCATCAGCATCCTGAAGCCAACGGTTGCCAATATCACTTGGCCACCGCACCTCGACGGCATTGGGGCACCCATGCTGAACTGCGTGAACCCGAACACCACGCCTGCCAACACGGGCGCACCCAGCATCGGCGGCTACCCGATTCCAAATGGTACGGGCTATTGCAACATGGCCGTCACCTTCAGCGACCAGACCATCCCGCTATGTCAGGCCAGCTACAAAATCCTCCGCACTTGGACGGTAGTAAGCTGGTGTACCAGCACCATCCAGAACTACACCCAAATCATTGCGGTGAAAGACACCCATGCTCCGACCCTCACTTGCCCCGCCGATTTGACGGTCGGCACCACCTCGGCCACGCAGTGCAAAGCCACGGTGATACTGCCGCAGGTGGGCATTTCGGATGATTGTTCCACTAGTTTTACCGTCACCATGACCACGCCAGTCGGGCAGGTGAGCGGCAACGGTGGCATCATCAACAACGTGAGCAAGGGCGTTTACAACATCAACTACAACGTGACGGACGGCTGCGGAAACACCGCCACCTGCACCATGAAATTGACCGTGGTGGACGACGATTCTCCGACCATGATTTGCACCCAGTACACCGTCGTGACGCTGAACAGTAACGGCGTTGCGCTCGTTTACCCCAATGCTTTTGACAACGGCAGCTACGACAATTGCAGCGCACTCACTTTCAAAGTGCGGCGCATGACGGCGGCCTGCGGCACGCAACCTGTTTTTGGACCTTCGGTCAAATTCTGCTGCGACGACTCTGGCAGCGACATCCCGGTCGTGCTGCAAGGCACTGACGCTAGCGGCAACGCCAACACCTGCATGGTCACCGTCCACGTGACCGACAATTCGCAGCCTGCCATCCTTTGCCCCGCCAACAAAACCATCAACTGCACGCAAGACCCACTTGATTTGAACCTGACGGGCGAAGCCACCGCTGCCGCTTCCTGCGGAACGCCCGTCATCACGCACACCGATGCGACGAACCTGAACATGTGCAACGTCGGCAGCATCGTGCGCACCTGGAAGGCCACGCTCAGCAACGGCAATTCCAGCACCTGCAACCAGACCATCAGCTTGGTGGACAACACGCCCGTAACCATTGTTTTCCCGCCCGATTATGCGGTGCCATTAGGTTGTGTGGACATCAGCGACCTTGCGCCAGCCAATTTGCCGCCGCCGTACAACGCCCCTGCGATGAGCAGCGATTGCGAGCTTTTGGCCACCAATTTCACCGACCAGGTCTTCACGGTTTCAGGCCCAGCCTGTTATAAAATCGTGCGCACTTGGAAGGTCATCAACTGGTGTACCTACACGCCGGGCGGCAACACGGGAGTCTGGGAAGGGGCGCAAATTATCATGGTGACGGACAACGCAGCGCCAACTTTTACCTGCCCCGCCAACATGACCGTGCCCGTGGACGGGAACTGCAAAGCGACCATCACTTTGCCGCAGGTAACAAATATTCAAGACTGTAGCCAAAACGTGAGCGTGACCGTGACGAGCAGCTTCGGCAACGGCTACGGGCCATTCACGAACGTGAATCCCGGCAGCTACACGGCCAATTACCATGTGGCAGACGGCTGCGGGAACGCCTCCAGTTGTTCCATCAATATTTTGGTAAAAGACGATAAAAAGCCAACGCCCTACTGCAAAAACGGCCTCGTGGTAGAGCTGATGCAATCGGGCATGGCGACCACTTGGGCCAGCGATTTCAATGCGGGCAGCTTCGACAACTGCTCCGGCAATTTAATTTATTCTTTTTCACCAAATATCAACGACACGGGCCTGACGGTGGACTGTGATGACCTCGGCCAGACGCCGCTCGAAATCTGGGTGACGGATGCCAGCGGCAATCAAGACCATTGCGTTACTTTCCTCATCGTGCAGGACAATATGAACGCCTGCGGCAACAGCCCACTCGTGGCGGGCGTCGGTGGGGCGGTGACGAACGAGGCAGGGCAGAATGTGGAGAACGTCCACGTCAGTCTGAACGATCCGCTTGGGCAGTCGGTGATGACGAACGCTGACGGCAATTTTGGCTTCGCCGCCGTGCCTGTCGGCAATGATTACACGGTTTTGCCTGAAAAAGATACGTTTTTGCTCAACGGCGTTTCGACCTACGACATCGTGGTCATCAAACGGCACATCCTGCACCTCGATACTTTGGATTCGCCGTACAAATTCATCGCTGCGGATGCAAACCGCTCGAACAGCATCACGACTTTTGACATCGTGGAAATCCAGAAAGCCGTGCTGCACATCGTTGACCATTTTTCGAACAACGAATCGTGGCGCTTCGTGGATGCAGCTTACGTGTTCCCGAACCCGCAGAACCCGTTCAGTGCGCCGTTCCCAGAGGTTTACAATATCAACGATTTGGCGGGCAATATGGGCGCCGTGAATTTCATCGCCATCAAAATCGGCGACGTGAACGGCAACGCTGTCCCGAACGATTTTGCGGCAGCCAATACCGAAGAACGCAGCGGCCAGTCGCTCCTGGTTTCCGTGCGGGACGAGGCCATGCAGCTCGGCCAGGAGCAGCGCATGGACTTTACGGTGAAAAATTTCAAGGACATCATCGGCTACCAGTTCACGCTGAATTTTGACCCAGAAGTGCTTGATTTTCAACGGGTTGAAATGGGCGAGCTGACCAGCCTGAGTGTGTCCAACTTCGGCTTCCGCCTACTCGACGAGGGCATTTTGACCACTTCGTGGAACGATGCCGCCCCCGCCAACCTACCGGATGCCGCCGTGCTGTTCAGCCTAATTTTTACCACAAAAGAAAAGGCAAACCGCTCAGAGGTGCTGCATCTGAGTTCCGATTTCACGAAGGCTGAGGCTTATTTTGAAAGCGGCGAACTGTTGGATTTGGCGCTGAACTTTGAAAGCTCATCCCTCATCCCTCACGCCTCATCCCTAAAAATTACTCCTAACCCATTCCGGGAAACTACCGTCATTGGTTTCACGCTCCCCGAAGCCCCACAGGTGCAGGCACAGGAAGTTACCCTGACCGTGTCCGACGCCGCCGGAAGGCTGGTGAAAACATACGGGGGCAGCTTCGCTGCGGGTTACAATGAGTTGAAAATCAGTAAGTTGGATTTGCCGACGGCAGGTGCTTATTTCTTCCGTTTGCAAACAAGAACAGAAGTGGTGACGGGCAAACTGTTGCTGGTGGAGTAAAGCGTAGGTTGCTGAAAATTTGGCAAAAAGAAGAGCCGCCTCGACGTTTCGGGGCGGCTCTTCGCAATTTGAAAATTATTTAGGAACAAAAACATAGTGTTCACTTGACGCAGGTGGCTGTTTTTGGTCACAAGGTTTTCATAAAATGGGCGCTTGGTTTTGCGCCTTCGGCGATTTAGGCAACATAATTGCTTCGTTCATTTGCCCTCCCCGAACGCAAGCCATTTTTCGATGAAAATCCATTTTGTCCTCATTTTCACGGCAATTTTTGCACTGCCGCTGCTGACTTCTTTCACCAAAATCGAAAGCCGCATGGGCAATGCGCCCCGTACTGCACAGCAGATGGTGGCCGCTGGCTACAAGCGCTACGGCGTTGAAAAAGGCACGCTGGTGTTCCAGTACACGGGCGTTTCGAGCGGCACGGATTATATCTACTTCGATAACTGGGGCTGGCGGGAGGCCAAATATTCTCGTTGCACCACGAAACTGGGCACGTTCAGCGAGGAAACCAATGCGGTGCAATACCTCGACGGGGAAAGCCGCTACATCTATCAACCGGCCAGCAACAAGGCGAAATATTTTGACTCCCGGCAAGCGGTAATCATCGCAGAAAAGAACGGTACCAAGGATTTGTCCCTGTATAGCGACGAGATGCTGCGTGGCATGGGCGGCAAGCAAAACGGCAAGGTCAAAATCCAAAATATTGATTGCGATGTGTGGAACATCGAGGCACAAAACGTGAAACTGTTCATGTGGAAAGGCATCACGATGGGCGAGGAGTCCTATGTGAGCGGCAATTTGATTGGCCGGAAGCTGATGCGGGTAGAGCTGGATAAAAACCCACCTGCGGAGAAACTGGTGCTGCCGAAGGGGGCGGTGGTGGAGGGGAAGAAGTGAGGGCTCTTCAATCATGGTATTTTTTTAGCCTCATTTCATCCAAGCCTATGTATTCAATTTCAAGTACTTCAGGATTCGATTGTTTGAATTGGAGCTGTATTTTATTGTCGTCCTTGATTTTCCATAACCCTATACCAGTCTGTCTCCCAGCTATTGAATTATTGCTTTTAAAATGAAAGGTGCCATTTTGCGAAAATTGGAATATACCTAAATCTTGACAATTCGGGCTTTCTTCAGTTGTCAGTTGCCAAACTTCATTTATGTCTTCAGGAAATCCCTGCAAATAATATTTAGATAGGGAGCACCAGTAATATTTTCTATCAAAGAGCTGAGTGAAAAATTGTTCAGTCAAAGCTTGATTGGTCGGCGAAATACCTATCATTTTGCCGTTTTCATACCGATGCGAAATGCCGTTATGGTTTTTATTATAAGAATGCCAAAAATCCTCCTTTAAGCCATGTTTATAGTTGCCGAACCATACATTACCAAGGCTATCAGTTTCACTCCATTCGTTTGTTTTTATTAAGTCGCAGGCGTAGATAATACTTACATTTTCTTCATAAGTCTCAGGGTCAAAAGTGACTACCGTATCAGGTATAGTCGAGTTCCTTACAACCAGCAATTCACCTCGGGCTACAATTGAGTCTTGGACATATAGCCTGTTGTAAAAGATTGAATCATTGATTTGGAAAAACTCAGAAAACCCGTCCACAGTTGCTATTTTCAACATGACATATCTTGAGTCATATTTCAATTGGTCTAAAACCTTACCGCTGTCTCTTAACCAATCAAATGTTTTCCCATCGTAAAAGAACGGTTCAAATTTCACAGTTGCTTGCTGTGCACTTGACAGCGTTGAAACGAGCAAGCAAATAAAAATTGTCAGTGCTTTCATTTTGAATAGGTTTATCGCAACGTCCTATAAAACAACTCCCATATCCGCCGATACTCATCCGTCCAACTGCTAGGCTCCACGAACCCGTGGTCTTCCAACGGGAACACCGCCAGTTCCCAGTTTTCCTTTTTCAGTTCAATCAAACGCTGCGAGAGTCGCACCACATCTTGAAACTGCACGTTCGTGTCCACCATGCCATGCAGCATGACGAGGTTGCCTTGCGTGAAGCCCTCAGCCTGGAAAATCGGGGAACTGCGGCGGTAGGCGATGCTATCTTCGGTGGGGGTGTTCAGGATGTTGGCGGTGTAGCCTTGGTTGTAGTGTGCCCAATCGGTCACGGAGCGCAGGGCAGCGCCGCTCTTGAACGTGCCGGGCGAAGTGAACATCGCCATCAGCGTGATGAAGCCGCCGTAGCTGCCGCCATAAATCCCGATGCGCCCAGCATCAATGCCGTGCTGCTCCACGAGGTAGCGGGCACCGTCCACTTGGTCGCTGAGGTCCTTGCCGCCCATATAGCGATAGATGGCTGTGCGCCAGTCACGCCCGTAGCCTTGGCTGGCTCGGTAATCAATGTCCAGCACCGTGAACCCGTTGTCTGTCAGGAAGTTATGGAACATGAACTCCCGGTAGTAATTGCTCCACCAATGGTGCACGTTCTGTAAATAGCCTGCTCCATGCACGAAAACGACCGCTGCCCCATTGCGCAAGCTGCCCTTCGGACGGTACAGCCGGGCAGGCACATCCACGCCGTCGCTGGCCTTGAACCAGACCATTTCCGGCTCCCGCCACGGGTATTTGTCAAACTCGGCGGTGGTGGAATGGGTGATTTGCACGGCTTGCTCCTTTGGAGGCTTTGAACCAGCTTTATTTTCTTGAATAAAAAGCTCCCAAGGCTTGTTCGAGTAGGAGTAGCGGATGGCCAACCAGCGCTCGTCGGGCGAGAGTGTGACCTCGTTGTTGCCGGGCATGGATGTTAGTTTTTCCATTGTGCCGCCAGTCACTGGCATTTTATAAAAATGGTGCTCGAAAGGCGTTTCCTTGTTGGAAGTGATGTAAAAAAAACGCTTGTCACGGGAGAGTTCAGCTTCGAGGATTTCGAATTTGCCACTGGTCAGCGCCCGTTTCTCACCCGAAATCACGTTCACGGCGTAAAGGTGCGAGTAGCCCGTTTCCTCCGACTGGAAATACAGCGTCGATTTGTCCACCCAGCCAATATTGCCTGCCGAGCCGCCCCAGCCGCCGACGCCAGGGCCGCCGATCCACGCTTCGTCGTGCTGGTGTTCGAGTTGCTTGAGCATGCCCGTGGCGAGGTCGAGCTTGCAAATCCAGCGGTCCTTGTTGTCCAATGAAAGCACCACAACCGCAACTTCCCCATCTGGTGAAAAAACGGGGTCGAGCACATTGACGGCCTTTGGTTTTTCAAAAAGCGGTTCCCAAGCGGCGGTGTCCCGATGGTAATCCTGCAAAAACAGCGGCTTCTGGCGGATGCCTTCCAGGTTTTTCGTTTCAACGAAGTAAACCGTGTCCCGCTCCCGATCCCAGATTCCGAGCGTGGTTTCGCTTTGTGCCCCGCCTACTTTCGCCCGTGATTTCAGCAAATCCACCTTGCCGGATTCGGTCACGTAGTTCGGCACGTCGGTCTGCTCAGGCGTAATCTCGGTGCTGAGGGAGAAAAGAATGAACTGCATATCGTGGCTGGCGAAGATGCTGCCGAGGCTTTTTTCCCCATAATAAATCGGTTTCGGGCGCTTGGGTTGCAGCGCCTCCCGCTGGCGTTTTTGGGCCTCCCGGTCGGCTTTCCGGTCAGCCAGCACCCCGAAGAGTTCAAGCTGGTCGGCTTCCATTCCCTTCACGTCGCTGCTTTTTTTGCGGTCTTTCCGTTCTGCACCCCGCCGCAAATCGGTGAGCTGCGTGGTGGTGCCGTCGGCAATGTTCCAGGCGTACAGGTTGTCGTTTTTTTCGTACAAAATCTCTGTTTCAAAGCCATTGAAACGGGGGCTGTGCTCCACCTCGTTGGTGTTGGTGATTTGGAAAAATGACTTGGGCGGGGCAATGGATTTTTTTTGCGACGTAGTCT
>Ga0209066_10002683_pt1 | contig 21246 bp, 14 predicted proteins | sample All_14_2_FD_187198 | JGI IMG/M metagenome (GOLD analysis project Ga0209066, IMG submission 187198) | Freshwater microbial communities in response to fracking from Pennsylvania, USA - Allegheny Zone_MetaG_DW_15 (SPAdes) (version 2) ... | reverse complement strand
GTGCGCTGCCGGCGCAGATCCTGAAGTCGCTGGCGCCGGGGTTGTTGCCGCTGCTGGATGACGGGCATTGCAGTGATGGGGCACCGCCGGAGCCGGCGGCCATGGCATCGCCCTGAGGGATGGTCAACGCGGTTCAGCGCTGCTGCTGGGCCAGCCACTCAGCCACCGCCTCACCGAGCAGCAGGGCGCCGCGGGGCGACAGGTGGGTGTCGTTGGGGAAGTAGACGTCGCGCGTTGACGCCGCATCAGTGGAAAGGGCGGCCAGCACATCCGGCCCCAGACCTTGCGCCTGCAGGGCCGCGCTGACCTTCCCCAAAGCGGCCGGCGCCAGGTAGTAGGTGCGCTTGTTTGGCACGATCACCCACGCGGTGCGCCAGGCATGGGACCGCTTCACCTCGATTGCCATCATGGCCAGATGGCGGTCTTCAAGCGGCGGGTTCAGCTCTTCGTCCAGCAGAAACAACGCCAGATGGCACGCGGCATGACTGAAGCGCTGGCAACCAGCCGGATACGGGTGCACACGAACATGGTCGGATGCAGAGGGATCGCTGAACAGGGCGGGTGCCGTGACCTGACGCGCACGCCATGTGTTCCACCAAGTGGACACGCCCGTCAGCACTTGTTCGCCCAGGTTCAATTGCGGTGCAGGTGGCCGGCTGGCAGGCGCCGCCAAGGTGAAGGCTTGCGGCACGGCGCGAGCGATGCTGCCGCAGCGGCGCGACTTGGTGGTGAGGCGATGGACCACGGCGTGCTCCACGCTCTCGAGCACGACCCATCGGCCCCGGAAGCCTTGGCTTGTCAGCCATTCGTGGAAGTCCGGGCAAAGGGGGTAGGCGCGGTCCCAATGCATGCTGGCCACGCGCCAGCCTGCGGCCACCAACTGGCTCTGCCAAAGCAGCCCAGATCTTGGCGTTGACCCGGCTGACACGGAGAAGCTGTCGCCCACCACCAGCACGTCCGCCTGAGCCAGGGCCACGGACTGCAGCAGATCTGGCGCGATCACGGGCTGCTCGCCACGCCAGCCAAACTGGCTTTCTGACAACGCGCCAATGCGAGTGAGGTCGCCGTAGGGCGCCGGGGTTAAGATGCTCAGCGCCAGCAGGGCCACCACGAGCAGGAAGCCGGCGGCGAACAGGCTCAGCCAGAGCCGGTGGCCCGCGGCGGCCGGGCCCTGGGTGTCAGAACTGGAAGTAGAGGAAGGCACTGTGCGATCCCAGGCGAGACACGCTTGCGGCGAACAGGAAGCTGGCCAACAACGCGCTGAGAGCCACCTGCGCGCGCTGCCCCAGCCGATGCAGCGGCAGGGCGGGTACCAGGCGTTGCAGCCTTCCTGTGTTGGGCAAGGTGGTAGCGATCAGCAGGCCCACGAGGAAGAGCTGGTAGAAGCGCGCCTGGCCATAGGGATGGTCCATGTCCTGGAACGGCTTGGCGCTGTAGCCGCCTTGGCCAAACAGGCCGCCATACACATGCCCGGCAGCCGCCAGATCCGGTGCGCGGAACAGCACCCAGGCCAGGCACACCGCGGTGAAGGTGAGCAGGCCTGTGGTCAGCCGTACGGGCCATGCGGCGGGCGGCGCAGCGTGCCCGCGCAGGTCTAGCCACAGGTGGTTGATCGTCAGGTAGGCGCCATGCAGCGCGCCCCACAGCACGAAGTTCCACGAGGCACCGTGCCACAGCCCACCCAGCAGCATGGTGGCGGCCAGGTTCAGGTAGCGGCGTAGCCGGCCGTGGCGGTTGCCGCCCAGCGGCACGTAGAGGTAGTCACGCAGGAAAGTGGACAGCGAGATGTGCCAGCGACGCCAGAAGTCGATGATGCTGGTCGCGCGGTAGGGCGAGTCGAAGTTGATCGGCAGCCGCACGCCCAGGCACAGCGACAGGCCGATGGCCATGTCTGAGTAGCCCGAGAAATCGAAATAGATCTGCAGCGCGTAGGCAATGACGCCCAACCAGGCGGCCAGCAGGTTGGGCGTGGTACCGCTGGCGGCCTGGTGGAAGACAAGGTCGGCGTACTGGCCCAACGGGTCGGCCAGCAGCAGCTTCTTGGCCAGGCCGAAGCTGAAGGTGGCCAGGCCCAGTGCGATCTTGTCCGCATCGGGCCGATAGGTGGCCGGGTGGGCGAACTGCGGCATCATCTGCGCGTGGTGCAGCACCGGCCCAGCCACCAGGTGCGGGAAGTAGGTGACGAACAGCAGGTAGTGCACGAAGCGCGTTTCCTGCACCTTGCCCTGCCAGCAGTCCACCAGGAAGGCGATCTGGGTGAAGGTGTAGAAGGAGATGCCGATGGGCAGCGTCCAGTGCAGCAGTGGCCAGGCCGGCTGGCCCGCAGCGGTCAACGCGACGTTGACGTTGCCGAGGAAGAAATCGGCGTACTTGAACAGGCCCAGAAAGCCCAGGTTCAGCGCGACTGCGAGTGTCAGCCATGCTTTGGGCGCGGCTTGACCAGCACGTGGTACCAGCCGCTGGCCGGCCAAGTAGTTGAAGGCGATTGAGCCCAGCAGCAGCGGCAGCGCCTGCACGCTCCACCAACCGTAGAACACCAGTGAGGCCAGGCCAAGCCATGCCGCCGCGAGACGGGTGTGTTGCTTCCCGACCAGGAAGAACACCAGCACCACCAGCGGGAAGAAAGCGAAGATGAACTCGTAGGAGTTGAAGAGCATGCGGGGCCGAGAGGGTGGTCCGGCCCCACAGGTTGGGACCGCGCCTTCGTGTACTTTTTTGTACTTTTGTGAAGGCGCGGGATGATAGCGTCAGGTCAGCAGCGCCTCGCGCGTGACCAGCAGCACCTGGTCGCTGCCGGCGCTGGTGTCCATCCACACCACTTCCAGCTGCGGGAAGGCGGCTTCGAAGAAGTGGCGTTCGTGGCCGATCTCCAGCACCAGCACGGCGTGCTCGCTCAGGTGTTGCGGGGCGTCGCGCAGCAGGGTGCGGATGAAGTCCATGCCGTCGTCACCGCCGGCCAGGGCCAGGGCAGGCTCGGCTTGAAACTCGGCAGGCAGCGCGGCCATCGAACCGGCGTTGACGTAGGGTGGGTTGCACAGGATCAGGTCGAAGACCTGGCTGTTCACGGCTTGCAACCCATCGCCTTGCACGAGCCGGATGCGGCTTTGCAGTTGATGTTTCTCGACGTTGATGGCGGCCACCGCCAGTGCATCGGTCGACAGGTCAGCGCCCGTCACTTCGACCTCGGGGTAGGCCATGGCGCTGAGCACGGCCAGGCTGCCGTTGCCGGTGCACAGGTCGAGCACGCGGCGGGTGTGGTCGCCCAGCCAAGGGTCGATGCTGCCGTCGGCTAGCAGCTCGGCGATGAAGGAGCGCGGCACGATGGCGCGCTCGTCCACGTAGAAGGGCACGCCCTGCAGCCAGGCTTCATGGGTGAGGTAGGCGGCGGGGATGCGGCGGGCGATGCGCTCGCTCACCAGCGTCTGCACGCTGCAGGTCTCGTCGTCAGTAAGGTGGCGTTCGGCCACGCTGTCAATGTCGTCCAGCGGCAGGCCCAGCTTCCACAGGGCCAGCCAGGCAGCTTCGTCGAAACCGGTTTGGGTGCCGTGGCCGTAGGAGACGCCAGCGGCGTCGAGTCGCGCGGCCTGCGCTTCGATCAGGTTGATCAGCGTCGTCATGCCAGGTCGCGGGCCAGGACCCGGGCCAGCGTGGCGCGGTAGATCTCGGTGAGCGGCGCCAGATCGGCCACCGCGCCGTTCTCGTTGATTTTGTGGATGGTGGCGTTGATCGGGCCGAACTCCACCACCTCGGGGCAGATCTGCGCGATGAAGCGGCCATCGGACGTGCCGCCGCTGGTGGACAGCTCGGTGGTGAGGCCGGTTGCTTCAGTGATCGATTCGCCCAGGGCCTGAAGCAGCGGGCCAGGGCGGGTGAGGAAGGGGCGACCGCTGAGGGTCCAGTCGATCTTGGAATCGAGGCCATGGGCATCGAGCACGGCCTGCAGGCGCTGCTGCAGCGATTCGGGTGTCGACTCGGTGGAGAAGCGGAAGTTGAAGTCGAGCACCAGCTCGCCCGGGATCACGTTGTTGGCGCCGGTGCCGGCATGGATGTTGGATACCTGCCAGCTGGTGGGCGGGAAGTGGTCGTTGCCGCGGTCCCACTCGATGGCGGTGAGTTCGGCCAGCGCGGGGGCGAGCAGGTGGATGGGGTTCTTGGCCAGCTGCGGGTAGGCGATGTGGCCTTGCACACCGCGCACGGTGAGCTTGCCCGACAGCGACCCGCGGCGGCCGTTCTTGACCATGTCGCCCAACCGTTCAACCGAGGTGGGCTCTCCGACGATGCAGGCATCCAGCGTTTCGCCACGCTCACGCAGCCAGTCGCACACCTTCACCGTGCCGTCGACCGACGGGCCTTCTTCGTCGCTGGTGAGCAGGAAGGCGATGCGCCCGGCGTGGTCAGGGTGCGCTGCGATGAACTGCTCCACCGCTACCACCATCGCCGCCAGCGAGGCTTTCATGTCGGCCGCGCCGCGGCCATACAGCCGGCCGTCGCGGTGGGTGGGCACGAAGGGGTCGCTGTGCCATTGGTCCAGCGGGCCGGTGGGCACGACATCGGTGTGGCCAGCCAGCACAAGCGTGGGGCCGGGGCGGGCACCCTGGCGCACGGCCCAGAGGTTGGTGACGCGCAAGTGCTCGGGGCCGAAGACCAGCGTGTGGCAGGCGAAGCCCAGCGGTTCCAGACGGCTGCGGATCAGGTCTTGGCAGCCCGCGTCGTCGGGCGTGATCGAGGCGCGCGCGATCAGCTGCTCCAGCAGCGTGAGGGTGGCGTGGTGGGCAGGGGTCATGCGGTGGGGATGGGTCGGGCGGCCAGGCGATGCGCTGGCCCCGGGTCAGGAGATGCGCCGGTTCGGGCCGCGCTCGGCCTCGGGGGCGTGCACGTCGAGCGTGATCTCGGTGAACGACGGGCCGGGCTCGGCTTCTTTCTCTTCGGCGTCGGCCGTGCGTTTGGAGACGGCGGCGTCGTTCTGCAGACGCCAGAGCAGGTTGCTGGGCGAGTCGGCAAAGGCCAGGCCTTCGTCGCGGGTGACGGCGCCTTCGCGAATCAGCCGCGCAATGTCCTGCTCAAAGGTCTGCGAGCCTTCGGCGATCGAGCGCTCCATGGCTTCTTTGATGCCGGCGAAGTTGCCTTGCTCGATCAATTCGGCCGAGAGCTGTGAGTTGAGCAGGATCTCGCAGGCTGCCACGCGCCCGCCCATCTTCGACCGCAGCAGCCGCTGCGAGACGATGGCGCGCAGGCCCGAGGCCAGATCGGACAACAACGCTGGCCGAGACTCGGGCGTGTAAAAGCTCAGGATGCGGCTGAGTGCGTGGTAGCTGTTGTTGGCATGCAGGGTGGACATCACCAGGTGGCCCGACAGCGCGTACGACAGCGCCGCGCTCATCGTCTCGCGGTCACGGATTTCGCCGATCAGGATGCAATCCGGCGCCTGGCGCATGGCGTTCTTCAGGCCGATCTGCAGCGACTGCACATCGCGCCCCACCTCGCGCTGGTTCACCACGCACTTCTGGTTGGTGAACAGGAACTCGATCGGGTCCTCGATGGTGAGGATGTGCCCGGGCAGGTTCTTGTTGCGGTGGTCGAGCATCGCCGCCAGCGTGGTGCTCTTGCCGGTGCCGGTGGCGCCCACCAGCAGCACCAGGCCGCGTTTGGCCATGGCGATCTCGGGCAGCTTGTCGGGCAGGTCGAGCGATTCGAGCGAGGGGATGTCCGCCGGGATGCAGCGGATCACCGCCGCAATGGTGCCGCGCTGCTTGAAGGCTGAGAGCCGAAAGGTGCCGGTGCCACCGAGGTTCAGGCCCAGGTTCAGCTCACCGGTTTCTTCCAGCTCTTCCAGCTGCGCCGGGGTCAGGATCTCGGCCAGCAACTGGCGCGGCTGCTTGTCGGTGAGCTGCTCCTGCGTGAGCTGCAGCATCTGCCCGTGGATCTTGATCAGCACCGACATGTTGGGCGACAGGAACACGTCCGAGGCCTTCTTCTCGGCCATGAGGCGCAGGATGCGCTCCATGTTCTTCGGGGTACTGGCCATGCGGGTGGGCGTTCCTTCGGACGGGTTGCCGGTGCGGTTCAGGCAGCGCGGACTCAGTCGCGCAGCAGGTCGTTGATGCTGGTCTTCGAGCGGGTCTGGGCGTCGACGCGCTTGACGATGATGGCCGCGTACATGCTGTACTTGCCGCCGGCCTTGGGCAGGTTGCCGCTCACCACCACCGAGCCACTGGGCACGCGGCCGTAGGTCACTTCTTCAGTGTCGCGGTTGTAGATGGGGGTGCTCTGGCCGAGGTAGACGCCCATGCCCAGCACCGAGTTTTCTTCGACGATCACGCCTTCCACCACTTCGGAGCGTGCGCCGATGAAGCAGTTGTCTTCGATGACGGTGGGGTTGGCCTGCAGCGGCTCCAGCACGCCGCCGATGCCCACGCCGCCGGAGAGGTGCACGTGCTTGCCGATCTGCGCGCATGAACCCACGGTGGCCCAGGTGTCGACCATGGTGCCTTCGTCCACATAGGCGCCGATGTTCACGTAGCTGGGCATCAGGATGGCGCCCTTGGCCACGTAGCTGCCGCGGCGGGCCACGGCCGGCGGCACCACGCGCACGCCGGTGGCGCGCAGGGCTTCGTCGCTCAGGCCGGCGAACTTGGTGGGCACCTTGTCGAAGAAGGTGAGGTCGCCGCTGCCTTGCACCACGTTGTCGTTGAGGCGGAAGCTCAGCAGCACGGCCTTCTTGATCCACTGGTGCACCGTCCACTGGCCCACGCCCTCACGGGTGGCCACGCGCAGGCGGCCGGCGTCGAGCTCGGCGATCACGTGCGAGACAGCGTCGCGCACCTCGGCCGGGGCCGCGGCAGGGCTGAGCTGGGCGCGGTTTTCCCAGGCGGTGTCGATGAGGGTCTGCAGTTGTTGGGACATGACAAGTCTCTTGGAGAAAAGAAGGGGCCTGGCGGGGGCTGGCCTCAGGGAAAGGACTGCACGAAGCGCGCGAGGCGTTGCGCCGCTTCCAGGCATTCATCGACGCCGGCCACCAGGGCCATGCGGATGCGGCCGGTGCCGGGGTTGCTGCCATGCGCCTCGCGGGCCAGGTAGCTGCCCGGCAGCACGGTCACATTGTATTGAGCGAGCAGGTCGCGGGCGAAGGCGGTGTCGGAGCCCCCACAGACGTGCGCCGGGATCTTGGCCCAGAGGTAGAAGCCCGCGTCGGGCAGCGCCACATCGAGCACCTGCGACAGCACCGGTGTGACCTGGGCGAACTTGCGCCGGTACTGCTCGCGGTTGTCCACCACATGGGCCTCGTCGTCCCAGGCGGCGATGCTGGCCTGCTGCACGGCGATGTTCATCGCGCTGCCGTGGTAGGTGCGGTACAGCAGGAACGACTTGATGATCTCGGCGTCGCCCGCCACGAAGCCCGAGCGCAGGCCCGGCACGTTGGATCGCTTCGACAGGCTGGTGAGCAGGATCAACCGCTTGAAGTCGGTTCGACCGAGCTTCATGGCGGCTTCCAGGCCGCCGAGCGGGGCGTCGTCGCGAAAGTAGATTTCGGAGTAGCACTCGTCAGAGGCGATCACGAAGCCGTGGCGGTCAGACAGCTGGAACAGCGTCTTCCACTCCTCCAGCGGCATCACCGCGCCGGTGGGGTTGCCGGGCGAGCAGACGTACAGCAACTGGGTGCGTGCCCAGGTGGCTTCGTCGATCTGCGACCAGTCGGGGGCGAAGTTGCGGGCCGGGTCGCTGTTGGCGAACACCGGGGTAGCCCCACTCAGGTACGCCGCGCCTTCGTAGATTTGGTAGAAGGGATTCGGGCAGACGATCACTGGGCCGCCCACATCGCGGTGGCGGGTAGGGTCGACCACGGTCTGCGCCAGCGAGAACAGCGCCTCGCGGCTGCCGTTGACTGGCAGCACCTGGGTGGCAGGGTCGACCTTCACGCCATAGCGGCGTTCCAGCCAACTGGCACAACTGGCGCGCATGGCGGGCTCACCCGCGGTGGCGGGGTAGGCGGCCAGGCCGTCCAGCGAGTCGCACAGGCGCTGTTTCAGGAACTCGGGCGTGGGGTGTTTGGGCTCACCGATGCCCAAGCTGATGGGGCGGTATTGCGGGCTGGGTTCGACGCCCTGGAACAGGGCGCGCAGCCGCTCGAACGGATACGGCTGCAGCCGCGAAAGCAGGGGATTCATGGGCGCGCATGATACGCAGCATGCGCGCCCGGGGGCCTTGTCATCGCGGCGTCATCGCGTCAAGCGGTGAGCTTTGCCTTGGGCAGGTTCAGCATGTCGGCGATGGCCGCAAACAGGTGGCGGAACTCTTCTTCCGGCAGGTCGCCCAGGCGCGGGTGACGGTGGCCTTCAAAGGCCTTGGCCACGGCCGACCAATCGGCCTCGCTGAGCGCTTCGCGGGCCAGCGGGATGAGCTGGCGCTCCTCGGCGTCCATGTGGGCCCAGACGGCGCGAGCCAGTTCGTCCACGCAGCGGTGTAGCGCCACCAGGGCGGTGTCGTCGCGCGTGGCCGTGGCCGGGCAGGTCTGCAAGGCGGCTTCGACGGCGCCCACCAACTGGTATTCGCGCTTGTGCTCGGTCTCCAGGCGGTCAATCAGTGCGGCTGCCTCGGGGCGGCGCTGGCGCAGTGGCGGGTGCAGGGCCTGTTCTTCCTTCGGATGGTGCAGCCGTTCGGGAAAGGCATGGATGTATTGCAGCATCTGCTGCACGCTGTCGCGGTCGAGCGGCTCGCCGCGGCGGGCGTCGTCGATGGCGGCGAGCATTCCGCGGATCACTGCGGCGAGCGAGCGGTGCTCGTCGTGGATCATGGCCACTGCGCGGTTGGCCTGCACATGCGGGTCATTGGCTTCGACGCGGGTCACCAACAGTGCGATCGGCGACTGCTCCATAACCTTGCGAGTCTGCGACGGTGAGAGCAGGGCGCGTATGCCGGTGGCGCCGTGCGATGCCATCACGATCAGGTCGGCGCCGCACTTGCGGGCGGCTTCGAGGATGGCCTCGGCCGGCCGGTCGCTCACGGCGGCGAAGGTGTCAGCTCGCACGGCAGCGGCTGATGCGGCGGCACAGGCCTTGGCCAGCACGGCCGCAGCATCGCCCTTGGCGCGCTCGGCAAAGGCATTGGGATCCAGGGCGAGCGCCAGCGCGCCATCACTGGTAGCGGCGTAGTCGGCCACAGCATGCACAAAGGTGATGCGGGCCAACAGGGCTGCGGCAAGGCGGATGGCCTCGACGTAGTTCGCGGTGGACAGTTCAGTGCCGTCAACAGGCACGAGCAGATGGCGGTACATGCAGGTCTCCAGTTCCAGGGTTGTTGGAACGCAGCTTAGGCACTGCGCCTGATCCCGGACTTGATTTGCAGCAAGCCGCCAGCGGGTGCAGGCTGTTTGTTATCATCCTGAGTCATCAAAGGCGCCGCTGTTTGGCGCCTTTTTCTTGCCAGATCAACGACTTAGCTCACCGACCCGACTTGCACCTGGCATGCGCCTGAACTCGATCAAGCTCTCTGGCTTCAAGTCTTTCGCGGAGCCGACCAATTTCCAGCTGCCCGGCCAACTGGTGGGCGTGGTGGGGCCCAATGGCTGCGGCAAGTCCAACATCATGGACGCCGTGCGCTGGGTGCTGGGCGAGAGCAAGGCCAGCGAGCTGCGCGGCGAGTCGATGCAGGACGTGATCTTCAACGGCTCGGGCAACCGCAAGCCCGCCAGCCGGGCCAGCGTGGAGCTGGTGTTCGACAACACCCTGGCGCGCGCCGGCGGGCAGTGGAACCAGTTCACCGAGATCGCCGTCAAGCGCGTGCTCACACGCGACGGCACCAGCAGCTACTTCATCAACAACCAGCCGGTGCGCCGCCGCGATGTGCAGGACGTGTTCCTCGGCACCGGCCTGGGCCCGCGCGCCTACGCCATCATCGGCCAGGGCACCATCAGCCGCATCATCGAATCGCGGCCCGAAGAGCTGCGCCTGTTCCTCGAAGAAGCCGCGGGTGTTTCCAAGTACAAGGAGCGCCGCCGCGAGACCGAAAACCGGCTGAAGGACACGCGCGAGAACCTGCTGCGTGTGGACGACATCTTGCGCGAGCTCAACAGCAACCTGGAGAAGCTGGAGCGTCAAGCCGAAGTGGCCGCCAAGTACCGTGAGCTGCAGGACACCGGCACACTGAAGCTGCACCAGCTGTGGTTCCTGAAGCACCGCGACGCGGCCAGTGAAGAAAACCGCGTGCATGCCGAAGCCCTGGCCGCGACCAATGCGCTGGAAGGGCGCTTGGCAGAACTGCGCTCGGTGGAAGCCAGCCTGGAAGAAGTGCGCCAGGCCCACTACGCCGCCAGCGACGAGCTGCACACCGCGCAAGGCTCGCTCGCCGAAGCCTCGCTGGAAGTCAGCCGCCTGGAAGAGCGTATCCGCTACGTGGTGGAAGGCCGCCAGCGCGTGGAGCGCCAGATCGCCGAGCTGAAGGTGCAGAACGCCCAATGGCAACTGCGCTGCGAAGAAGCCACCACCGAGCTGGAGACCATCGCCGAGCAGATCGCCATGGCCGAAGAGCAAAGCGAAGTGCTCGCCGCGCAGGCCGAAGACCAGCAACTGCAACTGCCCGTGGCCGAAGACAAGCTGCGCGCCGCGCAGCAACGCGCCAACGAGCAGCGCACGCAGGTGCAGCAGGTGCAGCAGCAGATCCAGCTGCTGGCCGCCGAGTCGCGCAACTTGGATGAACGCAGCCGCGAGCTGCAACAGCGCCGCGAACGCCTGGGCGCCGAAAAGCGCCAGCTCGCGGCCCCTGACGAAGCCGTGCTGGCCGATCAGCGCAGCCGGCTGGCGGTGGCCGAAGAGCAGGCGGCGGTGGCCGAAGCGCAGCTGCATGAGCTGAGCGAACAGGTGCCGGTGCTCGACGAGCAGCGGCGCGACCAGCAGCAGCGTGTCAATGCCGACGTGAGCCGGCAAGCCGACCTGGCCGCCCGCCTAGAGGCGCTGCGCGCTCTGCAGGAAAAGGTGCAGACCGAAGGCAAACTCAAGCCCTGGTTGGCCAAACACGGGCTCGACAGTCTGGCCGGCCTGTGGACCCGCATCCACATCGAGACCGGCTGGGAAGTGGCGCTGGAATCAGCCCTGCGCGAGCGCATGAACGCGCTGCAGATCGGCCGGCTCGAAACCGTGCAGGCCTTCGAGCAGGACGGCCCGCCGGCCAAGCTGGCCTTCTACACCACGCCCTCCGGCGCCATTGCCAACAGCCACCAGACGCTGCCGCGCCTGAGCGACTTGTTGCGCCTCACCGACGCAGGCCTGAAGGCCCTGCTCAACGACTGGCTCGAAGGCGTCTACACCGCCGAGTCATTGAACGACGCGTTGGCCAGCCGCAGCAAGCTCACGCACGGCGAAGTCATCATGACCCGCGATGGCCACGCAGTGAGCCAGTTCGCGGTGAGCTTCTATGCGCCCGATTCCGAGCAGGCCGGCATGCTGCAGCGGGCCCAGGAAATCGAGAGCCTGGATCGCCAGTGGCGTGCGCAGACATTGATTAGCGACGAGGCCAAGAGTGCTTTGATCCGCTGCGAAGCCGCCTACACCGAAGCGGCCTCGCGCCTGGCCACAGCCCGCCGCGAGTCGCAGGAAACGCAGGCCCGAGCGCACCAACTGCAGGTGGACGTGCTGCGTCTGGCCCAGCAAGCCGAGCAGGCCACCCAGCGGCGCGATCAGCTCAATGCTGACCTGGGCGAGATCGATGCCCAGCTTGAAGAGCTTCAGGAACGCCGCATGACCGGTGAGGCCCGCTTTGAGGAGCTGGACCTCTCGCTGGCCGACACGCAGGAGCGCCATGCCCAGTTGGAAGAAGACGTGATACAGGCCGAGCGCGCGCTCAACGAAGCACGCGAACAGCTGCGCGGCCTGGAGCGCACCTCGCAGGAGGCACAGTTCAGCGCCCGTGCCCTGGCCGCTCGCCGCGGTGAGCTGCAGCGCTCAATCGACACGGCACGACAGCAGGTCGCCGCCAACGAAGGCTCGATGACCCAGGTGCAGGAAGAACTGGCTCGCCTGGACGATGCCGCTGCACAAGGCGGCCTGCAGGAAGCACTGGCCGTGAAGCTGGCCCGCGAGGCCGAACTGGCCGGCAAGCGCAGCGCCTACGATGATCTCTCGGCCCAACTGCGCCGCGCTGACGAGCAGCGCATGGAATTCGAGCGTAGCCTGCAGCCCATGCGCGACCGCATCACCCAGCTGCAGCTTGAACAGCAGGCTGCGCAACTGGGCGGGGCGCAGTACCTGGAGCAGCTCAGTGCCGCCAACGTCGACCTGGAAGCGCTGGCGCGCACGGTGGACGAAGGCCAGGTCAAGCTCTACGGCCTGCAGACCGAGATCGACCGCATCAACCGCGACATCGCCGCGCTGGGCGCCGTGAATCTGGCCGCGCTGGATGAGCTGAGCGCCGCGCGTGAACGCAAGAGCTTCCTCGACGCGCAGAACGACGATCTGGGCCGTGCCATTGCCACGCTGGAAGACGCCATCCGCAAGATCGACCTGGAAACCCGCGACCTGCTGAAGAAGACCTTCGACTTCGTCAACGAGCACTTCGGCCTGATGTTCCCCAAGCTGTTCGGCGGCGGCAATGCCCGGCTGATGATGACGGGCGACGAGATCCTGGATGCTGGCGTGCAGGTGATGGCGCAGCCGCCGGGCAAGAAGAACAGCACCATCCACCTGCTCTCGGGCGGCGAGAAGGCGCTCACGGCCATCGCGCTGGTGTTCGCCATCTTCCAGCTCAACCCGGCACCGTTCTGCCTGCTCGATGAGGTGGACGCGCCGCTGGACGATGCCAACACCGAGCGCTATGCGAAGCTGGTGAAGAGCATGTCCGACAACACGCAGTTCCTGTTCATCTCGCACAACAAGATCGCCATGGAGATGGCCGAGCAGCTGGTGGGCGTGACGATGCAGGAGCAGGGTGTTTCGCGCATCGTGGCGGTGGACATGGCTTCGGCGCTGACGATGGCGGATGCTTGAACCCCCTCGTTGCGCAACATGGCGGCCATCGCGGCGGCGTTCACGGCAGCAAACGCGCTGGGCTGAGGCATCATGCGGTTTGTCGAGTCAATGAAGTGATCTTTGAGGGTGGATGATGGGTTCCTTGCAGCTGTGGTTGGCAGTCTTGGGCGGGCTGATACTGGCTGGTTTCGTGGCCCACGGTGCCTGGCAGACCCGGCGTGCGGCGAGCCTGGAGCAGGCCGATGCTGCCCCGCCGTTGGGTGATGATGAACGCACCCGCCCGGCCGCGCTGGATGAGATCCGTGAGCCCGTGTTCGAGGGTGCCGAAGGCGGCCCGGCCGATGACGTGGTGCGGCCAGCACCCGCCGCGCCAGCCCGGCCCCGCATGGCACCACCGCGCATCGATGCCTTGATCGACGCCATCGCCAGCCTCAGCCTGGAAGCGCCTACCACCGGCGACAACGCGCTGGCGCATTTCCCCGCCACGCGGCGTGCCGGCAGCAAGCCGCTGTTGATCGAAGGCCTGCATTGCGAGCGCGGTGAATGGGAAGCGCCCGTGCCCGGCCAGCTGTACAGCGAGTTCCAGGCTGCCGCGCAGTTGGCCAACCGCCACGGCGCGCTCAACGAGATCGAGTATTCGGAGTTTGTGCAGAAGATCCAGGCCTTTGCCGATGGCATTGGTGCCCGGCCCGATTTCCCCGACATGCTGGAAGTGGTGGCGCGTTCCCGTGAGCTGGATGCCTTTGCCAGCGGCCACGACGCCCAGCTGGCCATGCGCCTGAAGGCCAAGCGCAACCCGTGGCCACTGGCGTTTGTGCAGCAACATGCGCAGCGGCATGGCTTCATCCCCGGCTCCACACCGGGGCGGTTGGTGATGCCGTCGGAAGAAGAGGGGGCGCCGCCGATGCTGTCGATCCAGTTCAGCTCGCAGGTGGCATTGGACGACGAATCGAAGCAGGCCCGCATCGATGAGTTCGTGCTGGCCTTCGACGTGCCGCAGACGCCTGCGAACGACGACCCCTACAGCGCCTGGTGTGCCGCCGGCCGCGCGCTGGCCATCGGCCTGGATGCGCTGGTGTCTGACGACAATGGCCAGCCGCTGCACCCCGATGCATTCACCACCATCGGCCTGGAACTCAGCAGCCTGTATGAGCAGCTGGCCCAGCGCGATCTGGCGGCAGGCTCGGCGGTGGCGCGGCGCTTGTTCAGCTGAGAGCGGCCCCCGGCTGCTTTGTAGCCACCGCCGTCACAACACATCGCCCCATGAAAAACAGCCCCTCGCGGGGCTGTTTTTCATGCTGGTTTGAGTCCGGGGTGGTGTGCCCCGGACAGCAGGTCAGCGGCTCTTGTTGAAGCGACCACCCGCGAACGGACGACTCGGGCCTTGGCCTTCACGCGGGCCGCCACCGAAGCCACCTTCGCGACGCGGGCCGCGGGGTGCATCGCTGCGCGGTGCGAAGCGGCCTTCACCGGCCGGGCCACGGTGTTCGCCGTGGGCATGCGGGGGACGGTTGTCGTGCGAGCGCGGCTCGAACGGGCGGGCACCTTCAGGACGCGGCTGGAAGCGGTCTTCCTGCGGGCGGCCTTCGAAGCGGTTGTCGCGACGCGGCTCGAAGCTGCTGCCACCGCCACGGAACGGCGGGCGGCCGCCATCGCGACGATCGCCGCCGCCAAAGCGGCCATCGCGGCGGCCAGGGGCACCGCTGACGGGACCGCGCGGGCGGTTGGACGGTGCCGGCATGCGCGGCTCCAGACCTTCGACCACGGACACGGCGATCGGCTGCGTGGTGAAGCGCTCGATGCGACGGATCATGCCCACATCGCGGTGCTCGGCCAGCGTGATGGCGATGCCTTCACGGCCAGCGCGGCCGGTGCGGCCGATGCGGTGGATGTAGTCTTCCGGCTTCATCGGCAGGCCGTAGTTGATCACGTGGGTGATCGTGGGCACGTCGATGCCGCGCGCGGCCACATCGGTCGCCACCAGCACGCGCAGCTGGCGCTGGCGCAGGCCCTGCAGCACGCGGTTGCGGCGGCCTTGCGGCATGCCGCCGTGCAGTGCGGCCACGGCATGGCCGAGGTCGGCCAGGCGGTCGGCCAGGATGTCGGCGTCACGCTGGGTGCTGGTGAAGACGACGGCCTGATCCAGTTCGCGGTTGGTCAGCAGTTGCTCCAGCATCGCGTTCTTGTGGCGCAGGTCGTCGGCCCAGTGCAGGCGCTGTTCGATCTGGGCATGCGTTTCGGTATGCGACGTGATTTCGATGCGCTGCGGATCACGGGTCAGGTTGGCAGCCAGACGGCCCACGTGGCCGGCGAAGGTGGCGCTGAACATCATCGTCTGGCGGTCCTTCGGCAGGGCATCGGCGATGGTGTTGATGTCGTCGATGAAACCCATGTCGAGCATGCGGTCGGCTTCGTCGAGCACCAGCATTTCAACCTGGCTCAGCACGGCAGCACCGGACTGCAGGTGGTCAAGCAGGCGGCCGGGCGTGGCGATCAGCACATCCAGCGGGCCACGCAGGGCGCGCAGTTGCAGCGGGTAGGGCATGCCGCCCAGGATGCAGGCCACACGCAGGCCTTGCATGCCGTAGCCGTAGGTTTGCGCGGCCTTGGAGACCTGCATCGCCAGTTCACGCGTGGGGGCCAGCACCAGGATGCGCGGGCCGTTGACCACACCCTTGGCGCGGCGCTTGGAAGCGTCGCCACGGGCGGCCTGGATGCGTTGCAGGGCCGGCAGCACGAAGGCGGCGGTCTTGCCGGAACCCGTCTTGGACGAGACCAGCAGGTCTTGGCCAGCCAGGGCGGCGGGGATGGCGCGGGATTGGACGTCGGTGGGCTCGGTGTAGCCGGCGCGCTCAATGGCGCTGAGGATTTCGCGGGCCAGGCCCAGATTGGCGAACCCATTGGTTGCAGACTGGTCTTGCTCGCCAGCGTCAGACAACAAGGAAGGGTCGAGATTCGGTTCGAGACTCATAACTACTTTCAAAGCTCGCAGCACGGCATTGCCTGCCTTCTTGCTGGCAAGCCAAGCTGCAGCAAAGCGGTGGCCTGGTGGGCCGCGCCTTGCGGTGGGGTCGCTGTGTGCAAAAGCCCGTGCCTGCCGCGAAGTGGTATCGCGGGGCCAGCCCAAACGTCTAGAGCGACGGCATCGCCGCCAACCATGGCTCAAGACTGGGGTCTGTGGTGCTTGCGAACCGTCTGAGGTTCGCGCCCGGCTTGAAAGGGTCAGGGAGATGAACGAGTGAACGCTTGATCCAAAACCAAGCGCAAGGCGGATTGTCCTCTACTCAGGGTTAGCCCGCAAGTCTGAAGGGCTTGTTCTTCCTGGTTGTTGAGGCGATCACGCAAAAAAAGAAGCCCGGCACGGGCCGGGCTTTCAAGGGTACCTGGAAGCCTGTCTTCAAGGGTACCGAGGAGACAACCTTTGCGCAGGGTGGCGCCACTTGGGTGGGCACCTTCCTGCAGCGCATCACTGGCATGACCAGCGCTGCGTGTTCACTCAGGCGGCGCGGCGGGGCTTCGGCGCCGATTGAGCGGCAGCCTTGGCAGCGTTGGCGGCCGACTGGGTCATGGCCTGGAAGTTGGCTTCGGCCACACCCGCGGCTTGCTTGGCGGCCTTTTGGACGCTTTCGTAGGCGTTGTTGGCAGCCGAGACAGCCGAGCGCACCAGGGCGGCGGCGTTTTCGCTGCCGGCGGGGGCGTTCTTCAGCGCGGTGTCGACCATGGAGGTCATCTTTTCTTGCGCGCCAGCCAGTTGGGCCTCGGCCAGCTTGGCCACTTCAGCTTGCGTGCCAGAAGCGATTTCGTACATCTGGCGACTGTAGGACACGGCCTTTTCCGAGGCGGGCTGGATCAGGCTGGCTTGCAGGGCCATCACTTCCTGGGCATCCTTGGCCGACAGAAGGGCCTTGGCGTGCTCGGCGCTTTCTTCGAAAGAAGCGCGGGCGGCTTGCAGGTTCAGTTCAACCAGCTTCTCGATGCCGGCGAAGGCCTTTTGGCCGAGTTCCAGGAAGGTGTCGAGGTTGGCCTTGTTGGCGGCGGCGATTTGTTCGGTGGTCAGGGACATGAGAGGCTCCGTTCAGTGAAGTGTGAAGACGGGTCGCTGTGCTGTCCGAGGACTTGTGCTGCACCGCAACATGGTTCGAAGTATAGGGATTGTGCGCTGCAGCACAAGTCTTTTTTGTGCGGCGCAACATTGATTGGAGCTGGCGCTCTAAATGCGGGCTTTTTACTGTGATCATCACCGGCTGCCGCTGCCGCCGGGCCATTCGTTTCCGATCGACAAGTACACGCGGCTGCGAACTTGTGTGGCGCACGATCTGCCAGGCATCCGGCTGTGCACTGCCGGCCCGGTGACCGAGGGTGAGCTGGCGCTGGTGCACACGCCGGCCTATGTGGCGGCGGTGCTCAACAACACGCTGAGCGCCCAGGCCCAGCGCGAGATCGGTTTCCCGTGGTCACCCCAGATGGTGCAGCGTTCGCTGCATTCGGTGGGGGCCACCATCGCGGCGGCGCGCGTGGCGTTGGCCGAAGGTGTGGCGGCCAACCTGGCTGGCGGCACCCACCACGCCAGTGCCGCCTGCGGCGGCGGCTACTGCGTCTTCAATGACGTGGCCGTGGCCGCCCGCCTGATGCAGGCCGAATGGCACTGGCACCACCGCCGGCTGTTGCGCGTGGCGGTGATCGATCTCGACGTGCACCAGGGCAACGGCACGGCCGCGATCTTCCAGGACGACACCACGGTGTTCACGCTGTCGCTGCACGGGGAGCACAACTTCCCCTTTCGCAAGGTGGCCGGCGATCTGGATGTGGGCCTGCCCGATGGCTGCACCGATGCGCCCTACCTGGCCGCGCTTGAGGAGGCACTGGCGCAGCTCTGGGCGCGCTTCGAGCCCGGGCTGGTGTTCTACATCGCGGGGGCCGACCCGTATCGCGGCGATCGCTTGGGCCGGCTTGCGCTCAGCCCGGAAGGCCTGGCCGAGCGCGACCGACGGGTGTTTGCGGCCTGCCACGCGCGCCGCATCCCGGTCACGATGACGATGGGCGGCGGCTACGGCAAGGTGGTGGAAGAGACGGTGGCCGTGCAACTGAGCAGCTTCGGCGTGGCGTTGGCGGCCTGGCAGCGTTGGGCGACGGACAGTGCGGTGCCGGCCTGATGTCGGCTTGGTGCGCGGTCTGGTGCGCGGGCTGGTGCACCGAGGTGGCTTCTACACTTGCGCCCCATGTCCCCAAGCACCGACATCCCCGCCGAGGCCCGCGAGGCCGCCGAACAACTGCGGCATCAGCTCCAGCACCACGCCCATCGCTACTACGTGCTCGATGCGCCGGAGATTCCGGATGCCGAGTACGACCGGCTGTTCCAGGCCCTGCAAGCGCTGGAAGCGCAGTACCCGGCGCTGCTGACACCCGACTCACCCACCCAGCGCGTGCTGGGCAAGGTGCTGGATGGCTTCACCCCCGTGCGCCATGCGGTGGCGATGCTGAGCATCCGCACCGAGACCGACACCACCGCAGCGGGCGCCGAGGCCTTTGACGGCCGCGTGCGCCGCGAACTGGCCTTGACCGAGGCCGATCCACCCATCGACTACGCCTGCGAACTCAAGTTCGACGGCCTGGCCCTCAACCTGCGCTACGAGCGTGGCGTACTGGTGCAGGCGGCCACGCGCGGGGATGGCGAGCAGGGCGAAAACGTCACGCAGAACATCCGCACCATCCAGCAGGTGCCGCTGCGGCTGCAGGGCTGCGACGCCGAGGTGCTGGAGGTGCGTGGCGAGGTCTACATGCGCCGCGATGATTTCGAGGCGCTGAACGAACGCCAGCGCGCGCTCATCGCTGCCGGCGCCAAGCAGGAAAAAACCTTTGTCAACCCGCGCAATGCTGCGGCCGGTGCGGTGCGCCAGCTCGATCCGGCCATTGCCGCCAGGCGGCCGCTCAGCTTCTACGCCTACGGCCTGGGCGACACCCAGGGCTGGGCAGTACCCGACACCCATGCTGGCGTGCTGGATGCGCTGGCCGCGATGGGCCTGCCGGTGTGTGAGCAGCGGGCGGTGGTGCAGGGCGCCGACGGCCTGACGGCCTTTCACGGCCGCATCGGCGCGTTGCGCGATGCCTTGCCGTTTGACATCGACGGCGTGGTCTACAAGGTCAACCGGCTGGACCTGCAGCAGCGCCTGGGCTTTGTCACCCGCGAGCCGCGCTGGGCCGTGGCCCACAAGTACCCGGCGCAGGAGCAGATGACCCGGCTGCTGGACATCGACATCCAGGTGGGCCGTACCGGCAAGCTCACGCCCGTGGCCAAGCTGGAGCCGGTGTTCGTCAGCGGCACCACGGTGAGCAACGCCACCCTGCACAACGAAGACGAAGCCCGTCGCAAGGACGTGCGCGTGGGCGACACCGTGATCGTGCGCCGCGCCGGCGATGTGATCCCCGAAGTGGTGGGCGTGGTGATTGAGCAGCGCCCGGCCGATGCCGGGCCGCCGTTCGACCTGTACCAGCGCCTGCAGGGTCATTGCCCCGTCTGCAACAGCGACATCGTGCGCGAGGAAGGCGAGGCCGACTGGCGCTGCACCGGCGGCCTGTTCTGCCCCGCACAACGCAAGCAGGCGCTGCTGCACTTTGCGCAACGCCGCGCGCTGAACATCGAAGGCCTGGGCGACAAGTTGGTGGATCAGCTGGTGGACGCTGGCCTGATCCGCACGCTGCCCGAGCTGTACAAGCTGGGCCTCGCCAAGCTCACTGCGCTGGACCGCATGGGTGACAAGAGCGCCCAGAACCTGGTGGACAGCCTGGAGAAAAGCAAGGCCACCAGCCTGCCGCGCTTTCTGTTTGGCCTGGGCATTCGCCACGTGGGGGAGGCCACCGCCAAGGACCTGGCGCGCCACTTCGGCGCACTCGACCGCATCATGGACGCCACACCCGAGCAACTGCATGAAGTGCCCGACGTGGGGCCGGTGGTGGCCCAGAGCCTGCGCACTTTTTTCGACCAGCCGCACAACCGCGAGGTGGTCGAACAGCTGCGCGCCGCCGGCGTGCACTGGCCCGAGCACGACGGCACCGTGGCCGAGCTGGGCCATCGCCCACTGCTGGGCAAGACGCTGGTGCTCACCGGCACGCTGCCCACGCTGTCTCGGGAAACCGCCAAGGAAATGATCGAGGCGGCTGGCGGCAAGGTGGCTGGGTCGGTGTCGAAAAAGACCGACTACGTGGTGGCCGGCAGCGAGGCAGGCAGCAAGCTGGAAAAAGCCCAGTCGCTGGGCGTGACGGTGCTGGACGAGGCCGGCCTGCAAGCGCTACTGGCTGAAGGGCCAGCCGGCGCCTGAGCCAACTGGCCAGGGTCAGCCGGCCACCAGGCCGTCCATGCGCACCACTTCCAGGTCGGCGCCGGTCACCTGGCCCAGTTCCGAGATGAGACGGCTGTTGTTCCAGCGTGCGTCCGGGGCGCCGCTCATGTACCAGTTGCTGCCGTTGTCGGCGAGGAACATGCCGTAGGTTTTCAGCGCCTGCAGGATGGCCTTGGCCTCGGTGCTGAAGCTGGTCGGGATGGCATAGCTCGACTTCAGCCGCACGCGCATGCCCATCGGCGGCAGCGCGGCCGAGGTGTTGGCGCTGGCGAAGTGCGTGGCTGGCGGCACGTAGGCCTTGCGCGTTTGTGCCGCGGTGAAGCGCAGGGCGTGCTTGATGCCGCCGGGGCCGAGCGAGGCTTCGTCGTAGCGGGCCAGCCCGGGAAACACCGGCAACCCCGCTGCATCGGCGCTGGTCCAGCCGGGTTGTGCGGTGGGGCGCACGGTGTTGCTGTCGAGGTGGAAGACGGCGCCGCAGTCGGCGTTCCAGCTGCCGTTGCCGTTGGGGAAGGCGCGGTACAGCTCGTAGAGGCGGTTGTTGTCCTTGTCGATCACCAGCACGTGACGATCGCCGGTGCCGCCGCTGCCGCCTTCGATCGGCGCGTTGGCGGGCACGGGATAGGGGCCGGGATCACTTTCGCTGCCATAGGCCGTGAAGTTGATGCTGACGCCGGCTTGCCCGCCAGCCACCACGACATAGGGGATGCCGATCGGGCCGCCATTCCAGGTGCCTGCCCCGAAGTCGGGTCGCAACCCGGTGGCCAGTCCGATGCTCGCCAGCAGCGTGGCAGAGGCCGGGTCGACCGGGGCGGCAGAGATGTCGGTGTTCCACGCGTTGCCGGCGGGGAAGGGCACCGCGCCATTCAGGCTGGTGTTCTCGCCGGTGCTTGCTGCCGATAGCGCGCCGTAGGTGGTGCCGGTGGCCGGGGCGGGTGCTGGCGACGGGCTTGGGG
>Ga0209066_10002681_pt1 | contig 21251 bp, 17 predicted proteins | sample All_14_2_FD_187198 | JGI IMG/M metagenome (GOLD analysis project Ga0209066, IMG submission 187198) | Freshwater microbial communities in response to fracking from Pennsylvania, USA - Allegheny Zone_MetaG_DW_15 (SPAdes) (version 2) ... | reverse complement strand
GCGGTTTAGGGCTGCGTCTTGGCGGCCAGGTCCCGGGCATCCCAGCTGAGGTCGCGGGTTTTCCACTGCAGGTCGCGGCAGACGCGGGAGAGGTCCGAGGCGGTCCACTGCGCGTCGTAGCCTACCAGCTTGGGGTCCAGGCGGCGCACCGTCCACTCCAGGCTCTGCGCGGCGTTGACGATGTCGAACTGGAAGCGGTTCTCCAGGTCGCGGGCGTCCCACTCTATGTCGCGGGCGACCCGGTTGAGCTCGGCGTCTTTCACGGCGAGGGAGAGCAGGTTCTTCACGTCGGCGGCCAGGCGCTGCAGGTCGCTGAGGCGGCGGGACATATCCATGGACATCCGGCGCAGGTCGTTAGAGAAGAACGGGTTGGAGACGCCCTGCTCTATGCGGCGGGCGTCGGACTCCAGTTTATTGATGTCGTTGCGCAGCCAGGTGGTGTCGGTCTCCAGGCGCCAGATATCGTTCTTGACCTGGTTGAACTTGTAGACCAGGTCCTGCGGCACCTGGGCCTCAATTTTGGCGGGCGCGGCCGGCACGGGTAAGCCTTCGACTTTTACGTCGAGGTCGGCGGCCTTGATTTTATCCAGGGAGAAATCCAGGGAGTAAGCCGGGGAAACGGCGGCAACCGCGAGCAGCAGAGCTAGAACTTTTATCATCATACCCTCCTATAACTATCACCCATATTGTACCAACAGGACCCGCCGGAGAGAAGCGCCAGAAGGCCCAGCTCCGGCGGGGTCCAAAGACCTACGCCTAGTCGGCCAGGCGCAGTACGGCCAGCGACAGCGGCTCCACGGTGACATGCCCGGCATGCGGCTTGCCCGGGCTCTTCACCAGTCCCCCCTCGTCGAAAGCCGCCAGCCAGCGCCCCCCGGGCAGTTCGAACCGGCGCTCCGCTTTTTCCGGGTTGATGAGCACCACGATGCGCCGCCAGGAGTCGCCGGCCCGGTCGCCGTACAGCTGGTAGGCGATGGCGGGCGGCTGCACCTTGAGGCCCAGCTCCTCGTAGAACTTCAGGTTCTCGCGCACGGCCTCGCGGGTCGTCATCCGGAAAGCCGGGTGCGCCTTGCGCAGGGCCACCAGGTCGCGGTAGTAGGCGTAGACGCCGTAATGCTCCTTCTTGCGCGTCCAGTCCAGGCGGTTCACCGCGTCCGGCAGGTTGTAGGAATTATGCTCGCCGCCCTTGGTGCGCAGGAACTCCTCGCCGGCGTGCAGGAAAGGCACGCCCTGCGAGGTCAGCACGATGGCGTTGGCCAGCTTGTCCATCGCTATCTTGTTGAGCACCGGCTCGTGCCTGACCGACAGGTCTATGCGGTCCCACAGCGTGTGGTTGTCGTGGCAGGAGACGTAGTTCATGGTCTCCAGCGGCCCGTCGGTGAAGTCGTCCACCGCGCCGCGTATGCCGCGCATCACGCCGTCGCGCTGGCGCGCGGCCTGCACGTAGCCCAGGTCCTCGAGCGAGAACACGCTGCCCTTGATGGCGTCGCGGAACCCGTCGTTGAATACCGCGAAGCCCAGGCCGCGCTGGCTGCCCTTCTGCACGCCGTCCACGGGGCTGGCGCCCGCCTTCCACGGCTCGCCGTAGACGAAGATGTCGGGCTTCTCGGCCTTCAGCGCTTTCATTAATTCGGCGGCCGCCTGCCGGTCTATCAGGCCCATCAGGTCGAAGCGGAAGCCGTCCACCTTGTACTCGCGCACCCAGTGCAGCAGGCTGTCGATCAGGAACTTCCTGGCCATGGGCGCCTCGGTCCGGAACTCGTTGCCGCAGCCCGAGCCGTTGGAGTAGGTGCCGTCGGGATTCAGGCGGTAATAATAGTCCGGGGCGGCCGCGTTGAAGTTGTACACGCTGGCGCGCGTCTCGGCCGTGTGGTTATAGACCACGTCGAGAATGACCTTGAGGCCCTTGCGGTGAAAGGCGTCTATCATCAGCTTGGTCTCGCGCACGCGGCTGCCGTCGGCGGGGTCGGTGGCGTAAGAGCCCTCGGGCGAGTTAAAGTTGACGGGCATGTAGCCCCAGTTATACGAGGCGGGGTCGTCGTTGTTCTCGAAGTCCTGGAAAGGCAGTATATGCACGGCGTTCACGCCGAGCTCGGCGATATGGTCCAGCGCTGTAGTCACCTCAGGGAATTTCGGGTGGCGGGTGCCGGCCTCGGCCGCGCCGAGGTACTTGCCCTTGTTTTTGACGCCGGAGAACTCGTCGGACGTCAGGTCGCGCAGGTGCACCTCGTAGACCACGGCTTCCTCCGGGCCGAAGACCGGGCCGGGGGCTACCGGGGTCTCGTCCGTGAGCACCAGCGCCCGGCCGCCGTCGCCGGTGACGCAGGCGGCGTAAGGGTCCAGGCCCTCGGAAACTTTGCCGTTCTGCTCGGTGCGGATCCGGTAGTATTTACCCGTCAGCGGCGCGTCGAAGTTCTTCTCCCAGACGCCGCCGGGGCCGCGCTTGAGCGGGTGCACGGCGGGCTCGCCGGAAGCGGAATCGTAGACCAGAGCCTCGGCGCGCACGGCGTAGGGAGCGAACAGCCGCAGCACCGGCCTGGCCGGGTCTCCGCTCAGACCCATCTCGAGCGCGCTGGCAAAGTCCGGGGCGTAGACAGCGTCGCCCAGGCGCAGCGGCCGCGGCTCGAAAGTCTTGGAGCGCAGCGCGTACCCGCCGGCGTTGAGCGCCGCGGCCTCCGGCTTGAAAGCTTCGAATTTAAGCAGGGCGGCCCGGGAGTAACTGCCGCCTATCGGCTTGACTGAAACCGGCTTGAATACCTGTCCCCCGCCTTCCACCGTGAAGTCCTGGGCGGCCAACCAGGCCGCGTCCAGCGGGCGCGTGAAGGCGGCGCGCACGGCGTTGGCGCCGTCGTACCAGGCCCCGGTCACCGCGGTCGAGACGGCGGGCGGAGAGTCATAAACTTTCCCGTCGCCCTCCATCAGGTACACTTCCCCCTGGCGGGCGCGCTCCATGATGCGGTCGGGGGCGTCCTTGTCGGCCCAGTCCCCCTTGCGGGGCAGGAAACCGGCACGCTTGCCGGACAGGCCCGAGGCGTCCAGGTCCAGCTCGTAGAAGATGCCGAAAGGCCCCTCGCCGGCGGGCGCCAGATCGAAGCCGGGGCGCTTGTCAGCGTCGTTCCAGACCCAGAGGTTCCAGCCGGCGTAGGCGCGGTCCAGACGGTTGTAATGTATTATCAGTTTATCGGCGGCTTTTAATTGTTGCGGCATGAGCAGGGCCCCCATCAGCAGGATCTTCAGAAATTTCATAGCATCCCCTTTATCTCCGTAAATTGTAAAATATAACCATATGCTCTATACAGCGCTTTCTCTGCTTCTCGTGTCCGCCCCTCTCGCCAGCGCCGCTGCGCCGGTCTCCACCGCCCCTGCCAAAGTACAGCTCTCCACCGCCGCCATCCGCGAGCTGGTGCTCGAACAGCCCAAGGTGCGCGGCATACACCTCACCTCCTGGGGCGCCGGCTCGGCCAAGCTCCGCAAGGAGCTCATAAAGAAGATCTCGGCCTCCGTCATCAACACGGTGGTCATCGCCGTCAAGGAAACCGACGGCAAGGTGTACATCCCCGGCGTGGAAAAGGCTCACAAGTTCGGCTCCTACCAGGCCGCCATCCCCCGCCCCGAGGAGATGCTGAAAGATTTCAAGGACGCCGGCATCACGCCGGTGGCGCGCATCGTGGTGTTCAAGGACAAGGTGCTGCCCAAGGCGCGCCAGGACCTGGCCGTGCGCACGCCGAGCGGCGGCCTGTGGCGCAGCAACAACGGGGCCACCTGGATAGACCCCTACAGCCGCGAGGTCTGGGACTATACCCTCGACATCGCCGAGCGCTGCGCCAAGCTGGGCTTCGAGGAAATACAGTTCGACTATATCCGCTACCCCTCCGAGGGCAACACCTCGCTGTGCCGCTACTCCAAACCGCATAACCGGCAGAATTCCATAAACAACCTGCGCGACTTCCTGGCTTACGCGCGCAAGCGCCTGGCCCCCTACAAGGTCAAGATCTCGGTGGACGTCTTCGGCCTCACCACGACGGTGAAAGACGACATGGGCATAGGGCAGGACATCAAAACGCTGGCCGCCGGCGCAGATTATGTATACCCCATGATGTACCCGTCGCATTATTACCCGGGCGAGTACAACCTCAAGCACCCCAACGCCAGCCCCTTCAAGGTGATCAACCGCGGCCTAAAGGACGCCATGGGCCGCCTCGGCAAGGACTACGCCAAGCTGCGCCCCTACCTGCAGGACTTCTCGCTGGGCTGGCCCTACGGCGCCCCCGAGGTGCGCGCCCAGATCATGGCCACCCGCTTCAACCACCTCGAGAGCTGGGTGCTGTGGAATCCCTCCAACAAATACACCTGGGCCGCGCTGACCCCGCAGTCCTACCGCGCCTTCGTCGACCCCGAATACAAACACTAGGCCCGGACCAATAAAAAAAGACCGGGGCGGCCCGGTCTTTTTTATTTACGGCGGCGAACTTACTTCTTAACGATCTTCTTGTACTCGGCGTGCAGGCCGAAGTACTGCGCGAACACGCTGCCGATGTCGGTGAGGCCCGGCATCAGGCCGGTCTTCAGGCCGCCCAATTTCCCGTCGAAACCCTTGCGCCAGGCGATGAAGGGCAGCGGTTCGTTGTTGTGGTAGCCGTAGTCCTCGCGGTGCACCATGCCGTGGTCGGCGGTGATGCCCAGCAGGTCGCCCTTCTCCAGGTGCCGCTCGATGAGCGGCAGCGTGCGGTCGATCTCTTCGAGGGACTTCAGCGCACCCTCCACCTCGCGGGTATGGCCGTAGACGCTGTCCGTGTCCACGAGGTTGGTGAAGATGAAGGTGCCCTTGGGGCGGTAGACGGCGTGCGCGGCGCGCAGCGCGTTGATGGTGCCCTGGATGGAGAACGGGTTGGTGTCCTTTTTCTTCGGGTGCACGAAGCGCAGGCCCAGCGCGGGGTCCAGGTAGACCTCCTTGTTGAGTTTCACCTTGGCGTGGTAGGCGGTGTTCACCAGGTCGCTGGTCTTGCCCACGGCCACCGTCCAGACGCCGTTGTCGTGCAGCACGTCCACCAGCGTGTCCTGGCCTATGGGCAGCACGGCGTCGTGGCGGTTGGAGGTGCGGATGATCTCCCCGGCGGAGTTGCGGATATAGGAGCGGGCGATGGCGCGGGTGATCGGGATGCCCATCTCCATGGCCAGCGCGAAGGCGATGTCGGCGATCTTATGCTGTTCGTGCACCGGGATCACGGCCTCGTTCATGGCCAGCTGTATCAGCGGGTCGCACTTGCTGGCGTAGGCGATCGGCTTGCCGGTGCGCTCGTGCTCGACGGCGTTAAGCTCGATGGCCTCCAGGCCGGCCGCCATCTTGTTGAAGAAGGTCTTGCGGCCGATGCGCTTCTCCAGCGCGGCCAGGTACTTGCGGTCGAAGCCGTCTTCGAAAAGGTCGTAGGTGCGGTGGTCCACCACGCCCATCATCTCGCGGTGGCCTACCAGGCTGTCGGCGGTGGCCGAGACCTGCTCCACGCGGGCCGCGTAGGCCTTGCCGGAGGACTTGCCGAGGCGCCGCTTGAATTCCGGGAGCAGGATGTCGCCGAGGCCGAGGCGGCTGAGGTTGGGCAGACGCACCTTGCCGGGATACTTGGACAGCAGGTACTCCAGCGTGGACAGGCCTACGGCGTCGATGACCAGCAAAAGGGCGGTTTTTTGTTGTTTCATGTTTTTCTCCTCGCGCTGTTCTACCTGCCGGCGGCGCGGCCGGGCGGGCGGCGGATACGGCGTTCCTCGCCCTTAACGAAAATTATAGTATATCCTTACATATGAATTTTTCACTCCTCGCCTGCCTTTTCCTGTTCGCGGCCCCCGCGCGCGCGGCCGAAGTCGTCCGCCACGAGCTCAGGGCCGAACTCTCTCCCGCCGACGGACTGCTGAAAGCGTCGGACAAGGTCACGCTGGCCGCCGCCGCCGCCGAGTTCGTCTTCACCCTGCACAAGGGGCTGAGCCCCGCCTCCCCCTCCGGCGTTGTGGAGGAGCTGGCCGGCGACGCCGCGGTCCGCTACGGCATCAATTCCTCCTCCGGCGGCGTCGAGGCCGCCTACCGCCTGCGCCTGGCCAGGCCCGCACGCTCTTTCACGCTGAACTACGAGGGACGCATAGCACACGCCCCCGGCGAGCAGGCGCAGGAGTACGCGCGCAGCTTCTCGGAAACTCCGGGAGTGATCTCTACCGAAGGCTGCTATCTTTCCGGCGCCTCCGGCTGGTACCCGCATTTCCCCGGCCGCATGGTCTCCTACCGCCTGGAGACCTCCCTGCCCGCACCCTACGCCTCGGTCTCCGGCGGCGACCGCAAGCGCCGCGCCGCCCGCGGCGGCAGGAACGTTGAGGTCTGGGAGAGCGGCGCGCCGCAGGACGAGATCACCATGACCTGCGGCCGGTACGCCGAGTACGAGCGGCGCGAGGGCGGCCTGACCTTCGCGGCCTTCCTCCTGCAGCCGGACCCCGCGCTGGCCGGCCGCTACCTCGACGCCACCGCCAAATACATAAAATTCTATTCGGAACTGCTCGGCCGCTATCCCTACGGCAAGTTCGCGCTGGTCGAGAATTTCTGGGACACCGGCTACGGCATGCCCTCTTTCACGCTGCTGGGCAGCAAGGTGATACGCCTGCCGTTCATCCTCAATTCCTCCTACCCGCACGAGATCCTGCACAACTGGTGGGGCAACGGCGTGTTCGTGGATTACCCGTCGGGCAACTGGTGCGAGGGCCTGACCGCCTACCTGGCAGACTATCTCATCGCCGAGAACCGCGGCAAGGGCCGCGACTACCGCATGGCGGCGCTGCAGAAGTATTCGGACTACGTCTCCGGCGGGGCGGACTTCCCGCTGACTGAATTCCGTTCGCGCCACTCCTCGGCCTCCGAGGCCGTGGGCTACGGCAAGATGCTGATGGTCTACCACATGCTGCGGGGCGCCCTCGGCGACCAGGGCTTCGCCCGCGGCCTGCGCGATTTCTACGCCGCCAACAAGTTCCGTACGGCCTCTTTCGAAGACCTGCGCGCCGCCTTCGAGCGGGTCACCGGCCCGGGGCGGCTCAAGCCTTACTTCGACCAGTGGACCGCCCGCGCCGGGGCCCCCGACCTGCGCCTGAAGAACGTCAAACTTTCCCGCGGCCTGGAAGGCTACGAGCTGGAATTCACGCTGGAGCAGCTGCAGCCCGGCCCCGCCTACGAGCTGGAAGTCCCGGCCGCCGTCTTCCTGGAAGGCGCCGCCGAGCCCAGGCTCAAGCGCCTGCCGATGACCAAGAAGACCGAAACCTATCATTACCCGTCGGCCGTGCGCCCGCTGCGGCTGGAGATAGACCCGGAGTTCGACCTGTTCCGGCGGCTGAGCCCGCTGGAAACTCCTCCCACCCTGTCGCGGCTGCTGGGAGCCGCCCGGCCCGCCATCATAGTGCCGGCCGGCGCCGACGGCGAGCCCTGGCGCGGCCTGGCCGAAGTCTGGACCAAAGACAAGGGCAACCTGCCGCGGGTCTCCGACGACCTGACGGTCACGGCGCCCCCCGCCGGAGATTCATACTGGGTCTTCGGCGCGGAGAATCTGCTGGCCAGGGATTTCGAGGAGGACCTGGCCTCCTACGGGGCGGCTTTCGGCCTGGACACCGTCACGCTCGAAGGCCGCCGCTTCCCCCGCGACGGGCACACCTTCGTGTTCGCCGCCTATAACCCGGCCAACCCCGCCCGCTCCGGAGCGCTGGTGGTGTCCGGCAATACGGACAAGCTGCGCCTGCTGGCCGCCAAGCTGCCGCATTACGGCAAATATTCCTGGCTGGTGTTCGACCGCGACATGACCTCGGTGGCCTCCGGCGTCTGGACCGTCTCCGCCTCGCCGCTGGCGGCGGCCCTGGGCAACAAGGCCCCCGCCGCCCGCGTCTACCCGGACCGCGCGCCCCTGGCCTGGCTGCCGTCGGCCTTCTCGGGAGAGCGCATGGCCCGCGACGCGGCACAGCTGGCCGCCCTGCCCGGCGGGCGCGCGCCCGGCACCCCCGGCCACAAGCGCGCCGGCGACTTTATCGAAACAGCTTTTAAAAAAGCCGGCCTGAAACCCTTTGCCGGTTACGCCCTGCGCGCCGGCCCCCCCGGCCGGGAGAATGTCGTCGGGATGATAAAAGGAACTTCCCGGCCCGACGAGTACCTGGTCCTGTGCGCCCATTACGACCATCTGCCGCAGGCCGGCGGCGAGGCCTATCCCGGCGCCGACGACAACGCCTCCGGCGTGGCGCTGCTGCTGGAACTGGCGCGCCATTACGCGGCCCATCCCCCCGCCCGCTCCGTGGTCTTCGCCGCCTTCGACGGCGAGGAGGCGGGGCGGCAAGGCTCCAGGGTTTTCGCGGCCGCCCTGCCCGCCGGCGTGAAGGAAAAGATCAACGCCGCCCTGAACTTCGACACGGTCGGCCGGCTGGGCGCCGGCAAGATCCTCGCGCTCGGGTCAAGCTCCTCCGACAAGTGGGTGCACATCCTGCGCGGCGCCGGTTTCGTCACCGGCCACGACTACGCCCCCGCCGCCGACCTGGACTCGAGCGACCAGGCCAGCTTCATAGAGGCCGGCTTGCCGGCGCTGCAGTTCTTCAGCGGGCCGCACAAGGATTACCACAAGACCACCGACACGGCCGATAAACTCGACGCCCGCGGCCTGGTAAAGATCGCCGAGTTCTCCAAGGAAGTAGCGGATTATCTCGCCGGCGACGCCGAGTTCATCACCCGGCCGGCCGGCAGCGCCCCCTCCGCCGCCGCCACCTCGGCGCCGCGCCGCGCGTCCACCGGGCTGGTCCCGGACTTCGCCTTCACCGGCGAGGGCGTGCGGGCGCAGGACATCACCCCGGGCTCCCCGCTCTACAAGGCGGGGCTGAAGCCCGGCGACGTGATCATAAAATTGGAGGGCGCGGCCGTAAAGGACCTGCGCGCATATTCCGAGGAGCTGAAAAAATTCAGCCCCGGCCAAAAGATAAGTGTGACTTATCTATCGGGCGGGGCCGAAGCGGCCGCTGTGATCGAACTGGCCGGCCGGTAGCCTGTCAGCCGGGACTAAGGTTTGTCTACGGTGCAGGTATTGATGCCCAGCAGCGTGTAGACGCCGCACCAGCCTACCAGGCCGGTGATGAAGGCCATCACGCCGGCCGCGGCCAGTATGTAGGCCGCCGTGCCGCCGGTGATGTAAGCGGCGAAAACCAGCGACGCGCCGGCTACCATCCTGACCACCCTGTCGAAATTACCTACGTTCTTGGTTATCATATTCCCTCCTGAAAACTAGACGGCCGCTTCGAGCACGGCCTTGAGCATGGCCGACTCGGGCTGCGCGCCGACCAGGCTGACCTTCTCATTGAATACCACCTGCGGCACGCCCGACACTTCGTACTTGGCCGCCAGTTCCTGGAACTCGCTGGCCTCCACCATCTCGGCCGTGATCTGCGGCGACTGCAGGGCGAACTTGTGCGCCAGCACCACCGCCGAAGGGCAGTAGGGGCAGGTGGGAGTGACGAACACCTTGATGTTCACGGGCTTGGCCACGCCGGCCAGCGCCTGCACCGTTTCCGGCTGCAGGTCGGTGCCGGGGGCGGCGGAATTCTTCAGCGCCTCCAGCAGCGAGACGAATTCGTAGCCCGCCGGGATGCCGTAGAAGCGCACGCGCGCGCCGCGGGGCCCCTCTATGACCGCGGCGGGGCTGAGCGTTATGCCGTAGGCGGCGGCCTTCTCGGTGTCGGTCACCCGGTTGTAGACTTCCAGCTTGACCTTGTCGGAGAGGGAAACCAGTTCTTTGTAAAAATCTTCGGCAGGGCCGCAGGTCTGGCAGAGCAGCGCCTCCTTGAAATACAGGATCTTCACCCCGGCCGGCAATTCGGCCAGGCGCTTTTTAACTTCGTCCGCGGTCTGCTGGTCCATGAATGTCATAATTCCCCTCCTTCTTACCGTAGCAACATAAGATGCGCCCGGCCCCTAAAAAGTTTCACCCGGCGCCGCCAAGCAAAAAGGCACCCTTGCGGATGCCTTAAGCGTGAGCGGTACAGGTGTTTATTATATCACCTTCAGCACGCCCATGAAATCCCTCGGCGGGTCGGCCTCCAGGCGCACCGGCTTGCCGGTATGCAGATCGTTGAACCGCAGCCGCCAGGCGTGCAGCATCAGGCGCGGGTATTTGGCCTGCTTGGCCGCGTCGCCGTAGAGCTTGTCGCCCAGCACGGGATTGCCGATGGAATAGAGATGCGCCCGGATCTGGTGGCGCCGCCCCGTGGCGATGGACACGTCGAGGATGGTAGCGGTCTTGTGCCGCTCCAGCACCTCGTAGCGCGTGACCGAGGCCTTGCCGTCGAAAGCCACCGAGACGCGCCCCGAGCCGCGCTCCTTGAGGGGCTTGTCTATCTCGCCGCGCTTCTCGGCCACCTTGCCTTCCGCGACCACGAGGTAATGCTTCTCCACCTCGCGGGTCTCGAACAGCCCCGAGTAGTAGCGGTGCGCGGCCTCGTTGCGCGCGAACATGATCAGGCCGCTGGCGTCGCGGTCCAGGCGGTGCACCACATAGACCCGGCCAAAGCGCTGGTGCAGCAGCCCGACGAGGTGCTTGGCCTTGGCCAGGTCCCCGCGCGCCGGCATGGTCAGCAGGCCGGAGGGCTTGTTCACCACTATCAGGTCGGCGGTCTCCCGCACTATTTCAAGGTCCAGTGGGTTCATGCGGCGTGAAAGTCCTTTTTATAAGCTTCGCCCGCGGCGATAGACACGAAGCCGCCGGCGAGCAGGTAGATCATGGCCAGGAACATGGCGAAAGGCAGCCCGGCGCCGTCGGACACCACGCCAAGCAGGAACGGGGAGATCGCGTCGCCCAGCGCGTGGATGATGAAGATGTCCACGGCGAACGCCATGGAGCGCATCGTCACCGGCACCACCTCCACGATGGCCGCGTGGTAGGGGCCGGAGTAGGAGAAGATGAAGAACTCGGCCGCGAACATCAGCGCCAGGCACATGTTCAGCGAGTCGGCCATGATGGCCCCCACGCCGAACGGGATGCTCAGGAAGAAGCTAAGGTAGCCCACTATGAAGTAAGAGCGCTTGGTCCGCTTGTGCAGCCAGTCCGCGGCCCAGCCGCCGGCGAAATTGCCCAGCAGGCCGGCCGCCACGGTGATGGCGCCGAACAGGAAGCCCGCCTTGGCCACCGACACGCCGAAGCTGCGCACGAAATACGAGGGCATCCAGGCGGCCAGGCCGCCCACGGAGAAGGTGCCGATGGACTGCGCCAGGCAGATCAGCAGGAAGGTGCGGTTGCGGAACAGGGCGAAGTAGCCGGAGAAAGCGATATGCTCGGAGCGGGCGTTCTTCTCGGGCGTCTCTTTCAGGAACAGCGCTATGACGCCCAGCAGCATGCCGGGCACGGCCACGATAAAGAAAGCGTTGCGCCAGCCGAAATGGTGCCCCAGGAAGCCGCCCAGCAGGTAGCCCACCGCGCTGCCGGCGGGGATGGCCAGCGCGTACAAGGCCATCACCCGCGCCCGGCTCTCCGGCGGGAACCATTCAGCCAGGAAGGACGGGCAGACGGTGCCGTAGCCGGCCTCGCCGATGCCCACCGCCGACCGGGTGGCTATCAGCTGGCCGTAGTTCTTCACCAGGCCGCTGAACAGGGTAGAGAGGCTCCAGAAGATGGCGCTGACGCCTATGATGAGCGGGCGCCGCACCCGGTCGCCGAAATAGCCGACGAAAGGCGCGAAGCACATGTAGACGATCATGAACGAGGAGGCCAGGAAGCCCAGCTCGGCGTCGGACAGGCGCAGGTCCGCTTTTATCAGCGGGAAGACCGCGTAAAGCACCTGTCGGTCTATGTAATTGAAGAGGCTGAGGCCGAAAACCAGCAGCAGCACACCCCTGGCGTATTTTTTGTCGTTCATCGGAGGTTTAAATGATAGCAAAATGGTAATATGTAAAGGCCGGTAAATACCCGGTTCCGCGCAACTTTTGGAGGATAAAATGAAAAAAACCGCTAAGAAGACCGCCCACGCCGCCGGGCTGACCTACGCCACCAAGAACGGCTACGAAAAGATCTCCCCCGCCGAACTCAAGCACTGCGAGGAGGTCAACCAGGCCTACCTGCAGTACATCACCAAGGCCAAGACCGAGCGCGAAGCCAGCGACGAGGCCATCCTGCTGCTGGAAGCCGCCGGCTTCAAAGACATGCGCCAGTACGAGAAGACCGGCGCCAGGCTGGTCCCCGGCGACAAGGTTTACCGCTCCAGCGAGGGCAAGACCCTGATGGCCATAGTGGTCGGCAAAAAGCCGCTTGTCGAGGGCATGCACATCGTAGGCGGCCACACCGACGCCCCCCGCATCGACCTCAAGCAGAACCCGCTCTACGAGAATTCCGAGCTGGCCCTGTTCGACACCCATTATTACGGCGGCATCAAGAAGTACCAGTGGGTCACCATCCCGCTGGCGCTGCACGGCGTCTTCGTAAAGCCCGACGGCAAGAAGGTGAAGATCGCCATCGGCGAGGACCCCTCCGACCCCGTGCTCTGCATCACCGACCTGCTGCCGCACCTGGCGGCCGACCAGTACAAGAAGAACATCGGCGACGCGATAACCGGCGAGGGCCTGGACGTGGTGGCCGGCACCATCCCCGCCGCCGACAAGGACAAGAAGGAGAAGGTCAAGCACAACATCCTCTCCATCCTCCACAAGAAATACGGCGTCACCGAGGCAGACTTCCTCTCGGCCGAGCTGGAACTGGTGCCCGCCGCCGCGCCGCGCGAGGCCGGCCTGGACCGTTCCATGATCCTGGGCTACGGCCACGACGACCGCGTCTGCGCCTGGACCGGCCTGAGGGCCATCCTAGACCTCAAGGGCACGCCCGAGTACACTTCCTGCGTGCTGCTCTGCGACAAGGAGGAGATCGGCTCCGTCGGCGCCACCGGCATGGCCTCGAACCTGTTCGAGAACGCCTCGGCGGAACTGCTCAACCTCACCACCGATTCCTACAGCGAGCTGACGCTCAAGCGCGCGCTGCACAACAGCTGGATGTTGTCGGCCGACGTCAACGCGCTGTTCGACCCGATGTTCCCCACCGTCTCCGACAAGCGCAACACCCCGCACATCAACCACGGCGTCTGCGTGACCAAGTTCACCGGCAGCCGCGGCAAGTCGGGGTCCTCCGACGCCTCGGCCGAGTTCATGGCGCATATCCGCCGCATCTTCGATAAGAACGGCGTGGTCTGGCAGACCGGCGAGCTGGGCAAGGTGGACCAGGGCGGCGGCGGCACCATCGCCCAGTTCATGGCCCGCTACGGCATGCAGGTGGTGGACTGCGGCGTTGGCCTGTTCTCCATGCACGCCCCGATGGAGCTGGCCGGCAAGATGGACATCTACATGGCCTACAAGGGCTACCTGGCCTTCCTCAAGGACGGCAGGAAGTAAACCGGAGTCCGGGGAGCGCCCCTCGGCGCTCCCCGGTTCTATTTATGCTCATCAAACTACTGATCACCGGCGGCACCTTCGACAAGGAATACAACGAGCTCAACGGCGAGCTCTTCTTCCGCAAGTCCCACCTGCACGAGATGCTGGCGCTGGGCCGCTCGCGCGTGCCCGTGAAGATAAAGACGCTGATGATGATAGACAGCCTGCTCATGACGGCCGCCCACCGCGCCAGGATACTCAAGGAGTGCCTGGCCGCCAGGGAAAAGCATATCGTGATCACGCACGGCACCGACACCATGCCCGAGACGGCGGAGGTGCTGGGCCGGCGCATCACCGACAAGACCGTGGTGCTGACCGGCGCCATGATCCCCTACAAGTTCGGCTCGTCGGACGGGATGTTCAACCTGGGCTCGGCGCTCTCCTTCGCGCAGGTGCTCCCCCCCGGCGTCTACATCGCCATGAACGGCAGGTACTTCAACTGGAACAACGTGCGCAAGAACAAGGCCAAGGGCGAGTTCGAGGAAGTGAAGTAGCCCGGCCGCGGCAAAGAAAAACCCCGGGACCGCCCGGGGTTTTTTGCGCCCTGAAAGCCTAGAACAGCCGCCGGGACTTGCTCCACTTCGCGCCGCTGCCTTCGTTGACAAGCACGGTCTCCTTGCCGGAGCCGTCTATCCAGACCGCCGCCGCGCCCTTCATCCGGCCGATCACGCCCAGGGCTTTCTCCTTGCCCATCACGGCCAGCACGGCCGAGGCCAGGAAGCTTTCGCTGTCCAGCTTGGGAAAGTAGACGACGAGGCTGGAAAAATCTTCCAGCGGGTAACCCGTCTTGAGGTCCAGCATGTGGGAGTACAGCTTGCCCTCTATCTGCACGAAATGCTCCCGGCCCGAAGAGGACATCAGCACGCCGTCGGCGAAGGAGAAAGAGCCGAAGGACTTGTCGTCGTTAAAAGGGTCGGTGACGGAATATTCCCAGTCCCGCCGGCCGTAGGCGAGCATGTTGCTGCCCAGGCGCAGCTCCACCGGGTATTGCGGGGCCATCTGCCGCAGCAGCTCGGCCGCCCGCACGAAGCAGTAGCCGCGCAGGATGCCGCCGAGGTTGATCTGCACCGGCCTGGAGAAGCGCACCATCAGGCGCGCCGGGTCCACCTGTATGTGGCTGGAGCCCATGGTGGCCAGCGCCTGCTCTATGTCCTCTTTGGCCGGCATCTTCTTGGTGGAGGCGGCCTCCTTCCAGATGGGCCACAGCGGGGCGAAGGTGATGTCGAAGGCGCCGTCCGTCAGGCGGTAATAGTCCAGCGCCAGCCGCAGCAGGCTCATGAACTCGGCGTCCACTTTCACCCACTCGCCGTAGGCCTTCTTGTTGACCAGCGCGGTCACGCTGTACGGGTCGCTGAAACTGAACTCGCCGGAGATGCGGTTCCACTCCCCCAGCACCGCGTCGGCGATGGCCTTGCCCGCGGCCTCGTCCGCGCCGTAGACTATCACCTGGGCCGGCACGTTCATGATGGCCGAAGTCTGCCGGTAGGCTTGCCCGCCGTCTTTGCCGCAGCCGGCGAGGGCCAGCGCGGCGGCCAGGGCCGCGGTTCTCAGCGAAGTATTGGTCATAGTCTCCCCCTGCTCATACAAGGAAAATACCTTTTTTCGCGGCAACCGTTCAATACCGCCGCCGCTGTATAACCGGGCTGTATATTTTGTATTCTCTTCCATAAAGCCGGACGCTCCCGGCAGTTAAGGGGTAACATTATGAACAAGGTCCTCGCTCTCTGCGTCATATTCAGCCTGGCCGCTCCGGCATTGCCCGTCTCCGCGGCACCGGCCAAGGCGCAGGCCCCCGCCACCCGGGAACTCTCCGATCTCGCCGACAGCCTGGCCAAGGATCTTAAGAACAAGCCCGGCCTGAAGCTGGCCGTCCTGGCTTTCCCTTATACCGGCGGGAAGGACTCCGAAGGGCCGGTCATCATCCAGGAGCGCCTCACCACCCTGCTGGCCCAGAAGAAAAAGATAGTCCTTATAGAGCGCGGCCTGCTCAAGAAGGTAATGGAGGAGCTCAAGCTGCAGGCCTCCGGCGCCATCGACGAGGAGACCGCCCGCAAGCTGGGCAAACAGCTCGGGGCGGACGCCGTGGTCACCGGCACGCTCAACGACCTGTCCGAAGCCGAGACCGAGGTCAACGCCCGCGCGGTGGAAACCGAAACCGGCAAGATCCTGGCCGCCGCCTCGCTGGCGGTGCGGCGGACCTGGAAGGACGGCGCCGCCGCGGTGGTTAAGCCTCCCCAGGATTTCGGTTCCAAGCCGCTGGTGCAAGTGGCCGTGCTGCTCGACACCTCCGGCTCCATGGACGGCCTCATCAACCAGGCCCGCACCCAGCTCTGGAAGATCGTCAACGAGCTGGTCACCGCCGAGAAGAGCGGCTCCAGGCCCCGGATAGAGGTGGCCCTCTACGAGTACGGCAACTCGGGCCTCGGCGCGGAAAAGGGCTGGCTGCGGCAGGTGCTGCCTTTTACCACCGACCTGGACGCCGTGGCGAAGGAACTGTTCGCCCTCACCACCAACGGCGGGGACGAGTATTGCGGCCAGGCCATAAAGACCGCCGTGGAAGAGCTCAAGTGGAGCCCCAAGTCAGACGTGTATAAGGCCATTTTCATCGCCGGCAACGAGCCGTTCACGCAGGGCGCCGTGCCCTTCCAGGACGCGGTGGCCAAGGCCAAGGCGAAGAATATCTTCGTCAACACCATTTTCTGCGGGCCCCGCCAGCAGGGCATAGCCACGCAGTGGAAGTCCGGCGCCGACCTGGCCGACGGCGACTTCACCAATATCGACCAGGGCGCGGCCGCCTACGCCGTGACCGCCCCGCAGGACGACCAGATAGCCCAGCTCAGCAGCCGGCTCAACGACACCTACGTGGCCTACGGCGCCTCCGGCAGGAACAAGGTGGCCGAGAAGCGCAGCGTGTTCTCCAAGGTGATGGGCGCCGGCGCCTCCGTGGCCGCCGAGCGCGCGGCCTACCAGTCCAACGCCGCCCCCGCCGTGGCCGAGGCCGACTCCTCCTGGGACGCCGTCTCTGCGCTGGAGAGCGGCAAGATGAGCCAGGACCAGCTCAAGGCCGAGAACCTGCCCGAGGAACTGCAGAAGCTGAGCAAGGCCGAGCGCGAGAAATACCTGGAGCAGAAGCTCGCCGAACGCCGCAAGATCCAGGCCGAGATAGCCGCCCTGCAGACGCAGCGCAAGGCCCACATAGCGGCCGAGGAAAAGAAAGCCGCCGGCGCCTCCACGCTCGACCGCGCCATGATAGACTCCATACGCAAGCAGGCCGTGACGCGCGGCTACAAATTCGACAAGTGACGCCCCGCCCCGCCCCCGCAGCCGAGCGCGCCCGCAATGCGGGCGGGCTCGCGCGCGCCCTGGCGGCGGCGCTGCTGCTGCCGGCGGCCCTGGCCGCCGAGCCCACGACAGAGCAGAAGGCGGCGCAGCTGCTGATCGTCTCCACCGAAGCCTCCGACATCGCCGTGGCCTCAGCGGCCGCGGCCTCCGGCGTGGGCGGCATACAGCTGCAATGGGGTTCCTACTCCCTGGAAGAGACCCGCAAGCTCAGCGAAACGCTGCAGGCCGCCGCGGCGCGCTCCCCCCTCGGCGCCCCGCTGTTCATCGCCGTGGACTACGAGGGCGGCAGCGTGTACGTGCCCACCACCCTGGGCCTGCTGGAGCTGCCCACCAACATGATGCTCGGGGCCGCCGACGACGAGAACGGCACCGCCTCCCTGTTCTACCTGGCCGGCAAGGAGCTGAAGCGGGCCGGCATCAACATGGCCTTCGGCCCGGTGCTGGACATCAACACCAACCCCAGGAACCCCATCATCGGTATCCGCTCGCTCGGCTCCGACCCGGCGGCGGCCTCGCGGTTGGGCGGCGCCATCATCAACGGCCTCAAGGCGGCCGGCGTGATAGCCGTGGCCAAGCATTTCCCCGGACACGGCGCGGCCGAGAAGGACTCGCACAAGACCCTGCCCGAGATCTCCATCTCCACGGCAGAGCTGCACACGGCGCATCTGGTCCCTTTCAAGGCGGCCATCGCCCTGGGCGTGCCCGCCATCATGACGGCCCATATCCGCTACCCGGCGCTGGACTCCGCCCCCGCCACGCTCTCGCGCGCCGTGCTGGCCGGCCTGCTCAAGCATGACCTCGGCTACGCCGGGCTGGTGGTGACCGACAGCCTGGACATGCGCGCCATCACCATGCGCCTGCCGGTGCGCAAGGCCGCGGCCGCCGCGCTCAAGGCCGGCGCCGACCTGCTGCTCATAGGCCGCGGGGACCCCGCCGCCGCCGTGCGCGAGATCGCCCGGCAGGTGCGCTCCGGCGAGATCAACGAGACGCGGCTCAACGACGCCTATCACAAGGTGCTGGCCGCCAAGCGCGCGGCCGGCCTGTTCGACCCGGCCGAAACCCCCTCCCCTTTCGACAAGGCCTACCTGGGCGTGACCGGCGAGCTGTCGCGCCGGGCCGTGACGCTGGTGCGCCCGGGCGGGCTGGTGCCGCTGCCTAAGGGCAAGAAGATCGCCGTCATTATATTTTCGCCGCAGCGCTTCGCCGAGAATTCCATACATCTTTACCGCACCCTGCTCGAGGCCGGCTACGAGACCAGCCAGTATTTCTTCGGCATCGGGCTCAAGAAAGGAGAGCTGGCTACCATCACCCGGGCGGCCGCCGAAGCCGACATCCTGGTGCTGGGCAGCTTCCAGTGGACCGGCGTGCAGAACGCCGGCCAGCGCGACGCCATCAACGTGCTCATCAACTCCGGCAAGCCCGCCGTGCTGCTGAGCCTGATGAACCCTTACGACCTGGCCGCCTATCCCGGCGCGCCGGCCGCGATCGCCCTTTACGGCATGACCGCCCCGTCCATGGCGGCCGCCGGGGAGATCCTGACCGGCAGCCTGGTTCCCTCGGGCCGCCTGCCCGTGGAACTACCGCGATAATATGAACCCGCGCCGCCTGCTCGTCATAATCCTGATAACCCTGGCCGCCGGCCTGGCGGTGCGCCAGTGGGTGGCCACCCCCATCTACGTGGCCAGCGACTCCATGGCCCCGACCATGACCAAGGGCCACCACCTGATCCTCGACCGCGTGACCTACCGCTTCCGCGCCCCCCGCCGCGGCGAGGTGATCTCCTTCAACTCGCCCGAAGGCGGGGATTACGGCATGGTCAAGCGGGTGATAGCCGTGGGCGGCGACACGGTGGAGCTCAGGGAGAAGCGGGTGTACCTCAACGGCGAGCCGCTCTACGAGAGCTACGCCTACTACGCCCGGCCAGACGAGCTGCTGGTAGGCGACACCCTGGGGCCACTGACCGTGCCCGAAGGCCACTTCTTCTTGCTGGGCGACAACCGCGACAATTCCTACGACTCCGCCTCCTGGAAGGACCCCGCCACCGGCGAGCCGCTGCACTTCCTCCCCTTCTCCGCCGTCAACGGCAAGGTGCGCGGGGCCTACTGATTTATTTATTTGTATAATAAATTCCGACGCAACAGCGGTTCGCAAAAGGAGCTAGCATGTCACCGAAGATCATCGGTTTTTTCGGAGTATTCGTCCTGCTGGGCATAGCCTGGCTGGCCAGCAAGAACAGGCGGGCCATCAATTATAAGACCATAGGGGCCGGCCTGCTGCTGCAGTTCACCTTCGCCGTCATCGTCCTGAAGCTGCCCATCGGCAGGTACTTCTTCGCCACGATGAACGACGTGATAGTGAAGCTGCTCTCGTTCTCCGACAAGGGCGCCGAGTTCGTCTTCGGCACGCTGGTCAGCAACCCCTCCATGGGCTTCATCTTCGCGGTGCGCGTGCTGCCCACCATCATCTTCGTCTCTTCCATCATGGCGGTGCTGTACTACCTCGGCATCATGCAGAAGGTGGTGCTCTTCTTCGCCAAGATCATGGCCAGGCTGATGGGCACCTCCGGGGCCGAATCCTTATCGGCCAGCGCCAACATCTTCGTCGGCCAGACCGAAGCCCCCCTCGTGGTGCGGCCCTACGTGGCCAGCATGACCCAGTCCGAACTCATGGCCATCATGACCGGCGGCATGGCCACCATCTCCGGCGGCATCATGGCAGCCTACGTGGGCCTGCTCGTCGATTCGATCCCCAGCATCGCCGGCCACCTGCTGGCCGCCTCCATCATGGCCGCCCCGGCTGGCCTGGTGATGGCCAAGATCATAGTCCCCGAGACCGAGGAGCCCGAAACCAAAGGCATAGTCAAGCTGCAGCTCGAGATCAACGACGCCAACGTGATAGACGCCGCGGCCAACGGCTCCTCCGTGGGCATGCAGCTGGCCATCAACGTGGCCGCCTGCCTGATCGCCTTCATGGCCATCCTGGCCATGGCCAACTTCCTGCTGGGCTACGGCGCCGGCTTCGTCGGCATCGAGGGCATGACCTTCGAGAAGATCTTCGGCTGGATCTTCACGCCGCTGGCCTGGGTGATGGGCGTGCCCTCGAACGAGGTGCAGCAGGTCGCCAGCTGGATGGGCCAGAAGACCGTGCTCAACGAATTCGTGGCCTACCTGAACATGGCCACCTACCTCAAGGCCAACCCCGGCGTGATGAGCGAGCGCTCGGTCGCCATGGCCTCCTACGCCCTCTGCGGCTTCGCCAACTTCCTGTCGATAGCCATCCAGATAGGCGGCATCGGCGCGATGGCCCCCGAGCGGCGCCACGACCTGGCCAAGCTCGGCCTGTACGCGCTGCTGGCCAGCTCGCTGGCGGGCTTCCTGTCGGCGACCATCGCCGGCCTGCTCATCTAGCCCTTCCAGGGCGCAAAAAAAGGGCGGACCAGGGTCCGCCCTTTTTCTTTTGCCAGCGCGCTTATTTGCCCAGCTTCCAGAGCTTCACGGTCTTGTCCTTGGAAGCCGAGGCCAGCGTCCGCCCGTCGGGAGAGAAGGCCAGGGCCTCCACGCTGCCGTCATGGTCCTTCAGTTCCAGCGCCGGCTTCTTCTGCGCGCCCGTAAAATTCCAGACCTTGACCAGGTTGTCCATGCCCCCGCTGGCTATGCGCCTGCCGTCGGGAGAGACGGCCACGGCCCTGGCCCCGCCGGGATGGGCCGCGAAGGAGTTGACCAGCGCCCCGTCGGTGAGCCGCCAGACCTTCACCAGGCCGTCCAGGCCGGCCGACACGGCGTGTTTGCCGTCCGGCGTCATCACCACGGCCCTGACCGCCTCGGAGTGCGCCTCGATAGAGCGGGTGATCTTGCCGTCGTCCATCCGCCAGACCGTCACGGTGCCGTTGCTGTTGCCGGAGACCAGGTAGCTGACGGCGGGAAAGAAGTCCAGGGAGTTGGCGGTCTCCACGGGCCCGTTCAGCACCTTGTATTTATCTCCCCCCGGGAAATTCCACAGCCCGAGCCCGCCGTAGCCGGCCGCGCCCAGGTACTCGCCGCCCGGCGAGAAGCGCAGGCCGAGCACGGTATGCGAATGGGGAACGATGCTCTTGTAGCTCTTGCCCGAGGGCACGGCCCAGACCTCTATGGTCTTGGTGTCCGAGGAGGCCAGGTAATTGCCGTCTGGAGAGAAGGCCAGCGTCCACACTCCCTCCCGGTGCCCGCCCATCACCTTTTTAGCCTTGCCGGTCTTAGCCACCCACAGCGCCACGCTGGAATCCAGGCCGGCCGAAGCCACGTACTTGCCGTCGGGCGAGAAGGCCACGCTCTCCACGGCGTCGCGGTGGCCGAAAAGCGTCAGCGGCTGCTGCGCCGACACGTTACCGCTCATCAAAAGCAATAGCACTATATAAGACATTTTCTGTCCCCCTTAACACCATAATTCTACACAAAACCCCGCCGCCCTGGCC
>Ga0209066_10002680_pt1 | contig 21251 bp, 22 predicted proteins | sample All_14_2_FD_187198 | JGI IMG/M metagenome (GOLD analysis project Ga0209066, IMG submission 187198) | Freshwater microbial communities in response to fracking from Pennsylvania, USA - Allegheny Zone_MetaG_DW_15 (SPAdes) (version 2) ... | reverse complement strand
GGCCCTACTTTCTTGCTTGCAAGTGCTGTCAAGCCCACTTCATCTCCTTGTTGATATGTGCATCCCCGTGTTCCCCGGCTGGTTGATAGGGCGCTCTTCCTGTGTCGTAACCCGATGTGCCGGGTTCACTCGCGCCCTGTGTTGATCTGCATTGTGAAATCTGAAAACAAACGACTGGACGGTTGCTTTCAATTATACGTTAGAATCCAAGAACCGCAATCAGCGGGCTCGTCGGTCATTGACGCAGGTCAATTCGAGCTGCCGGCTTGGGTTCAAGGAAGGCCCTGATTCTTGGTAGAGCCGGTGACAGGCCCATGGGAACACCCCTCAGATCTTTGAACAGAGCCTTTGAATGCCACCCAAGAAAGATGACGCGCCAGACAACAAGCGCCGCTACCTGTCCTCTGCCGCCAGGAAAGAGGAAATACTCGACGCGGCCCTGGTCGAATTCGCGGATCGGACATACAACGCAGTGTCGATGGAGCGCCTGGCGGAATGCGCGGGCTTGTCCAAGGCTGGCATCTATGCCCACTTCAAAAGCAAGGAAGAAATTTTTCACGCCTTGCTCGAACGTACGACGAAGCAGATTTGTGATTTCCAGGGCTGGCTCCCGGATGAGGATCTGACGTTGCCAGAGCTGGTAGATGTCTACCTGGATCGCCTGTACGCGACCTTCAGCTCCCCTGCCACGATGTCGATCTACCGGCTGCTTCTGGCCGAAAGCGCCCGAACTCCAGAGCTGGTGCAGCGTTGGCACAACGAAGTTGCGCTCGGGCTGAAAGAGCGGGCGCAGACCATCATCCACCGCAACATACGCCGAGGCGTCATTCGCCCAGGCGTCTTGACCGAACACTTCTTCCCGTTGGCGCTCGCGCCCGCAGTGCTGTGGCTGAGTTCCTCGATGCTGTCCAAGGGCAGTCCTTCCATCTCGCTGGTGCAGTTACGGGATGCGCACCGGCAACTGTTGCTTGAGCTTTTGCAGCCTCAATGAGCGGAGTGATGCACATAGTCCTGCGCGCCCTTGCAGGCTTGGCGATCGGCTTTGTGGTACTGCTGCTGACTGTGTGGGGTGCGCTGGCTCTGTGGCATCAGATGCCGGGACCTTCGGTGGTGCGATGGTTCGTCATTGCCATGTGGTCTACGTTGGGTGTGACCGTTGTCTTGTCGCGGGCGGGCTTGCTTGGGCGGCGCAATCGCAACATCGCCGGATTCGCATTTGTGATCGCAGCCGCCTCCCTGCTCATGTGGTGGGGGACGCTGCAGCCGTCACACCAGCGTGTATGGGCTGACGATGTCGCCCAGTTGCTGGAGGCCAGGATCGACGGCAACCATGTTCACCTGAATAATGTGCGCAACTTCCAGTGGCGCAGCGAAACCGACTACACCCCGCAGTGGGAGAGCCGCACATACGACCTGGATCGTCTGCGCAGCGCCGACTTGGTGCTTTCCTACTGGATGGGGCCGCACATCGCCCACACCCTGGTGTCGTTCGGCTTCGATGGCGGTGAACGCGTGGTGTTCTCGCTGGAAATTCGCAAGGAACGCCATGAGTCCTTCTCGGCGGTAGGAGGATTCTTCCGTCAGTTCGAGCAGATCCTGGTAGCCGCCGATGAGCGAGACATTGTGCGTACGCGCAGCAACGCGCGAGGCGAAGATGTTTATCTCTATCGCTTGCAGATGAATCAGGCGAGTGCCCGCGCGTTGTTTCTGGAGTTTCTGAACGCGGCCAATGAACTGCGGCAGAAACCGCGCTTTTACAACACGTTAACCAGTAACTGCACGACCATCGTATTCGAGCTGGCCCGGGTCATTGCGCCCGCATTGCCAATGGACTATCGCCTGCTGCTGTCTGGATATTTTGCGCGGTACGTCTACGACATGCATGGATTGACGCCTGGCTATCGTTACGATGAATTGCAGGCACTGGGGCATATCAACGAACGTGCCCTTGCTTCCGATGTGTCAGAGGATGACTTCTCGATGTCGATTCGACAAGGCGTGCCAGGCATCCCTGCCAACGAGGTGAATCCATGAGGTTCCCGCAGGCCTGCCTTCTCATTACATGCGCCGCTCTTGCTCCGCTGCTGCTGGGGGGCTGCTCGATCCTGCGCGAGTTCGGCCCAGTGGTTGAAGTTCATACGCTACCTGCCAGGGAGGCCATCGAACTCAAGCGCGGCGACATCCTGACACGTGGCAAGCTCAGCGATGCGACTGTCCAGACCATCAGGGTGGCGGCATTGGATGAGCAGGCATGCGCAAAGCCGATCTCCTCGGAGTGCGCGGAGGCCTTGGCTACCGTGACGGGGGTTGCCACGGATAGACGCCTGGCTGCACTGTCCGAACTATGGCTGGCGCAGGCTCAGGCCATGAAGCCCGGTTCAGCGCAGCAAGCCGCCTGGCTTGAGACGATTCGCTATGCCTATGCTTATCTGTTCCTTGGTGACCATACTCCGGGAGAGCGGGCCTTCGAGGATCGCCAGACCCAAGTGCGGGATTGGTATAACTATGCCGTCGAGCATGCGGCCACCGGCATGTTCGAAGTTCGGCAACAAATGCCGACGCAGTTGCCCGACCAGACCAGTTGGAACATTGCAGGCTGGGAACTGAAGCTGGATATGCGCGGCGCGCGCTTACCGGGCACTACGGCGGTGCCAGCCGAACTCCTGCCAGCCTCGTCCCTGTCTTTCCGTGGATTGCGTAGCCTCTACCGGCGCGACGGCTTTGGCGCCGAGCTTGTGGCGGTCATTCCGGACGAGTCCCTGAGCGCCGTCCCAACTCGGGGTGGTCGCCCAGCGGCAAAACATGATCAGCAACCGCTGCCCTGGAGCGAGATGCCCGCGCCGTCCATGACGGTTCTGCTGCATCCCGACGGAGACAACTTGGACAGTGTGCTGCATGCTCGTACAGCCCGTCTGACGGTGCATGACCCCTATGTGGAATCGGCCATTATGCTGCGCGGCCAACGTGTGCCGCTGGCGGCCAATTTCACGGCCGGCTATGGCGTATGGCTGGCCCGTGCCAATTTCAACCGCCAGTCGCTGCGCAGCCTGCTCGGGCGCGAGGGTGGCATCGACCGCCCGCACGTCTACTTGATGCAGCCCTACGATCCGAACAGGCGGATCATCGTCATGCTGCACGGACTGGCCAGCAGCCCTGAAGCCTGGGTGGAACTCGCCAACGAAATCCTGGGCGATGAGGCCCTGCGCCAGCATTACCAGATCTGGCAGGTCTACTACCCGACCAACATGCCAGTCGCGTTGAACCACGCCATGATTCGCAGGGCGCTCGGGGAGACGCTGACGCATTTCGACCCATCCGGCCAAGCGCCGGCGTCGTCCGACCTCGTGCTGGTGGGGCATAGCATGGGCGGGGTCATCGCGCGGTTGATGGTGTCGTCAACCGATCAATCGCTGGTGCAATTGGCTGCGGATCACAGTCGGTTGACGCCGCAGCAGATCAGGCGCATTGATCCCATGTTGCGCTTCGAGCCCTTCCCGAATGTCAGCAGTGCCATCTTCATCGCGGCGCCTCATCGGGGCACATCGGTCGCGGGTGGACGCCTGGGGCGCTGGATGGCGGGATTTATCCGCTTTCCCATTACGGTGCTCGAAGAACTCGCCCACACGCTGGTGCCCGATGCGGCTGCCAGCAGCCATGAAAGCCTGGGGCATATCCCCAATAGCGTCGACAATCTCGACGAAAACGATCCATTCGTGCGCACGGCTGCGGACTTTCCCATCTCTACCCAGGTGCGCTATCACTCGATCGTGGCCCAGGCCAATGCCGAAGTGGCCCTCGCTGATTCCGATGATGGTCTCGTGCCTTACCGCAGCGCTCATCTTCCCGGGGCGCAATCCGAGAAAATCATCATTTCAGGACACAGCGTGCAACAGAGCGCGGCGGCAGTGCTGGAAATCCAGCGCATTCTGAGAGAGGACATTGCTCTGCGGGAAGCGCATTTCATGCAGCCATAGACAACTGCCATCTGCTGTACGCAGCCGAGCTGATTTGGGCAAGCTTCTATCTTTCAGATGGGCGTAGTGCACTCCTCTGTAATGCGTAGGTCGTAGGTTCGATTCCTATTTCCGGCACCAGATTTAAGCTAACAAGCTGTAAGAGGACACACTTCTGGAGAGTAATATCAATCAGGCGGTGAACAACTTCAACGACTTGGCCAACGGATGGTTTCGGCAGAAGCAGAATGAATATGCAAGATCCGGCTTGCTATCTGCCAAGTTGCTGGACAGCAATTTCGCGATCGGCCAGAACACCGCCGCCAATCGCTTGAAGTCAGAATTGAGCTTTGAATTTATGCAGTGGCAGAAGCCTGACATCGACAAACGTCAAGCCATCCTGCTGGAACTTGTCCTAGATACCTGGAAGATCAACGGGAAACGCATCGACCAATAGACCTTGCAGCTATGTCGGGGTAAACCGAAATCTGAAATCGCGGACAGAGCCGGTGATTGGATAAAAATTTGACGTCCAATTTCCGGTCGTTCTCGGATGACTGGAGATGGCCGATAGTGACAGTGTCGGCCCGTGCAGGACAGCAGCCGTTCCGCGTGGCTGGGCAGCACGAGGGCGTCTTGACCTAGAGCAAGCGCCTTTGTTGCCGGGAGGCGCATCTTGGTCGGCCGTCAACTCGATGGGAGACCATCATGGGATCAGCTACAAATACGGCTCATCGCGAGCCATGGAACAAGGGCAAGATCGTCGGGCAGAAGGCCCCGTTCAAGCTGAAGGACATTTGGGCGCTCCGTGTTCGTCTACAAATGGAGCACCGAGTGCGCGAACTTGCCCTCTTCAACCTAGGCATCGATAGCAAGCTTCGGGGCTGCGATCTGGTCGCACTGAAGGTCCGGGATGTGTGTCACGGTGATCAGATGGCAACGCGTGCAATCGTTATGCAGCACAAGACCCAGCGCCCGGTGCAGTTCGAAATCACGCTGGCGACTCGGGAGGCTCTTCAGGCTTGGATCAAGCAGGCTGAGCTGAAGCCCGAGGACTTCCTGTTTCCCAGCCGCCTTCACGCATCCCCACATCTGGGCACCCGGCAGTACGCGCGCATCCTCGGGCATTGGGTCGATGAGCTTGGACTGGACCGTGCCGATTACGGTACGCACTCGATGCGCAGGACGAAGGCCACGCTCATCTATCGTCGAACCAAGAATCTGCGAGCTGTCCAGTTGCTTCTCGGGCACTCCAAGTTGGAATCGACGGTGAGGTATCTCGGCATCGAGGTCGACGATGCCCTGGAGATCTCTGAGCAGACCGAAATCTGATCGCCTGAAGGGAGGGGCCGCCCAGGCAAACGGCTAGGGCGGCATCACACAAACGACTGCTGTAAGGTGGATAGCCAGCCAACACTCCCGGCCACTCCCGGCCACTTGCGGTCAATCACCGAATGATGTCCCGCGCGCGCGCGCTTCAACGCTCAGCTGAAACATTCAGCGCGCCCTGATGCGGTCAAAGTGGGTTGTCATCACGCAGGCAGCTTGACGGCAAGCAGTTCGACCTTCTCGATGTTGGGTGGAGAACTGAGCAAGGTCGCTGCATTGGCCATCAAGGCCGCTGCGATCTGACCGTCAAGGTGTGCCTGGCGACCTGCCTCATCGGCGAAGGCATCGAACACACCGAAGGTCGAAGGGCCAAACTTCAATGCGAACCAAGCGGTGGTGCCGGACTCGGCGTTAGCGAGCGGAAGTGCGCTGGCTAGGAAGTCGGCCAGCGCAGCCTCCTGTCCGGGTTTGGCTTCGAGGCGAACAAATAGGGCGAGCTTGGTCATGGTGTGATCCTTTGGTCAATGGGAACGTGGGTGAAGGAATGGATTGGTGTGCAGTCTAGGCCTGGCTGGTATTTCTATCTATCGTCAGGAATGACAATATTGATATCATTTCTGCCATGAAGGTGCATTTGCTTGTTTCTGATGGTGTGTTTGATCTGGGGCTTGCCGCGCTGACTGACACCCTCGGCTTGGCCAACGCCATGGCGGGTTCGCTGCCACAGGCTCCCGCACCCATCGAGATCACGCTGGTGGCCGTGCGGCGTCGCATCCGGACTGCGCAAGGATTGACGGTCCCCGTCGTCCCTGCGCGCGATGTGCCTGAACCTGACGTCGTGCTCATGCCCGCGTTTGGCGACAAGATGCCTGACACACTCGCTGCGCGACTCGCACGACCCGACGTGCCTGACGCGGTCGCGGCCTTGCAGCAGTGGTCCACCGCTGGCGCACACCTCGGCACCGCCTGCTCTGGTGGTTTTTTGCTCGCAGAGAGTGGCCTGCTCGACGGCCACCAGGCGACCACGTCATGGTGGCTGGGGCCAATGTTTCGGCAGCGCTATCCAAACGTCACGCTGGATGAGTCCCGCATGATCGTGAACACGACACGCTTCACCACAGCGGGTGCCGCTTTGGCCCACGTCGACTTGGCTTTGCGCATCATCCGAGGACACAGTCCATCGCTGGCGGCCCTGGTGGCGCGTTACCTGCTGGTTGAGACACGCAGCTCGCAAGCCGAGTTCGTGATTCCCGACCACCTGGCGCATGCCGACCCGATCGTTGAGCGCTTCGAGTGCTGGTCCAGACGTCGGTTAGCGTGTGGTTTCTCGCTGGCCGAGGCGGCCAGCGCCGCGGGTACAAGCGAACGGACTTTGGCGAGGCGGCTACAAAGCGTGTTGGGAAAGACGCCACTCTCGTACTTTCAGGACCTGCGCGTCGAGCATGCCGTCCATCTGCTGCGCACCGGGAATGCAAGTGTCGACCAGGTTGCCGCCCAGGTCGGGTACTCGGATGGGGTCACCTTGCGGGCCCTCTTACGTCGCAAACTGGGGCGTGGAGTCAGGGAGTTGCGGCGGGGGGCATGAACACGTGTCTTTGGTGCTATTAGCAGCCCGATGCCGCCGGAAAACGGTCGGTTGCAGCGGCTCCAGGCTGGGTGCGGTCGTCCGAATGCCGCCCGCACATGTCTGCGCCGACGGCAAGCGGACCCCCATGCTTCTCGACCATGCCCGCAGGCGGCCCAGTAAGATGCGGCCTCTATGCCCGATACCAGCCCGCACACCTCCCCCGAAGCCGCACCTGTCGAAACCCGTGAGGCCATCCATGAAGCCCGCTTGTGGGTCGACCATGGCTGGACAGCCCGCGTGATCAAGAACGAGGATGACGACGGCTGGGCGGTCGAGATGCTGCTGGACGGCCAGGCCGAGCCGGCCCTGGTCGGCCCCTGGACCATGGGCCGCGACAAGAAGAACCCCAAGCCGCTGGACACCCATGCCTTCAACACCCTGGTCAAGACGGCCGCCGAGGTGATTCGTCGCCATGAGCAGCAGCTGCACGCGATCCTGCACAAGGAGGTGCTGGTCAATGTCGCTGCCACCCGCTGGCGAGTGACCCTTGACATCGTGCCCGACGAGTTCGAGCCCCATGCCCTGCTGTCGGCCTGCTACGAGGGCGGCGAGCAGGTCGCGCAGGTGCGCGCACGGCCCGACTTCAAGCTCAACCACAGTAATGCCCTGGCCTGGATTGAAAGCGGTTTCGCCAAACCCCGCTGAGCCAGGTGTCCCAAGCCCGACAGCTTCCTAGCTGGAGCCACGAGGCCGCAGCCCCTGCAAGAAGAGACTGAGCAGAATGGGTTCATTGGCAGCCAATCTGTGCTTCGCCTTTGCAGCGCGAGTGGACTGCCTTGGAACCGCGCCGAATGGCCGCTTCCGCTGCATTGCAGACTCTCATCAACGTGATGCTGGATCTAGTCTGAGTTCAGGTGAGCCAGATTCGGTGGCAACAGGTGCCAGCAAAAACTGGGCAGGCTACCCGCATCGGGTGAAAAACTTGCGCAACGTCATCACGGTGGCATACGACGCCATGATGACGTCATGACTGGTGATTCCGGCTTCGTGACCGACATTCCGGTCAGGTGCAGAAATCGGTCACGATGAACCAGAATCGGCGGTCACGACCCGCCGGAATCACCGGTCACGTTGGACCGGAATACCCAATGGGAATCACTTTGCTGCTGGTGTGGCGAGCGAACTCTGCCAGCAAAGCGTCCTTTTCCTTCCGAAGTTGATCAAGCTCGTGCTCCAACTGCTGCAAGCGCAAGTTGGTGGCGATGTGGGTGTTTTGGAGGGCCTGGTACTTTTTCCGCCAATCCTGTGCAGTCTGCTCCAAGGCTCGGCGAACCCGCACGCGACCGACCGTTTCCTTCTGCTTGAGCTTTTTGATCCATTCATCAACGAGCTTTTTGAGCTTTTCGTTGTGCGGCTTGTGCAGCGTTGTGGGATGGCACTTGGCACGGCGGCTCACTTCATTGAGGGTTACCGCCCCCCCGTTGCCGGGGTAAATGCCGCCATTGGCAGCCATCTCCTTCTCGATCACGCGCATGGCGTCTTCGATGTGCCGCTTGAGCTGTTCGCTCCGCGCAGCTCCGCGCGCAATGCCTGCGAGTTGGTTGGGCGTCAAGGGCACAGGGGCTCGCGTGGTCTGCCCAGCATCATCACTATTGGACTGGTCTGTGGTCTCGTTCATGAACTCACTCCTCTTGGGCCTTTTGCACCCAGGCGTGGATGCGGGCGTGGGCCTCGGCGTGCTGCTCTTCGATGTCCTTGTATTGGTGAATCACACCTTCGAGATTTTCGAAGGCGGCAATCATCAAGAGGCACTGGCCTTCCTCGTGGGCCTTCTCGCACAGGTCGATGTATTGCCGCACGGTGGTCTCGATGTCGCGCTTGCCTGCTGCCAAGTGCACCCGCTGGACGCAGTCGGGCTTGCAACCGCTCACGTTGGGCTGCCCGTATCGCTCGCTCTTGCACGCACCGGGCTCGCCGGGGGCCTTGGCGCAGATCACGTTTTCCCGCACCAAGCGCCATCCGCTGCCGTTCACGGTAAGCATCAAAGCCAAGTCATAGGCAGTGCCTTCGTCCCACACCTGACCCTGCACCGCCAAGCGCTGGCTCTCGGCTTGCACGGCGGCGGTGATGCGTTTGCCGCCTTCGCCACCAAAGCTGCCCGCACCTGTGACGCCAACCCCAGTGGTCATAGCCTCGTGAATTTCCTCAATCGTGTCAGCGCAGTGCATCACCCGCAGCTCTCTGAGAACGGCTTCGGCCTCCTCCCGAAGCTTGGGATCAGAAAGTATGTAGTGCAGCGTCATTTCGATGCATTTGTGCCCAAGCAGCCGCTTGAGAACCATCGGCCCGTTCCACATCGCAATGGCGCCCAAGCGGGCCACGGTTTTTCTGAATCGGTGGGAATGCACCAATTTGCTACCAGGCTGGGGGCTGACGCCCAGGCTTCTGGCCAGAGACTGAAGGGCGTTGTTTTCATTAAGTTCAGCGGAGGCGCCACCCGTGCCAACGACCTTGGCCAGACTGGCCCACAACCTACTTCAGTTCAGCCAAGCGCTCAGGCAAAGCCGCTTGCATGGCCTCCACCAAAACCTGTGGCTGCTGTACGAGGAAGCTTTCAACGCGATCACCGATGTCGATTCTCAGCATGCCACGCTTATTAGTGGGCGCCCAGGCCTTGGGCGTTTCCCACACGCCGGGAGTCGTGCCAAAACCTGCCAAACCTTGTAATCGCAGCAAGTCTTGCACCTCGAGTTTTTGAATGTGCTCGGGCTGGAAGGCGGCTTTGGCTAGTCCTTGAGCCTGATGCTCTTGGACAGCGCTGTCGTGCTTGCCAGCCCTGGCGGCCTGGGCAGGACTGCCCATAGCCATCAGTGCAGCGGCGAACTTGTCGGGCGCGCTCATGCGAGCTCCTCAATCATGTCCGGGCGAACAATGCCCCACTCCGGGATCAAATGCCCCCCCATATGAATGCGCTCGCGCCAGACCTGAAGAGCCTGCGCCACAGCCTGCTTATCAAAGAGGTCCAGCACTGCCTCCAGCCCTGCCATCTCGTCTTCGTACTTGCCCCTGATCCAGGTTTCAACGGGAATTCACCGAGCAAGTTGGCGCGATGGGGCAGTCGATCTCGGTTCAGGTGCGCGGCGTGGCCGACTTGGGGCCGCTGCATGAGGCCGTGGCACGTCATATTGAGATGAGAACTATTGCCTTCAACATGTTCAAGGGACTGGCTGACAAGTGCCGCCAGTTGAAGGGACTGCCGACCTTGGGATGGGTGTCCCCAGTCAAACCAGACCCGGTGCGCAGCCAGCCAAGCCCGGAACAAGCCAAGGAACTGCGGCAGTTGATCAAGAGCGACTGGCGCGCGGTCTTGCAGACTTGGGAGAAAAATGACGCAGTGGTGGCCGAGGCCAGGCAGCGCATCGCGGGTCAGCTTCCGAACCAGATTTATGACGCGCCAGAGCTGTTGGTTCGAAACGCGATGCACTACCTCGAAGCTCAGCACAGAGTAGGTGAAGAATTGCCGGACAGTGAGAGCATCTGTGGGAGCGTCTCAAAAACCACGCTGCGGTCTCGAGGTTTGCTTCCTGGTGTGATGCGCTCACTGATGTATCCCACCTTGGAGGAGGCCGATATTGCCTTGCACATGTGTATTTTGGGTTCAGCATGGAACCCTAGTACCGTTGGCAATCTGGATGCGGGCAACCCCAACTTGGTGCGGGCACACCCGAAGCTGACCAATCATGAGGTCCTGGATAGCGGGTTGCGGTGTGAGTTTCTCGAGCCTGAGGGCGAGTTCGCTGAGATCCATGCCGCCAAGCCGCGAGCCAGGGGAGCGCTGCAGTACGCCGAGGGCATGTTGCGCAATGACTGCAGCCCGCCTGCGGTGGTACGTCATTACCTGGCGCGAACGGTGGTGCTCAGACAAGAGTTGAGGCGCCAACTGGACTTGGCAGCGAATGAATTGACTCAACTTGCCGCTGAGAACCAAGCCTATACCTCGCAGTATCAGGAGAAGTATCTTCGGGTACAAACCCTTCGTGAGGGGCTGCGGTGTGTCTGGCTCTACCTCACTGACCAGGGTGAAATCAAATGGGTCACAGGCAAAAGCCCCGTTCGATACTGTCAAACAGCACACGGCAAAAGAATTAAAAAAACATACATGGACCGGGCGATCGATCGGCTGAACGCCGAGCGCGAGCGCCGAGGCAAGGTCCCGATTGCCTATGCGACCACTAGCGACCTGAGAGACCTCTTCGCGGTGTGGCTGCACAAGGAGGGCGGCACTCTCTATCAAATCATGTACGCCCTGGGCCACAAGAGCGTGGCGACAGCCCAAACCTACTTGGAAAACAACGTCTTCCATGAAGAAGCGGACCAGCAGATCTTGCGCTTCCAAAAGCGCCTGACCGAGCAGATGCGGGGTGGGCGCATTGACCTGACCACCTTGGCCCAGCACACGCGACACGGCCCCATTACCCCCGAAATGAAAGCTCGGTTGGAGGACTACCGCAGCCTGATGAAAAGCCGGATCGGTGTGGCCTGCGAGTCGCCGCGTACGCCCCCAGTCGCCATCGCGCCCGAGCACGTCCAGGGCAAGCTGTGTACTCCTCAGCGCTGCGCGATGGGATGCGAAAACGCCCGTTTCCTGCCCGAGTCGCTGAGCGGCTTGGCGATGCGCCTAGTGGAATTGTTGGTGCTGAACCTTCACCTTGAGGCGACGACGCCTGGGCTTCAAGCCCATCAAAGAGCCGCCACCAAGCCCTCAGGGAATTAATGTAGGTGTCCACTGAACTTGTCGACAACTTCTGCAGCCTCTCTCGCAGGTGGGGCACCAACTCGGCAATTAATTGAGGTCGGCCCGTGAAGGGCCCATTCCAGGCTCCGAATCGGGGCTGCACATGCACCCCAAGCGCAAACTCATTCAAGTCGACCCGGGTGTTCTCATCCGGATGGTTGGTCCAGAACACCAAGGGATCAAGACTCTGAGGGCTGATGGCAGTCTGGGCCAGGATCAAACCATCGCCCTTTTGAATCACCGCGCTGCGTTGATCCTTGTTTTTTTTGCCAAGCGCCATTCAGGTCTCCTCGTTTTCATCGTGATCCGAGGCTTCACCGTCATCTGCTAACCACCTTGCGCGGAAGTCCATCGCAACGCCCATTTGACGCATCAACCACTGAAGATAAATCTCGGTGGTCTCAAGACGCTCGTGCCTCAACTGCGGCTTGATCTCTGTCATGATCACCGTCATGGCTGTGTCCTTCAGGGCAGCCATGATGGGGTGTTCCATGGACACGTCAGGCATGCTCAGCGCCTTCCTGACCAACGCGGCGTACTCCTGAACCCTGAACTTCAGGTACATGCATGCCCAGTAGTGCCGTCCCGAGTGGGGACTCCACTTCCCAGGGCAAGCCTGATCCCCCCGTTTTTTTGCAGACTTCCAAAAATATTGGATGTGCGCGGCCGTGTACCGCTTGCCGGTCACCGGGTGAATGAAGAGGTGCACTGATCTGCTCAATAGCGCCTTCGCGGCTGCAGCCGACTTTGCCTTGGCCATGGCAGGCTTGAGACTGATTGGGCGAATCGTCTGGTGATAGTGATGCAACTTCTCGCACAGCCACAGGGGAACCCTAATGGTCTCAGGCTTACCCACCTTGTCGCCATGGTCCTCATACAAGTCCGGCCCTTTGGTGCCGTATTTGATGGAGACACTGACTAGACGATGCTCTGGCGCTTGTTCAGGGTTGGTGATCTGCCATTGCCTGGGGTCTATAGGCAAGGTATCCACCCGCCACCCTGCTGCTTCGGAGACTCGAATCCCGGTGTGCAAGATCAGGTCAGCAATCAGCGCCTCCGTCTTACCAAACACAGGCCTTTCGGCAACCCGTTGACGCCACAGGCCAATCCAATCGTCCGGTGGGAGGAGAAGCGGCTTTTCCTCCACCTTGACTTTCCCCTTTCGGCCCGCAACCGTTCTGCTTTCATGGCCTCGCGAGTTGTGTGCCGAGCCGGTCTTAATGGTGCGCGTGATGGTGGGGATCACCACCGGTGAGCGCAGCCCCTTGTCTGCCGCCCACATCTGGTACTCCACCACTGCAGTCACACGCAGGTTAACAGTCACGGCAGACAGGGGTTTCATGCTTGCTGACCAGAGCCCTGAGAGCATTTCAGCTTGGTAACGTGCAAGAAGCTCGCTCGTGTACTCCGCTTGAAGCAGTTCAACGCCACGTGCATCGGCCCACTCCAGCGCGTTTGCAAGCCAATGCGCGTAAGAGACAACCGACATTCGGCTCAGGGGCACATCCTGCCGCGTTCCGCGACCCACCGGATCCCAAACGCCAATCGCCCGGTCAATCAGAAAAGCGTTCGGCAGCGCAGCGTAGCCCGGCCTGCCATCGAAGATGAATGGGTGGCCCACGTAGGTCGCCCACCCCAAGTCAGCGAGACCGGAGTCACCGATCACAACCTTGTAACCGTAGTCCTCCTGGCTATCGAAATTCACTTCTTTCATAACATGGCATCCTGACACAGAAAGGTTCCAGCAAGCGTTTTTGCTTAACTCTTAGAACCCATGCAACGAGCACGACCATGATCCGTTTTGGCCTCCATATCCGGCTCACTCGGCGAGAGATTGAGCGCTTCAAGCTGATCACCGATTTGGAGCCTGTCGGCATCCGCACGCTGGCTGACCTGGATGCCTACATCGCGCAATGCAAGGCGCACTATTGGGGCGTCTCCAGGGACACCCAGTTTCTGCATTGGCTGATCGACCGGGAGTACCAGCAATGCCGTTCAGCGGCGTAGCATGGAGCACGCCGCCTGGCGGTTCATCAAGCAAAGACACGTGGCTCGATGGTGGCGCCGCGCATGAAGGCCAGGTAGGCAGCGGCCTTGCCGATGTCCGCGAAACAAGCGATGGCATCGCTGCCTCGCCTCACGGCCCATGGCAGGTCAGGGCATTCATTGGGCGACAGGCTCAAGTTGGCCTCGCGATAGGCTGGATGCCGATACGGCGTGTTGCCGGTCTGCCAGTCCACCAGGCACAGGATGCAGTCGGTCAAAATGGCGCCGCCACCTGACTCGCCAGGCTCGACCAGCAGGGGGATTTTGAGCATGCCGCCAGATCGGCCAATGCGGCCGACCACGCCATGCTCATCAAGCCACGGTTCACCCGTGGCCAGGTCGCCAAGTATCAGGCGGATCTTCTCGCCAGTTCGGCGATAGGACTCCAGCACCTTGGCCGCTTTGGGATCGGTCCCGGGCGCAAAGTAGGTGCGGTGGTTCAGTGGGGATCGGCCCCATGCGGCTGTGGCCGTCAGGTATTTCTGATAGCCCGCCAGCGTGGCGTAGTCGCCTGGCGCAAAGGCCAGGTGGCTTTGGTCGAGTTGCTGTGCGATCTGGTTGGCATGATCGCGAGCATTGTCAAAGCCAAAGCAACTGTGGCCTGATCGCTCCGTGATGACATAGAGCTTTTGCTCCAGGTTGAGTGTGACGGTGGTCATGAGGATTCCTTGTGTGGAAGCCTGGGGACGCACCGCCGCTCGGGCCGTGGCCCCGCAGGCGTGTTGTGTCGCTATCAGGTCGGTATCAGCCTTGCGCGGCCAACCGGATGGGGGGCTGATCGCAGACGCTGTCCACCACTTGGCTTTGTCGGAGGTGCTCCAGCTTCAGCAGCAGTGCATGGGCATGTGCGCTGTCATCATCTGCCAGGCCAGGCTGAAGGGCCTGCACTTCCTTGATCAGCAAGCGCAGTTTCTGCACGATGGCCCGGTGGGCACGCTTCTCGATGGCGCACAAGGCGTCGGTTGCAGTGGTCATGGGAAATTCCTTCCGTGGGTGTGCCGCACTGCCACTCGGGCAGATGCGGGCGAAATGGGTGAGGACGCGGCATGCACCACCAGCAGATGGGCAGGCGCGTGGGTCGATCTGGGCAGGGCCAGGGCGCAGGCCCCGGCACGGTCAAGACGCGGTGGTCTTGACGTGCGGGGAATCAGGCTGTTTGAGACACAGCATTGGGCTTTGACGGCTCTCCCGACGTGGCGGATGGCGCGTCCTTGGGCACAGAAGCTTGAGCTTCAAAAGACGATTGAGCCTGGGCAAACTCCGGCGCCTTCTTCAGGCGCTTGACTTGGGTTGCTGCCGGTTCGTTGGCAGTAGGTGGCAGGCATTCAACGGCGATGTCGCCGCCTTGGCGCAGCATGTGGCGAAGTGCCAAAGCTGGCGCAACAAAAACGCCATGGAACAGCCAACGCACGAACTGACCGATGCGCCTGTTGCGTGCGGCTGTGGCTTTGTGTGTCCGCAAGGATTGCTTGCAGCACAGGTACAGGGCCAGGTGGTTGCGCTTCATCATCGGGTCAGCTTCCAACTGGGCCATGACTTCGGCGGCCATGACGGGGTCCTGACCCACGCGGCGGTAAAAGCCCATCCAGGCACGAGACTCCTCAATCTCGACACAGTTGCGTTTGGGGCGAGCGCGAGACGCTTCATGATTCATGGTGTGAACTCCAGAAAGGAGGAGGGCACACCTATCCCGGCGGGGAGACGGTGGACTCCCCCAAAGGGTTGTGTGGAAGTGCAGCACAGCCGAATGGCCGAGGCACATGAAAGACGGTTCACATCCCATGAAGTCGAGGGCTCCCGATCAATCGGGCTTGACTTCAATGGGATGCGAACGCGGGTGAACACAAGTTGGGCGAGACCGGGGAGGTCTGCGCGTCATTTCGTGCTCGACCCGAACTGCAGGCGAGGTCAATCGCCACGGTGTCAATGTGCTGATGCTGGACCACAGTCAAGTGGTTCAGGCGGCAGCACGGTAAGCCATGACCTGTTCGACCTGTCGCGAGACAGGCGGCGCAGGCTTCAGCAATGCGGGTAGCAATGCAGGACGGAACACAGGCTCGCGGGCAAGCCCGGAGCCACCCAACAGCACGCAAATGGCGCGCGTTTCCCTTGTCGCATGAGGGCATGCGTTCATGACGTTCTCCTTCAGGGTGTGAAGGGGAACGCCATCGTCCCGATGGGGAACATGGTGGTTCCCCAACTTGGGATGCTTCAGCCTTGGCGGTTGAAGCGGCTCGGCGGCGGCACGGTGAGGTGCGCCGATGACACGGTGTTCAGCATGAGGGCTGAACGAGGCACAAGGCCATTGACATGGCCTAGCTGAACCGAGGTTCAGCTTCTACAAGGCAGGTCACGACTGCGACGCCAGCATGGCTGGACTTCAGGGAGACCGAAATCTCCGTTGAAGGCTGCGTGAACGCGATGTCCACAGGTAGCGCTTGGAGTATGGCCAGGAAGGGCAACGTTGCTCAAGGGTGCCTTGCCACTTTCCGGCTGACGCCATGATCAATTCCCAAGGAAACCGGGCGTTTTGACGTGGAGGGCGATTCGAGGTGCGAGCAAGCTGGCCTCATTTGACGGATTTTTGGTTGCGGGCGCTACCTGTAGTGCTTGAAAGCTTCAAAAATACTAGATATAGTGTTCTGGCACTCTCGTGGTGAGAGTGCTAATGAGAAAAGCCGCTCAAGGATTGGACCCGAGAGCGGCTTGAACAGCCTTCAATCGTTTCCGACGAGGGCTGTGGTCCTGCGGTGAAGCAGTGGCCCAAAGGTAATCGATGCCCAGCGCATTGACAATCCCTTGGTCGCTGGTTGGGGGCCTCTCGCTGTCGGAGTTGACGCTGCTTTCCATAGGAGACAAGCATGGCAGCACCACTGAAGCCCGGACAGAATTCCGGCAAAAGCGGCGGGGTTTACCAAGAGGTGGGCCCCCGTGGCGGCAAACAGCCGAACTACACCACGGTCCCTGACAACAGGCAAATGCCACCTACGTCCAAACCCGGACAAGCGTGGACACCTGTCAAAGTGACGCCAGACAGCAAGCGCTGACGTGAAGGCGGAGGCAGTACGGCTGCCTCCGCCTTTTTCTCGGCAATTGACTCGACGCTGGCGCGCCATGTTCCACACCATTCCATGGGCGTCACATCCACAAACAACGCACGACACCGATGGCCAAGGTATTTTTCTCCTACTCCCACGATGACGAGTCCTATAGAGACCAGTTGGAAAAGCACCTGGCATCCCTGCAGCACGAGGGACTGATCGAGTCTTGGCACGATCGCCGCATCCTTGCTGGGGCAGACCTCAACCAAGCGATTGACGACCAACTGAACCAAGCCGACATCATCTTGTTGCTGGTCAGCGCGAGCTTCATGTCATCTCGCTACTGCTATTCCATTGAGATGAAGCGCGCCCTTGAACGCCAAGCGGAGGGCGCTGCTCAGGTCATTCCCGTGATCGTCCGTCCGTGCGACTGGATGTTGCCACCGCTCAATGGCTTGATGGCCGTCCCGAAAGATGGCAAGGCCATCACCATGTGGGCCAACCTCGACGAGGCCTACACCGATGTGACACGAAGCATCCGTGCTTTGGTAACCAAGCTGGGACGCGGGGATTTGGTCGCAACTGCCGCACCCAGGCATGTACCGGTAGGCCTACCAACAAGCCAGGCCCTCGGCGTATTGCCGCGATCAAGCAACCTCAGGTTGCGCAAGGAATTCACGGAGCGCGATCAAGACGAGTTCCAGCATGCGTCCTTCGACTACCTGGCCCGGTTCTTCGAGGGCTCCCTGGCCGAGCTGCAAGCGAGAACGCCAGGTGTTGAGGGCGTGTTCCGGCGCATCGATGGCAACGCCTTCAGCGGCGTTGTGTACAAGGACGGCAAGAAACTCAGCCAGTGCGGGATCCGGCTTGGCGGAGGAGGATTCAGGCAAGGTGGCATCACCTATTCTTCAGATCCATCGGCACCCAGCGGTAGCTACAACGAGATGGTGATGGTCGAAAAAGACGACCAGACCATGTACTTCAAGCCCCTGGGTATGGCGATGCACAGGGGGCGTTCTGACAAGCTGTCTCAAGAGGGGATGGCTGAGTATTTCTGGGAACTGTTGATCAAACAACTCCAGTGATGTTGCGCGGGCTCCGCACTGAACCCGCAGCCCACATTCGGTGATCCAATCAGTCCTTGGTTGGGTGGAAAATCATGCCCATCGCGATTTCCCCCGATTTGCTAGGTATTCATGGATCACGCAGCACATAACAAGATCGTCTCGTTCATCTGGTCCATTGCAGATGACTGCTTGCGCGACGTTTTTGTACGGGGCAAATACCGTGACGTGATCCTGCCCATGTTCGTTCTGCGCCGCCTGGACTGCTTGCTGGAGCCGAGCAAGGCGGGTGTGCTCGAAGAAGTGCGGTTCCAGCAAGAAGACGCGGCCATGGCTGATCTGGACCCGCATGGCCTGCGCGATTCGTCGGGCTACGTCTTCTACAACACGTCCAAGTTCACGCTCAAGAGCCTCTTGGGCAACCCCACGCAACTGGAAGCCAACCTCAAGAACTATCTCGACGGGTTTTCGGACAACGTGAAGGAAATCGTCGACAAGTTCGACCTGCGCAACCAGATCCGCAAGATGGCGCAGTCTGACGTGCTCCACGACGTCATCGAAAAATTCGTCTCCGAAGAAATCAACCTCAGCCCGGATGATCGCAAGGGCCCGGATGGCCGCACACAGCCTGGCTTGTCCAACCTGGGCATGGGCTACGTGTTCGAAGAGTTGATCCGCAAGTTCAACGAAGAGAACAACGAAGAGGCCGGTGAACACTTCACGCCGCGTGAGGTCATCAAGCTGATGACGAACCTGGTGTTCATCCCCGTCAAGGATCAGCTCCCCAACCCGCTGACCATTTACGACCCCGCTTGCGGCAGCGGTGGCATGTTGACCGAGTCCCAGGACTTCGTGACCGACCCTGAAGGCGAGATCAAGGCCAAGGTGGGCGTCTTCTTGTACGGCAAGGAGGTCAACCCCGAGACCTATGCCATCTGCAAGTCCGACATGATGATCAAGGGCAACGACCCCGAGAACATTCGCTTTGGCTCCACGCTGGCCACCAACGATTTCTCTGGCAAGCGCTTCGACTTCATGTTGACGAACCCGCCCTATGGCAAGTCATGGAAGAGCGACCAGAAGAGCATTGTTGAAGGCAAGGAAGTCATTGACCACCGTTTCCAGGTCAACCTGTCGGACTACACGGGCGAGCGCTTCGATTTTTATCCGGCCATCCCTCGCTCCTCAGATGGCCAGTTGCTGTTTCTGATGGAGATGGTGGACAAGATGAAGCGCCGTGCCGACAGCCCTGTGCGGTTTGCCGGCTCGCGCATTGCATCGGTCCACAACGGCTCGGCCCTGTTCACAGGTGATGCAGGCAGTGGCGAGAGCAACATCCGCCGCCACCTGATCGAGCACGATTACCTCGAAGCCATCATCCAGCTGCCCAACAACCTGTTCTACAACACCGGCATCACCACCTACGTGTGGCTGCTCACGAACAACAAGCCTGCCAAGCGACAGGGCAAGGTGCAGTTGATCGACGCGTCCAACCTGTTCCAGAAACTGCGCAAGAACCTGGGTGAGAAGAACTGCGAGTTCACCGACGAGCACATTGAGCAGATCACCCAGCTGTACCTGACCATGCCGGCGGATGGCATCTCGAAGGTCTTCCACAACCGCGACTTCGGCTATTACAAAGTCACGGTGGAGCGCCCATTGCGGTTGGCAGCCCAGTTCACACCCGAGCGCATGGCCACCTTGCGCTACACGCCGGGCATGCAGGAGATCATGGAATGGGTGCACGGCAAGTATGGCGAAGAGGTCTATACCGGCCTGAAGGCCCATGCCGAGGCCATTGAGAACCACCTTGAGCGCGAAGAAATCACCCTTTCGCCCAAGAGCCGCAAAGAGCTGTTGTCTGAGACCACCTGGCTGGCGCAGCGATCCATCATGCAGGCCGCTCAGCAATTGGCTGGGGTGATCGGCAGTGCGGAGCACCTTGATTTCAATGTGTTCGAAGCCCTGGTGGACGATGCCATCAAAGCATTGGGCCTCAAGCTTGCCGCGAATGAGCGCAAGCAGATCCTGAACGCCGTGAGCTGGCGAGACCCGCGCGCAGCCAAGGTGATCAAGAAGCGACACCAGCTCACCGCAGCCAAGCTCAAGGACTTGTTGGCCGAACTGAAAACCACGGCCGACAAGTTGGCCGACCATGGCTATTGGCCAGCAGAGGTGCAGGCCGCCGCTGAAACCAAGGGCGGCAAGAAAGCGGCCAAGGCGGGCGAGTACATCGAGTACGAACCTGACAGCGAGTTGCGCGACACCGAAAACGTGCCGCTCTCACTGGACGCCAGCCTGCCCGCCTCTGGCGTCATCCACGATTACTTCATCAAGGAAGTGCGCCCTCATGTGGATGAGGCCTGGATCGCGCTGGACAAAACGGTCATCGGCTATGAAATCAGCTTCAACAAATACTTCTACCAGCACAAGCCATTGCGCAGCCTGGAAGCGGTAACCCAGGAAATCCTGGCCCTGGAAGCCGAGACGGATGGCCTGCTCAAGGCCTTGGTGGCTTTTGTGGGGGCAGGGGCATGAGCCCGCGCAAGGTTGTGGCGCCCCAGGCAGCGGCCTTGCCTGGCGAATTGCTGGGCCGTGTCGTCACCATCCTGGAAGATGCGCGCCAGCGCGTCGCGCGCACGGTCAACAGCGAGATGGTGCTGGCCTACTGGCTCATCGGGCGCGAGATTGTGCAGGCGCTGCAGGGCGGGCAAGATCGGGCGGGTTATGGCCAGAGCCTGCTGGACGGACTGGCCTCTGAGTTGACTAACCGCTTTGGGCGCGGCTTCTCGGCCACCAACCTCAAGAACTGCCGTTTGTTCTACCAGGCCTACGCGGAGCGCCAGCCCGAAATTCGTCAGACAGCGTCTGACGAATCGAGCCCCTCGGGGTTTCTGGCTGAACTGTCGTGGTCGCACTATGTGTTCCTGACGGGTTTGCGCAATGCCGACGAGCGCCGCTTCTATGAAATCGAGGCGGCCCGAGGTACCTGGACGCTGGCGCAGATGCGCCGCCAGTTCGACAGTGGCTTGTTTGAACGCCTGGCACTGAGCCGCGACCCACAGGCCATCGGGCAACTGGCCGCAGAAGGCGACCTGATTCAGGCGCCCAAGGACCTCATCAAGACCCCCTATGTGCTGGAGTTCCTGGGCCTGGAAGAGCACAGCAGCTATTCAGAATCCGACCTGGAAGCGGCCATCATCAACAAGATCGAGCACTTCTTGCTGGAGCTGGGCAAAGGCTTCTTGTTCGAGGCCCGGCAAAAGCGCTTCACCTTTGAAGAAGAACACTTCTTCGTGGACCTGGTGTTCTACAACCGCCTGCTGCGCTGCTATGTGCTGATCGACCTCAAGCTCGGCAAGCTGACCCACCAGAACCTGGGGCAGATGCAGATGTATGTGAACTACTTTGACCGCTTCGTGAAGCGCGACGACGAGCACAAGACCGTCGGCATCA
>Ga0209066_10002678_pt1 | contig 21265 bp, 14 predicted proteins | sample All_14_2_FD_187198 | JGI IMG/M metagenome (GOLD analysis project Ga0209066, IMG submission 187198) | Freshwater microbial communities in response to fracking from Pennsylvania, USA - Allegheny Zone_MetaG_DW_15 (SPAdes) (version 2) ... | reverse complement strand
CTCCAGGCACCCCATGGGGCATGATCGCCGCCGCCGTGATCATTCTCGGCGTGGCGGCCGTGCTTCTCATGCGGCCTGCTCATCCCCCGCCTGCTCCACCAGAACTCGAAGTCACTCAGGTCGGGCCCGCCAAACCGGAGCCTCCCCGGCCGGCCCCTGAGCCGAGGCCACCGGCCACCACGGCCACCGCTTCTGTCGTCTCGCCGACCGATTCCAACGCCCCCAAAGGCAGCCCCCTGTCCAAATTCCCGGTCCTGATCTACAACGGCCACTACTATCAGGTCGTGGGAGAACAGTTGAACCAGTCCAACGCCCAAAAGCACGCCCAAAGCCTCGGCGCCCATCTGGCTACGATCAACAACCAGGGCGAGCAGTACTGGATGAACCGGGTCCTCCCCTTCTACCTGCAGAAGGTGTCACAAAGCATGGCCACCATCGGCGGCCTGCGCGAAAACGGCGTTTGGAAGTGGGTCACAGGAGAGCCTTTTAAATTCACCAGTTGGGAGGATGCCACCGTCGCCGCATCTGAACCGGAGAAAAACTTCGTCCTGAAAATCACCGCCACTGCCTTTGACAAAGCAGAGTGGGGCTTGGGCGTCGACACTGCCAAACGTGCCTTCCTCCTCGAATGGGATGGCAGGCCTTCAAAAACACCTGCGCCCGTCCTTCCTCCTCAGCCAAGGCCCATGCCCATGCCCGCGCCCGTGGCCGAAAGCGAAGGTGCCAAACGCCTGCACGAACTGGACTCCAGCTTTCATGCCGCGCTCGAGCGCGATGTCCTGGCCGTTCACCGCACCGCACTGGCAGACTTGAACTCCAAATACCTCGCCGCCTTGGATCGCGCGCTGTCAGTCGAGACTGCGGCCGCCCGGCTGTCGGAGGCTCTCGCCCTGCGTGAGGAGCAGCAGCTCATTAAAAGTCACAGCCCGCTGCCGCCAGAGGATGCGCCAAATCTGCCCGCGCCGCTGAAAACCCTCCGCTCCACCTACCGCACCAGTCTCCACCCCATCGAAACCGCCCTGCACAACGGCATCATCAATCTCTTCCAAAAGTATGAGGAAGTGCTGAAGGCCGAGCAGACGGAATGGACCCAGGCTGGAAAGCTGGACGACGCCAGGCTCGCCAATGACCGGATCACCAGTCTCTCCCGCGAACGCGCTGCCCTTCTCAATGAGGCCAAGGAGCTCCTGCCCGGAGGTCTGGAGATGGTGCTGCAAAAAAATGACCGCTTCATCTCAGCGGAGAAATTCACCCCCCCCGTGGAGTTCACCCTCGTGGTGAAAACACAGAAGGATGATCTGCGCCTGGCCTACACCGCCAGGCAGGTGATCTTCAACTGGGAGAAGAACCAGGACGAACTCCGCATCGATGCAGACCCCGGCGGCGCCCGCCATGTGCCCGGCATGGGCCGCATCCCTGAGGACACTTTCATCACCATCCAGTGGCGCATCATGCCCCATATGCAGAGCATCTCGGTCGATGGCAAACGTCGTCTCCTCCACTTCGGCGACTACTCCAAAGTGGACAACCCGCTGGAAATCTTCCCGCTCAACCACGCCGTCACCATCAAATCCGCCAAGGTGAAGACCCTGGACCTCCAGACCGCCGAAGACCAGGCCGCAAGCAATCCCTCAATGCGGGACCTGTTTCTCACCAAAGCCGAATGGACCGGCCGGCTCACGATCCCTGCAGGCACCTACCGTCCCCTGCGCCGCATCGACATCGGGGCACCTGGGAAAAAAGACCCGCGGGCCAATTACGACGAACAGCGTGGCGATGTGACAAGCCTCCCGGGCATGCGCATCGAAAACGTCCGCTTCCACCTGCGCGAAGGCTCATGGCAGGCCGCAGGCGGCCATTTCCGCGATGTGAAAATCACCGCAGACCTCGGCGGCAGTTTCGAAGCACGCGACAGCCTTTTTCAGGACTGCATCTTTGCCAAGGAAGGCCCTTGGGGAACCGCCTACTTCAGCAGCAAATGGCAGTTCACCAACTGCGTTTTCGACGGCTCCTTCATGCAGGGCTGGAGAGTAAGCGATGTAGGCATGAAGCTCGACTCCTGCACCCTCATCGACCTGGATCTCGGCCCCATCGTCTTCCGGGAGGATGCCAGCACCGATCTGACCAAGGGCTGGCTCACCATCCAGAACTGCCGCTTCATCCGCTGCCATGTCTCCGAAAGCCTGGCGCTCATCACCCGAAACTGTGTCTTCGAAAAATGCACCTTCGACGCCCCTGACGAAAAGCTCCAGACCAAATCGCCACTGCAGGCCACCCTCTACCTCCAGGACTGCACCAACCAGCCCCAGACCGGTCCCGGCCGCACCATCGAAGCCAAACCCGCCGCCCAGCTCAGCACCTCTCCCGGAGCCTCGCTGCCCTACGAGCTCAAGAACGGCCAGCTCGACTTCCAAAGCCCGCCTCAATAAGTCGCTCCACCGAGGGCGAAGCCATCGCCCCCCTGCAAGTGGCACTGGAAAAGGATGCCGCGAAAATCGGGCGAACCACTGGCCAGCCAACCTCGGTGGAGGACGCTTCCATCGACACACCCAGCGCAACGCGGGCCGCAGGGCTGGTAGGGAACCGCTGTGCGGGTCCGAAGCTTCGGGTCTTCAGCGTCGCGGGCTCCTCCAAAGGTCCGCCGTCCATGGCCTGCGGAAAGGCATCCAGGGGACGTAGCCTCTGCCCCACCACGACCGATCGCATCACCCGCACTATTGATGTCCGCATAATAGACTGACTTCTTCGCCTTGAAGGCCAACGGCCTTCCCCTCACAGCGAAGGGTTGCCGAGCCTCAGCGAGGCTACCCTGGTACACCACGCATCCCTCTGGGGAGCAAACCCAAAGTCCCCTTCGCCACCGCGCCCTCCAGCAGCGTCTGCTCGCCGTTCCGCTGCTGCCTGCACTCGCTTCCCCGTGCGGCCCCAAATCTTCAAACGCACAGCTCAGGCGAACTCCACGGGTGCCAGTCTATGATGCAATATGCAATAGGTCACGATTGCGCCCACTCATTCGCTCACCGCGCCGCACCCGTGCCATTCTGCTGAAAGTAGGCGTCGCGCATGCGCCGCAGCTCCTCAAGCCGGGACGAAATCTCCGTGTGCTCGCGCGCCTTCTCCGCCTTCTGCTGCGTCACGAAATGATTGTTGCTGCCAAGGCTTCTCCAAGGACCCGCCGGCACCTCGCTCACATCCACAAAACGCCAGTCACAGCGCCCGCTGCTTGAGATGCCGAGGTAGTCACGCACCGCCGGCGAGATGTCGAGCCCCGCTCCGCGATTGCTCGTGTTCTTCGGCCGGGCGTTGCCAAACACATACTCATGGTCGTCCGTCACAAAGGGGCCGCAGTCCTCCCACTGCGCGTAGCAGACGCGGTTGCCGTAGCGAATGGCGATCCACTGCCCTTTCAGCACCGTCTTGCCGGAACGCACAAACTTCTGCTTGAACCAAGGGATCACTCGGGAGGCCTCTGGTTTGTGCGAGTTGTAATCGATGCAGTCATTGTAGGGCAGCGCCACATAAAACGGGTTCTGCTTCGGCGTGAATCCTACGGGCGTGTAATTGTCCGTTCTCTTCGAGGGATCGGGGTCGTCATAGCCGCCGAAGTTTTGCATCCACTGCGTGTCCCACGAGCTCTTGTCGTTGGGCGTCGGATTGTTCTCCGTCGGCTGCTCCCCCACCCAGAACACCGTGGCCACGATGTCCAGTTTCCAAGGATATCGTGCGTATCCCAGATGCGGCATCGATGATGAACTGAAGCTTGGCAGCGTGGCGGAAATGCTGCGGGGTGGTGCCGATTGCGTCTGCGCTGGTGTGCCGGATTTGCTTTGGGTCGCCGGAGCAGCCCCGCCCTTTTTCAAGGCCGCCGCAGCCCCTGTGGCTGACACCGACGACGCTCCCTGCCCAAATGCCGAGACCGACGCCACGAAGGACGCGACGACGATGAATGAACTGAGAGAACGTTCAGCGGGCATGGGGGTGGGGCTTAATTGCGGGAATTGTAGCAGCTTACCGTGGTAAACTGCAATCGGTAATTCACCACGGAAGACCCGCAGCCCGATTGGGAAAACAATCTCAATCCATGCAACTGCGGCGCTTCATGATGGACAAATCAAAGCCCCCTTTGTTCAAAAAGTGGGCTTCTCTGCCTCAGTTTCCAAGAGAAAGGCAGCGGCAATAATTTCAATAACGCCGCAAAGTGGAATCCTGCGGTGTTCGTGAGTCGTCTGTCTTCGGATAGTCCAGCGTGTAATGCAGCCCTCGGCTCTCATGCCGCCGGATGGCGCATTCGACGATCAGGGAGGCCGTTTCGACAAGGTTGCGCAGTTCAAGAATTTCACTGGTGACATGGTTGCTCCAGTAAAACTCCTGCACCTCGCGTTTGAGATTGCGCAGCCGCGCCGCCGCACGCTGCAGCCGTTTGTTGGTGCGCACGATGGACACATAGTCCCACATCAGCCGGCGGATTTCGTCCCAGTTGTGGTAGATCACCACAAGTTCGTCATTTTCCACCACACCGCTGGTCTGCCAGGGGCGCAGCTCATAGCTCTGCTCGGCCACCTTTCCCTGCGGGATCTTTTTGATCAAATACGCCACGGCTCGTTGCGCGGTGACGCAGCACTCTAGCAGCGAATTGCTCGCCAGCCGGTTCGCCCCATGCAGCCCCGTGCAGCCCACCTCGCCCACCGCGCACAGCCCCCGGATGCTCGTGGCTCCGTTCACATCCGTCAGCACGCCACCACATTGATAATGAGCGGCCGGCACCACCGGAATCGGCTCCTTGGTGATGTCGATTCCAACATCAAGGCAGGCCTTCTGAATGTTCGGAAAGTGGCTCGCGATGAATTCAGGCGGCCGATGACTGATGTCCAGATACACACACGGCCCCCCCGTCTTCTTGATCTCATGGTCGATCGCGCGCGCCACAATGTCACGCGGTGCCAGCGATCCCCGAGCATCATACCGCTGCATGAACTCCTGCCCGTCCTTGCCGATCAATCGCGCCCCTTCACCCCGCATCGCCTCGCTGATCAGGAAGGAACGCTTCTGCGGATGGTACAGGCACGTCGGGTGGAACTGGATGAATTCCATGTCCGAAATCGTCGCCCCCGCACGCCAGGCCATGGCCACACCATCACCCGTCGCCACCATGGGATTCGTGGTGTACAAATACACCCGCCCGCAGCCCCCGGTCGCGAGGATCACTCGGTCCGAGCGGAAAGTGTGCACTTCCCCGCTGGTCTCATCCAGCACATACAGCCCCAGCACGCGATCTTCAGAGACGAGACCCAGCTTGGCCGTGGTCAGGATGTCGATGGCGTAGTGATTCTCGTAAATCGTGATGTTCGGATTCGCCCGGACGGTGGCCAGCAGTTTCTCCGTGATCTCCCTTCCTGTGGCATCCGCCGCGTGCAGCACACGCCGCGCCGTATGCCCGCCTTCCCGCGTCAGATCAAATTCCAGGTGCCCGTTCACCGCCTCACGCTGATCGAAATGCACGCCCCACTTCACCAAATCGGCAATGCGCGCCGGTCCTTCGCTCACGATCGTGCGCACGGCCGCCTCCTTGCACAGACCCGCCCCAGCGATCAGCGTGTCGCTCACGTGTTTCTCGATGGAGTCGTTCTCCGCCGTCACGCAGGCGATCCCGCCCTGCGCCCAGTTCGAGTTCGAGTCCAGGGCACCGCGCTTGGTGACCATGATCACCTTGCCATGCTCGGAGGCATGCAGCGCGGCCACCAGCCCTCCCGCTCCGGTTCCGACGATGATAAAGTCTGCCTCAATCATGAATTTGGGTGACTCTTTCGTCGCGGAACCGCCAACATGCAAATGCGCTACCAGCTTGTTCCCAAACTCCAGCGCGTCGCCAGGTCCAGCAGATCCGGACGCAGCGGCCATTCGTCCGCACGCGGCTCCTGGCCCTCATGCCGGTGGCTGGCTCCCTTGAGCGCCATGCACCCCGTGTTGTCGCCAATCTGACGGATCGTCTCGATCTCCTCAGTGGAAAGGCACTGCTCCGGCAAGGCGGCAAGATCATCCAGCTTGCTCTCGATCGTGCGGGCACCTTCCCCATGCTCCTGGATCAGCGTCGGCACCACGCTTTTCACCGCCGTGTTGCCCAGCGTCCACAAACAAGCGAGCTGCAGCATGGTCAAGCCATGCTTCTCGGCAATCGGCCGCACCTTCTCCAGCTTCTCCACCCCGTGCTCAATCCAGCCGCCCGGGCGATGCGTACGATGATCTCCGTCGCGGAACTTGTGCCCCGGCTTCACATCATCGTGAAACAGACCGCCGTAATCGACCACACGGGCCATGATATCGACGTTGTTCTTCGCCGCAGCTCCCAGCACATGCTGACCCGGCCAGGGCTCAAACGGATTCAAAATGATCATCGCCCAGTCCATCCGGTCACCAAACCGCTCAAAGCACTCGATCATGTCCAGCGTGAAACCGTTCGCCGGCCCCGGCGCGATGCCCAGCCGGTCCGTCAGTCCGTCCGTCTTGAGCGCCGTAAACGCATCCCACACCTTTTCACTCGTGTAGCTGATGCTGTCCGGATTGTGCAGCATGAGCAGGTCAAACTTCGAAGTCTGGCAGCGCTCAAGGCTCTTCTCCGTCGCCATCTTCAGGTAATCATAATACTTCTCCGGCCCGCGCAGCGTCGGATCAGTAAATCGCGGATATCCGCGCGAACCCTGCCGGATGCCCTCATAAATGTCATGCCCCACGATCCCCACCAGGCAGTACTCCTCCCGCGGGATCCCCTTCAGCGCCTCGCCCAGCAGGGCGTCCGCACGGCCCACGCCATACACATCCGCCGTCACAAACGTGCGCACTCCTTTCGCAAACGAATCGCGCATGAGCTGCATGTAATGCTCCTCGGAGAGCTGTTCTCCGTAGTGCATGAAGCGTCCGCCGCTCCAGGTGCCGTAGGCTGTTCGTGTCAGGTTCATAAAAAAGTCAGGTTGGGTGTTTGAGGGGCAGATACATAACGACTCCGCCCCCTGTTTCAAACACGGATCATCCCTGAAACCACCAACGCCCATGATTTGACAAAATTAGCCATCTGCGACACCTCGCCGGAGTCCACCTCCTCCGCCTCATGAAAAAGCCGTCCGCCAATCGCAAAACCAGCGCCCCGGCCTAGGCGAAGCCAGCCAGCCTCACCCCTCTCCTCACCGAAGTCCGGCACCTCATCCAGAGCGCCCGCCGCGGCGTCTCCACCATCGTGGACACCTTCCAGGTGATGACCAACTTCGAAATCGGCCGCCGCATCGTCGAACACGAGCAAAAAGGCGCGAAGCGTGCGGCGTATGGTGCCGAATTGCTCAAGGAGCAGTCAGCTCGCCTGACGGAAGAGTTTGGGCGTGGCTTTTCGCGTTAGAATCTTCAGAACATGCGCTCGTTTTTCCTGATTTGGGAGAACCGTGTCCCAAAGATTTGCCAGCAGCCTATGGTGATGTTGGATTCCCTGCAAATTCCCCAGACAGCGTCTGGGAAATCAGTCTCAAAAAAGATTCGCCAACAGCCTGTTGGCAAATCAGACACGGCCCAAAAAAGTCAGCAGCCTGCTGACCAATTGCGGATTTCCGAACAGCCTGTTCGGAAATCTCCCTTCACCCTGAGCTGGACCCACTACCAAGTCCTTCTCACCGTCAAAGACCCCGAAGAACGCAGCTTCTACGAGATCGAAGCCACCAACTCCGGCTGGTCCGTCCCCGAACTCAAACGCCAGAAAGCCTCCTGCCTCTACGAACGCCTCGCCCTCAGCCGGGACAAAGAAGGCATCCGCAAGCTCGCCCGCGAAGGGCAGGTCATCGTCCGCCCTGAGGATCTCCTCAAGGAGCCCTTCGTCCTCGAATTCCTCGGTCTCGACGACAAAGCCAGCTTCTCCGAAAACGACCTCGAGCAGGCCATCATCGACCGCCTCGAGCACTTCCTTCTCGAACTCGGTAAAGGCTTCCTCTTCGAAGCCCGCCAGAAGCGCTTCACCTTCGATGAAGACCACTACTTCGTCGATCTCGTCTTCTACAACCGCCTCCTCCGCTGCTACGTCATCATCGACCTCAAGCTCGACAAGCTCACGCACCAGGACCTCGGCCAGATGCAGATGTACGTAAACTACTACGACCGCGAGGTGAAGCTCCCCGACGAAAACCCCTCCATCGGTCTCCTCCTCTGCAAGTCCGCCAAAAAGACCGTCGTCGAACTCACCCTTCCCAAGGACACGAACATCCATGCAAAAGAGTACAACCTCTACCTGCCCTCCAAAGAACTACTGAAGCAAAAGCTCGACGAATGGAGCGCCGCCGTGGCCCAATAAGGCCCCGTCAAGCCTCACCCCGCCGCCACCTTCACCAGCAGCTCCGCGATCTTCTCCGCTGAATTCTTCACCGCGAGCTTCTGCGCCGCCTTCTTCATCTCTCCCGCCTTGCGCGGGTCATTGAAGATGCTGCGCACCGCATCCGCCAGCGTGTCCGCATTCAGCTCGCTCTCACGCATCAGTCTTGCCGCGCCCGCCTTGTCAAAAATCTCCGCATTGCGCGTCTGATGATCCTCGGCGGCATGCGGATACGGCACCAGCAGGCTCGGCACTCCAAAGTACGCCAGTTCCGCCATGGACGATGCCCCCGAACGCGCAATCGCCAGGTCCGCCGCGCGATAGGCCAGGTCCATCCGGTGGCAAAACGCCGCCACATGCTGCTTCAGCAGCGGGATCTTGGCATACACGTCGCGCACTTCCTCGTAGTCGGTCGGTCCGGCGATGTGCAGCACCTGGATGCCCATTTTCTCAAACTGTTCCAGCGCCATGCCCACGGCTCGGTTCACCCCGCGCGCGCCCTGGCTGCCGCCCATGACAAGCAGCGTGCGTCTGTCCTTGTCCAGCTTGAAGAAGGCACGCGCGTCGTCGCTGTTCTGCTTCCGCATGTTGCTGCGGATCGGCGTGCCCACCACGCGCACATCCCCATGCTTCGGAAAGTGCGCCTTGCAGGCCTCGAGGCCGCACAGCACGGTGTCGCTGTACCGTGCGTTCAGCCGGTTCGCCTTCCCTGGGATGGCGTTGCTTTCGTGAATCAGCGTGTGGCAGCCCTCTTTGCGCCCGGCATACAGCGGCGCAAAGGACGTGAACCCGCCCATGCCCAGCACCACATCCACCTCATGATCGCGGATGATTTTCCGGCAGGCCTTCGTCCCCTTCCAGAGCCCCTTGAGGAAGCCGAACATCTTCGGCGACCACGGTTTCGGCATCGCCAGAAACGGCATCTTCTCAAACCGCAGTTCCGGGTGCCCCGATGCGGCCAGGGTGTCGATCTTCTTTTCGCTGATCAGCAAAGTCACGTCGTGACCTCGGGAGGCCAGCACCTCACCAACGGCTATCCCAGGGAACAAATGTCCCCCGGTGCCACCACACGCGATAAGCACGTGGATGGACTTCGAATTTTTTTGTTTCACTACTGTTCAAAAGGCTAAAGCTGTGGAGTCCAGCGGCGCTTTCTGCGGATCACGGGGAGCTGATCCCAGGTCAGATGCACGCCCTGGCGGTGGATGTTGATCAGGATGCCGACCGCGACCATCGCGGCAACGAGACTGGACCCTCCGTAACTTACGAAAGGCAGCGGCAATCCCTTGTTCGGCAGCAAAGCAGTGGTCACGCCCATGTTCAAGAGCGCTTCCATTCCCAGCAAAAATGTCAGGCCCGCCCCTAAAAGCTTGCCAAATCGATTCGGCGCGTACGCGGAAACCACCATTCCGGCCATCACCAGCACCGCAAACGCCAGCACCACGGCCGCCGTACCACGCAGTCCCAGCTCCTCCCCGACCATCGGGAAAATAAAGTCCGTATGCGCCTCTGGCAGGTAGGACAGCTTCATGCGCCCCTCCCCCAGACCCCGCCCTTCCAGCCCGCCGGAGCCAAACGCCAGCTTGGACACCCACTGCTGCAAACCCAGGTCCTCCTTGTGGTTCTCCAGGTCAAAAGTCACCATGATTCGCTCAAACCGGTTCGGCAGAAACTTAACCCCTGCCGCCAGTCCGCCGCCGCAAAGCACGACAATGATCGCCAGATAGCGCATCTTCGTGCCCGCCACAAACATCACCCCAAGCCCCACCGCTGACGCCAGCAAGGCGCTCCCAAGGTCAAATTCGCACCCGATCAGGGCCACGATGCCCAGCAAGATCAGCCCCGGCAGCACAAAACCGCGCCAAAATGTGCGCGTCAGCTCCTGATGCATTCCAAACCAGCCCGCCAGCGCGATGACCAGCGCGATCTTCGCAAATTCAGACGGCTGCACTCGAAACCCGCCCACGCCCAGCGCCTGCAGGCCGATCCAGCGCTTCGACCCATTGATTTTCACCCCGATCATCGGCACGTAACACAGCGCCAGCAGCACCGCCGCGGCGATCAAAATGTGCCAGCGCCACCGCATCCAGACGTTGTAATCCACCAAGGCCATCACCACACACACCACCGTGGCGGCTCCCAGCCAGCCCAGCTGCCGCCAAAGCGTCACATAATCCTCCCCGCCTTCATGCGCGACCTGAAACGTCGTGCTCGCCAGCATCGTCACGCCCAGCGCGATCAACGACAGCGCTGCAAGGATGAACAGGAGGATGGAATATTTGGCCATGGTGCCGGAAACGAGAAGTTACTTCGCCGGAATCACCAGTTTCGTCCCATCGCGCAGCGCGTTGGGGTTCTTGATGTTGTTCGCCTTCTGAATGGCGGCCACTGACACTCCGTACTTCGTGGAAAGACGGTAAAGGGTCTCACCAGATTTGAGCGTGTGTGTGCGGGCTGCCGCAGCCTTGGTCACGGTTTTAGGCGGAGCATCAGCCGCCACCTTTTTCGTCGGCTCAGCCTTCTTCGTTGCCGGAGGCGCCTCAGCGATCTTTTTCAGCATCTGCGTGGGCGGCGGCACGGGGTTCGGCTTCACCAGCGGCTGGGCTTCCGCTTTGGCCACCGGCTTGGGCTCGTCCCGGTCACGGGGTCTCACAGCCTCAGGCTTGCTCGCTTCCACCTTCGGTGCGTTCTCCTGCAGCAGCGAAACCACATTCGGCTTGCTCGGCGGCGGCAGCGAGACGGCGCCGCTCGCTGGCACCGCAGATGCCGTGGCAGGCGCGTTCGCATCCGCCACCAGAGACGCGGTGGCGGGAGGCGTTTCGTCCGGCGTCAGCAGTGAAAGAGGGGACATCGTCGCGGCAGACAGACTTGCTGGCGCTTCGGAAGGTTTCACAGCCTCGCTCGGGACTTTCGTGGCCGGCGGCTGGTCCATCACCACGGGCACGGCCTTGGGCACGTTTTCCACGACCGCCATCGGCTTCAGCGTCTTCGGATTCACCGGAATCGCGCTCGGCACGGCCTGTTTCGGCACGCGCAGCATGGTCCCCGGGCCGATCTGGATGCCTTTGTCGATCAGGTTCAGCCGCGTGATCTCCGCCTCCGTGGTGCCAAACTTGGTGGCAATCGATTTGATCGAGTCCCCGGAGCGCATCTCGTAGTTGTCAAACTGCTGCGTGTCCGCCGCCGCCTGGGCCTGCGCCGTGACGACTTCCGGGGAGGCCATCGGCAGTCCGTTGCCAGTGCTTACCGCACGTGCAGCCTGCGTCACCGTCTGCTGCGGCTTCGTATCATCCCCCATGAAATCATAGATGATGATGCCGCCAATGAGCACGACGTGGATCAGCAGCATCACCACAAACATGCGCGCCATGCCTGAGTTCGGCTCATGCTGGTTCCATTCACCCTCTTCCGTCACGAGCGCCACACGGTGGCGGTGCCGCTCACCGTCCATCAGGTTCAGCAGCAGCTTGGTTTCTTTGGGCTTGGGTTTCATCTTCATAGGACCTTGGGGTCTGGGATTGTCGGGATTCGGGTTCTTAAAATTCAATTCAAGGCGTTCACGGCCTCACGAAAAACATCACCGCGCTGGGCATAGCCGGTGTACATGTCGAAAGAGGAGGTGCCGGGACTGAGGATGATCGCATCCCCCGCCTGAGAAACTTCTGTGGCCAGACGCACCGCCTCCGCCATGTCAGCGGCGCACTGGCAGGGCAGCAGATCGCCAAAGGTCTCCTTCAACTCTCCTGCAATCTCACCGATCAGCACCATCGCGCGCACCTGGCCGTTCAGCTCACCACGCAGCGGGCTGTAGTCCAGCTCCTTGTCCTTGCCGCCGGCGATCAGCACGATCGGGCGCTCCTGCGAACGCAGGCACGCTTCCAGCGCATGCAGGTTGGTCGCCTTGGAGTCATTGATGTATTCGCGCTCATTCAGGGTGCGCACCAGTTCGCAGCGGTGCCGTGGCGGCTCATAGCTCTCCATCGCCTTCAGCATGCTGGCGTATTCCAGGCCAAACACCCGCCCCGTCATCAGCGCAGCCAGCACGTTCTCCATGTTGTGTTTGCCACGCAGCTTCAATCCGCTGGCACTGCCGATCTCCTCGCCGAGATGATAAAAACGGCCCGCGTTGTAGGTGTAGCCCGCCTCTTCGCCATAGGCGGAAAACGTCCAGCGCTGCGCTGCGCCGGATGACACGCTTTCTCCGGCTCGCACGATCGCCACATCATCCGCCGTCACGTTTTCAAACACACGCGCCTTCGCGGCAAAGTACGCCTCCATGTCCGGATACCGGTCCAGATGATCCGGCGCAAAGTTGAGCCACAATGTGGCTTTCGCGCGGAAGTCACGAATCGTCTCAAGCTGAAAGCTGCTGATCTCGAGCGCGAGCACATCGTAACGTACGCCGCTGGCGACGACTTCACTCAAGGACACCCCATGATTGCCGCAGGGCAGTGATTTCATGCCGCAGCCGTTGAACAGCGCCGCAATCAGCTCCGTGCAGGTGCTCTTGCCGTTCGTGCCCGTGATGGCCGCCATCGGCATGTCGGTCAGATGGAAGGCAAACTCCGTCTCACCCACCAGCGGCACGCCCGCATCCGTGAATTTCTTCGGCAGAGGCCAGTGCTCGTCCAGCCCGGGGCTGATGATCACCTGCTGAAACTCTCCGGGCTTGACCACCAGATCACGCGCCGCCTGCCCGAGTACACAGTGGAAATCTTCCACCGGCTTCGCCTTCTCGCCCTCATCAAAAATCGTCACCTCCGCGCCATGCAGCCGCGCCAGACGCGCAGCACCCAGGCCGCTGCGTCCAGCACCGAGTAGGGCAATGTGTTGTGAGGCGAAGCGCATGAAAATTATCGAAGCTTGAGCGTGGCAAGACCGAGCATGGCGAAGAGCAGCGAGAGCACCCAGAAGCGCACGATGACCTGGTTCTCATGCCAGCCGCCGAGTTCAAAATGATGATGGATCGGAGCCATGCGGAAGATGCGCTTGCCGCGCTTCTTGAAGCTCCAGACCTGCAGAATGACGCTCATCGCCTCCATCACAAACACACCACCCACGAGTGCCAGCACGATCTCCTGCTTGCAGCCAATGGCCAGCGCGGCAATGCAGCCGCCCAGCGCCAGAGATCCCGTGTCCCCCATGAACATCTTCGCCGGATGCGCATTGAACCACAGGAAGCCCAGGCAGGCGCCCGCCATCGCCATCGCCACGATCGGCAGTTCATTGGCCAGGCTGTTGTGCGCCACTCCCAGATATTCGGAGTACTTCGCGTTGCCGCAGATGTAACCAAACGCCGCATACGCCAGCGAGGTGGTGACCGAGCAGCCCGTGGCAAGTCCATCCAGACCATCCGTAAGGTTCACTGCATTGGAGGCCCCCACGATGATGATGGCAAAAAACGCGACCGCAAGGAGCCCCATGTCCGAGATCACCGCATCCTTCACAAAGGGAATGTACAGCGCACGCAGCGTGAGCCCGTTGTCTCCCGGCACCGCATACGCAAACATCAGACCCGCCACCACCGCCACCGATGTCTGCCAGATCAGCTTGGTCCGGGCGCTGACGCCTTTGGAGTTCTTCTTGCTGATTTTGAGGTAGTCATCGCGGAAGCCCAGGGCACCGAGACCGATGGTGGTGAACAACACCGTCCACACCATGAGGTTGTCCCACTTCGCCCACATCAGCGTCGAGATCACAATGGCTGAGAGAATGAGAAGCCCCCCCATCGTCGGCGTACCAGCCTTCTTGCCGTGCAGTTCATGCAGCTTGTGCACTTCCTCCGCCGTGCGGATCGGCTGCCCGATTTTCAGCGAGATCAGTTTGCGGATGAGGCGGTCCCCATACATCAGCGACAGCGCAAACGCCGTCAGCGCAGCGCCACCCGCACGGAACGTGTGATACTTGAAAAGGTTGAGGATTTTGTACAGAGCGGCGTCATCGCTGATCCAGCGATGATCGGTGAGCCATTCCCTGAGTTCGTAAAGCCAGTACATCATGAGGCGGAAAAATGCGTGAGAACCTGTTCCATGCGCGCGGATCGGCTTCCTTTGAGCAGCACCACGTCTCCCTCGCACAGCCACTCACGCAGACGCGCGGCACAAGAGGCTTGATCGGGGAAATGTTCGGAAGTCACCGCCTTCGAGGCTTCGGTGATCCATGCGGCTTCGCTGCCGCCCACGCTGAACACAGCGTCCAGTTTCAGCGAACCGGCGAACTCGCCCACCCGGCGATGTTCCGCTTCTGCAATCGGCCCCAGCTCGCCCATGCGACCCAGCACCGCCACACGGCGCCCGGTGCCCAGGGCACTCAGCGTGCGCAATCCGGCGATCATGCTGTCTGGATTCGCATTGTAGGAATCATCGATGAACTGGATGCCATGGACCACCTTCGGTTCCACACGGCCTCCCGTCAGCTTCGCCTGGTTCAGCGCGTCGGCGATGTCCGCCGGCGCAATGCCCTGCCTCCAGCCCATGCAGGCTGCCAGCGCGGCATTGCCCACCATGTGCTCGCCGAGGATCGGCAGCCGCGTCTCCATCTTCTCACCGCCAAAGTCGAGCGTGAAGGTCGTGCCCGTCGCATCCGCGCGCAGATTGGAGGCCGCCACATCGCCACAGCCCACACCTGCCATCGAAACACTGCCCTGGCAGTGGCGCGCGATCACCTCGCTGTACTTGTCATTCGCATTCAGCACCACCACACCACCAGCACGCACATTCGCTGCCAGCGTGCCCTTCTCCCAGGCGATCGCATCCTGCGTGCCCATGTATTCGATGTGCGCCATGCCCACATTCGTGATGATGCCCGCATCCGGTTTGGCAATGTCCGTGAGCACCTTGATCTCGCCCGCATGGTTCATGCCCATCTCGGTCACGCAGCACTGGTCCCCCTCGCGCAGCGAAAGCAGCGTCAGCGGCAGGCCGATGTGATTGTTCAGATTGCCAAAGGTCGCACGCGTCTGGCATTTGCGCGCCATGATGATGGCCGTGAGGTCCTTGGTCGAAGTTTTGCCATTGCTTCCAGTCAGTCCGATGATCAACGGCGCATGATGCTGGCGGTAACCCCGCGCCATGTCTTGCAAGGCCCGCAGTGTGTCGCCCACTTCGATCACCGCGCAGGGCAGCGTGCCCCAGGCCGGATTGACTTTGCTGACCACCACGGCAGCTGCACCAGACGCGGCCACCTGCGGGATGAAATCATGCGCATCAAACTTCTCCCCCACCAGCGCCACGAACACCTCGCCGGCGGTGATCTTGCGTGAGTCGGTGTTCACGTTCGTCACCAGACGCGCACCATCACCGCGCAGGGTCCCTGCGGCGAATTGGGAAAGCGTCTGGAGTGAAAGGGGAATCATCGATTGAATCTGTCAGGTCGGTCAGGGCCAGGGCCAGGACGGTCGGGTCGGTCAAACCCACCCCGCATGGCCTCGCGTTCAGCGGCTTTTTCTTCGCGCTCGGCGGCACGTTCAGCTTTGAGCTGGTTAAGGAAGAAGCGGGCGACTTTGCGATCATCAAACGGATGCTTTTTACCCTGAATGTCCTGATAGTCCTCGTGCCCCTTGCCTGCAATCAGCACCAGATCGCCGTCCCACGCATTCTGCAGCGCGGTCTGGATGGCTTCACGCCGGTCCACAATGACGGCGTGTTTTTGCGGACGGGCAAATCCGGCCTTCGCATCGTTCAAAATCTGCTGCGGATCTTCAGTCCGCGGATTGTCGGAGGTGAGCACGCAGATGTCGCTGCCAGCCTCTGCCGCAGCCGCCATCTTCGGGCGCTTCGTACGGTCCCGGTCGCCTCCGCAGCCAAACACCGTGATCAAACGGCGCGGACGCAGCGCCCGCGCGGTGCGCAGGGCGTTTTCCAAACCGTCCGGCGTATGCGCGTAATCGACGAACACCTGGAAGCGTGAATTTTCAGACACCCGCTCCATGCGTCCCGGCACCTGCGGTGCGTTCTGCAGGCTCTTGATCGCCTCGCGCAGGTTCAATCCCACGCCCTGCGCTGCTGCGAGCGCACCCAGCGCGTTGTAAACATTAAAGTCGCCAATGAGCGGCAGTCGCACCAGGAAGCTGCGCCCCCGGGCTTCAAGCTCAAAGGTCGTGCCGTTCATGTCGTAGCGCACATTGATCGCGCGATACTCACATCCGACCCCGAACCCGAACCGCACGACGCGCCCGGTGTGCTCGAAACGCTGGACCAGCTTGCGGCCCCACGCGTCGTCACCATTGATGATCAGCGCAGAGCGCTTCGAGGAATCCGCAGTGATTTGAAACAGCTTCACCTTGGCCTCAAAATACTTCTCCATCGTGCCGTGGTAGTCCAGATGGTCCTGCGTCAGGTTCGTGAAAATGGCGGCCGCAAACGGCAGGCCATGGATGCGGTCCTGATCCAGCGCATGAGATGACACTTCCATGACGCAGGCACGGCAGCCGTTGCCACGCATCCCTGCCAGCAGTCCCTGGATTTCGAGGGATTCGGGCGTGGTGTGTGAAGCAGGCACGTGCTCACCGTCGCCGAGGTCATAAAACACCGTGCCCAGCAATCCGCTGCGCATCTGCGCGGAATTGAACAGATGGTGCAGCAGAAACGCCGTGGTGGTCTTGCCATTCGTACCGGTGATCCCGGCAATGGTGAGACCCTTGGCCGGGAAGCCGTTCAGCGTCGCAGCAGCCTGCGCAAGAGCGTTGCGTGAGTGACGCACATGCACCCACGGCACCGTGCAGTCATCCGCCGGAGCCTGTTCGGCAATGATCGCCGCCGCACCCAGTTCGATCGCCTTGCCAATGAAGGCATGACCATCCACATGCGTGCCACGAATGGCCACGAAGGCAATACCCGGGCCGACCAATCGCGAGTCATACGCGAAGCCGGTGATGTCTGTGTCGAGACTGCCGGAAACCGCCGGCTTGTCGAGATAGGGAATAATGTCGCGAAGTATCATTGAACGCCTCCTTTGGCTGCCACCTTGACAGGGCGCTGGTTGCGAATGGCCAGATGATCCAGCGTCTCACGCACCACTTCAGCAAAAATAGGCGCTGCAACACGGCCGCCGCGCACCATCGCGGAGCTCTCGGCCTTCGGGTCGTCCAGCATCACCAGGCACACCAGCTTGGGGTTGTCGATCGGGGCCATGCCAACGAACGAAGTGAGGTAGGAGCCGTCAATGTAACGCCGCTTTTCAGGATCGTAACGCCGCGTGGTGCCCGTTTTTCCTCCAACGCGGATATCCGGCAGCGCCGCGCGCTTGCCAGTGCCCTCCAAAACGACCCCTTCCAGGAAATCGCGCAACGAGGCGGCGGTCTTTGCCGTGCAGACCTGCCAGACAGGCTGCGGCGGCATGACTTCGGTGTCGCCATTCGGCTTGACGATGCGGTCGATGAGCCGCGGCTTCATGAGCACGCCGCCGTTGGCGATGGCTCCATAGGCCATGCACATCTGCAGCGGGGTGACTGATACTTCATATCCAATAGGCATGCGTGAATAGGTGGTGTTGCTCCACTTGCCGGTATTGAGGTAGCCGGCTTTTTCGCCGAGGAGACCGATGCCGGTGGGAGAACCAAATCCAAACCTTGTGGCATAATCGAGCATCATGTCCTGTCCAACACGTTTGCTGATTTTGTACATGCCGATGTTGCTCGAATGCACCAGCACCCCCTTGACTGTTTGCATGCCCAAAGGTTCGTCATCACTGAGTTTCACCTTACGCACCGGGTCTTCGTAATACATGTTCCCGCAGTCGATCATCTCCCCGGGCGTGATTTTTTTATTGTCGAGCCCTGCGGCGAGCGTGACCACCTTGAAAATGGAGCCCGGCTCATACGGATCAGAGATGACGTGGTTGGTCCAGGTGCTGACATCCGGGTTGCTCAGATCCCGGTGCGGGCGCGCCGCCATCGCCAGTACAGTCCCAGAAGATGGCTCTGTGACCACGATCACCACCCGGCGCGCATTGTGCGCCTTCCAGGCCCGCTCGCAAATCGCCTCCACGTTGTCCTGCAACTGCATGTCGATGGTGAGATGCGCATCGCTACCATGCTGTGGATCAACGACTTGACTGCGGTACGAAGGAAGCTCGTGCCCGGACTTGTCACGCTCGATCAATTGCTCGCCGGGTGTCCCGGTGAGCCGTGCGTCCATCAGTTTTTCCACCCCCCAGCGGCCCTTGTTGTTCGTGTCGGTGTCACCCAGCACCAGCGACAGCCGGTCTTGCGCCGGAAAGCGGCGCGCCACCGTCGGACGCGTGTAGATCCCAAACACATGCGATTTTTTGAAAAGCTCGCTCCACTGCTTAGCGGTGTCCTCATCCACCTGTTTCGCGAGGACGATTTCCGGCTTGTCCGAGTCGATCTGCGCCCGGATTTCCTTCTCCGACTGCGGCAGTATGCCCGCCAGCACCTTCGCCACATGCTCATGGTAGGCGGCAATGGTTTCCGCATCGCTCATCTGTTCACGCAGCTCCAGGGCCTTCACCCCGCGGATCGCCGCCAGCTGATGCCGCACCGTGATCACCTCGCGCAGATGCGTCCGGTCCGTGTAAAGCTCACGCACATCCTCGTCATGCGCCAGGTATTCCCCGCTCAGGTCCTTGATCGCCCCACGATGCGCCGGCAGCACAATGTGCCGCTGATACTTTCTCGCCGCCAGCACCGCCAGACGCGGCGATTCCTTGATCTGGATCACCGCCAGCCGCCACGTCACCAGCGAAAAACCCGCCAGCAGCACAAACAGCAGCAGCAGCATGCGGCGGCAAACCGGACGATCTCGGCGAAGCTGAATTTGATTGGGCAGGGGCTGGCTCACGGCGTCTGGGGCATGTTTTGGGCGACGGACGGGTCCGCAGCCGGCGCAGCGGCTTTCACCGGCGCTTCAGGCAGCGGTTTGAGAAGAAGGATTCCATGCTTCGTGATCGGCCGCAGCAGCGTCCCCGCATTGGTCAGGCGCGGCTGTACCCGGTCACGCGTCAGCATCGTTTCAATACGGTTGTTCAGGGCCAGAATCTCGGCATTCAGCAGGCGCATTTCGGCTTCCACCTTGCGCTGCTCTTCACCGATCGCACGCACCCGGTTCTTGCTCACCACAATGCCCAGCCCCACGAGCGCGAGCGACGCGACGACAATCAAAATCGCCGTGATCGTTGGCAGACCAAGGCTGTTGCGGTAGCGGTTGCGTGGGCGTGGTTTCATGTGGGCAGTCGTTCAGCCACGCGCAGCACCGCGCTGCGCGCACGTGGGTTCAGTTCGATCTCTTGCGCTGTCGCCTGCACTGGCTTGCGCGTGATGAGTTTCAGCACGCAGTCCGGGTTTTTGCGCGCCTCAGGCCACTCAGGCCGGTCAATGAACGGCGCTGAAAGGTGCTGCAGCGTCTGTTTGACGATGCGGTCCTCCAGCGAGTGAAAGGAAATAACAGCCAGTCGGCCGCCGGGCTTCAGCCAGCGCGGTGCCGCCGCCAGAAAATCGTGCAGCGCCGCCAGCTCATCATTCACCGCGATGCGCAGCGCCTGAAACACCAGCGTCGCCGGATGCCGCTTCCCACGCTTCGGCGCCGCGATGGAAACGATCTCAGCCAGCTGGAACGTCGTGCGGATGGGCTTCGCAGTACGCGCTTTCACAATCGCCCGCGCAATGCGTCGGGCGTTTGGCTCCTCGCCGTACTCAAAGAACAGCCGCATGAGTTCCGCCTCATCCTCGGTATTCACCACGTCTGCGGCCGTGCGCGGCGACTCCGTGTCCATGCGCAGGTCCAGCGGCCCGTCTCTCATGAAAGAAAAGCCACGCGCCGCATCATCCAGTTGATGGCTCGAGACCCCGATATCCACCAGCATCCCGTCAAACCCGGATACCCCGGTCTCTTCGACGATCTGCGGAAAGTTGCGGAAGTTGCCGCGCAGGGCGCAAAACTGCGCCGCATACGGCTTCAGCCGTTCCGTCGCATGCTTCAGCGCATTCAGATCCTGATCCATCGCCACCACCCGCGCTCCATGCTGCAGCAGTGCCTCCGAATGTCCGCCCCCGCCGAGCGTGCCATCAAAAAACAGCTTGCCCGGTGCCGGCTCCAGCAGCGCCACCACCTCCGCCAGCAGCACCGGCGCATGATAAAAAGGCAGATTTCTCACCGCAGCCTCACTAGGGGGAGGTTCGGGTGGCTCACCACCGCCGCCTCCTCCCTGCCGGGTCACCAGCGTCCCACGTCCCCAGGGCATCAGATCATCCATCGCGTCAGTGGCACCAAACCAGGCCCAACCTCCCACTTGAGAAAATTCAATCAGTCTGGAAATCCCAGCAAACCATTTCCTCACGAACGACCCCTCCCGACGGACAGGCCGTGGGGAGAATCGCGACAAAGGGAAACCGATTGTGGGAAGCGCGTTCATTAAGAGAAACGGATTGCAGAACTGTCGAGTGACCAAAATGTGACAGAAAGGCCGTAAACCTAAAATTCTAACCATTCCTTATAATCGACAGACCACATTCTTGGCAATCGCCTATTTTCAGAATTTTCATTTCCTAAATAATTACTCACAATACTGTTCATCCGAGTAACTAGAGGTGTTAGAGATACCCTCAAATCGAGCTTGGCTCTATCTCGCATTTCACAACACGAGATCCCTCTTTTCACCCTCTCGTTCTCACGCTTGAGGGGTAACCCGCCCTGAAAACAACCTCAGGACTTTTTTCGACATCTTAATATTTACGCCTCTATCCCAAGAGGAATCTCGACACAGGGCCGGAAGTATTGCTAGCCTCGCGGAAATTGCAACAATTCCGACCCACGCACCACCATGGCCAAAAAACCTGCTCCCAAGAAGGCACCTGCTAAAAAGCCTGCACCAGCAGCATCCAAAAAGCCGGCCATGGCCAAAAAGAAGCCGGCGGTCCCCGTCAAAAAAGCAGCTCCGGCTAAAAAGAAGCCCACAGCAGTCAAACCC
>Ga0209066_10002677_pt1 | contig 21271 bp, 19 predicted proteins | sample All_14_2_FD_187198 | JGI IMG/M metagenome (GOLD analysis project Ga0209066, IMG submission 187198) | Freshwater microbial communities in response to fracking from Pennsylvania, USA - Allegheny Zone_MetaG_DW_15 (SPAdes) (version 2) ... | reverse complement strand
GTGGTGGTGGTGGTGGTCAGCGCCGCCGCGGTCGCCGCTGATCTCGGCTTCTCTCTTCCTTTCGCGGCCGCGGGTGGCAGGTGATGTCACCCACGGCCGCTAGAATCGTGGGCTTTGCCCGCAACACCGGCATTTCATTCATTTCAGGAGCTCACCATGGCCATCGAACGCACCCTCTCGATCATCAAGCCCGACGCCGTCGCCAAGAACGTGATCGGCCAAATCGTTGCCCGCTTTGAAGGCGCTGGCCTGAAGGTCGTGGCGGCCCGCCTGACCCAGCTGTCGCGCGCTGAAGCCGAAGCCTTCTACGCCGTGCACGCTGCCCGCCCGTTCTTCAAGGACCTGGTCGACTTCATGATCTCCGGCCCCGTGTTCGTGCAAGCGCTGGAAGGCGAAGGCGCCATCGCCAAGAACCGCGACCTGATGGGCGCCACCGACCCGAAGAAGGCCGAGAAGGGCACCATCCGCGCCGACTTCGCCGACAGCATCGACGCCAACGCCGTGCACGGCTCTGACGCTGCGGAAACCGCTGCGGTTGAAGTGGCGTTCTTCTTCCCGGCCATGTCGGTGTACAGCCGCTGATCAGGGCTGCTGCGGCAGGCTGAGCCTGCCGCTACGATTGACGACATGAATCCCCCGGTCCAGCTGCTAGATCACGACCTCGATTCGCTGGCCGCCTTGTGCGAGCAGTGGGGCGAGAAGCGCTTTCGGGCGGTGCAGCTGTTCCGCTGGATCCACCAGCGCGGTGCGCGCGATTTCGACGAGATGACCGATCTCGCCAAATCGCTGCGCGCCAAGCTGCAGCAGCAGGCCGAGATCCGGCCGTTGCCGGTGCTGAAGGAGCAACGCTCCAGCGATGGCACCATCAAGTGGCTGTTCGATGTGGGCAACGGTGACGCGGTGGAAGCCGTGTTCATCCCCGAAGACGATCGCGCCACGCTCTGCATTTCCTCTCAGGCCGGTTGTGCTGTGGGCTGCCGCTTCTGCTCCACGGGGCATCAGGGCTTCTCGCGCAACCTCACCACCGGCGAGATCCTGGCGCAGCTCTGGTATGCCGAGCACACGCTGCGGCGTGAGCGCAACAAGCCTACCGAACGCATCATCAGCAACGTGGTGATGATGGGCATGGGCGAGCCGCTGCAGAACTATGCGGCGTTGGTGCCGGCCCTGCGCGTGATGCTGGATGACCATGGCTACGGCCTGTCGCGCCGTCGTGTGACGGTGTCCACCTCCGGTGTGGTGCCGATGATCGAGCGCTTGCGCGACGAGTTGCCGGTGGCGCTGGCCGTGTCGCTGCACGCGCCCGACGATGCGCTGCGCGATCAGCTCGTGCCCATCAACCGCAAGTACCCGCTGGCCGAGTTGCTGGCGGCCTGCCAGTCGTACCTGGCCACAGCGCCGCGCGACTTCATCACCTTCGAATACTGCATGCTCGACGGCGTCAACGACAGCGTCGAGCAAGCCCGTGCACTGCTGGCGCTGGTCGGCCCCCAGGGGCCGGTGGGCCGCGTGCCGTGCAAGTTCAACCTGATCCCCTTCAACCCCTTCCCAGCATCGGGGCTGACCTGTTCGCCGCGTGAGCGGGTACAGGCCTTCGCCCAGGTGCTGATCGACGGCGGCCTGGTGACCACCGTGCGCAAGACCCGCGGCGATGACATCGATGCCGCCTGCGGCCAGCTGGCCGGCGAAGTGCAGGACCGCACCCAGGCCGTGGTGCGCATGACCCGGGCGCCGGTGCGCGTGGTGCCGCCCGCAGCGCCAGACGCTGCCCATTCAGGTTACTGACCTTGGAAGGCCCGTTGATGAGCGCTCGTTGGATGTCCACCCTACCCTGGGCTGTCCCCCTGGCTGCGGGGCTGATGCTGCTGGGCGGCTGCGCGGCCGGCCCGGGGGTCACCGCAGGTGGTTCCGGCGGCACCAGTGCCCGAGAGATCGTGTCGCACGACCCCAGCGCACCCACCAACACCACCTCGACCAGCAGTGGCGCTCGCACCGATCTGGTCACGGCCTCCGACGAAACCGAACCGCAACGCCGCGCCCGCATCCGCCTGGAACTGGCCTCGGCCTACTTCTCCGAAGGCAAGACCGAAACCGCGCTGGACGAGGTCAAGCAGGCCCTGCAGGCCGATCCCAACCGCTCGGCGGCCTACAACCTGCGCGGCCTGATCTACGCCCGGCTCGACGAGCCGAGCCTGGCCGAAGACAGCTTCCGCAGGGCGCTGCAGCTGTCGCCCGGCGACGGCGATGCGCGTCACAACTACGGTTGGTTCCTGTGCAGCCGCCAGCGTTTTGCCGACGCGGTCAGTCAGTTCGGCGCTGCCCTGGCGCTGCCGCAGTACCGCAGCCACAGCAAGACCTGGTTTGCGCAAGGCGTCTGCCAGGCGCGCAGCGGTGATTGGGTGGCCGCCGAGAAGTCATTGCTGCGCAGCTACGAGCTCGATGCCGGCAACCCGGCCACGGCGGTGAACCTGGCCGAGGTGCTGATGCGGCGCGGCGAATACGAACGTGCCCGGTTCTACGTGGGCCGGGTCAATGCTGAACCCCAGTACGCCAACGCCGAGACGTTGTGGCTGGCTGTTCGCATCGAACATCGGCGCGGCAACGAAGACGGTGTGCAGCAATGGGGCGAGCAGCTACAAAAGCGTTTCCCCGGGTCACCGCAGGCCCAGGCCTACGAGCGGAGGAAATTTGATGAGTGAGTCGAGCGGATCGACGGCTGGCGCGCTGCTGAAGGCGGCGCGCGAGTCGCAGGGCCTGAGCCTGGACAGCCTGGCCACCTTGCTGAAGGTGCCGGCCAGCAAGCTGGAAGCGCTGGAGGCTGATCGCCATGACCAGCTGCCGGGGGTGGCCTTTGTGCGCGCCTTGGCGCAGTCGGTGTGCCGGCAGCTGCACCTCGATCCGACCGAGGTGCTGCAGCGCCTGCCGCAGACGCAGACCATCTCCCAGGCCCTCGAAGACGTGAACCGCGGCCTGGCCACGCCGTTCCGCGAGCCCAAGCTGCGCGGCATTCCGGGCGCGGCGCTGTTGCAGCGCGAGTGGCCCGAGTGGATGCGGCCTTCGGTGATTGCCTCTGCCGTGCTGGTGCTGGTGGCGTTGGCCTTTTGGTTCGCGCCCAAGAGCCTGGGCGGTGCCAGTGCCGTGATGAAGCCGGTGGCGGCGGCCAGCGATGCATTGGGTGAGATCACTGTGCCGGTGCTGGCGGAGGCCGCCTCGGCCGTGCTGAGCGGGCCGTCGGAGCCCGTCGTGGAGACGGTGCATTCGGCACCCGAAGAAGACAGTGCCTCGGCGCCAGCGGCCGCCGGTGCGGTGGTGTTGCGCACCACGGCCGAATCTTGGATCGAGGTGCAAGACGGGCGCGGTGCCTCGCTGCTGTCGCGCCTGGTGCAGCCGGGCGAAACCGTGGGCCTCGATGGCCCGGCACCGTTGCGCCTGAAGATTGGCAATGCCGAGGGTACGCGGTTGAGCTTCCGCGGCCAGCCGGTGGATCTGGCCACTTTCACGCGTGACAACGTGGCCCGACTCGAATTGAAGTGAAGTGAAGGACGACCGCGCCATGGCTGAACCCTCCGTTGCCCTGCCCATTCCGCTGGGCCGGCCCGCCGCTCGCCGCAGCCTGCAAGGCCAGGTGCGCTGGGGCTCGCGGGTGGTCACCGTGGGTGGCGATGCACCGGTGCGCGTGCAGTCGATGACCAACACCGACACGGTGGATGTCATCGGCACCGCCATCCAGGTGAAGGAGCTGGCCGTGGCTGGCTCGGAGCTGGTGCGCATCACCGTCAACACGCCCGAAGCCGCTGCCGCCGTGCCGCACATTCGCGAGCAGCTCGACCGCATGGGCATCGACGTGCCCCTGATCGGTGACTTCCACTACAACGGCCACACGCTGCTGAGCGAGCACCCGGCCTGTGCCGAAGCACTGAGCAAGTACCGCATCAACCCCGGCAATGTGGGCAAGGGCGACAAGCGCGACCGCCAGTTTTCGATGATGATCGAAGCGGCGCTGAAGCACGACAAGCCCGTGCGCATCGGCGTCAACTGGGGCAGCCTCGACCAGCAGCTGCTGGCTCGCTTGATGGACGAGAACGCCCAGCGCGCCCAGCCCTGGGAAGCCCAGCAGGTGATGTACGAGGCGCTGATCACCTCGGCCCTCGATTCGGCCGCCTTTGCCACCGAGCTGGGCATGAACCCGGCGCAGGTGATGATCAGCTGCAAGGTCAGTGGCGTGCAGGATTTGATTGCCGTCTACCAGGCCCTCGCCCAGCGCTGCAACTACCCGCTGCACCTGGGGCTCACCGAGGCCGGCATGGGCACCAAAGGCACGGTGGCTTCGGCCGCCGCGTTGGCCGTGCTGTTGCAGCAGGGCATTGGCGACACCATCCGCGTCTCGCTCACGCCGCAGCCGGGCGAAGCGCGCACGCAGGAGGTGGTGGTGGCCTCCGAGATCCTGCAGTCGTTGGGGCTGCGGGCCTTTGTGCCCAGCGTCACCGCCTGCCCCGGTTGTGGCCGCACCACCAGCACTGTGTTCCAGGAGCTGGCCAAGCAGATCGATGATTTCCTGCGGTTGCAGATGCCGGTGTGGCGCTCGCGTTACCCCGGCGTGGAACAGCTCAAGGTGGCGGTGATGGGCTGCATCGTTAACGGCCCCGGCGAGAGCAAGCATGCCGACATCGGCATCAGCCTGCCCGGCACTGGCGAAACACCCGCAGCACCCGTGTTCATCGATGGTGAGAAGGCGCTGACCTTGCGCGGTGAAGGCATTGCCCGCGAGTTCCAGGCGCTGGTCGAACAATACATCGAGCGACGCTTCGGCGCCTCGTCCTGACTTCACTGGCTCACACGCTGAGCCACCGACAAGAACAGATCCATGGCTGACACCCTTAAGGCCGTCAAAGGCATGAACGACCTGCTGCCGCCGAATTCGGCGCGGTGGTTGTGGTTCGAGCAGCAAGTGGCCGCACTGATGCGCCGCTACGGCTACCAGAACATCCGCACCCCGATCGTCGAGCCCACGGCGTTGTTCGTGCGCGGGCTGGGCGAGGTGACCGACATCGTCGAGAAGGAGATGTATTCCTTCCAAGACCGCATGAATGGCGACGAGCTCACGCTGCGCCCCGAAGGCACGGCCGGCGTGGTGCGCGCGGTGGTCGAGCATTCGTTGTTGTACGAAGGCCCCAAGCGCCTGTACTACGTGGGCCCGATGTTCCGCCACGAGCGCCCGCAGAAGGGGCGCTACCGTCAGTTCCACCAGGTGGGTGTGGAGGCGCTGGGTTATGCCGGGCCGGATGTCGATGCCGAAGTCATCCTGATGGCGCGTTCGCTCTGGCGCGACCTGGGCCTGACCGACGTGCGCCTGGAGCTCAACAGCCTGGGCCAGCCCGAAGAACGCCGCGCGCACCGCGATGCGCTGGTGGCCTACCTCGAAGCCCATGCTGACCAGCTGGATGAAGACGCCCGCCGGCGCCTGCACACCAACCCGCTGCGCATCCTCGACACCAAGAACCCGGCGATGCAGCCGCTGGTGGAAGCGGCGCCCAAGCTGATGGACTACCTCGGTGAAGCGTCACTCGGGCACTTCAACGCCGTGCGCGCCGTGCTCGACGCGGTGGGCCAGCCCTACACCATCAACCCGCGTCTGGTGCGCGGCATGGACTACTACAACCTCACCGTGTTCGAGTGGGTCACCGACCGCCTGGGCTCGCAGGGCACGGTGTGCGGCGGCGGCCGCTACGACGGCCTGATCGAGCAGATGGGCGGCAAGCCCGCGCCGGCGGTGGGCTGGGGCCTGGGCGTGGAGCGGGTGCTGGCGCTGCTGGAAGAAAGCGGCGTGGCCGTGCCGGCAGCGGTGCCCGATGCCTACATCGTGCTGCCCGACGCGGCGGCGTTGCCGCAGGCCACCGTGGTGGCCGAAGCGCTGCGCGGCGCCGGTGTCGCCGTGCTGTTGCACGCCGCCGGGAAAGACGGCCTGGGTAGCATGAAGTCGCAGTTCAAGAAGGCCGATGCCAGCGGCGCGCGCTATGCGCTGGTGTTCGGTGCCGACGAAATGGCGCAGGGCATGGTGGCCCTGAAGCCGCTGCGCGGGCAGGGCGAGCAGGCCCTGCGGCCGCTGGCCGATGCCGCCGGCTGGGCAGGCGAGCTGCTCCCCGCATAATCGCGGGCCTTTCCCGGCGCATTCACAAGACCGCCCTCCCACAAGATCCTCTGATCCATCCCCAAGGCAGCCATGGCGACGCTCGATCTCGAAGAACAGGAACAACTGGACCAGTTGAAGCACTTCTGGCAACGGTACGGCAACCTGATCACCTGGACCCTGGTGCTGGCGCTCACCGCCTACGCCGGTTGGACCGGCTGGCATTGGTACCAGCGCGACCAGGGCGGCAAGGCCAGCGGGATGTTCAATGGCCTGGTGGAAGCAGCCCAGGCCAACGATGCAGCACGCGCCGGCAAGGTGTTTGACGAGCTGAAAGACCGCTACGGCCGCACCGCCTTTGCCGAGCAGGGCGGGCTGCTGGCCGCCAAGGTGCAATTTGAGGCCGGCAAGCGTGCCGAGGCCGAGGCCTCGCTGCGCTGGGTGATCGACCATGCCAGTGAAGACGAATACCGCGCCGTCGCGCGCCTGCGCCTGGCGGCCATGCTGCTCGATGCCAAGCAGTCTGATGAGGCGTTGAAGCTGCTGTCGGGCGATTTCCCGAGGGCGTATGAAGCCTTGGCGGCTGATCGCCGCGGCGACGTGCTGCTGGCGCAGGGCAAGCAGGATGACGCCATCAAGGCCTACCAGCAGGCCTTTGGTGCGCTGACGGCTGAACAGTCTTACCGTCGGCTGGTTGAGGCCAAGCTGGCCTCGCTGGGCGCAACGGCGCCCTCCACAGCGGCCGCCGTTGCCGCGGGAGCATCGCAATGAGCCGCGCCTATCCATTGACATCGGCATGGATCGGCCGCGGCGCCGCACTGTTGCTGTTGGCGGCCCTGGCGGCCTGCTCATCGACCGACAAGCCCAAGCCCACCCCACTGGAACCCCTGGCCACGCCGCGCCTGGCGGCCAAGGCTGCCTGGCAGCGTGAGGTCAGCAAGCCATTGGCGGGCGGCATGGTCACTGTGGCGGCCGGGCGCTTGTGGGTGCCGTCTGAAAACGGCAAGGTCTCCGTGCTGGAAGCTGCCACTGGTCAGGAAGTGGGCCGGCTGGAGGCGGGTGATGACTTGACGGCCGGCGTCGGCAGCGATGGCCGGCGTGCCGCAGTGGTGACGCGCAACAACGAGCTGGTGGTGTTCGATGGCACGAAGGAGCTCTGGCGCAAGCGCCTGAACGCCCCGGTGGTCACCGCGCCGCTGGTGGCGGGCGAACGGGTGTTTGTGCAGGGCACCGACCGCGTGGTCGAGGCTTATGACGCCGTCGATGGCAGCAAGCTGTGGGTGTTCAGCCGCAGCGGTGATCCGCTGGCGCTGGCGCAAGGTGGTCTGCTGATGCCGCATAAGGACACGCTGCTGGTGGGCGTGGGCGCCAAACTGATCGGGCTGGACCCGCTGCTGGGCACGGTGCGTTTCGAGGCCACGTTGGCCACGCCGCGCGGCACCAACGAGGTGGAGCGCTTGGCTGACCTGGTGGGGCCGGCCGCGCGCGTAGGCGATGTGGTGTGTGCCCGCTCGTTCCAGGCGGCGGTGTCATGTGCCGACGCGGTGCGCCAACGCCTGCTGTGGTCGCGCAACTTTGGCGGCTTCCAGGGCGTGGCCGCCGATGCTGAGTACGTTTTTGCTGCCGATGGCGGTGATCGGCTGGCCGCGTGGCGGCAGGGGTCGGGCGATTCGGCTTGGACGTCGGAGCGCCTGCGCTTTCGTGGCCTGAGCGCGCCAGTGGTGATCGACAAGGCGGTGGTGTTTGGCGACAGCGAGGGCTTCGTGCACTTCCTGTCGCGTGAGCGCGGTGATTTGCTGCAACGCCTGCCCACCGATGGCGGGGCCATTGCCTTGCCGCTGGTGCGGGCGGGCAACCATGTGATCGCCGTCACCCGCAAGGGCGGAGTGTTCGCATTCTGGGCCGAGTGAGGCCCAGCCATGTTCAGTTTCCTGGATCGAGTTTGAAAGCAGTGTCATGAAGCCGGTGATCGCTCTGGTGGGCCGCCCCAATGTGGGTAAGTCCACCCTGTTCAATCGGCTCACCGGCAGCCGCGATGCCATCGTGGCTGACTACGCCGGTCTCACCCGTGATCGCCACTATGGCGACGGCAAGTCCGGCGGGCGCAGCTTCATCGTCATCGACACCGGTGGCTTCGAGCCCGACAGCACCACCGGCATCGTGCAGGAGATGGCCAAGCAGACCCGCCAGGCCGTGGCCGAGGCGGATGCGGTGGTGTTCGTGGTCGATGGCCGTGCCGGCCTGTCGGCGCAGGACCATGACATTGCCAACTACCTGCGCGGCGCCAACAAGAAGGTGGTGCTGGTCGTCAACAAGGCCGAGGGCATGCGCGATGCGCCGCAGCTGGCCGAGTTTCACGAACTGGGCATCGGTGAGCCGATCGCCATTTCGGCGGCCCACGGCCAGGGCGTGCGCAGCCTGATCGACGCCGCCCTGGGCGAGCCGCCCGAAGACGAAGAAGAGCCCGAGGGCTACGACAACGATCCGAACCGGCCGATGCGCCTGGCCATTGCCGGCCGGCCGAACGTGGGCAAGTCCACGCTGATCAATACCTGGCTGGGCGAAGAGCGCTTGGTGGCGTTTGACCAGCCCGGCACCACCCGCGATGCCATCACCGTGCCGCTGGAGCGTGGCGGGCGCCGCTACGAGTTGATCGACACGGCCGGCCTGCGCCGCAAGGGCAAGGTGTTCGAGGCGATCGAGAAGTTTTCGGTGGTCAAGACGCTGCAGGCCATTGCCGATGCGAATGTGGTGGTGCTGATGATCGATGCCACCCAAGGTGTGTCCGATCAGGATGCCCACATCGCTGGCTACATCCTCGAATCGGGGCGGGCGGTGGTGGTGGCCATCAACAAATGGGACGCCGTCGACAGCTACCAGCGCGAGACGCTGGCCCGCTCGATCGAGAGCCGCCTGTCGTTCTTGAAGTTTGCCGCCGTGGTGCACATCTCGGCGCGCAAGCGCCAGGGGCTGGGCCCGTTGTGGAAGGCGATCGACGATGCCTGGTCGTCGGCCACGCGCAAGCTGACCACCCCGGTGCTCACGCGGCTGTTGCTGGAGGCTGTGCAGCATCAGCAGCCCAAGCGCGTAGGGGCTTATCGCCCCAAGCTGCGCTATGCGCACCAGGGGGGGCAGAATCCGCCCATCGTGGTGATCCATGGCAATGCCACGGAAGCCATCACCGAGGTTTACAAGCGCTACCTGGAAGGACGTTTCCGGGAGCATTTCAAGCTCAGCGGCACGCCGCTGCGCATCGAGCTGCGATCGTCACGGAACCCCTTTGATGAAAAGGACTCCTAAGCAGCACAACCCCGCGACGGTGCCTGTGGTACCGTGCGGGTTCCTTCCGATTCCAACACGGAGAATATCGTGAGCAACAAAGGGCAACTTCTACAAGACCCCTTCCTTAACCTCCTGCGCAAGGAGCATGTACCGGTCTCGATCTACCTGGTCAACGGCATCAAGTTGCAAGGTCATATCGAGTCTTTTGACCAGTACGTCGTCCTCCTGCGCAACACGGTCACCCAGATGGTTTACAAGCACGCCATCTCTACTGTGGTGCCCGGCCGTCCTGTGAACTTCCATCAAAACGAAGCCACGGATGGCAATTGATCAGCAAGTTGCTGTGACGGCGGTCCGGCTGCCCTGTGTCAGCCGGGCCCGCCTGCACCTTGACTGAGCGAATTGAACACGCACTTCCCCGGGCCATCCTGGTGGGAGTCGATTTTGGTGCCGGCTCGTCCTTCGACCCGACGCTGAACGAACTGGCCTTGCTCACCGAATCGGCGGGCGATGAACCGGTGGCTCGCTTGACGGCCAAGCGGCGCGCCCCTGACCCAGCCTTGTTCGTGGGTTCGGGTAAGGCTGACGAAATCAAGCAGCTGATTGAAGACCAGGGCGCGCATTGCGTCATCTTCGATCAAGCATTGGGCCCGGCGCAGCAGCGCAATCTGGAGCGGCATCTGGGCGTCGAGGTGATCGACCGCACCATGCTCATCCTGGAAATCTTCGCGGCCCGCGCGCGCAGCCACGAAGGCAAGCTGCAGGTCGAGCTGGCCAAGCTGCAGTACCTGGCCACACGGCTGGTGCGGCGCTGGAGCCACCTGGAGCGTCAGCGCGGCGGCGTGGGCCACCGCGGCGGCCCGGGTGAGACACAGATCGAGCTGGACCGCCGCATGATTGATGTGCGCATCAAGTCGGTGAAGGCCCAGCTTGAAAAGGTGAAACGCCAGCGCAGCACGCAGCGGCGCTCGCGGGCCCGACAAGGCACCTTCAATGTTTCGCTGGTGGGCTACACCAACGCCGGCAAGAGCACCCTTTTCAATGCGCTGGTCAAGGCGCAGACCTACGCGGCCGACCAGCTCTTCGCCACCCTCGATACCACCACGCGGCAGATGTACCTGCAGTCGGTTGGGCGCAGCGTCTCGCTGTCCGACACGGTGGGCTTCATCCGCGATCTGCCCCACACCCTGGTGCAGGCCTTCCAGGCCACGTTGCAGGAGGCCACCGATGCCGACCTGCTGCTGCATGTGGTCGATGCCGCCAGCGAGCACCGCGACGAGCAGATCGTCGAGGTGCAGCGGGTGCTGCGCGAGATCGGCGCCGAGCATGTCCCGCAGCTGGTGGTGTTCAACAAGCTCGACGCGCTGGCTGAAGACCAGCGGCCACGCATGCTCGCCGACCACATGGAAATCGAGCATGCGCGCACGGTGCCGCGGGTGTTTGTGAGCGCGCGCGATGGCATCGGGCTGGCCGAGCTGCGCGAAGCCATCGCCTCAGCCGCCCGTGCGCAGGGTGGGCCAGCTGAGGCCGGCTTCACGTTGCCAGACGGTAGTAAGCTGTTTGGTGCTGAAAATTCGGTGTTCACTCCCGGCGCAGGCCATTTCCATGGCGACAATGCGCCCGGCGTTGCGCTCGACGATCTGGCGGCCGACTCACCCCCGGGGTGATCGCCCGCCGACCACCGGACCGACGCGTCCTTTGTATTCCATACCGACATTGATGAGCTCACTCATGCGTATGCAAGCACTCCGGGAGACCTGCCAGGCCGCTGTGCGCCTGCTGGCTGCCACGATGCGTCTCGGCAAGCGGCCGCAGGCGGTTGGCCCGAATGGACGCGATGGCGGCTTGTGGATGGCGGGTGGCCGCAACGACGGCCCGCCCGACCTGGACGAGCTGTGGCGCGATTTCAACCAGAAGCTCTCCGGTGTGTTTGGCGGCCGCGGCACGCCTCCCCGCGAGGGCGGCAGCTCGGGCGATCCCGGGCCGATCAAGAACGCCGGCATCGGCGGTGGCTTGATCGCCGGCGTGGTGTTGCTCATCTGGCTGGGCAGCGGCTTCTTCATCGTGCAGGAAGGCCATCAGGCGGTGGTGATGACGTTTGGCAAGTACAGCCGCACGGTGGATGCTGGCATCCAGTACCGCTGGCCGTTCCCGTTTCAGTCGCATGAAACGGTGGCGGTGACGCAGACGCAGTCCACGGAAGTGGGCCGCAACTCGGTGGTGCAGGCCACTGGCCTGCGCGACTCGTCGATGATCACGCAGGACGAGAACATCGTGGACATCCGCTTCACGGTGCTGTGGCGCCTGAAGGACTCGAAAGACTTCCTGTTCGAGAACAAGAACCCGGTCGAAGCTGTGCTGCAGGCCGCCGAGACTGCGGTGCGCGAGATCGTGGGCCGCAGCACAATGGATTCGGTGCTGTACGAGCAGCGCGATGCCATCGCTGTCGATCTGGTGAAGTCGATCCAGGTGCAGCTCGACCGCCTGCGTGCCGGCATCCTGGTGACGAATGTCAATGTGCAGAGTGTGCAGGCGCCCGAGCAGGTACAGGCCGCTTTCGATGATGCCTTCAAGGCGGGTGCCGATCGCGAGCGTCTGAAGAACGAAGGCCAGGCCTATGCCAACGACGTGATCCCCAAGGCACGTGGCACGGCAGCCCGGTTGATGGAAGAGTCTGAAGGCTATCGCGCCCGGGTCATCGCCCAGGCCGACGGTGATGCACAGCGCTTCCGCTCGGTGTTGGTCGAATACAAGAAGGCGCCGGGCGTGACCCGTGATCGCCTGTACATCGATGCCATGGCGCAGGTGTATTCGAACGTCACCAAGGTGATGGTCGATTCCAAGAACGGCAGCAACCTGCTGTACCTGCCGCTGGACAAGCTCATCCAGTCCGGTGGCGCCTATGGCGGGGCCGCCACGGTGACGCCGCCGGCCACCACCGGCAGCGAGTCGCTTGCCACGCCGAGCAGCCCGGTGGCGCCTGATTCGCGTTCGCGCGAAGGTGGCCGCAGCCGTGACCGCGACGTGCGATAAGAAGAGGGCGCACAGATGAACCGAGTGGGATTGATTGTGGTTGGCGTGTTGCTGGTCCTGATGACCGCGATGTCAACGTTTTACGTGGTCGACCAACGCAACTACGCGGTGGTTTATTCGTTCGGTGAGATCAAGGAAGTGATCGCCGAGCCTGGTTTGAAGCTGAAGCTGCCGCCGCCGCTGCAGAACGTGATCTTCATCGACCGCCGCACGCAGTCGCTGGACAGTCCGGAAACACGCCCCATCTTCACCGCCGAGAAGCAAAGCTTGGTGGTGGACTGGCTGGTGAAGTGGCGCGTGGCCGAGCCGCGGCAGTTCATCCGCAACACAGGGGTGGACCTGCGCAACGCCGAGGCGCGTCTGTCGCCCATCGTGCAAGCGGCGCTCAACGAAGAGGTCACCAAGCGCAGCGTGCGGGCCGTGCTGTCGACGGAGCGTGAGAAGGTGATGCAGGGCGTGATGAAGCGCGTCATCGATGACGCCAAGGCCTTCGGCATTGAGATCGTCGACGTGCGCATCAAGCGGGTCGATTTCGCCGCCTCGATCACTGATTCGGTGTACCGCCGCATGGAGTCTGAGCGCAAGCGCGTGGCCAACGAGTTGCGCTCGCAGGGCTCAGCCGAAGGCGAGAAGATCCGCGCCGATGCCGATCGTCAGCGTGAAGTGATCTTGGCCGAGGCCTACCGCGATGCGCAGAAGATCAAGGGCGAAGGCGATGCCAAGGCCTCTGCGCTCTACAGCGATGCCTTCGGGCAGGATCCCTCGTTCGCGCAGTTCCTGCGCAGCTTGGATGCTTATCGCACCAGCTTCCGCAGCAAGACCGACGTGATGGTGGTCGATCCCAACACCGAGTTCTTCCGCACGCTGCGCAACGGCGGCGCGGGTGCATCGGGCAAGTGATGGGCGCCGGTTCGGGTGATCCGGGCCGGATGGCCTGCTGATGGACACGATCTTCTGGGCCTTGGCCCTGATGCTGGTGCTGGAGGGCTTGTTGCCCTTCTTCAGCCCGGTCACCTGGCGCAAGGTCTTTGAGCAGGTGCTGGGCATGAGCGACGGGCAGATCCGGTTTCTCGGCCTGTCCTGCATGCTGGTGGGCCTGCTGATCCTCTTCTTCCTGGCGCCCTGAGCGGCCCGGCCTCGCGTGACACCTTCGGGCCACGGTGATGGCCCGGTAGAATCACGCCTTTAACTGCTTCGGTTTGCTTCTCATGTCGTCTGCTTGGCTGCTGCCCGAGCATCTTGCCGATGTGCTGCCCCACGAGGCGCGCCGCATCGAGGAACTGCGCCGCATGGGGCTGGACACGGCCCGTGCCTATGGCTACGAGCTCGTCATGCCTCCGCTGCTGGAGCACCTGGAATCGCTGCTCAGCGGCACTGGGCACGAGCTGGATCTCAAAACCTTCAAGCTCGTTGACCAGCTCAGCGGGCGCACCGTGGGCGTGCGTGCCGACACCACGCCCCAGGTGGCGCGCATCGATGCGCATCTGCTCAACCGTGCCGGGGTGACCCGGTTGTGCTACTGCGGTCCGGTGCTGCACACGCTGCCGGGCAGCCTCTATGGCAGCCGCGAGCCGCTGCAGTTTGGCGCCGAGCTCTACGGGCACGCTGGCCTGGAAGCCGATCTTGAGGTGCAGGAGCTGGCCATTGACTGTCTGCTGCGCGCAGGGGTCTCGCGCCTGGTGATCGACCTGGCAGATGCGCGCATCCTGAAGGGGCTGCTCGACGGCCAGGGGTTGGCGAATGACCACTTGGCTTCGATCCAGCAGGCCCTGGCCGCCAAGGATGCGGCAACCCTGAAAACGCTGACAGCCCCGCTGCCCGCCCCGGTGCGCGACGGCCTGCTGGCCCTGGTGACGCTGTATGGCGATGCTTCGGTGCTGGTGCAGGCGCGCCGCAGCTTGCCGGATCAACCGCTGATCCGCGCCGCACTGGACGACCTCACCTGGCTGGCCAGCCACCTGGCGGCGACACACACCGACGTGGCCATCGGCTTCGACCTGGCCGACCTCTCCGGCTACGCCTACTACAGCGGCCCGCGATTTGCGCTGTACGGCCAGAGCGATGCCGCGAGCAGCAGCATCGACGCGCTGGTGCGCGGGGGCCGCTACGACGACGTGGGTGCCATCTTCGGGCGGCGTCGCGCGGCGGTGGGGTTCAGCATGGATCTGAAGTCGGTGGTGGCGCATGTGCGTTTCGATGGCCGGCAGACGGCCATCCGTGCCCCGTGGGGAGAAGATCCCGCGCTGCGGGCAGCGGTGCGCCAGTTGCGCACCCAGGGCGAAACCGTGGTCTGCGTGCTGCCGGGCCACGAACACGAAGTCGACGAATTCGAGTGCGACCGCGAACTGGCGGCCCTCGATGGACAGTGGGTTGTGCGCGCGCGCTGAGCGCCGCACCACACCCCTCTTAACGGACGGATCAGACAATGGAACAAACACGTGCGACGCCTGCCGCGTCGGGCCGCAATGTGGTCGTCGTGGGCACCCAATGGGGCGATGAAGGCAAGGGCAAGGTGGTCGACTGGCTCACCGACCATGCGAGTGCCGTGGTGCGCTTTCAGGGCGGCCACAACGCCGGCCACACCCTGGTGATCAATGGTCAGAAGACCGCGCTGCAGCTCATCCCCTCGGGCATCATGCGCCCGGGCGTAGCCTGCTACATCGGCAACGGCGTGGTGGTCGATCCCACCCATCTGATCAGCGAGATCGAGCGCCTGGAGCGTGCTGGGCTGGAAGTGCGTTCGCGCCTGTTCATCAGCGAATCGTGCCCGCTGATCCTGCCGTTCCACGTGCAGGTCGATCTGGCTCGTGAGGTGGCGCGAGAAAGCAGCGGCGCCGGCAAGATCGGCACCACCGGCAAGGGCATCGGCCCGGCCTATGAAGACAAGGTGGCCCGCCGTGCGCTGCGCGTGCAGGACCTGAAGCACCCCGAGCGCTTCGCCACCAAGCTGAAGGAGCTGCTGACGCTGCACAACTTCGCGCTCGAAGGCTATCTGAACAGCAAGGCCCTGGCTTTTGAGCCGATCTACGAGCAGGCCATGAAGCAGGCCGAGATCCTGCGGCCGATGATGGCCGACGTGGGCGTGCGCATCCACGCCGTTAACCAGCGCAACGGCAATGTGCTGTTCGAAGGCGCACAAGGCACGTTGCTCGACATCGACCACGGCACCTACCCGTACGTGACGTCGAGCAACTGCGTGGCCGGCAACGCCGCCGCCGGCTCGGGTGTGGGCCCGGACAAGCTGCACTACATCCTGGGCATTACCAAGGCGTATGCCACCCGCGTGGGCAGTGGCCCATTCCCCACCGAGCTGCCGATGGACGAACCCGGCACCGTGGGCCATCACCTGTCCACTGTGGGCCAGGAGCGAGGCACCGTCACCGGCCGCGCACGCCGCTGCGGCTGGCTGGATGCCGCGGCACTGAAGCGCTCGATCCTGATCAATGGCGTGTCGGGCCTGTGCCTCACCAAGCTCGATGTGCTCGACGGCCTGCCTGAAGTGAAGATGGCCGTGGGCTACAAGCTGGGCGACCAGACACTGGACATTCTGCCGCTGGATGCCGACGAGATCGAGGCCTGCGAACCGATCTACGAAACCTACCCCGGCTGGACGCAGACCACTGCGGGCGCCACCACCTGGGAGCAGCTGCCGGTGCAGGCCCAGCGCTACCTGGAGCGGGTGCAGGCCTTCATCGGTGCGCCGATCGACATGGTGTCCACCGGCCCCGATCGCGATCACACCATCCTGCTGCGCCACCCCTACAAGGCCTGATCATGCTGACCGATGATGGCAAGCACCTGTACGTCTCCTGGGACGACTACCACCTGCTGATCGAGCGCCTGGCGCTGAAGGTGCATGCCTCGGGCTGGGAGTTCGACCAGATCCTGTGCCTGGCGCGTGGTGGCATGCGTCCGGGCGACGTGATCTCGCGGGTGTTCGACAAGCCGCTGGCCATCATGTCCACCAGTTCATATCGGGCCGATGCGGGCACGATCCAGGGTCGGCTCGATCTGGCCAAGTACATCACCATGCCCAAGGGCGAACTGGCCGGCCGCGTGCTGCTGGTGGATGACCTGTCGGATTCCGGCGTCACGTTGCGTGCAGTGGTCGATCGGCTGCGCAGCATGCCGGCCATCCAGGAGCTGCGCTCGGCCGTGCTGTGGGTCAAGGGCGTGTCGACGTATGTGCCTGACTACTTCGTTGAGATGCTGCCCACCAGCCCGTGGATCCATCAGCCGTTCGAGGTGTACGACGGCATGATGCCCGCGGGGCTGGCGCGTCGATTGTCGATCTGAGTGATCGGGGCGGCGGGAGGCCCCGCTGCCCTATGGCTGACGCCAACAAGAAGGGCCGCACACTGTGCGGCCCTTCTTGTTGATGCATGCGACTGTCCGTTCAGACGGCTCGAAGGCAACGCTGCGGCCCATGGGTGCAGACGCAAAAAAGCCCGCTGATGCGGGCTGCTTTGCTTGGTGTTTGGTGCCCAGGAGAGGACTCGAACCTCCACGGAGTTACCCGCTAGTACCTGAAACTAGTGCGTCTACCAATTCCGCCACCTGGGCTTTCAGGATTTTGGCTTGATGCGGCGCTTGTTTTTTCAACCGCCTGCTTATCGCATTCGCATATCGCGCTTGAATTGCTTTAAGCTCTAGCCGTATCGATTGCGGTGCTGTCTTGTGAACAGTGCTTTGCAACCGAGAACGTGATTATAGAGAGAAAAAACCAATTGGCGCAAGACCCTGTTGTGCCTTCCTCACTGATGAGTGAAGTGGAAGGTGTTGTCCAAGGCCATCGAGATGGTCATGGGTTCGTGATTCGAGAGGGCTCCGAGCCCGATATCTACCTGGCGCCGCAAGAGATGCGCGCCGTCCTGCACAAGGATCGGGTCAAGGTGCGCGTCGTCCGGTACGACCGGCGTGGGCGCCCCGAAGGCCATGTGCTCGACATCCTGGAGCGCCGCAAGGCGCCCATCATCGGCCGCCTGCTGCATGAGGGTGGCGCCTGGATCGTGGCGCCCGAAGACAAGCGCTACGGGCAGGACATCCTCATTCCCAAGAATGCCACTGCCAAGGCTGAAACCGGGCAGGTGGTGGCAGTGGAGCTGACTGAGCCGCCGTCGCTGTATTCGCAGCCGGTGGGGCGCATCACCGAGGTACTGGGTGACATTGACGACCCCGGCATGGAGATCGAGATCGCGGTGCGCAAATACGAGGTGCCGCACCGCTTCTCGCCCGACACGCTGGTGCAGACCAGCCAGCTGCCCGAGCGCCTGCGCGCGGTCGATCGCAAGCAGCGGGTCGATCTCACCGACGTGCCGCTGGTCACTATCGACGGCGAGGACGCACGCGACTTCGACGATGCTGTTTATTGCGAGCCCTGCAAGGTGGGCAAGGGCAAGGGGTGGCGCCTGATCGTGGCCATCGCCGATGTGAGCCACTACGTGAAGCCGGGCGAGTCGCTGGACGACGATGCTTACGAGCGTGCCACCTCGGTGTACTTCCCGCGTCGCGTGATCCCGATGCTGCCGGAAAAACTGTCCAACGGCCTGTGTTCGCTGAACCCCGAAGAAGACCGCTTGAGCATGGTGTGCGACATGCTGGTCTCGGCCAAAGGCGACATCGAGGCCTACCAGTTCTACCCCGCGGTGATCTGCTCGCATGCCCGGTTCACCTACACGGAAGTGGCGGCCATCCTGGCCAACACCCGCGGGCCGGAGGCCCAGCGCCGCAAGGACCTGGTGCCGCATCTGGTGCACCTGCATGAGGTCTATCGCCACTTGCTCAAGGCGCGCGGCACCCGGGGCGCGGTCGACTTCGAGACCACCGAGACGCAGATCATTTGCGACGACAACGGCCGCATCGAGAAGATCGTGCCGCGCACGCGCAACGACGCTCATCGCCTGATCGAAGAGGCGATGCTGGCGGCCAACGTCTGCGCGGCGGATTTCATCGAGCGGGCCAAGCATCCGGCGCTGTTCCGCGTGCATGAAGGGCCCACGCCCGAGAAGCGCGTGGTGTTGGCCAACTACTTGCGTACGATGGGCGTGACCGCCTCGCTGAGCGACGACCCCAAGCCGGGTGAGTTGCAGGCCATCGCGCAGCAGACGCGTGACCGCCCGGATGCGGCGCAGATCCATTCGATGCTGCTGCGCTCAATGCAGCAGGCCATCTACACGCCGGTGAACAGCGGCCACTTTGGCCTGGCCTACGAGGCCTATGCGCACTTCACCAGCCCGATCCGGCGCTATCCCGACCTGCTGGTACATCGGGTCATCAAGGCGCTGCTGCAGAAGAAGCGCTACCCGTTCAAGCCGCCCGCCCATGTCGTGGCCACGCAGGCGCCGGCCCGGGCCAAGCGCGGCAAGGCACCGGTTGCGGCACGGCAGGATGGCGATGCCTGGGAGTCGGCGGGCAACCACTGCAGTGCCAACGAGCGCCGTGCCGACGAGGCTTCGCGCGATGTGGAAGCCTGGCTGAAGTGCAAGTTCATGCGCGAGCGCCTGGGCGAGGAATACGCCGGCACCATCAGCGCCGTCACCAGCTTTGGCCTGTTTGTGCAGCTCGACGAGCTGTATGTCGAAGGGTTGATCCACGTGACCGAGCTCGGTGGCGAGTACTACCGGTTCGACGAGGCTCGACAGGAACTGCGCGGCGAGCGCACCGGTGTGCGCTACGGCGTGGGCGGCCGGGTGCGGGTGCAGGTGAGCCGGGTTGATCTGGATGGCCGCAAGATCGACTTCCGGATGGTGCGCGAGCCCGGTGCGGCCGTGCCGCGCGGGGGCAAGGAGCGGGCTGAGTCGGCGGGCCGTGAGTTGGCGTCCATCAAGGAGGCTGACCGCGTGGTCAAGCGGGCCGGCCGCAAGGCATCGGCCAAATCGAGTGGCGCGGCGAGCAGCAAATCGCGGGGTGGTGAGTCGTCACGTCGACGTAGCGACGGCGCTGCGGCCGATGCCAATCCCACCCGGCGAAGCCCGGCCAAGAAGGCCAAGCGGGTGCGTCGCTGAAACGGCGCGCTCAGATCATCCCAGCAGGTTGATCAACTGGCTTGCTGGCAGCGGCAGCCCCTGGGGGCTGTGCTGTTCGGCAGCCCAGCCGTGTTGCCACACGGCCAAGCGCGCGGGTTCGGCCGCGGGCTGATCGGCGGGCCATTGGCTCCATAGCCCAGCCAGCCAGCCAGCCAGCACATCGCCGCTGCCGGGCGTGGCCAGGGCCGCGTTGCCGACGGGCAGCACCCACGGGGTTTCGTCCGGTGAGGTCACGATGCTGCCGGAGCCTTTCAGCACCACGGTGGCGTGGCAGTCCTGCGCCAGGGCTCGCGCTGCCTGCAGTCGGTTTGCCTGCACCTCGGCGGCGCTGCAGTCCATCAGGCGGGCGGCTTCGAGTGGGTGCGGGGTGAGCACGGTGTGGGTGCGGTCCCGCAGGGCAGCGCGCAGCGCCGAATCGGTAGCCACGGCGTTCAACGCATCCGCATCCAGCACCAGCCGGCCGCTTTGCGCGATCAGCCGGGGCAGGCTGGCGGCAATGGCTTGTCCGCCGCCGCAGCCGGCCACCACGGTGGCGTTGGCTAGCTGATCGGGCGTCAGGGCGTCGAGCGTGCCAAGCATCAGTTCCGGGTGCTGGCTGTCGGCCAGCCCGCTGATCGGCGAGAGATGGGCGATGTACACGCGACCGGCACCGGCGTGCAGCGCAGCGCGCCCGGCCAGCACGGCCGCGCCACCCATGCGCTGGGCACCCCCTACCACCCAGACGTCGCCGTAGCTGCCTTTGTGTTGTCCATGGCGTCGGTCGGGTCGGGTCTGCTGCAGGCCGGCGCCGCCTGCAAGCCAAGCTACTGGGCGAATCAGATCGAGGGCGGGTCTGGCCACGCCGAGGTCGTCCCACCAGATGTCGCCGGCCACATCGCGCCCTTGGGCGGTGAACAGGCCGGGGGGCAGGCCCAGCAGGGCCAGTGTCCACCGGGCTTGTACGCACGGCGCGTTGGGCCCGAGGGCGCCGGTGTCGCCCGGCAGGCCGGAGGGCAGGTCGATCGCAAGGATGGGCGCGGCCGAGCGGTTCAGCGCCGCGATGCCCGCGGCGAGCAGGCCCTCGGGTGCACGGCGCAGGCCACGTCCCAGCAGGCCGTCAAGCGCCATGTCTTGCGGGCCCAGCCAATCGGGGGGCGTCAGGTTGTCGACGATCGGCACGCCCGCCGCCTGGGCGCGCTCTAAGGAGCGGGCAGCATCCGCTGGCAGCTGCGCTAGCGTGCCGACGAAGTTGACCTGCACGAGCCGGCCGGCGCGGTGCCAGTGCCACGCGGCTTCGAAACCGTCGCCGCCGTTGTTGCCGGGGCCTGCCATTACCCACAGGCCGCGGGCTTGTGGCGCCAGGGCATGGGCCATCCGGGCGGCGCCGAGGCCGGCGGTTTGCATCAGTTGATGGGGCGGGCGACTGGCGGCGGCCCAGGCTTCCAGGGCCCGGGCGCCCGCGGCGTCATACAACGGCAACGGGGCCGCCTGCTGCTGGCGTTCGGCCATCAACGGGCGAGGGCGGTGCAGGGCGAGCGTGGGGGCGGGGAGCGTCCAGGTCATGCCTGCACGCTAGCGGCCGGCGCTGGGAAAGGCAAGCTGGGTCGGTGGCGCCACGCTGCTGGGGCGCGTGCTCAGCCGGCCGGCACGGCCTGGTGGGCCAGCCATTGCGCTGGGGTCCACACCGTCAGGCCGCTGGCCTGCGCGGGCTTCTTCAGGTGCAGCACGGCTTTGTCGCGGCTGAACAGTTGGCAGCCGGGGTGCGCGAGGGCGAGGTCGATGAAGCCCTGGTCGTCGGGGTCGGCGCAGCGCAGCGCCAGCGGTG
>Ga0209066_10002675_pt1 | contig 21280 bp, 12 predicted proteins | sample All_14_2_FD_187198 | JGI IMG/M metagenome (GOLD analysis project Ga0209066, IMG submission 187198) | Freshwater microbial communities in response to fracking from Pennsylvania, USA - Allegheny Zone_MetaG_DW_15 (SPAdes) (version 2) ... | reverse complement strand
GGGCGTGCTGCTGGACTGGGTGCCCGGCCACTTTCCCGCTGATGCGCATGCCCTGGCGCGCTTCGATGGCACGCACCTCTACGAGCATGCCGACCCGCGCGAAGGCTTCCACCAAGACTGGAACACGCTGATCTACAACTACGGCCGCACGGAGGTGCGCAACTTCCTGGTGGGCAACGCGCTGTACTGGATCGAGCGCTTCGGCATCGACGGCCTGCGTGTCGATGCCGTGGCCTCCATGCTCTACCGCGACTACAGCCGCAAGGAAGGCGAGTGGATCCCCAACTGCCATGGCGGCCGCGAGAACCTGGAAGCCATCGACTTCCTGCGCCGCATGAACCACACCGTGGGCACCGTGCGGCCTGAGGCGGTGACGATCGCCGAAGAGTCCACCTCCTTCCCCGAGGTAAGCCGCCCGCCCAGTGCCGATCTGCAAAGCGGCGGCCTGGGCTTCCACTACAAGTGGAACATGGGCTGGATGAACGACACGCTGGCCTACATGGCGCGCGAGCCGGTGCACCGCAAGTACCACCACGACCAACTGCGCTTCTCGCTGGTCTACGCCTTCAGCGAAAACTTCGTGCTGCCGCTGTCGCACGACGAGGTGGTGCACGGCAAAGGCTCGCTCTTGCGCAAGATGCCCGGCGACGACTGGCAGCGCTTCGCCAACCTGCGCCTGCTCTACTGCTACATGTGGGGCCACCCGGGCAAGAAGCTGCTCTTCATGGGCTGCGAGCTGGCCCCGTGGGATGAATGGCAGGCCGAAGGCAGCGTGCCATGGCACCTGCAAGACCAGGCCCCGCATGCCGGCGTGCAACGCCTGGTGCGTGACCTGAACCAGGTGCTGCGCCACTACCCGGCGCTGCATCAGTTGGATGTCAGCCCCGAGGGTTTCGACTGGCTGCGCCATGACGATGCCGAGCACTCCATGCTGGCCTTCGTGCGTCGCGCCCGCGATGGCAGCTCGGTGGTGGTGCTATGCAACTTCACCCCGGTGCCGCGACCTGGCCACCGCGTGGGCGTGCCCTCGGCCGGCGCGTGGCGCGAGGCCATCAACACCGATGCGGCCATCTACGGCGGCTCGGGCGTGGGCAATGGGCCGATGGCCAGCGAGCCGATGCCGTGGCAAGGCCAGGCACAGTCGATCACGGTGAATGTGCCGCCCCTGGGCTGCCTGATGCTGGTGATGGGCGAGTGAGCGGCGCATGACTGCTACGCCCGCTCACGCCAACCGCCTGCTGCCCGGCCAGCCTTGGCCCCTGGGTGCGCAGGTGATCGCCGAAGGCGTGAACCTGGCCGTCTGGGCGCCCGATGCCACCGCGGTGGAATGGTGCGTGTTCGATGACGAGGGCCGGGCAGAGATCGGCCGCTTTCGCCTGCCAGCCTGTACCGATGGCGTGTGGCACGGCCTGCTGCCGCAGGCCGGCGCGGGCTGGGTGTATGGCCTGCGGGTGCATGGCCCCTGGGCGCCGGCGCAGGGCCATCGCTTCAACCCGCACAAGGTGCTGCTCGACCCGTATGCGCGCGAGGTGGTGGGGGGCTATGCCGGCGATCTGTCGCTCTACCGCGGTGACGATGGGCACGGCCAACCTTGCCAGCGCGACAACGCGGCGGTGGCGCTGAAGGCCCGTGTCTGCGCCACGCCCCCGGCTGCAGCGCGGCCGCCGTCTCCCGGGCACGCCTGGGCCGACACCGTGCTGTATGAGCTGCATGTGAAGGGCGCCACCATGCGCCACCCCGAGGTGCCGGCCGCCTTGCGGGGCAGCTACGCCGGGCTGGCGCACCCGGCCTTCATCGCGCATTTGCAAACCTTGGGCATCACCACGCTCAGCCTGCTGCCGGTGCACGCACGAGCTGACGAAGAGCGGCTGCAGGCCATGGGTCTGTCCAACTACTGGGGCTACAGCCCCATCGGCTGGTTCGCGCCCGAGCCGCGCTATTGGAGCGGCGCACCCGGCACCACGCCCAGCAGCGAGTTCCGCGCGATGGTGGATGCGCTGCATGCCGCCGGCATCGAAGTGATCCTGGATGTGGTCTACAACCACAGCGCCGAGACCGACGAGCTGGGCCCCACGCTCAGCCTGCGCGGCCTGGCCAATGCCCGCTACTACCGGCTTGATGCGCATGACCCGTCGCGCTACATCAACTGGGCCGGCTGCGGCAATGTGCTTGATTTCACCGAGCCTCGCGTGGTGCAGTGTGCGATCGAATCGCTGCGCCACTGGGTGCAAGACCTGGGCGTGGACGGCTTCCGCTTCGACCTTGCCCCCATCCTGGCGCGTGGCCCCGACGGTGCCTTCACCCGCGCCGCCGGCTTCCTGGCCGCGATGCAGGCTGACCCGGTGCTGGCGCGTGTGAAGTGGGTGGCCGAGCCCTGGGACATCGGCCCGCACGGCTACCAGCTCGGCGCCTTCCCAGCCGGCTGGCAGGAATGGAACGACCGCTGGCGCGATGGCCTGCGCCGCTTCTGGCTGCAGCCGCCGCCGCACAGCATTGGCCGCGGCGAACTGGCGCACCGGCTGGCCGGCTCCAGCCAGGAGTTTCGCCACGACGCCCGCGCGCCCACCGCCAGCATCAACTTCCTGTGTGCGCACGATGGCTTCACGCTGCGCGATCTGCTCAGCTACGAGCACAAGCACAACCTGGCCAACGGCGAGCACAACCGCGACGGCCACAGCCACAACCTGGGCTGGCATTGCGGCGTCGAGGGCCCCACCGAAGACCCGTACATCCTGGCCCTGCGGCAAGGCCTGGCGCGGGCGCTGCTCGGAACCCTGCTGCTCTCGCAAGGCACGCCCATGCTGCTGGCGGGCGATGAGATCGGCCACACCCAACAAGGCAACAACAACGCTTACTGCCAGGACAACGCGCTCACCTGGCTCGACTGGTCGACGGCCGATGCCGACCTGCTGGCCACCACCGCCCGCCTGATCCGCCTGCGGCGCGAGGTGCTGGCCCAGCGCCTGGCGCATTGGTGGGCCGGTGATGACCACGTGCGCTGGCTCGATGCTGCTGCTTGCCCACTGGGGGCCGAGACCTGGCAGCGCAACGCCCAGGGCGACGCCCAGTGCCTGCAGGTGCTGCTGCCCGGCGCCGCGGGCGACGGCGCGAGCGATGCCCTGATCGTCTTCAACGCTGCCGCCGAAGGCCTGCCGCTGACCCTGCCACCCGGCGCGTGGCGGCCACTCTTCTGCAGCACCGAGGCCGGGGGCGTGCCGCCCGATGGCCTGCTGAGTGGCCAGATGCCCTGGCCTGCGCGCAGCCTGCGCCTGTGTGTGCGCGTGCCCGAGCTGGCGGAGCGGGCATGAGTATTCCCTGCGCATTTCTGCTGCGATTCATGTCTCGCCCTTGCGACGCATCACGCGGCCGGCACGCCTGATTCGGACAATTCAAGAAAACCACGATTCAACACACTGAACAACACACTGAGGAGCAACCGATGGATCTCAACGCCCAAGCCCACTCCCGCGCGCAGGCCCGTCGCACGCTGGCACTGGTGCTGGCCGGCGGCCGCGGCTCGCGGCTGAAAGACCTGACTGACCGGCGCGCCAAGCCGGCCGTGCACTTCGGCGGCAAGTTCCGCATCATCGACTTCGCGCTGTCGAACTGCCTGAACTCCGGCATCCGCCGCATCGGCGTGATCACGCAGTACAAATCGCATTCGCTGCTGCGCCACCTGCAGCGCGGCTGGAGCTTCCTGCGCAATGAGATGAACGAGTTCGTCGATCTGCTGCCGGCCCAGCAGCGCATGGATGACGAACACTGGTACCGCGGCACGGCGGATGCCATCTACCAAAACCTCGACATCATCCGCAACTCCACACCGCCCGAGTACATCGTGGTGCTGGCGGGTGATCACGTCTACAAGATGGACTACTCCATCATGCTGGCCGACCACATTGCCTCGGGCAAGCAGCTCACCGTGGGCTGCATTGAGGTGCCGCGCCAGGAGGCCGCCGCCTTCGGTGTGATGGCGATCGACGAGCAGCGCAGCATCACCAGCTTTGTGGAAAAGCCGGTGGACCCGCCCACCATGCCCGGCCGTGCCGACACCTCGCTGGCGAGCATGGGCATCTACATCTTCTCGGCCGACTACCTGTACCGGCTGCTGGAAGAAGACGCGGCCGATCCCGCCTCATCCCACGACTTCGGCAAGGATGTGGTGCCCCGCGCCGTGGCCGAAGGCCAGGCCCTGGCGCATCCGTTCTCGCTGTCGGCCATTTCGAACCCGCCGTATTCCAAGGCGTATTGGCGCGACGTGGGCACGGTAGATGCCTACTGGGCCGCCAACCTCGATCTGGCCTCGACCACGCCCGAGCTCAACATGTACGACCGCGACTGGCCGATCTGGACGTACCAGGAGCAACTGGCACCCGCCAAGTTCGTGCATGACGACGAAGGCCGGCGCGGCATGGCGCTCAACAGCCTGGTCTCGGGCGGCTGTATCGTCTCGGGCTCCACCGTGTCGAACTCGGTGCTGTTCTCTAACATCCTGGTGCGCTCGTATTCGGTCATCGACCAGGCGGTGATCCTGCCCGACGTGCATGTGGGCCGGCATTGCCGCCTGTCGAAGGTGGTGATTGATCGGCGCTGCCGCATCCCCGAAGGGCTGGTGATTGGAGAAGATCCGGAGCTCGATGCCAAGCGCTTCTTCCGCAGCGAGAGCGGGGTGGTGCTGGTGACGCGCAAGATGCTGGCCGCCCTTTGACCGACGTTTGACTGACCTTCGACCGACCTTCGACCATGAAGATCCTTCAAGCCTGCGCGGAGATCTTCCCGCTGCTCAAGACCGGTGGCCTGGCCGATGTGGCGGGGGCGTTGCCAGCTGCCTTGCGCGGGCAGGGCGCCGATGTGCGGGTGCTGCTGCCGGGCTTCCCGGCCATCCTCGACGGGCTGGAATCGCCCGCGCAGGTGGCCGAGTGGATGAGCCCGTTCGACGCCACCCCCGTGCGGCTGCTGTACGGTGCCCTGCGCGGCTGCGATTGCAGCGGCTACGTGATCGACGCGCCGCAGTTCTACCAGCGGCCGGGCGGCCCGTATGCCGATGCGCGCCAGCAGCCGTATGAAGACAACCACCGCCGCTTCGCGCTGCTGGGCTGGACGGCCGCCGCGCTGGCCGAAGGGCTGGATCCCTACTGGCAAGCCGAGGTGGTGCACGCGCATGACTGGCACGCCGCGCTGGCCCCCGTCTACCTGCGCGCGGCGGCCGAGCGGCGAGGCCACAAGGTGGCGGCCTCGGTCTACACGGTGCACAACCTGGCCTACCAGGGCATGTTCGCCGCGCACCACTTCGGCGAACTGGCCCTGCCGCCCAGCTACTTTGCGGTGCACGGGCTGGAGTTCCACGGCCAGATCAGTTTCATGAAGGGTGGCTTGTACTTTGCCGACCAGCTCACCACGGTGAGCCCCACCTATGCCGGCGAGATCCAGGGCGCCGAGCAGGGCTGCGGCCTGGATGGCTTGCTGCGTGACCGCGCGGCTGACCTGCACGGCGTGCTCAACGGCGTGGACGATGCCGTGTGGAACCCGGCGCAGGATGCGCTCATTCCCCACCGCTACGACGCCCGCCGCCTGGCCGGCAAGGGCCGCTGCAAAGCCGCGCTGCAGGCCGAACTGGGCCTGGCCGCCGAGCCCGATGCGCCGCTGTTCTGCGTAGTCAGCCGCCTGGCCGAGCAGAAGGGCCTGCACCTGGTGCTGCAGGCGCTGGATGCCATCACCGAAGCCGGCGGCCAGTTCGCCTTGCTGGGCAGCGGCGATGCCGGCATGGAAGCTGCATTCCAGGCCAGGGCCCAGGCGCAGCCGCAATCGGTGGCAGTGCGCATCGGGTACGACGAAACTTATGCTCATCGATTGATTGCCGGCAGCGACGTGATCCTGGTCCCTTCGCGATTTGAACCCTGTGGCCTGACGCAGCTTTACGGCTTGCGCTACGGCACCGTGCCGTTGGTGCGGCGCGTGGGCGGCCTGGCGGACACGGTGACTGACACCACGCTCGAATCGCTTGATGGTGATGCCAACGGTTTTGTCTTCAACGACTTCAGCGCCGATGGCCTCATCAGCGCCATCCGCCGCGCCTTCTCGCTGTGGCGCCGCCCCAGTCGACGCCTGGAAGACTGGCACCTGGTACAACGCCGCGGTATGGCCGCCCGGCATGATTGGGCGCTGGCCGCCGAGCAGTACCTGGGCATCTACCAGCGCGCCCTGAACTGACCTCCCCAAAACATCAACACGCGCCACGGAAACGACGATGGACCTGAACCAGTTTGAGCACCAGTACGAACACCTGGCCCGCGACGTGCCCGCCTTCAAGCGGGCCATCTCGACCAAGCTGATGTACCAGGTCGGCAAGGATCCCGTGTCCGCCCGCCCGGAAGACTGGCTGCACGCCGTCTCGTACGCGGTGCGCGACCATCTGGTCGAGCGCTGGATGAAGACCACCCGCGCCAGCTACAAGCAGGACGTGAAGCGGGTGTACTACCTCTCGGCCGAGTTCCTGATCGGCCGCACCTTCACCAACGCCCTGCTGGCGCTGGACCTGATGCCCACCATCCAGCAGGCGCTGCGCGAGCTGGATGTCGATGCCGACAAGCTGCTCGATCTGGAGCCCGACGCCGCGCTGGGCAACGGCGGCCTGGGCCGCCTGGCGGCATGTTTCCTCGACTCGATGGCCACGCTGGGCGTGCCGGGCTTCGGCTACGGCATCCGCTACGACTACGGCATGTTCCGCCAGCAGATCGTCGACGGCCGCCAGGTGGAATCACCCGACTACTGGCTCACCCACGGCAACCCCTGGGAGTTCCAGCGCCCTGAGGTGACCTACCGTGTGCGCTTTGGCGGCCACATTGAAAACAGCGGCGATGCCGTGCGCTGGGTGGGCACCGACGACGTGCTGGCCATGGCCTACGACACCATCATCCCCGGCTACGGCACCGAAGCCACCAACACGCTGCGGCTGTGGTCGGCCAAGGCCACCGAGGAGATGAACCTGCGGGCCTTCAACCAGGGCAACTACTTCGGTGCGGTGGAGAGCAAGAACCACTCGGAGAACGTCTCCCGGGTGCTGTACCCGGATGACTCCACCATCTCTGGCCGCGAGCTGCGCCTGCGCCAGGAATACTTCTTCTGCTCGGCCAGCCTGCAGGACGTGATCCGCCGCTACCTGCGCACCCACACCGGCTTCGATGCACTGCCTGACAAGGTGAGCATCCACCTGAACGACACCCACCCGGTGCTGGCCATCCCTGAGCTGTTGCGCATCCTGATCGACGAGTACCAGGTGCCGTGGGACAAGGCCTGGGCGCTGGCGCAGAAGGTGTTCAGCTACACCAACCACACGCTGATGCACGAGGCGCTGGAAACCTGGCCGCTCGACATCTTTGGCCGCGTGCTGCCGCGCCACCTGCGCATCATCTTCGAGATCAACACGCGCTTCCTGCAGGAAGTGACGGCGCGGCTGGGCCACGACGTGGAGCTGGTGCGCCGCCTCTCGCTGATCGACGAAAGCGGCGAGCGCCGCGTGCGCATGGCCTACCTGGCGGTGGTGGCCAGCCACTCCATCAACGGCGTGTCGGCGCTGCACTCCGAGCTGATGAAGCAGTCGATCTTTGCCGACTTCGCGGCCCTGTGGCCCGAGCGCTTCAACAACAAAACCAATGGCGTGACGCCGCGTCGCTGGCTGGCGCAAGCCAACCCGGGCCTCGCGCAACTGCTGGACCAGCGCCTGGGCAAGGGCTGGCGGCGCCAGCTTGACCAGCTCGAAGGCCTGAAGCACGCGCTCGATCTGCCCGGCTTTGTGGGCGCCTTCCGCCGCATCAAGCACAGCAACAAGGAACGGCTGGCCGCCTACGTGCAGAAGCACCTGGGCGTGACGCTGAACCCTGATGCGCTGTTCGACGTGCAGGTCAAGCGCATCCACGAGTACAAGCGCCAGCTGCTCAACGTGATGCACGTGGTCTCGCGCTACCAGCACATCGTGGCCAACCCCGATGCCAACTGGATCCCGCGCGTGGTGATCTTCGCCGGCAAGGCCGCCTCGGCGTACCACATGGCCAAGCTGGTGATCAAGCTGATCAACGACGTGGCCCGCACCATCAACAACGACCCGCGCGTGGGCGACAAGCTCAAGGTGGTGTTCATTCCCAACTACAGCGTGTCGCTGGCCGAGATCATCATCCCGGCGGCGGATCTGTCAGAGCAGATCTCCACCGCCGGCACTGAAGCCTCGGGCACCGGCAACATGAAGTTCGCGTTGAACGGCGCGCTCACCATCGGCACGCTGGATGGTGCCAACGTCGAGATCCGCCAGCACGTGGGCGCCGACAACATCTTCATCTTCGGCAAAACCACCGAAGAGGTGGCCGACATCCGTGCCACCGGCTACCAGCCACGTACTCTGTACGAAGGCAGCGTGGAAGCCAAGAAGGTGCTCGACGCCATCCGCGACGGCGTCTTCAGCCCCGACGAGCCCGGCCGCTTCCAGCAGATCTTCGACACCCTGGTGAATTGGGGCGACCACTACCTGCTGCTGGCCGACTTCGAAAGCTACTTGGAAGCCCAGGCCGAGGTGGATGCGTTGTACCGCAACGCCGACGAATGGACGCGCCGCGCCATCCTCAACGTGGCCGGCATGGGCCCGTTCTCGTCAGACCGCACCATTGCGCAGTACGCGCATGAGATCTGGAAGAGCAAGCCGGTGCTGGTGGGAGCGGCGTCAGGCGGTTGACACGGGGCTGGGCAGCGTTGATCGTTGGGACACAAGCTGCCCTGGCGCTGCGCGCGATCGGCAAAGTGTCGGATGTCATCGCTGCCGGGGCCGCAGTGGCCTGCCCGGAGGGACTCGAACCCCCGACCTGCTGCTTAGAAGGCAGCTGCTCTATCCAGTTGAGCTACGGGCAGTGAGGGGCGCCTGTGTAGGCATCGTCCCCGCGGGGAAGGGTGGTCGGGGTGGTGGGATTCGAACTCACGACCTACTGCTCCCAAAGCAGTTGCGCTACCAGGCTGCGCTACACCCCGACGGTCTTGCTGAGGCAGTCACTGCGCCAGCAAGCCTGACATTCTAGCCCGAGGTCGACTCCCGCGGGCAGATCAATGTTCAGGCTTGTGAATCCGCGTGACCCGGGGCCGCCTTCATCGTGCGGGCAGAGGCCTCGGCCAGCTTGCGGTAGACGGCACGCACATGGTCGTTGACGGCAAACCACTGGATGCCCAGCGTGCGCGCCACCTCCTTGAGCGTGAAGCCCTTGCTCATGGCCGAGAGCACTTCGTGTTCACGCCCGCTGAGGCCGGCCGGGTCGGTGCTGGGGCCTTTGAAGAAGCCCAGCAGCCGGCGCGCAATGGCGGGTGACACAGGCGGCTGGCCCCGCACGATCTTCTGCAGGTCCTCGACCAGCACCTCGAAGCGGTCTTCCTTCAACAGGTAGCCATCGGCGCCGCACTGCAGCGCGGGGAACAGATGCTCGTCGTCGGAATGCAGGGTGGTCGCGATCTTGGTGGCGGGGTAGTTCACCAACTGAGCCAACAGTTCGAGGCCGCTGCCGTCTTCGACTTCCAGGTCACACAGGATCAGGCTGTAGGGCTCGCCGGCCAATGGGTCGACGCCTGCACTGTCCAGGCCGAGGGCCGAGCGCGCCGAGTGCAGGTCAGAGGCCTGCGTGAATTCAAGGTCGTCGCTGAAGCTCTCGCTCACCACCCGCATCAGGAAGCTGCGGGCAACGGGGTTGTCTTCAACGATCAGCACGCGCGTTGGCATGGGGCGGAACCCTGGGCCGCATGGGCCCGAACAAACATCAACATGCTGGCGATTATCCGGCGGTAACGCGGCCGAATATTGCCGGGGGTTTGCACAAGGGCCCCCTTGTCCGGGGGCAGAGCGCACGAATCGGGCGAGGTCTTCGCGGCTCTTACTCGGATTTGCCGAGCTTTCGCCAAACGCCCACGCGCGCAGCTTGAACCCAAATCCCAGGCGGCGGGCTGATGGGGGTCAAGACCGGGGTGAGTCCCGGGACCGGCAGCGGCGGTGCCTACAATCACGTCATGAAGATCCTCGTTGCCAACGATGACGGCTATCTGGCCGCGGGCATCCGTGCGTTGGCCGACGTATGCCGCGGGCTGGGCGAGGTGGCCGTGGTGGCGCCGGAGCAAAACGCCAGCGGCACCTCCAACGCCCTCACGTTGCACCGGCCGCTGTCGGTCTTTGAATCGCACGATGGCATTCGCTACGTCAACGGCACGCCATCGGACTGCGTGCACGTGGCGCTCACCGGCCTGCTCGACTGGCGCCCTGACCTGGTGGTCTCGGGCATCAACAACGGCGCCAACATGGGCGAGGACACGCTTTACTCAGGCACGGTGGCCGCAGCGATGGAGGGCTTCCTCTTCGGCATTCCCGCCATCGCGTTTTCGCTGGTCGAAAGAGACTGGCAACACCTTGACCAGGCCGCCGCGGTGGCGCGCCAGGTGATCGACCGTGTGATCGCCGAAGGCCGCCTGGGCTCGCCCTGGCTGCTCAACGTCAACATGCCCAACCGGTCTGATGCGGCCTCACGGCCCTGGCGCACCACGCGCCTGGGCAAGCGTCACGCCAGCGAACCGGTGATCCGGCAGCTCAACCCACGCGGCGAACCAATGTACTGGATCGGCCCGGCCGGCGATGCCCGCGAAGCCGGGCAGGGCACTGATTTCCATGCCATCGCCGAGGGCTGCGTGTCGATCACGCCGCTGCAGGTGGACCTCACCGATCACGCCGGACTGGCGGGCTGGAACGCCCGGCTTGGCACTGGCCCGGCAGGGTGCGCCTGATGCGTCATCACCTCGGACAGGCATGAGCGAAAACGGCAACGACGGCCCCCGCCGGCCACGCTTTCCGCTGCGACTGTCCGAAACGGCACCGGTGCAGCGGCGCCTGGTCACGCCACCGCATGACAAGCCCTCGGCATCTCGGGCTTCGGCCAGGCCTGCCGTGGTGCTGCCGGCGCGGCCGGTCACGATGACGGTTGCTGCGCCGGCCCAGCCGCCCACCTGGCCCGCGCACCTGATCACCCGCCACGCCGAATGGCAGTCGGCCGGTCTGCCGGGTGTGCGCCTGATTGAGCGGCTGCTCATCGATGGCTGTCATGACGAGGTGGTGCTGCACGCCTTTGCGCGCGTGCCGCGGCATGCCTTTGTCGACCCGGCCCTGGTCGCCCAGGCGTATGAAGACACGGCGCTGCCCATCGGGCTGGGCCAGACCATCTCGAAGCCCTCCGTGGTGGCGCGCATGCTGGCGCTGCTGCGCGCCAGGCCGGGCGGGCCGCACCTGGGTCGTGTGCTGGAGATCGGCACAGGCTGCGGCTACCAGGCCGCGTTGCTGGCCCTGTTGGCGCGCCATGTTTATACCGTTGAGCGGCTGCAGGGCCTGTTTGACAAGGCGCGTGAGAAGCTCGCGCCCATCCGCGCCGACAACCTGCGGCTGATCCTCGGCGATGGCCGCATGGGCCACGGGCCCAACGCCCCTTACGACGGCATCATCGCCGCCGCGGGCGGGCGCGATCTGCCGCAGGCCTGGATCGACCAGCTTGCGCCGGGTGGCCGTTTGGTGGCTCCGGTGCACGAGGAGGCGCGTGGCGCCCAAGCGCTGCTGGTCGTTGACCGGCTTGCCGATGGCAGCCTGCGCCACGTGCACCATGAGACCGTGCGGTTCGTCCCCTTAGAATCGGGCATCGACACGCGACGGCTCTGATCCAGCCCGACTCGCGCTGCGGCGAGCCTGCCGCGCAGTGCCTTGCGCACCCACAACACATCCATGACAGCCACTCGCCGCCTCGACCGCTTCCTGCGTCTCCTGCTCTCCTGCCTTGCGTTGGCCACGTTGGTGGCCTGTGCCACCGGCAAGCATCCCGCCCCGGTTGAAGAGCGTGCCGTCGGCAAGCCCGCGGCCAGCAGCAGCAACGCCTCGCCCGAGTCAGCACCGCGCCCCTCGCTGGGCACTGAAAACGCTGGCAAGCCGGGCTACTACACCATCCGCCCCGGCGACACGCTGATCCGCGTTGGCCTGGAAACAGGCCAAAACTGGCGCGACATCCAGAAGTGGAACAACCTCGAGAACCCGAACGCGCTGGAAGTGGGTCAGGTGCTGCGCGTGGTGCCGCCGGGGGTCGACCCGACGGCGGCCGCCTCGCGCGGCATTGCTGCCACCCGGGTGGAAGCCAAGCCGCTGGACCTGAAGCCTTCCACCGGCGCCACATCGGCCACGCCGCCTGCCAGCGCAACACCCGCTGTGTCGGCGCCGGCCAGCACCGCAACGCCCAGCGCGGCCCCCACCGCCGCACCGGCTACCGTGTCAGGCGGCAAGGACGACGACGAACTGAGCTGGATCTGGCCAGCCCAGGGCCCGGTGGTGGCGCAGTTCGAAGAAGCACGCAACAAGGGCATCGCCATCAGTGGCAAGCCTGGCGATGCCGTGATGGCCTCGGCCGATGGCCGGGTGGTGTACGCCGGCTCGGGCCTGCGCGGCTACGGCAACCTGGTGATCATCAAACACAACGAAACCTTCCTCACCGCTTATGCGCACAACCAGAAGCTGTTGGTGAAGGAAGACCAGGCGGTCAAGCGCGGCCAGAAGATCGCCGAGATGGGCAACACCGATGCCGATCGGGTGATGCTGCACTTCGAGATCCGTCGGCGCGGCAAGCCGGTCGACCCCACCCGCCTGCTGCCAGGACGGTGAGCCATGGGTGCTGCAGACAAGCGCTCCCGCAGTGAGCGCCGCTCGCGGGTTGCCGACGAACCCGCCGTCGAGCTGACCATTGACTCGCTCGACCTCGAAGGCCAGGGCGTGGCCCGCAATGCCGAAGGCAAGGTGGTGTTCATCGACGGTGCCTTGCCCGGCGAGCAGGTGCTGGCGCAAACCGTGCGCCGCAAGAACCAGTGGGAGCAGGCCAACCTGATCACCGTGCTGCGCGACAGCGCCCAGCGGGTGCGCCCGCAGTGCCCGCACTTCGGCCTGCACGACGGTGCCTGTGGCGGCTGCAAGCTGCAGCACCTGGACGCCGCTGCCCAGGTGGCCGTGAAACAACGCGCGCTGGAAGACAACCTCTGGCACCTCGGCAAGGTGAAGGCTGAGACGCTGATGCGCCCGATCCACGGGCCCAGCTGGGGCTACCGCTACCGCGCCCGCATGTCGGTGCGGCACGTGGTGAAGAAAGGCACGGTACTGGTGGGCTTCCACGAGCGCCAATCCAGCTTTGTGGCCGACATGCAAAGCTGCGCCGTGCTGCCGCCGCATGTGAGCGCCATGTTGATGCCGTTGCGCGCCCTGATCACCCGCATGGATGGGCGTGACCGCCTGCCGCAGATTGAGCTGGCCTGCGGTGAAGGCCCGGAAGGCCTGGTGACGGCGCTGGTGCTGCGCCACCTGGAGCCGCTCACCGACGCCGATGCGCAGCGCCTGCGCGAATTTGCGACCGAGCATCGCGTGCAATGGTGGCTGCAGCCCAAGGGGCCAGACACCGTGCACCGGCTCGATGACACTGGCCCGGCGCTGGCCTACACGCTGCCCGAGTTCGGCATCACGATGCCGTTCAAGCCGACCGACTTCACCCAGGTCAACCATCACATCAACCGCGTGCTGGTTGACCGCGCGCTCAAGCTGCTGCAGATCGCCCCCGAACACCGGGTGATCGACTGGTTCTGCGGCCTGGGCAACTTCACGCTGCCGCTGGCCACGAAGGCCCGCGAGGTGCTGGGCATCGAAGGCAGTGCCGCACTGGTGGCCCGCTCGCTTGAGAACGCCATGCTCAACGGCCTGGCGGGCAAGACGGCATTCGAGGCGCGCAACCTCTTCGAGCTCACGCCCGCCGATCTGGTGTCCTTCGGCCCGGCGCAGCGCTGGCTGGTGGATCCGCCGCGCGAAGGCGCATTCGCGCTGGCCAAGGCCATGGCCGATCTGCACCAAGCACCGGTGCCTGGCTGGGTGCCGCCCGAGCGCATCGTCTACGTCAGCTGCAACCCCGCCACACTGGCCCGCGATGCCGGGCTGCTGGTGCATCAAGCGGGTTACCGCTGCGTGGCGGCAGGCGTGGTCAACATGTTCCCCCACACCGCCCATGTTGAATCGATGGCGGTATTCGAATCCCCCCCTACCCGCTGACGCGGGCCCCCTCAGGGGGCACCACCAGTGGACCGGCGCAGCCGGATCCACGGTAGTCGCTGGGGTTGGGCTCTGCGGTGCAGTGTGGGTCGTGTTTGGGCATCAGCCCATCGCCCATCACGCAAGGGCATCCAAAAGTTCAGACTCGAAGGCCAGTTGCGAGCGGTTGTGCTGCAACTCGGCCCCATCCAGCAGGAAGGTGTCTTCCACCCGTTCGCCCAGCGTGCTGATCTTGGCCAGGTGCACGTTGATCTGGTGGGCGGCCATCACGCGGGCGATGGCATAGAGCAGGCCGGAGCGGTCGCTGGCCGAGACGGACAGCAGCCAGCGCTGGTGTTTTTCGTCTGGCCGCAGTTGCACCCGCGGCGTCACGGGGAACGACTTCACCCGGCGTGACAGCCGCCCCTTGCTGGGCCCTGGCATCGGCGCTTCGCTGCACACGGCCAGCCCAAGCTGATGTTCCACCAGCGCGATCAGGTCGCGGTAGGCTTGGTCGAGCAGCGGGGTGATGACCTGGAAGGTGTCGAGCGCATAGCCAGCGCGGGTGGTATGCACGCGCGCATCCAGAATGCTGAAGCTGGCCTGGTCGAAGTAGCCGCAGATGCGGGCGAAGAGATCCTTGCGGTCGGGCGCGTACACCAGCACCTGCAGGCCTTCGCCGATGGGTGACAGGCGCGCGGCCACCAGCGGTTTCTCGGTGTCGACTTTGCGGTTCAGGGCGCGGGCGTGCCACGCGATTTCGCCGCTGTCATGACGCGCGAAGTAGCTCAGATCGAGCGTCTTCCACAGTGTTTCCTCGGCGCCGGGCAGCATCGAATGCAGGGCCAGCATCTGCCGGGCTTCCTGCTTGCGCGTTTCGATCTCGGCGTCGGCATGAGGGGCTGCGCCACCCAGCGCCCGCAGCGTGGCGCGGTACAGATCTTCGAGTAGCTTGCCCTTCCAGGCATTCCACACCTTGGGGCTGGTGCCGCGGATGTCGGCCACTGTCAGCAGGTACAGGGCAGACAGGCGACGCGGGTCCTGCACCCTGTTGGCAAACGCGCGGATCACGTCGGGATCCGACAGGTCTTCCTTCTGCGCCACGCGCGACATGGTGAGGTGTTCCTTCACCAGGAACTCGATCAGGCGCGCATCGTCGCGTTCGATGTCGTGCTCGCGGCAGAAGCGGCGCACCTCCACCGCACCGAGGTCGGAGTGATCGCCGCCGCGGCCCTTGGCCACGTCGTGGAAGAGAGCGGCCACGTACAGCAGCCACGGCTTGTCCCAGTGCGCGGCCAGTTGCGAGCAGAAGGGGTACTCGTGGGTGTGCTCGGGGATGAAGAAGCGGCGAACGTTGCGCACCACCATCAGGATGTGCTGGTCGACGGTGTAGACGTGGAAGAGATCGTGCTGCATCTGCCCGACGATGCGGCGGAACACCCACAGGTAACGGCCCAGCACCGAGGTCTGGTTCATCAGCCGGAAAATGTGCGTTTGGCCCCTCGGCTGCTTCAGGATCTCCATGAACAGGCGGCGGTTTTCCGGGTCGGCCCGGAAGCGCGTGTTCATCAGCTCGCGGGCGTTGTACAGCGCGCGCAGCGTGCGCACCGACAGGCCCTTCATGCCCGGCTCCTGCAGGAAGGTCAGGAAAGTGCGCAGGATGGCATGCGGGTCGCGGTGGTAGAGGTCGTCGCTGGCCACTTCGAGCATGCCGTCGCGGTCGAAGAACTGCGCATCGATCGGGCGCATCGGCGCGTTCTGCACTTCGAACACGCGCTCCTCGATGCCCAGCATCAGGATCTGGTTGAGCTGAGTCACCGCCTTGGCCGCCCAGTAGTAGCGGCGCATCAGCCCTTCGCTGGCCCGCAGGGCCGAGGTATTGGTGTAGCCAAAACTTTCGGCCACGGCGTTCTGCAGGTCGAAGACCAGCCGGTCTTCACGGCGGCCGGCCACCACATGCAAGCGGGCACGGATGAGCTTGAGCAGCCCTTCGTTGTGCTGCAACGCGCGCACTTCCACCTTGGTGATCAGGCCCTTGGCCGCCATCTCGCCCCAGCTGCGGCCCAGGCCGGCGGCCATGGCCACCCAGCGCAGCACCTGCAGGTCACGCAGGCCACCGGGGCTTTCTTTGCAGTTGGGTTCCAGCGAGTAGGGCGTGTCTTCGTACTTGACGTGGCGCTGGCGCATCTCCAGTGTCTTGGCGCGCAGGAAGGCCGTAGGGTCAAGCACGGTTTGCGTGGCTGCGCGGAACTGCTCGAACAGCTTGCGCGAACCGCACAGGAAACGCGCCTCCAGCATGGAGGTCTGGATGGTGACGTCGCGCTGCGCCTCGCTCACGCATTCGCTCACCGTGCGCACCGAGGAGCCGATTTCCAGGCCGATGTCCCAGCAAGCGGTGATGAAGGTTTCCAGCCGCGCGCGGGCATCCGCTGGCACATCTTCCAGTTGCTCACCCACGGTGGCTGGCAGTAGCACCAGCACGTCCACATCCGAATGCGGGAACAGCTCGCCTCGGCCATAGCCGCCCACTGCCACCAGTGCGGCACCGCGCGGCAGGCCGGCCATGCCCCACAACTCGAACAGGGTCTGGTCGACATGGCGCGCCAGCGAGCGGATCAGCTTGGTGGCCGCAGGCACGGTGGCCTTGGCAGCGCCGAACTGGTCGATCAATGCCTGGCGCCCATCCCGCAGGCGGCTGCGCAGCAGACCGAAGTTGGCGCCATTGGGCTCGGTCAGTCCGCTGGCCGGGGAAGGGGTCACGCTCATGGAGGCTTCGGCCGCGGCACGGGCCGCAGCATGCGAACGAGGTCGGGCAGTGGGTGGCGCCGCTGGGGCGTCAGGCCGCGGTGGTGGTGGCAGGCTGCGCAAACGCTGGCGGCGGCGGACTGCCGGCCGACAGCGTGAGCACCTCGTAGCCGGTTGGCGTGACCAGCACCGTGTGTTCCCACTGGGCCGAGAGCGAGCGGTCCTTGGTGACGATGGTCCAGCCATCGCCAGCTTCCTTGATCTCGCGGCGGCCGGCGTTCACCATCGGCTCGATGGTGAAGATCATGCCGGGCTTGAGCTCATCCAGCGTGCCGGGACGGCCATAGTGCAGCACCTGCGGTTCTTCATGGAACTTCTTGCCGATGCCGTGGCCGCAGAACTCGCGCACCACCGACAGGCCCTGGTTCTCCACGAAGGTCTGGATGCTGTGGCCGATGTCGCCCAGCCGGGCACCGGGCTTGACCTTCACGATGCCCCGCCACATGGCTTCATACGTCAGGTTGCACAGCCGCTTGGCCGCGATCGAGCCCTCACCCAGGACGAACATGCGGCTGGTGTCACCGTGCCAGCCCTCGGGCGTGATCACGGTGATGTCGATGTTGACGATGTCGCCGTTCTTCAACGCCCGGTCATTGGGGATGCCGTGGCAGATCTGGTGGTTGATCGAGGTGCAGATCGACTTGGGGTAGGGGATGTAGCCCGGCGGCTGGTAGTTCAGCGGCGCTGGCACCACCTTCTGCACGTTCACCATGTAGTCGTGCGCCAGACGATCAATCTCGTTGGTGGTCACGCCCACGCGCATGTGCGGGGTCAGGAAATCCAGCACCTCGGCAGCAAGGCGGCAAGCCACGCGCATGCCTTCGATGTCTTCGGCAGTTTTGATGGTGATCGACATAGCTGACGATTATCACATCCGACCCATGGGCCCACGCTGCCAGGGTTGACGGCGAAATTTCTACCTGCAGCCGCGGAACGCCTGGGCCGCAGGGGACTCAAGCAAGGCGGAACGCGGGCGCTTCGCCCTGCGTTGACGCTTGGAAGGAGCCTGGTTTGCATTCGGATTTCTCGCTGATCTCCACCATCGCGGTGGCCCTCGGCCTGGCCTTGGTGCTGGGCTTTGCCGCTGCTCGGCTGAAGCTGCCGGCACTGGTGGGCTACCTGCTCGCCGGGGTGTTGATCGGCCCGGCCACGCCCGGCTTCGTGGCCGACATGCACCTGGCCTCTCAGCTGGCGGAAATCGGCGTGATGCTGTTGATGTTTGGCGTGGGCCTGCATTTTTCGCTTGATGACCTGCTGGCCGTGCGCCGCATTGCCTTGCCCGGCGCCCTGGTGCAGATGGGCGTGGCCACAGGGCTGGGGCTGCTGCTCGGGCAGGTGTGGGGTTGGCCGCTGGGCGGCTCGCTGGTGCTGGGGTTGGCGCTGTCGGTGGCCAGCACGGTGGTGCTGCTCAAAGCATTGGAAAGCCGCGGCGCCGTGGACAGCGGCAACGGCCGCATCGCCGTGGGCTGGCTGGTGGTGGAAGACCTGGCGATGGTGCTGGTGCTGGTGTTGCTGCCGGCGCTGGCAGTGCCCCTGGGTGGGCACACTGGCAGCGCGCCGGCCGCGGGCGACCTGTGGTGGACGCTGGGCAAGACCCTGCTGCTGGTAGCCGCGTTTGTGGCGCTGATGCTGCTGGCCGGGCGCAAGTTGCTGCCGTGGCTGCTGTGGCAGGTGGCCCGCACCGGCTCGCGCGAGCTGTTCACGCTGTGCGTGGTGGCGGCGGCGGTGACGCTCGCTTACGGCTCGTCGGCGCTGTTCGGCGTGTCGTTTGCGCTGGGGGCGTTCTTTGCCGGCATGGTGCTGCGGGAGTCGGAGTTCAGCCACCGGGCGGCGGAAGAATCGCTGCCGCTGCGCGATGCGTTTGCGGTGCTGTTCTTCGTCTCGGTGGGCATGCTGTTCGATCCCGCCATCCTGATCGAGCAGCCGCTGCGCGTGCTGGCGGTGGTGGCGGTGATCGTCGTGGGCAAGTCGCTGGCGGCGGCCGGGCTGGTGCTGGCGCTGCGCTACCCGCTGAGCACGGCGCTCACGGTGGCGGCCGGCCTGGCACAGATTGGCGAGTTTTCGTTCATCCTGGTCGCCCTGGGTATGCACCTGGGACTGCTGCCGGCCGAGGGGCAGAGCCTGGTGCTGGCCGGTGCGCTGATCTCGATCGCGCTGAATCCGCTGTTGTTCGCCGCCATTGAGCCGTTGCGGCGCTGGGTGCTGCCCCGCTCGGCCCTGGCACGGCGCCTGGAACAGCGCGACGACCCGCTGGCCGAGCTGCCGATGGACACCGACGCCCGCCTGCTGTCGCGCCAGGTGGTGGTGGTCGGCCACGGCCGGGTGGGGCGCCCGCTGGTGCGCGCGCTGCGGGCGGCGCAGGTGCCACTGGTGGTGGCCGAGCTGCAGCGCGAGGCGGTGGAGGCACTGCGCGCCGAAGGCGTGGCCGCTGTGCTGGGCGATGCGGCCGAGCCCGAGGTGATGATCCAGGCCCACATTGCCCGCGCCGGCATGCTGGTGGTGACGCCGCGTGATGTGGTGGCCGCCCAACGCATGCTGCAGACGGCCCTGACGCTGAACCCAGGCCTGCACGTGGTGGTGCTCACCGCCAACGACGACGAGGCGCAGCGCCTGCGGGCCCAGGGCGCCAGCCTGTGTCTGAGCGCCGAGCAAGCCCAGGCACAGGCGCTGCAACACCATGTGCTGGCCCACCAGGCCGGCGCGGTGGCGGCCAGCCCGTAAAATCGTCGTCTTTCGCGCTCGCCCGAGCGTGTGAGCACGGCCCATCCCAGCGGCCCTGTCTCTCCCGTCCAGCCATTTCACCGGCCCGCCTTCGTGTCCATGACGCCTTCCCACCCCAAGCATCTCCAGCATTTCGAAGGCGGCAACGCGCTGTCGGCCTTCCGGGCCCAGACCCTGCTGACGGCCTTGCAGGCCGTGAGCAACCGCATCACCGGGGTGGCCGCACGCCATGTGCACTGGGTCTGGACGGATGAGCCCATGCCAGCCGAGGCGCACGACAAGATCGAAGCCCTGCTGCGCTACGGCGACCCGTACGCCGGCGGCAGCGAAGGGGCGCTGGTGGTGGTGATGCCCCGCCTGGGCACCGTCTCGCCCTGGGCCTCCAAGGCCACTGACATCGCCCACAACTGCGGCCTCACGCTGCACCGGGTGGAGCGGGTCACTGAATTCCGCCTGCAGCTGAAATCGGGCCTGATTGATTCGCTCAAAGGCGGCACCAAGCCGTTGACCGAAGCCGAACTGCAGGCCTGCGCCGCGCTGCTGCACGATCGCATGACCGAAAACGTCGCCTTCGAGCGCGACGCCGCCCGCCACCTGTTTGACGAGCAGCAGGCCGAGCCGCTGGCCCATGTCGACGTGCTCGGCCAAGGCCGTGCCGCGCTGGAAGTGGCCAACAAGACCTTCGGCCTGGCCCTGTCGGACGACGAGATCGACTACCTGGTGAAAGCCTTCACCGAGCTCAAGCGCAACCCCAGCGACGTCGAGCTGATGATGTTCGCCCAGGCCAACAGCGAGCACTGCCGCCACAAGATCTTCAACGCCGAGTTCACTATCGATGGCGAGAAGCAGCCGCTGTCGATGTTCGGCATGATCCGCAACACCGAGAAGCTTGCACCGCAAAGCACTGTGGTGGCCTACAGCGACAACGCCGCGGTGATGACCGGTGGCCCGGTGGAACGCTGGCTGCCGCAGGGCTACACCAACGCCCCGCAATACGGCGCGCGCCAGGACGTGGCCCATGTGCTGATGAAGGTGGAAACGCACAACCACCCCACGGCCATCTCGCCGTTCCCGGGCGCCTCCACCGGCGCGGGCGGTGAGATCCGCGACGAAGGCGCCACCGGCCGGGGCTCGCGGCCCAAAGCCGGCCTCACCGGCTTCAGCGTGTCAAACCTGCACCTGCCCGGCACCAGCGAGCCGTGGGAGCAACAGCCCATCGGCAAGCCCGAACACATTGCCAGCGCGCTGCAGATCATGATCGACGGCCCGCTGGGCGGCGCCGCGTTCAACAACGAATTTGGCCGCCCGAACCTGGCCGGCTACTTCCGCACCTTTGACCAGCCCGTGGCCGGCGTGCGTCGCGGCTACCACAAGCCCATCATGATCGCCGGCGGCCTGGGTCAGATCAGCGACGACCAAACCCACAAACTGCCCTTCGGCGCCGGCACGCTGCTGATCCAGTTGGGTGGCCCGGGCATGCGCATCGGCATGGGCGGTGGTGCTGCCAGCTCGATGGCGGCCGGCACCAACACGGCGGCACTCGATTTCGATTCGGTGCAACGTGGCAACCCCGAGATCCAGCGCCGCGCGCAAGAGGTGATCAACCACTGCTGGGCGCTGGGCCAGAGCAACCCCATCGTGGCCATCCAC
>Ga0209066_10002674_pt1 | contig 21282 bp, 23 predicted proteins | sample All_14_2_FD_187198 | JGI IMG/M metagenome (GOLD analysis project Ga0209066, IMG submission 187198) | Freshwater microbial communities in response to fracking from Pennsylvania, USA - Allegheny Zone_MetaG_DW_15 (SPAdes) (version 2) ... | reverse complement strand
CCGAACTCGGGGTCGCGGTGCAGCTCGGCGTTGGCCGGCCGGTCGCGGAGCAGCGCCGCCAGCCACGGCTCGGACGGCGCGGCGGCCAGCAGCGCCGCCGCCCGCATCCTGTAGTCCGCCACCAGACCGCTGGTGAGCGGCCCCCAGGCCGCCCTGACGTCAGCGATGAAGGTGTCGAGCGAGGGGTTCTCCATGGTCATGCCTTTCCTTGCTGTTGTGAGGCAAAGGTACGGCGTGGGCTGGAGTGGCGGAACGCGCAGCATTTGCAGCTTATTGCTGCATCATACGCCATGTCATTCCAGGGCGATGGTGATAGGCTCCGCCGATGACGCGACCCGACCTGAACCAGCTCGTCACGCTCGAGGCGCTGCTCGCCGAGGGCAGCGTCGTCGGCGCCGCCAGGCGGTTGCAGCTCAGCCCGTCAGCCATGAGCCGCGCGCTGGCCCGCCTGCGGGAGACCATGGGCGATCCGCTGCTGGTCCGGGCCGGACGGGGCCTGGTCCCGACGCCGCGGGCCCTGGCGCTGCGCGACCGGGTCCAGCCGTTGCTGCAGGAGGTGGACGCCGTCCTGCGTCCGGACGAGGCGATCGATCTGGCGGGCCTTGTCCGCACCTTCACCCTGCGCACCAGCGACGGCTTCGTGGAGACCTTCGGCCCGGCCCTGCTGGCGCGGATCGCCGACGAAGCGCCCGGCGTCCGGCTGCACTTCCTGCAAAAGCCAGACAAGGACAGCGCGCCGCTGCGCGACGGGCGCGTCGACCTCGAGACCGGCGTCATCGAGGACACACTCGGCCCGGAGGTGCGGACCCAGGCGCTGTTTCGCGACCGGCTGGTCGGCGTGGTCCGCGCCGGCCATCCGCTGGCGTCAGGCGAGGTCACCGCGGCGCGCTACCGGGCGGCCCGGCATGTGGTGGTGTCGCGGGGCGACGCCGAGGCCGGCGCCGTGGACCAGCCCTTCCTGCCGGCGCCCCTGAAGCGAACCGCCACGACCGTGGTCGGCGGCTTCTCGGCGGCGCTGTCTCTGGCCCGGCTGTCCGACCTGGTGGCGACGGTTCCGGACCGGCACACGGCCGCCATGCGGACCGGGATGCACAGCTTCGCGCTGCCGGGGACAGCGCCGGCGTTCACGGTGTCGATGCTCTGGCATCCGCGGATGGAGGCCGATCCGGCGCATCGATGGCTGCGGGCCTGCGTTCGCGAAGTCTGCTCGTCCCGCGGGGCGTGACGGAAAGGGGAACGCGGGACAGGCGCGCGTCAGGTCGTGGCGACAAGTCGCCGCGTGCGCTTCCACGCCCCGAAGGCGAACACCGCCACGCCGACCCAGATGAAGCCGAAGGCCAGCGCTCGCAGCGGGGTGAAGGCCTCGCCCGACCAGACCCCGACGAGGAACTGCAGGGTCGGGGCGATGAACTGGACAAAGCCGAGCGCGACCAGCGGCATGCGCCGGGCGGCCCAGGAGAACAGGGCCAGAGGGGCGACGGTCAGCGGACCGGCGGCGAGCAGCAAGAGGGTGGTCCGGGGGTCGGCGCCCATATGACCACCGCCGCTCGACTGCAGCCACCAGACCCAGGCCAGCGCCGGAACCGCCAGGATGGCGGTCTCGACGAACAGGCCGGTCTGGGCGTCCGCCCTCACCTGTTTGCGGATCAGGCCATAGGTGCAGAAGGTCACGGCCAGGGCCAGGGACATTACCGGCGGGTGACCCACGGCGATGGTCTGGACGACCACGCCGGCCGCCGCCAGCGCGATGGCGGCATAGCCGAAGCGATCGATCCGCTCACGGAAGAACAGCGCCCCGGCCGCCATGTTCATCAGCGGGTTGATGTAGTAGCCGAGGCTGGCCTCCAGGGTGCGACCGCTGTTCACGGCGATCACGTAGATCAGCCAGTTGGCTCCGATCAGCCCGGCCGAGAGCAGGAGCAGGCCCAGGGTGCGCGGCTCGCGGACCACGCGGGAGAGCTCCGGCAGCTTGCGGGCGACCATGACCAGGGCGGCCGCCCACAGTACAGCCCAGACGGCGCGCTGGGCGGTGATCTCGACGGCGCCCACGCCGGCGTCGCGCAGCGCGTACATCCACAGCGGCAGCAGGCCCCAGAGGCTGTAGCAGCCGATGCCGGCCAGCAGCGCCGCGCGGCTTTCGTCCTTCACGTCCGGCACGGGACATCACTCCAATAGCAAGGGGCCCGGAACTAGGTCCCGGGCCCCCAAATCTCCACCCGCTTCTTGCGGGCTCGCGGGTTAAGCCGAGACCTTGCCGATCAGGCCGCGCTCGTGGAGCAGCTGGGCGATCTGGACGGCGTTGAGGGCTGCGCCCTTGCGCAGGTTGTCGGAGACCACCCACAGGCTGAGCCCGTGCTCGAGGGTCTTGTCGACGCGGATGCGCGAGACGAACACCGGGAACTCGCCCTGGATATCCTTGGGCGTGGCGTAGCCGCCGTCCTCGCGCTTGTCGATCACCACCACGCCGGGGGCTTCGCGCAGAAGCTCGCGGGCTTCGTCGTCGTCAATGGCGCTCTCGAACTCGATGTTCACGCTCTCGCCGTGGCCGACGAAGACCGGGACACGGACCGAGGTGGTCGAGACGCGGATGTTCGGATCGAGAATCTTGTGGGTCTCCTCCGCCATCTTGCGCTCTTCCTTGGTGTCGCCGCTGTCGTCGTCGAGGAAGACGTCGCACTGCGGGATCACGTTGAAGGCGATCTGCTTGTGGTAGACCTTCGGCGGCGGAGCGCCGAGGACGAAGACGCCCTTGGTCTGCTCCCACAGCTCGTCCATAGCCGCCTTGCCGGTGCCGGAGACGGACTGGTAGGTCGAGACCACCACCCGCTTGATCTTCGCCGCGTCATGCAGCGGCTTGAGCGCCACCAGCAGGCCCATGGTCGTGCAGTTGGGGTTGGCGATGATGTTCTTCTTGCGGAAGCCCTCGATCGCGTCCGGGTTCACTTCCGGAATGATCAGCGGCACGTCGGGGTCCATGCGCCAGGTCGAGCTGTTGTCGATGACGATGGCGCCGGCCTTGCCTATCTTTTCCGACCAGGCCTTGGACACCGTCCCGCCGGCGCTCATCAGCACGATATCGACGGTCGAGAAGTCGAACTGCTCGATGTCCTCGCACTTGAGGATCTTCTCGCCGAAGGACACTTCGACACCGATGGACTTACGGCTGGCGATGGCGTGAATCTTGTCGACGGGGAAGTTCACTTCCTCGAGGATATTGAACAGTTCACGGCCCACGTTGCCCGTGGCGCCGACGACGGCGACCCGGTAACCCATCGAAATCTCTCCTGTAGCTAGCGGACGGGACGGTTACGCCTGTCGCCCCCGCCATGCAAGGCAAGGAAATGTCGTAGCGGAGTCAGCCCCCCTTTCATGGCGTGGCCGAGCGGCCCCGGGGGCCTAGCGTCGGCCTCCCAACGACGAGGAGGACCCCATGGCCAAGCTGTTCCTGACCTACAGGCTCAAGCCCGGCGTCAGCGCCGAAGCATTCGAGACCTGGATCCGCGACCGCGACTATCCGGCCATGCGCGGGCTGACCCGGGTGTCGTCCTATGTGAACCACCGGGCCGAGCGGCTGCTGATGGGCGAGGGCTCCCCGTCGATGGACTACATCGAGGTGTTCGACATTCCCGACCTCGACGGCTTCGTCGCCCAGGACATGCCCGGCGGCGTGGTCCGGGCGATCATGGGCGAGTTCATGGGCCTGGTGGACAACCCGCAGTTCGTCGTGGCCAGCGAGGTGGTGTGACGGCCGGGGACACGCACTGAAGTGCATGTCCCCAATTCATTTCGCCGGCTTGTACAGGAAGTCGAAGCTGGGGCCCCAGGTCTTGCCGTCGTCGGTGGAGGCCTCGCCCAGCTGACGCACCGCGCCGTCGGCCTCACGGGTGTAGGTCATTCGCACCAGCGCGTCCTGGCCCGGGCCGTTCACGCCGGCCCAGAAGCCGGTCAGGACCATGGCCTTGCCGTCCCAGCCGCCCGTGAAGTCGACCCGCTCGCCGCCCGACCCGACCCAGGTCTGACGCCACCCGTCGGCCACGGCCCCTCCGATGTAGCTGCTCAGGCTGCCGCCGTCATTGCCGCTGAGCGGCGACCAGTTCTCGCGGATGGCGCAGCCGTTGTAGAGCCGCTCGATCAGGCTGTGGGCGACCAGTTTCTCCGGCTGGGCGGTGGGGTAGACGTCCCACCTGCCGACCCAGAAGTCGAAGGCGCGATGTTCGGCCGAGGCGCAAGGCGGCGGCCGCGGCGCGATGGCCGGCGGCGACTGGGCGAAGGCGGCGGGCGCGGCCAGCAAGGTTGCGGCGAGCGTCAGGCGTCGGATCATGCGAAGTCCTCCCGCCTCCACTCTAGGCCGGACCGCGGCCAGAACGTGTCAGCAGCCTGGCTGCGGCCGCTCCAGCGTCTGGCAGACGGCTGGCGGGCGAGGGGTGAGGTCGTGCGTCCTTCGCGACGCTCGCCGGAGGGCTCGCTCCTCAGGATGACGAAGTCTGTTGCAGCCCCCTTGCCTTCGTCATCCTGAGGAGCGGCGAAGCCGCGTCTCGAAGGACGCAGGGCGGCCCCGCAAGTCTAGGGCTCCACCCGCTCCAGCCACGTCCGTTCCTCGCTCAGGATGAACCGCTTCTCCTGCGCGAAGGCGAAGTTGGCCGCCCCGGCCGGGTCGGCCCGGAGCTGGGCGCGGTAGGCCTCGTAGGCGGCGAGGCTGTCGAACGAGATCATCGCCAGCGCGATGTTGTTTGTCCCCTCATGCGGCAGCCAGTAGCCGAGCAGGTCGCCGCCGCAGGCCGGGATGATGGTCAGCCAGTTGCGGGCATAGGCCGCGAAGGCGTCGCGCTGGAACGGGTCGATGACATAGCGAATGCAGCAGGTGACGGTCATGGCGCGGGTCCTCATGGTTCGGCGTTGGCCGTACCGTTAGCGCCTGTTCGCGCCGCGATGTTTCGGTCAGGATCGAAGCATGAAGGCAGGACCCGATATCGCGCTGGTCGCCGCGCTGCTGGGCGATCCGGCGCGGGCCAACATGCTGACCGCCCTGCTCGGCGGGCAGGCGCTGACGGCGGGCGAGCTGGCGCGCGAGGCCGGCGTCGCGCCGCAGACCGCCAGCGGCCACCTGTCACGGCTGGAGAAGGGCGGGATCGTCACGGTCCGGCGGCAGGGCCGTCACGCCTATTTCGCGCTGTCCGGCGAGGATGTGGCGACGGTGCTGGAGGGGCTGATGGGACTGGCGGCCCGCACCGGGCATGCCCGCACCCGACCCGGGCCGAAGGAGCCGGCGCTGCGCCGCGCGCGGGTCTGCTACGACCATCTGGCCGGCGACCTGGGCGTGACCATGCTCGACAGCCTGATCGCGGCGGGGCGGCTGACGGGCGAGGACGACCTGATGCTGACGGCGGCGGGGGAAGCCTTCGTCGCGGACCTCGGCATCGCGCCGGCCACGCTCACCGGAGGCCGCCGGCCGGTCTGCCGGCGCTGCCTCGACTGGAGCGTGCGGCGCAGCCATCTGGCCGGGTCGCTGGGCGCGGCGCTGCTGGCGCGGATTTATGCCCTGGGCTGGGCGCGGCGGGTCGAGGGGTCGCGGATCGTGGCCTTCACGCCGTCCGGGCTGAAGGCTTTCGAGGCCACGTTCGTGGTGTCGGGGACAGTTTAAGGTGTCCCTGCAGGGACACCTTAAACTGTCCCCCAGAACCTAGCCCCGCGCGTAGGCCGCCAGCTTCGCCCGCGCCGCATGGACCGGGTTGCGGGACGGCTCGCCGCCGTCGCCGTCGCCGACATTGAAGCGGCCGACCAGGCTGGCGAGCTCGCCAGCCTCGCCCTTAAGGCTGTGGGTGGCGGCGGTGGATTCCTCGACCATGGCGGCGTTCTGCTGAACCACCTGGTCCATCTGGTTCACGGCGGCGTTGACCTCGTGCAGGCCGGTGGCCTGCTCCTGGGCCGAGGCGGCGATCTCGCCGACCAGCCGGTCGATATCGGCGACCTGGCTGACGATCTGGCGCAGCGCCTCGCCGGCCTGGCCGACCAGGTCGACGCCGGTCTTCACCTGGTCGGTGGAGGTCGAGATCAGACCCTTGATCTCCTTGGCCGCTTCCGCCGAGCGCTGGGCCAGGGCCCGCACCTCGGAGGCGACGACCGCGAAGCCCTTGCCGGCGTCGCCGGCCCGGGCCGCTTCCACCCCGGCGTTGAGCGCCAGCAGGTTGGTCTGGAAGGCGATCTCGTCGATGACGCCGATGATCTGGCTGATCTCGGTGGAGGAGTTCTCGATCTCGCCCATGGCCGAGACGGCGCGGTTGACCACGTCGCCCGAGCGTTCGGCGCCCTTGCGGGCGTCGGCGACGAGGGTGGCGGCGTCCTTGGCGCCCGAGGCCGTCCGGCGGACGGTGGCGGTGATCTCGTCGAGGGCCGCGGCCGTCTCTTCGAGGCTGGCGGCCTGCTGTTCGGTGCGGCGCGACAGGTCGTCGGAGGCGAGCGCGATCTCGTCTGAGCCGTTGCGCACGCCGCTGGTCGAGCCGCTGATGGCGCGCAGGGTGTCCTGCAGGCGGGCGGCGGCGGCGTTGAAGTCTTCCTTCAGCTGGGCCGCCTTGGGGGCCACCGGCGCGGTGATGCGGTAGGTCAGATCGCCGGCCGAGAGGCGCGACAGGGCCTGGGCGACCTCGCTGATGGCGTGGGCGTCCTGGGAGGCCTCGTCGGCCTTCTCCCGCTCGCGCTGGACGCGCTCCTGCTCGGCGACGCGACGCTGGTCCTCGGCCTCGCGCTCCAGCTGGATCTTCTCGATGGCGGCGTCCTTGAACACCTGGACGGCGGCAGCCATCTCGCCGATCTCGTCGCGACGGCCCGCGCCCGACACGACCACCGAGTGGTCGCCGGCGGCCAGCTTGCGCATGACGCGGGTCATGGCGTTGACCGGGGCAGCGATGGTCCGGCTGAGCAGCATGGCCATGGCGACGGCGATGCCGATCGAGGCGAGACCGCCTGCGATGAGGGCGATTGTGGCCGTCGCCTGGGCGGAGTCCCGGGCCTTGCGGCTCAGTTCGGCGTTTTCAGTGGCGGCCTTGGCGATGGCGTTCCGGGGCTCGCGGATTGGCTTGAAGGACGGCTGGCCGGCCAGGGCGCGCGCCTCCTCGAGCGTGGCGGGGTCCTTGGCCAGGGCCAGGATCCGATCGCCGTTGGTCTCGCGCCAGGTGGCGATCGCCTTGCGCATCTGCTGTACGCGCGCCTTCTGCTCGGGACGCTGGGTGGTGGCCTCGAAGGCGTCCAGCCCCTTGCCGACGGCGGCCATTGTCTCGGCATAGTCGTCGAGCTGGCTGGTCTGGACCGGATTGGCGACGAAGGCGCGCATCGAGTTCTGACTGTCGGTCATGTCGAGCATGATCGTTTCGAGGGCCGTCAACTGCTGCAGGCTGCGCTGCGAAGCGTCGGCCGCCGCGCCCATCTTCTGCACACTGAAGAACAGCACGGTCGAGGATGCCGTCAGGACGATGATCATCGCCGCGAACGCGACCATGAGCTTGGTCGAGATCCTGAGGTTGTTCATGTCGCCCACCTTCTATCCAGGCGGCGGCGCGATCAGGCGCGCCCACCACGGACTTCGGTCTTCAGGCAGTTTGGTTAACCAACAGTCTCCGAAAGCGTCGGATTGGAGAAAATCTCAATGTTGAACAGCCCGTCATGGAACGACGTTCTCAAATCAGAGGTTCACATCAAGCAAACCAGCGCAGCCGATAGGCATTCATCGCAGTCGTCCCGAGCTGCTCGATCAGGCGAAAGTTGACGATCGCCCCGACCGGCGCGCCGATGACCGGCAGCAACTGGGCCAGCTTCGCCAGGTCGATGTAGTCCCGGTACTCCTGCTGGAAGCGCCGCCAGTCAAAGTCCGCGGCCGTGGCCGGCTGGTCGGAGCCGGTCATCTGTTCGAACACGGCGCGACGATGGTCCGGACTGGAAAAGGCCAGCTGGAAGATCGACAGGATGTAGAGCCGCTCGCGCCAGGTCTGGCCGTCGTGGCCGTACAGGGCGGCGATCTCGAACAGCAGCTTGATCTTGATGCCGATCAGCGCCGGGAAGTCGGCCGCCGCCAGCAGGAAGCCGCCGGCCCCGGCCACGCCGCCCTCCACCGTCGCCACATTGCGGTAGCCGTTGATGGCCTTGCGGACCAGCGCCTCGCGCTCCGCCAGCGTCAGACCGGCGCGCGGCGGCGGGGTGACGAAGTCCGAGCCCACCAGGATGCCGCGGGTCATCTGTTCGATGACCTTGCTGACCGCCTGGTGGATCGTCTCCGGGATCAGGGTGTTGATCCGCGTTTGCAGCCCCTTGGCGGCCGCCTGCAGCGCCGAGGGCGGCTTCAGAACCGCCTCGCGCCAGGCGGCGAGCTCGGCGCGGGCCTTGTCGTCGTAGGCGTCGTCGGCGGTGGTGGTGTTCATCACCTCAAGCTAGCCGGTCGTGCGCACTACAAACAGTGTCATCCCGGCCGGAGCGCAGCGGAGAGCCGGGACCCAGAGGCGGGCGCAGGGCATCGGCTGGGTCCCGGCCCGCCTGCGGCGTCCGGGATGACATTGCGTTGCGGGCTACAGCGCCTTCAGCACCGCGTCGCCCATTTGCGCGGTGGACAGCGATCCGCCGAGGTCTCTCGTGCGGGCGCCGGCGGCGAGGGCGGCCTCGACAGCGGACTTGACCCGGTCGGCGGTCTCGCCTCGGCCGAGCGACCAGCGCAGCGCCATCTCGAACGACAGGATGGCCGCCAGCGGATTGGCCACACCCTGGCCGGCAATGTCCGGCGCCGAGCCGTGGATCGGCTCGTAGAGCCCGGGCTTGCCCGCCGCGCCCAGCGCCGCCGACGGCAGCATGCCCAGCGAGCCGGTCAGTTGCGCCGCCTCGTCCGACAGCACGTCGCCGAACAGGTTATCGGTCAGGATGACGTCGAACTGCCGGGGTTGCCGGACCAGCTGCATGGCGGCGTTGTCGGCCAGCATGTGTTCCAACTGGACATCGGCGTACTCGCGTTTGTGCAGGTCGGTGACCACCTCGCGCCAGAGCAGGCCCGTCTCCATGACGTTCGACTTCTCGAGCGAGTGGACCTTGTTGCCCCGGCCCCGCGCCAGTTCGAAGGCGACGCGGCTGACCCGCTCGATCTCGCTGGTGGTGTAGACTTGGGTGTCGACACCCCGGCGCTGGCCGTCGGGCAGGGTCTCGATGAAGCGGGGCTGGCCGAAATAGACGCCGCCGGTCAGTTCCCGGACGAACATGATGTCTAGCCCGGCGACCAGTTCGCGCTTGAGGCTGGAGGCGTCGGCCAGGGCGTCGAAGCAGAGGGCGGGCCGCAGGTTGGCGAACACGTCCATGGCCTTGCGCAGGCCGAGCAGGCCCATCTCCGGGCGCTTGCTCCGCTCCACGCCGGCCCACTGCGGGCCGCCCACGGCGCCCATCAGCACCGCGTCGGAGGCCATGGCCGTGGCGATGGCCTCGTCGGTGATCGGAACGCCGTGGCGGTCGTAGGAAATGCCGCCGAAGTCGCGTTCGTCGAGCTTCAGGTCGGGCGTGACCACCTGGGCCACGCGGCGGACCTGGGCGATCACCTCCGGGCCGATGCCGTCGCCGGGGAGGAGGAGGAGGGTCTGGGTCATGATCTCAAATCGGTTCGGGCGCCCCGGCCTCGTAGAGGGCCAGGTTGCGGTCGGTGATGCCCAGGCTCGGGAACACGCCGCGCCAGGCGGCCATGTGCGGGGTCTGGAAGTGGGCGGTGAGCGCGGCGCGATCGCGCCAGGCCTCGGTCACGCGGACCAGTCCGGGCTCGAGCAGATCGTGCGAGTAGGCGTATTCGATGCAGCCATCCTCGGCGCGGCTGGCGGCGACCATGGTCTCCATGGCGGCGCGGGCCCGGTCGATGTTCTCCGGCGGCAGCCGGACGGTCCCGACGACCAGGATGGTCACGCGCCCAGCTCCAGCCACGGCTGGCCGATGGCGCGCTTCATCTCGTAGACGTCGATGTCGCCGACGTGCTGCAGGGTCTCGCCGATGGCGTCCAGGCCCTTGAGCATCTTCTCCTTGCGCCCCGGATCGATGTCGAAGCGGAACACCGCGCCCGACGGGGCGGTGACCGTCTGCTGCTCCAGGTCGACGGAGAAGACGTGGTTGCCGCCGCGCGCCTCGTCCAGCAGCGCCTCGACCTCCTCGGGCTTCAGCACCACCGGCAACAGGCCGTTGTTGAAGCAGTTGCCGTGGAAGATGTCGGCGAACGACGGGGCGATCACGCAGTTGATGCCGAAGTCCTGCAGCGCCCAGGGCGCATGCTCGCGCGAGCTTCCGCAGCCGAAATTGTCGCCGGCGATCAGGATCTGCGCGCCCTTGTAGGCCGGATCGTTGAGCACGAAGCCGTCCTTGGGCGCGCCCTGCTCGTCGAAGCGGAAGTCGTAGAACAGCCCCTTGGCCAGCCCCTCGCGATCGACGGTCTTGAGAAACTGCTTGGGGATGATCTGGTCGGTGTCGATGTTGGCCAGGCCCAGCGGGGCGGCGACGCCATCGAGGCGGGTGAAGGCTTTCATTGCTCAGGTCCGATCACGAGCGTGGGCGCGCCGCCGGGGGCGCCCTTGATGGTGAACACGCGGGTGCCGGGCTTGCGGCCCTTGCGGATTTCCGAGACCTCGATCTTCTGGCCCGCCATGCGGTGGTGAGCGGCCTCGACGTTGGCGACGCGCCAGCTGAGGCCCCACGGAGAGTCGGGGCCGTCGGACACACCCGCCTTCAGGTCGTGGGCGATCTCGACGACCAGGTCGCCGACCCGGAAGAACATCAGCCGCGTGCCCCAGTCGGGGTTGCTGCGGTCCAGCCGCATGTCCAGGCCCATGCGCGCGGCGTAGAGGGCGGCGGCGCGGTCAGGGTTGGGCGTGCGGATGACGACATGATCCAGTCCGGACACGGACGACCCCTCGTCCACCGTGACCGGCGCCACCGGCCAGGGCTCGGCGCCGGGTCTCTGCTCGACCAGGAACAGGTTGACGCCATGGGTCGCCTTCGGGGCGAGACTGGCCACCGCCCACCGGCGGGTCGCGCCGGTGTCGGGGTGGGTGGTGACCTCCTCGCGCGGATAAGCCTTCAGGCCGACCCGCTCGAACCGTCGACCGGCCTCCGCGAGATCGGGCACGGCGAAACCGACGCCCCAGATGCCCTCGCCATGGCTGGCCAGTCGGGCGCGGATGGTGTCGCCGACCGGGCCTTCGCCCGTCGGGGAAATGACATCCAGCGCCATGTTGCCGAGCTGGAACCAGACCTGGCTGGCCCCGTGCATGTCGCCCCGCCAGTTCGGCGCCCGGCCGAACAGCCGGCTGTAGCCGTCGAGGGCGGCCTCGAGGTCGTTGACGACATAGGCGATGTGGTCGAGGGCCTTGATCACAGGAAGTCCCTCACGTCGACGATGTGGCCGGCGATGGCGGCGGCGGCCGCCATGGCCGGGCTCATCAGGTGCGTGCGGCCGCCACGGCCCTGGCGGCCCTCGAAGTTGCGGTTGCTGGTCGAGGCGCAGCGCTCGCCCGGGGCAAGCTTGTCAGGGTTCATGCCCAGGCACATCGAGCAGCCCGGCTCGCGCCAGTCAAAGCCGGCGGCCTTGAACAGGGCGTCCAGCCCCTCGGACTCGGCCTGTTCCTTCACCAGGCCCGAGCCCGGCACGACCATGGCCCGCACATGCGGCGCGACCAGCCGGCCCTCCAGGAAAGCCTTCTGCACCACGGCGGCGGCGGCGCGCAGATCCTCGATGCGGCTGTTGGTGCAGCTGCCGATGAACACCCGGTCGATGCGGGCGTCGGTGATCGGCTGGCCGGCGGTCAGGCCCATGTAGTCCAGCGCCCGCTCGACCGCCGCGCGCTTGTCGGCCGTGGCGAAGGTCGCGGGGTCGGGCACATGACCAGTGACCGGCACGACGTCCTCTGGACTGGTGCCCCAGGTCACCGTCGGCGCGATCACCGCCGCGTCCAGCCGGACCTCGCGGTCGAAGACGGCGTCGGCGTCGGTGACGAAGGTCTTCCAGTACGACAGGGCCATGTCCCAGGCCGCGCCCTTGGGCGCCGCCGGACGTCCCATGATGTAGTCGAAGGTCTTCTGGTCGGGCGCGACCAGACCGGCGCGGGCCCCGCCCTCGATGGTCAGGTTGCAGAGGGTCATGCGGCCCTCCATCGACAGGTCGCGGACCGCCTCGCCCGCGAACTCGATGACATAGCCGGTGCCGCCGGCGGTGCCGATCTCGCCGATCACGGCCAGCGCCAGGTCCTTGGCGGTGACGCCCGGGCCGGCCTTGCCCTCGATGCTGACGCGCATGTTCTTCGACTTGCGCTGGCGTAGGGTCTGGCTGGCCAGCACATGCTCGACTTCGGAGGTGCCGATGCCGTGGGCCAGGGCTCCGAAGGCGCCGTGGGTGGAGGTGTGGGAATCGCCGCAGACCACGGTCATGCCCGGTTGGGTGCGCCCCTGCTCGGGCCCGACGACGTGGACGATGCCGTTGCGGATGTCGCCCATCGGGAAGTACTCGATCCCGGCGTCGGCGACGTTGCGGCCCAGGGTCTGCAGCTGCAGCCGCGCCTCCTCGTCGGCCACCGCGTCGACGCCCAGCGCCTGACCCTCGGTCGGGGTGTTGTGGTCGGCCACGGCGAGGGTGCGATCAGGTCGACGCACCTTGCGGCCGGCGGCGCGCAGGCCGGCGAAGGCCTGCGGCGTCGTCACCTCGTGGATGAGGTGCAGGTCGATGTAGAGGATCGCCTCCTCGCCGTCAGTGGCGACGACATGGGCGTCCCAGATCTTGTCATAGAGGGTCTTGCCGGACATGCCGGGGATGTAGGACGCAGGGGCCCCTCTCGTCCAGTGGGACGCAAGGAATGTGCGCGCTCGCTGCCGGCGGCGGCGTCGCCGGCAAGGATGTGCCCCGCGTGCCGGGGTGGCGACTCCGTAACGTGACAGGCCGCCCGAACTGTGGACTCCTCCCGGCCTCGCATTTCGGGGAGTAGCCTCTTGACCCAACCCATCATCAGCCGCCGGCTGGCCCTGGCCGGCCTCGTTCTCGCCGGCCCCATGGCCGGGCCAGCCTTCGCGCGGTCCGGCGAGGACGCGCGGTTCACCGCCTTCCTCGACGCCGCCTTCGACGAGCGGGCGGCGCTGAGCCCCGAGACCCTGACCGGCCTGGGGATCAAGAAGGACTACGACAAGCTCGACAACTACACCGACGCCTTCGAGATCCTGTCCCTGGCCGTCGCGGTCGGCCAGCTGGCCAGGATGAAGGCCGCGTTCGATCCGGCCAAGCTGAGCCCGGCCTCGCGGCTATCCTGGACGCTCTTCGAACAGCAGGTCGAGCGCCAGAAGGAAGGTCACAGGTGGCGCTTCCACAACTACATCGCCACCAGCAACGGCAGTCCGGCCGGCCAGATCCCGGTCTTCCTGATCAACCAGCACCGCGTCGACAGCGTCGAGGACGCCAGGGCCTACATCGCCCGCCTGACCGAGGTGAAGCGGGTGATGGCGGAGATCTCGGCCAACCTGATCGAAGCGGCCAACAAGGGCGTGGTCGCCCCGGACTTCACTTTCGCGCCGGTCGAGGCCGACGCCCGCAAGGTCGTCAGCGGCGCGCCCTTTTCGGAAGGCCCGGACTGCGCGCTATGGGCCGACTTCCGGAAGAAGGTCGCCGGCCTGGCCGCTGGGGATGACATCAAGACGGCCCTGCTCGATGAGGCCAGGGCTGCGCTGACCGGACCGTTCAAGGCCGGCTACGAGCAGTTCATCGCCACGCAGGCCTCGCTGAAGGCAAAGGCGAAGGGCGCCAACGGCGTCTGGGCGCTGCCCGACGGCGCGGCCTACTACAGCTACCGCCTGAAGGTCTCGACCACCACCAACATGACCGCCGACGAGATCCACCAGACGGGTCTGGACGAGCTCAAGCGCATCCAGGCCGAGATGGCGACCATCATGGACCAGGTCGGCTTCAAGGGCTCGCTGCAGGACTTCTTCCGCCTGCTGAAGACCGATCCGAAGTTCCAGTACCCCAACACGCCGGCGGGCAAGGCCGCCTACCTGAAGGACGCCACCGCCTTCGTCGATCAGGTGATGGCCGTGGCCCCGAAATGGTTCCTGCGACTGCCGAAGGCGAAGCTGGAGGTCCGGGCCGTCGAGACCTGGCGCGAGGCCACCGCCAGCATCGCCTTCTACAACCGTCCGGCTCCGGACGGTTCGCGCCCGGGCATCTACTACGTCAACCTGTCGGACATGACCCAGGTGCTGAAGCCCCAGATCGAGGGCATCAGCTATCACGAGGGCGCGCCGGGCCATCACTTCCAGATCGCGCTGGCCATGGAGACAACCGACCTGCCGAAGTTCCGCAAGTTCGGCGGCTACGGCGCCTACAGCGAGGGCTGGGGCCTCTATGCCGAACGGCTGGGCCGGGAGATGGGCTTCTACCAGGACCCCTACTCGAACTTCGGCCGACTGACGACCGAGGCCTGGCGGGCCGTGCGTCTGGTCACCGACACCGGCCTGCACCACAAGAAGTGGACCCGCGAGCAGGCCATGGCCTTCTTCCGCGACAACACCCTGCTCAGCGAGCGCGACATCGGCAAGGAGGTCGACCGCTACATCTGCTGGCCCGGCCAGGCGACAAGCTACAAGATCGGCGAACTGAAGATCATGGCCCTGCGCGCCAAGGCGCGGGGGGAGCTGGGCCCCAGGTTCGACATCCGCGCCTTCCACGACGCGGTCCTGCGCGACGGCGCCCTGCCGCTGGACGTGCTGGAGGCGCGGGTCGAGGCGTGGATTGTGGCGGCGAAGGGGTAGCCCCCTACGCCGCCGGCCATTGCGACAGGATGGTCGCCGCGTCGAAGTAGTCGCGCCAGTAGGTGATCAGGCCGTCATGCACCTCGAACACGCCGGTGACCGGCAGCTCGACCCATTTGTCGGCCAGGCGGTGGCGGTCGAGGCGCTCCAGGACGACCACCGGGCCGTCCGACGCCTCGCGCAGGATCTGTAAGTCGTTCTCCAGCGTCGGGGCGAAGAAGGGCTCCAGCACCGCGCGGATGCCGGCCGGGCCGTGCACCGCGCCCAGCGGCGGCGGATTGGTGTAGACGCAGTCGGCGGCGACGAGCCTCAGGCCGGCGTCATAGTCCAACGCCTCCATGGCCTTCAGGAACTGGCGAACGGTCTGGGCGGGGGAACGGGTCATGGATCTCTCCTTTGCTCATCACCCGTCGAAGGTCGCCGCCCGGGCGGATCGCCGCAATTACGTCAGGGGTCATGCCTTGACCCCGTCGCGGAGGTTCTGAAGAGCGCTTCGGTGTCCGGGTCGGCCGGGAAGAGGGTCTCGATCCTCAGTTCCTCGGCGGTGACGTCCTGGGCCGTCCCCAGCGTGGCGATGATCGCGAACATCGAGAGCTTCTGGCCGTTCACCAGCATGTCGAACGGCAACACCGGGGCCAGGGCCGTGTCCGCGCCGGACCACAGGACCGCCGCCTCCTGAAAAGGCGCCAGGTCCGCCAGGACGACCTTCATGTCCTGCCCGTCCAGAGCCTCGGCTTCCCGAACCGCGCGCCGCCATATCAGGGGGCCGACCGCCGCCCAGTTGGTCACGAACGGTCGGATCCCCGCCGGGTGAAAGAACAGGCGCATGAGGTTGCGCTGGCCGCCGCCGACGCGCTCCCAGATATCTTCGCCAAGCATGCTTCCAAGCATATCGAACGGCCGGTTCGACATCCGGATATTCCATCCGCGGTCCAGCGCGATGGCCGGAAAGGGCTCATGGGCGGTCAGCATCATCCTGACGGCGCTCATGACCTGACCCATCTGCGGATCATCCAGCGCCCTCGTCCGGAACAGCGGGGCGAACCCGCCGGCGGCGAGCCAGTCGTTGCGCTCGCGGAGCGGGACGTCCAGCGTCTCGCTGAGTTGCAGAATCATGTTCCGGCTGGGATTGGCCCGCCCGGACTCGAGAAAGCTCACATGGCGCTGCGAAACGCCCGACGTCAGCGCAAGATCGAGCTGTGACATCCGGCGCCTCCGGCGCCATTCGCGCAGCAGGCCCGGGAAGCCGCTGAACGCCCGCGGTCCTACTTCTCCGCCCGATACCGTCACGGCGCATCCTCCCTTTTCCTCTTGGTCGCCCGGATGCCGGGGCAGGACAATTACCTGCGAGGGAATGAGAAGCCCCGAGCGTCGCCGGCCAAAGGGCCGGCCCAAGGATGCGGGCGGGGAACGGCCCAACGAAAAAGCCCCGGATCTTTCGATCCGGGGCTCTTCAAAACGTTTCTGATCCGAAGGATCACTCGCCGGCGGGGGCGGTTTCCTTGGTCGGGCGGTTCATCTGGCGCTCGGCGATCCGGGCCGACTTGCCGCGACGATCACGCAGGTAATAGAGCTTGGCGCGACGGACGACGCCGCGACGCTTCACTTCGATGCTTTCGATCATCGGCGACATGATCGGGAAGACCCGCTCGACGCCTTCGCCGAAGCTGATCTTGCGGACCGTGAAGCTCTCGTGGAGGCCGGCGCCCTGACGGGCGATGCAGACGCCTTCGTAGGCCTGAACGCGTTCGCGCTCGCCTTCCTTGATCTTCACGTTGACGCGGACGGTGTCGCCCGGCTGGAAATCGGGGGTGGTGCGGAGGGCGGCGAGACGCTCGGTCTCGGCCTTCTCAAGTTCCTTGATGATGTTCGCGGCCATCGGTCAGTCCTTTTTTCGTTGGGCTTGCCCCTATTTCGAGGGGGGGCCCTTTGGTTGTCGGTTGGCGAGGTGGCGGTCCCAGAGATCGGGCCGCTGCTCGCGGGTCGTCGTCTCACGCATCTCCTGCCGCCACGCCGCGACCTTCTTGTGGTCGCCGCTCAGCAGCACCTCGGGAATGTCGTGGCCCTCGAACGTCCGCGGTCGCGTGTACTGCGGATGCTCGAGGAGACCGTCCTCGAAGCTTTCTTCACTCAGCGACTCCGGCTGTCCGAGCACTCCCGGCACCAGACGGACGCACGCCTCGATCGCCACCATCGCCGCCGCCTCGCCACCGGCCAGGACCGCGTCTCCGACGGAGACCTCCTCGAACCCCCGGGCGTCGAGCACCCGCTGGTCCACCCCCTCGAACCGGCCGCAGAGGACGATGATCCCCGGCGCCTCGGCCCACTGCTTCACCCGCGCCTGGGTCAGGGGCCGACCCCGGGCGCTCATATACAAAAGCGGCCGTCCCGCGACATCGACACTGTCGAGCGCCGCCGCGATCACGTCCGCCTTCATCACCTGTCCAGGACCGCCACCCGCGGGGGTGTCGTCGAGGAAGCCGCGCTTATCCTTGGAAAAGGCGCGAATGTCCACTGTTTCAAGGCGCCACAGGTCCTGCTCGCGCCAGGCCGTGCCGATCAGCGACACGCCGAGCGGCCCGGGGAAGGCCTCGGGGAACATGGTCAGGACGGTGGCGGTGAACGGCATGGGCGGGTGTTTAGCGGCTTGGAGCCGGTTCCGCGAATCCTGACCTTGCTCCCCCTGGCCCTTCCTCTCCCTTTTGGGAGAGGGGGACCATGCGGAGCATGGTGGAGCGGGAAGCGCTCCGGGTTGACGGCTCGCACAATACTACTATAGGATACATTTTGGTTGGGCGACCGCTTCAGTGGAGCCGCCGCCCGATGCAAGCCGACGAGAAGACCCGAAATCTCGCCAAGCGACTGCGCCGCCGCTTGAGCCGCCCGGAGACCCTGCTCTGGAACGCCCTGCGCGGCAAACGGCTGGACGGCCTGCACATGCGCCGACAGCACCCCATCGGCCCCTACGTCCTCGACTTCTTCTGCGCCTCGGTGAAGCTGGCTATCGAGGTCGATGGCGGTGCGCACGACACGCCCGGGCGGCGGGAGCGCGACGCCCAGCGCGGCGCCTGGCTGGGAAGCCGGGGCATCCGAACCTTGCGCGTGCCGGCACATGTCGTCGAGAACGATATCAACCGGGTGCTGACGCGCATTCGCGAGGCGGTGGAGATCTGTCGGCGGCGGCCTGAGGTCGGACCGTAGCGCATCCCGCTCCACCACCCTCCGGGCGGTCCCCCTCTCCCAAGAGGGAGAGGAACGCCAACCTTCCTACTCCCCACCCATCTTCAGATGGATCTCCTCGGCGAAGTCCGGGAAGGGCGGCGGGGCGTACTTCAGCGCGCCCATCTTCCCCGCCACGCACTGGGCGATCGGGTGGTCGCTGGTGTGGCGGACGGCGTCGAAGGCGCCGGCCTTGAAGCTGAGCACGACGGTGAAGTCCGGCTTGCCGGTGGCGGTCTCGCCCGGCGCACAGGCCTGGAAGATCGTCGGCATCGCCCTGGCCAGCGGCGGGTATAGCCGGTTGAGGCGGTACATCTGCGCCTGCGGGTCGGTTTCGTACTTTTCCGCCCGGGCCATGGCCTCGGCGTAGGCGAGCGCGGTGTCGGGCGCGGCGGCCAGCACGCTGACGGCGATGAGGGCGGGCAGGATCAAGGGGCGGTCTCCGGCGGATGCCCCACCTCTACCGCGACAGATGGCGACAGCAAGGCCGCTTGCCCCCGTCGGCCCGCGGGCATAATGCGATCCTCATGCAAGAGAGCGAAAACCTCATCGAGACCCTGTCCCTCGAGCCAATCGAGATGAACCTGTTCCGGGGCGTCTCGCCGAACGACGGCTTTCCGAGGATCTTCGGCGGGCTGGTCATCGCCCAGGCGCTGATGGCCGCCTATGAGACCGTCGAGGACCGCGTCTGCCATTCGCTGCACGCCTACTTCATCCGGCCGGGCGATGTGAGCATTCCGGTGCTCTACGAGGTCGACCGCTCGCGCGACGGCGGCACCTTCACGACGCGGCGGGTCATCGCCATCCAGAATGGCAAGCAGATCTTCAACCTGGCCGCCTCGTTCCAGGTCATGGAGGAGGGTCTGGAGTACCAGTCGACCATGCCGGCCCATCCCTCGCCCGAGTCGGTGGCGACGGAGATGGAGCAGGCGCTGGCCGAGAACCGCGACATCCCGGCCCAGATGATCGAGCACATGAAGCGCCGCCCGGTCGAGGTGCGCTGGCCCGATCCGCAGAACATGTTCAGCCCGGTGCCCAAGCCACCGCGCAAGCAGGTGTGGATGCGGGCCAAGTCGCCGATCGGCGACTCCATCAAGCTGCAGCAGGCGGCGCTGGCCTACGCCTCCGACATGGCCTTCATGGAGACCGCCCTGCGGGTCCACGGCCTGACCTGGCGCACCCCCGGCCTGCAGTCGGCCAGCCTGGACCACGCCATGTGGTTCCACCGGCCGACCAACTTCAACGAGTGGATGCTGTTCGACCAGGACTGCCCGTCGACCTCGCAAGGTCGCGGCTTCATCCGCGGCGAGATGTACACCCGCGACGGCGTGCTGGCCGCCTCGGTGGCGCAGGAATGCCTGATGCGGGTGAAGACGTAGGGCGGAGCGCTACTCCACCCGCACCTCCACCCGGTCCGGATAGAAGGCCAGGTAGCCGCTGATCGCCGCCACCGCCGGAAACGGCGCCTCGTAGGTCCAGACCGCCGCCTCGCCGCGAGCGCCGGCTTCGGGAATGCTGAAATAGGCGCAGTCGCCCTTGTAGGGGCACCAGGTCGCGTGCGGCCCGCGCTCCAGCCGGGTCATGTCGACGTCAGCGCGCGGCACATACTGCACCGGCGCGTAGCCGGCCTCGCGCAGCGTCAGGGCCGCGCGCGTATCGGCCAGCACCCGGCCGCCGACCGAAACGACGACCCGTCCAGGATGGGCTGTGATGGTGATCGGATGGTCCGGACCCGGAACCCTGATCTGCCGCTCGTTCATGGCTGTCTCCCGCTGGCCCCAAGACATGGGGCCGCGGGAGACGATTGCCAGAGGCGGACCGGTCAGGCTTTCTCGAGCGTCCGCTCGACCTTCGCCGTGGCCGGCTTGCCGTCATAGACGAACTCCGGCGCGTCGAGGTCGACCTTGGGCAGGACGTCCTTTTCCATCCAGTAGTCCTGGCTGTGCTGCCACTCCGGCTTGGCGCCGCGGCGGGGCAGCAGGTGCATGCCGCGCTGCAGATAGCCGGGGTTGAAGTTCTCGCTGTCGATCCAGTCGAGCAGCGGCATGTCCTTGTCTTCCGGCCGCAGCGCGACCTCGACCCGCTTGGCGCCCTTCTCGTCCATGTGCTTCAGCAGACGGCAGACGAAGTCGCCGAGCAGATCGGCGCGCAGGGTCCAGCTGGCCCGGAAGTAGCCGAACACCCAGACCATGTTGGGCACGCCGGTGAACATCATGCCGCGGTAGGTGACGGTCTTGCTGAAATCGAGCGGCTTGCCGTCGATCTCGAAGTCGATGTCGCCCAGGACGTTGAGGTTGAAGCCGGTGGCCGTGACGATGATGTCCGCCTCCAGCTCCTGGCCGGACTTCAGCAGGATGCCCTTCTCGGTGAAGCGGTCGATGTGGTCGGTGACCACCGAAGCCTTGCCCTCGCGAACGCCCTGGAACAGATCGCCGTCCGGCACGAAGGCGATGCGCTGGCGCCAGGGGCGATAGCTGGGGGTGAAGTGCTTCTTCAGCGTCTCCTCGTCACCGCCCAGGCACATGCGGACGCCTTCGAGCAGCTCGTTCTTGACCGTCTCGGCCTCCTCGAAGGAGCGGCGGGTGAACAGGTCCTGGTCGTGCAGCAGCTTGCGGCGGACGATCTCGTGGGTCCAGGCCGGGTCGACGTCCAGCTCGCGCAGGATGTCGGCCAGCTCGTTGGCGTTGCGGCCGGGGATGAAATAGGTCGGCGACCGCTGCAGCAGGGTGACGTGGGCGCAGTCGGCGGCGATGGCCGGCACGACCGTGGCCGCCGTGGCGCCCGAGCCGATGACCAGCACCTTTTTGTTCTTGTAGTCGAGGTCCTTGGGCCAGGTCTGCGGGTGGATGATCTGGCCCTTGAAGTCGGCCATGCCCTCCCACTCCGGCGTGTAGCCTTCGCTGTGGCGATAGTAGCCCTGGCACATCCACAGGAAGCCGGCGGTGAAGGTGACGGTCTCGCCGGTGTCGGCGCGGGTCGCCTCAATGGTCCAGAGGTTGTCGGCGTTGGACCAGCGGGCCTTGCCGATGCGGTGGCCGTAGCGGATGTGCTGCGCCAGATCGTCTTCCTCGATCACCTCGCCCATGTAGCGGAGGATCTCCTCGGCGGTGGCGATCGGCGTGCCGGTCCAGGGCTTGAAGCGGTAGCCGAAGGTGTAGAGGTCGCTGTCGGACCGGATGCCCGGGTAGGTGTGGGTCAGCCAGGTGCCGCCGAAATCCTCAAGCGCTTCGAGGACCACATAGGTCTTGTCCGGCTGCTGGTGCTTGAGATGCCAAG
>Ga0209066_10002673_pt1 | contig 21286 bp, 11 predicted proteins | sample All_14_2_FD_187198 | JGI IMG/M metagenome (GOLD analysis project Ga0209066, IMG submission 187198) | Freshwater microbial communities in response to fracking from Pennsylvania, USA - Allegheny Zone_MetaG_DW_15 (SPAdes) (version 2) ... | reverse complement strand
CCCGATTATAAGTAGCGCCTTGAAGATTTCATGCGGACAGGTGGCAGAGCGGTTGAACGCGCTAGTCTCGAAAACTAGAATAGGTGCAAGCCTATCGGGGGTTCGAATCCCCCCCTGTCCGCCATTTCTTAACGGCTAAAAGAGCCTAGTGAGAGCTGTATTCATAGAGCATTTAAAATGGTTAATTATACTACGTAATCTCTCTAATCCTTGCCACGATCTCTCTAAGAACTTACAATGGATTATGCTTAAGAAAGCGTTTCCTTGTCTTGATATTCTACCTCTACCGCAGAAGCGGTTATGGGTTGAGTTACTTGATACGCCATCAGCTTTTACGCTTTATGGCGGAACTGCCTTAGCTTTACATCTGGGCCATCGCATTTCGATAGATTTCGATTTTTTCTCAGCCGCCGCCTTTGACCCTGATACGCTGCTAAACACTGTTCCATTTTTAGACGGTAGCCAGATCAAACGCGTGGAACCAAATACCTTAACCGTCATTGTTGATCGTGGTGGCCCCGTGCAAATTTCATTCTTTGGTTTGCCATGGATTAAACGTATTGAAGAACCCGTGATGACATCGGACATTGATTTGAAAGTAGCATCATTAATCGACATAGCGGGCACCAAGGCATCCGTCATTCAAAAGCGTGCCGAGGTAAAAGACTATATAGATATAGCTGCTCTCATTTCTAACGGCATCACTCTGCCCCGCATTCTTGAAGCAGGTACCGCAATTTACGGCTCAAAATTCAATCCTATGCCAACGCTTAAAGCATTGGCCCATTTTGACGATGGAAACGTGAAGACACTCGATCAATCAACCCGCCGCCTTCTGGTGGATGCGGTGGCAGCTGTTGATGTATCACGTCTCTCCCACAATCAGCCCACGGCAGATACAGGAGCGCATGATCTATGAAATCATTACCGCTTACGAAAATCATGTGCGATGTGGCCGCCCGCGTTATCTGGTTTGAACCACCAGAGACCGCATTGGCAGACCCCTTGCGCTTTATAGCCTACGCCATGAAAGATGCCCTACCCAATGATATGACTACGCTCCGCAAGGTCGTTTCAGATGATGATTTGCGCGAGGTATTAGATAACGCACCAGCCGGCATTATCGATGCTCGGTCATGGTCCTACTGGAATACAGTCTTAGGCCGCTATCCAGCCCCCCCAATGCCTGTACGCAGACTATAATAGTAGCCATCCACATCCGACACGGTGATGCTATGCTGGCTATCAAGTGCGCGTTCAATCTCTTCAGGCCATAGCTTCCCATCCGACACGGTGATGCTATGCTAGATACCGGCAACGCACCCAACGCCCGCACGCCATAGCTTCCCATCCGACACGGTGATGCTTATGCTTTTTGTCAACAACTCGCATTATGACGGCGAGCCATAGCTTCCCATCCGACACGGTGATGCTATGCTCTTGACCCAATACGGAAACTAACGCTTTCAGCCATAGCTTCCCATCCGACACGGTGATGCTATGCTTTAAGCACTGCAGAGTATTGCGTAATTTTTGCCATAGCTTCCCATCCGACACGGTGATGCTATGCTATGTATCAAGGCTATAGACAGGTCCATAAAGCCATAGCTTCCCATCCGACACGGTGATGCTATGCTAAGAATTGATTGCGGGTATCCGTTCCAGTAGCCATAGCTTCCCATCCGACACGGTGATGCTATGCTCCATGCATGGTTTTATCGCAATCATACATTGCCATAGCTTCCCATCCGACACGGTGATGCTATGCTTTAAAATAGCTACCAATGCTGGTGCAAAATGCCATAGCTTCCCATCCGACACGGTGATGCTATGCTAACAAAACGCGTGGCTTTATCAGTGGTTTAGCCATAGCTTCCCATCCGACACGGTGATGCTATGCTGGATTTCAGGTACTTTTGTTGGCGCGGCCGGCCATAGCTTCCCATCCGACACGGTGATGCTATGCTTGCAGAGTGAGATACCTTCGCGCTTGCGCCGCCATAGCTTCCCATCCGACACGGTGATGCTATGCTGCAGTGGCAACGATGGGTGCTTCACAATTAGCCATAGCTTCCCATCCGACACGGTGATGCTATGCTCGAGAGCGTGCGAGACGCCGCCGCAGTCACGCCATAGCTTCCCATCCGACACGGTGATGCTATGCTCACGCCCGGCTCACTAACTCCAGACAGCGAGCCATAGCTTCCCATCCGACACGGTGATGCTATGCTACCGAGTTGATGGTGGTGATGGCTTGCAGGGCCATAGCTTCCCATCCGACACGGTGATGCTATGCTTTTAGCTTTGCGGCATACTATGACGCCATAGCCATAGCTTCCCATCCGACACGGTGATGCTATGCTATAACAATCTGTCACAAGCGTTTTCATACGGCCATAGCTTCCCATCCGACACGGTGATGCTATGCTAAATATATGGCATTGATGTTCTCCTGTGCGGCCATAGCTTCCCATCCGACACGGTGATGCTATGCTTATTTACAGTTTCGATAACCCGCCTATAATGCCATAGCTTCCCATCCGACACGGTGATGCTATGCTTTCCCATCCTGCTTTTAAAAGGTTTTGCGGGCCATAGCTTCCCATCCGACACGGTGATGCTATGCTTGGTTGGTGGTTGGTAGGTTAATGCTGTGGGCCATAGCTTCCCATCCGACACGGTGATGCTATGCTAGGACGCACACCAAAGGAAAGCATCGCGCTGCCATAGCTTCCCATCCGACACGGTGATGCTATGCTCTCTTTGCCTTTGTTTAATATCGGGATAAGGCCATAGCTTCCCATCCGACACGGTGATGCTATGCTTCAAAGCGTTGAACGCTTAACCAATGCTGAGCCATAGCTTCCCATCCGACACGGTGATGCTATGCTTAAAGAAGTCCTCGTTCATGTCGAGTACATGCCATAGCTTCCCATCCGACACGGTGATGCTATGCTAAATCTGCCGCACGGCCCTTGAGTCCATGGGCCATAGCTTCCCATCCGACACGGTGATGCTATGCTTTTTGGAGGTTCTGGTTCAACTCTTATAGCGCCATAGCTTCCCATCCGACACGGTGATGCTATGCTCATAGAAGTTGACGCGCAGTGGGTTATACAGCCATAGCTTCCCATCCGACACGGTGATGCTATGCTTAAAGAAGTCCTCGTTCATGTCGAGTACATGCCATAGCTTCCCATCCGACACGGTGATGCTATGCTCAAGGCGCAGATCGAGCTTATCGCGGCATCGCCATAGCTTCCCATCCGACACGGTGATGCTATGCTTCCCCAAGGGTTTCAATGTGTGCGCGGACCGCCATAGCTTCCCATCCGACACGGTGATGCTATGCTCTAAAGGTCGCTATTCTGTTTTGTGCGGTAGCCATAGCTTCCCATCCGACACGGTGATGCTATGCTATCGATATGACATTTTGCAGCAGTTTGAACGCCATAGCTTCCCATCCGACACGGTGATGCTATGCTTCTAAAAACCACGGTTTAACATGATTGTAAGCCATAGCTTCCCATCCGACACGGTGATGCTATGCTTTATATGTTTGCCTAGTGCAATCAGGTGAAGCCATAGCTTCCCATCCGACACGGTGATGCTATGCTAAAGAGCAAGTGTTATTGGGCGCCCCGTAGGCCATAGCTTCCCATCCGACACGGTGATGCTATGCTCAAGGACACCGATACCATGACACCAGAACAGCCATAGCTTCCCATCCGACACGGTGATGCTATGCTCGCGAAGGGTGGGATGCTTGGGGTAACGAAGCCATAGCTTCCCATCCGACACGGTGATGCTATGCTTTGAAGCAAGGCAAGCAACTGGGCGCCATAGCCATAGCTTCCCATCCGACACGGTGATGCTATGCTAACCGCTGCTTGCACCATCTTTAAACCATTGCCATAGCTTCCCATCCGACACGGTGATGCTATGCTATGTCGGTCGATGAAAATGAAATATACATAGCCATAGCTTCCCATCCGACACGGTGATGCTATGCTCGTAGCCGCTTGCATCAGGCACAAGGCCCTGCCATAGCTTCCCATCCGACACGGTGATGCTATGCTTAATAAGGCGCACAAGGCATTGAAACTAAATAAAAAAGGCCGAGTAAGTTCAAAATAAAACGAGCTGCTCGGCCTTCATTTTTTCATTATTTGCCCGTTCTCCAACCAGTGTTTTCATGCGTTCATACTGTTTATCCGTGATCTGGAACATCCGGATGCTCCCTTTTTCGGGGATATTTGCAGTTAACCGCCCAAGATGCTTGTCCACCCTATCCTGCCCGTTGCAGATACGGGCATAGACGGAAAGCTGGATCATCATATACCCGTCTTTCAAAAGAAAATTTCTGAATTTGGCAGCCTTGTGGCGCTCCGGCTTGGTTTTTGTCGGCAGATCGAAGAAAACAAATACCCACATGAATCGATCTTTCGTGGCTGTCATCGTAGAGCGTCTTCATACGAGAGTCTTACGAACTCAGGCAGAATTAACAAAGTTGCGTCTTTTTTCTCAATCGCACTAACAAGACTTGCCGCCATGGCATCTGCGGCGTTCGCGATAGTATGCGTATCACCCTTAATGGCGCATAAAGCGTTCCCAATATTGGCCAATATCTGGCGAAATTCTTTCGTTAAAAGACCATCACGTGCCGTCTCCCCTAGCCCGTCTTGCAGCATTAGCACGACCTGCCAGTCCACCATTGGGCGGAATACCTCCATCAGGTCATCGGTCAAGTTAAAGGCATTCAGATCATTAGCATGATGAATTCCAAAAGCTGGAATAAGCCCGTAAGCAATTTGCGAACGGGCAACAAAGGCGCGCACAACGGCGTAACCATAATTGAGAGCAGCATTAATAACGCTTTGAGAACCGCGATTGAACTCTGCCCCGTATAAACGCGGGAAATAATCCCGCGCTGCTTGCGCTTCAATATTGTCAGGATCACCTGAAGCAACGCGGCGCGCCAGCGCGTAGAGTCTTTCTCCCGAGCCATCGCCACGCGCAGCCTCGAGACAAGATGCCTGATTGTTAATTTTGGTCTGTACTACACGTTGCCATAGGCGTTTGCGTAATGGCTCGGACCACGACTGTTGAATGTATGCCACCCGGCTCTGTCGCGAATGCGGCTGAAAAGGGAGCAAAACGCCATTGGGGATATGCGTAGCATCGCAGGTAATAAGGGCTACCGCACTTTCCTGACAAGCGGAAAGCAGCGCTGATGAAAGGGTGATTTGCGGCGATTCCAGAATTAACGCCGTAACATCCTCAAGCGGCAGGGTATTGACCCCGCCGTCATTCTCAAGCCGCAACTGCCCCTTGCTGAGAGACAGCCTCGCCGGATTCTGGATCATTACCGTGCGCCAAGCCAACGCGCTTCTCCTTTAAGACTCTATGAATATTGCCAAAGTAATCCACAGAATACTTCTCAAAGGCTAAGGCCGTCTTAACACCACTACTCGTAACACCATCTTTCCCAAAATTAGTATCATTGTCATGTTTTCGTAAATTTATTGAACCTGTACCACGATGTGTACCAATGTAATATCCTTCAACGTTTTCTTTTTTCATTTTAATTTTCACAAAGTCATTTTTGTACAATGAAAAAATGAAGTCTGAATCAACCATTTCCTCCCATTCTTTTTCATCCTTATAAGCAAGAATGGCCCTGGTCGGCAGAGAAGCAGCAGCGAAGTGATGAACATACAGAGGAACAAGAAAGAACTTACCGTCTTTCTGAAACACATCAACCCTTACCATATCGCCGTTACTGGCGAGGCCGCCATTGATAGCAATACCGCTTTTCTCGGATGTCGTTATTCGCACTGAATTGATACGCGGCCCCTGTTTCTCTGGGTCATTAGTCGGCATATAAACGGGGTTTGCAAAGGCTTTATCTGGCTTTCCGCCATGCTCATCAAGCCGTGCTTTCAGAACATTGTAGAGCTTGATATTACGGTCTTTATCAACCAGGTTTTCCAGCATCGCAGGTTTAAGTGCCGTTACTTTCACGCGCTGGATAACCACACCGTCCGATTTACGAACAGACCGTATTGTTTCTTCATGTGCAGCTCCTGTGATTTTTCGGTCAGGCAGGCGCGAAACGAAGATTTTATCAACGCTAGCAAGCGCATCATCCCTAAAAGTAGCCCACGGCAAGGGTGCCCGCGGCTTTTCATCAGGATGCTTTAAACGTGCTTCATACCTGTTCCAGTTTGACAATGCCTGAACCATGGAAGGCGTTGAAGCTGCGACCACAATAGCATCCAGCGCATGATGTTTATCGTTCTCACGATTTTTTTTGGCGAACCCCCATACGCCACGTAAATGCGCTGTAAGCTGGCCATTTCTGCTCTGAACACGTTTGCCTTTACCTAAAGCCAAATGCTGCTCAAGGTGCTTGGTAAACTCACGCGTAATATAGCGCGTATCATTGAGATTGCGGTCTTTGAAACCTTCTTCGTTCAATTCCTGCATCAACATGCGCTCCGCCTTGGCACGGGGTAATCGTGCTGCGTTTGCGGCAATCTGGTCCCAAAGCGGCGTAGATCCCCATTTTTCAAAGGGTGTTCTGTTGCCCTTTTCTTGATTCATACCCGTAAGGCATAAAACACGATTATTAAGGGAATCATCCCACGAGCGGCTATAGGGCAAGATATGATCAATCTGCGTTGCAGCAGAATCGCGCATAAGCTCTGGGCTAATGTAAGTACCCGAATAAGGACAGCAGCCATCCTGCTCTTTCCAAAGGCGATATTTTACAAGCTCTTCTCCGTTTGGTTCCTGGCCTAAAATCTCTTCAGCGTGTTTCTTCGCGTCTTCCTTGTAGGCTAAGTTCTTTTGCTGTTTTTTTTCAATCTCACGGCGGTCTTCATAGCTTTTTCCAACATCACGTGCCAATTCTACAATAATCGTTTCCGGCATCCCGAATTTACGGATAATAGCGTTAACGACCTTGCGGGTTTGCGCTAAAGCCCGATTAACCACCGGATTACGGATATCCTTGAATGGAGGCAACTTAACACCTGCGCCCATGATTTTTGCCGTGTGGTCATAGCCGCACTGGGCGCAGGCCTTATCGTAGGCCATTCCTTCCTGCATCAATGGCAGGATGTTGCGGATGGCTTTAAGAGATAAATCCAGTGTTTTTGAAAAACTGATTTCTGACAGTTTTTTTATCTGCTCGTTTATTATACCCAAACCTGACAGCTTTTCGGCAATCTCCTTATCGTCCTGATACACGGACAGGATGCGGGCCACTTCATCTAGCTTATCGCGGTCACGGCTTAGCCAGTTCTGCCAATCATCTGTGCTACCTGTATCAAGCGCAGCCTTTAGTTCATGGTATCCAGCAAGTTCTAAAAAAGTTTTATTTTCTGATACCTTACGAATATCTTCCCAAGATTTTTCTTCTTTTTTAGTTTTTAAATAGCTTATGTTGAAACGATCATTATCCCCAAGTTCAAGTTCCTTGCGCGCTTGCTCATAGGTCATTTTCTTCAAAGCGTGCGCTTTCTGTTGTAAACAGCGCTTTTCATCGATTGCAAGCTCACGTTCGGCGCCTCCCATCGTACGAACACGGCAGTTATTAAGGCGTGACCAAAGAACGAAGAGTTCAGCTGTATAGGCAGATTTTGGCGCGCGTTTTTCTGACGGCTCCAACGTACAGAAACCAATCAGATTTTCGGATGATTGCAAAGGACGCTGATAAAATGCGATGCCTTCTCCCTCTAGCGTGCGTTTATCCTCTATCTTTCCGTTTCCTGAATAGGATTCGTAAAGTTCTGGCGTAGCCTTGGCATTCCCAAAGCGTCGCTGTGCATCAAATATTTTTCTGATTTCCGAGCGTAAAAGATCGCGCGTTACAAAATTCTCGTAAGAACCATCGCCATTGCGCTTTTTTGACTGCGTTGCAAGGTAAGCGCCAATCGTTGAAAAACCGGCATTAATCATCCGTTCTTCAAGCTCTTTGGCGGCTTTTTTTGTTTTTTCGGCATCCGTATCGTTCTTTTTGCTTTCACCACGGCTGTTGTAGCCGTAATCAGCGCCGCGCCTTTTGCCAATATGAAATAGAATGCGGATGAATTCTTCATCGGACAGTTTGCGTGCTAAAGCCTCGGCCCGCAAATCCCATACAGGTTTATCAGATTGCAGCACCGGTGCTTCGATAACTTCATCAACCTTTTGAAAGCCATGTGTCTTTAAAAGGGTACGGATTGCGCTTTTGCGTAGAGCCCGGCGATGGATAATACGGCGCGAGCCGCGTTTTTCACGACGCGGCGCAGCAAGAGAGGAGCCATTTTTAGGATTTTCTGCGGCATCAAAAATATGCACGCCAGAAAAGGGGATTGAATTTTCAGATATTCCGGCAAATCCAACTGATGTAATCCCGATGTCCAAACCAAGCGTATAGCCCATGCTTCCCCCCTCAATATTGTATGGGCTTGACTCTGAACGCCCTAATGGGCAAGAGTCAATCTGCATATCATCGCCGTGTCGGATACGTTGCTATGGTAAGGTTACGTAAGTAACCGCAGAGTTTCTGCCCCCGTATGGTTCGCCCAGCGGGGGCATCTTAATACTTGTTTCTATACCCCTCTTTAATCTCTCCCCTTTATCCTGAATATAGAAAGGCAGTAATAGCGCACTTACGCAAACTTCGTTTGCAGTGCTTTCAAGGCTGGCGCTTTCGTTTGTTCGGGCGAACAAAAGAACAATAAAAACAATCGCCTGTGGGTCGTTACGGCTTGGGGAGCCATGGCGATTTTTCATTGTTCCTTGCGGGTGTTTTCTAGGGCCGATGGCGCTTCAGCCGTCGCCGCTGCCGCTTATCGTGCCGGCCAGAAGCTCATGGATGACCGGCTGGGCTTCGCCCATCACTACCAGCACCGCAAGGGTGTGGCAGCCTCGTTCATCATGGCTCCGCCCTATGCCCCAGAAACCACCTACAACCGCGCCCTGCTATGGAATGCGGCAGAGGCAGCCGAGAACCGCAAGAATGCCCGCGTAGCGCGGGAGCTTATTCTTGCCCTGCCGCATGAACTCTCCGCAGCTTCCCGTGAATCTGTGGTTCGTGGCCAAGTTCTGTGGATGGTGGAACGGTATGGCGTGGCTGTGGATGCCGCCATACACATTCCCGTGGAAGGTGACGGCCACGACCGGCGCAACCACCACGCCCACCTGCTGTTCACCACCCGTGAAGTCACCAAGGACGGTTTCGCTAAGAAAACCCGCATCCTTGATGACAAGTTACAAGGCCCGCAGGAAGTGGAGCTTATCCGCTCCGTTTGGGAGACGCTCGTCAATGATGCCCTAGAGCGGGAAGGCTTCCCTGAAGCCAAGATTGACCGCCGCACTTTGGAGGACCAAGGCATCGACCGCGTGCCGCAAATCCATGTCGGGCCTGAAAGCAAAGCAATGGAAGAGCGCCAGCAGGAAGACGAGGACGAAGAAGGCGATAAGGACGGCGACGACAAAGGCGACGGCAAGAAGGGCAAAGGCGGTAACGGCGACAGCAAGGCCCCCAACCTGAACCCCTCCAAGGCAGGCGACGACGGCAAGGGCCACAAGGTTGATTATCCGGCCATCGACCAAGACCGCAGGCGCGGCGACATGGCCCGCGAAATCAAAACCCTCAACGCCGAGCGCGCCCAATGGCCCAACACCCCCTTAGGCAAACAAATCCGCACCCTTGAACACGAAATGAGCCGCCTAGATACACGCCTGCGCCACTATCAGGTGATGGAGGCGAAAACCAGTCTTTCAGGCGTGGTGCGCCATGCCATCACCAAGGCGGTGAAGGTCTCCCGTGAAATTCTGCGCGGACGTATGGAGCGCCGCAGCGCCCTGCGCCTGAGTGAACGGGAATACCGACTCCGCATCAGCAGACAAAAGGAGCGTTACGGGCGCAACTACCGCGCAGGCGTGCATGACCAAATCAAAACCATGCGCACAAAGCTGGACATCCTCAAAGGCACCCACACCGACTACCAGAAGTACCGGATGTTCGTCGTCTCCATCGAAAAAGCGCTGGCCGCACGGCCCGTGCAACTGGCGGCCACTACCAGCGGCCCGCCTAAACTCATCACCGACAAGGAATTCTCCCTAAAACTCACCCTCAAAGCTGCCCTGATGCGCGAGAACATGCCCAAACAGTTCCGCCCGCCTACACCACCCCCGCGAGCAGAAAAGCCATTACCAGCCCCCATAAAGGCCGTTGTCGAGAAATCCACAGCAAGGCTCAGCGCCCAAGCCGGAGCGCGCCCAGCGCTCGCCCCTGCCAAAGCCAGAGGCATAAAAGAGCCTGTGCGCGCCTTGTTCAATCAAGCCGCCGCCCCGCTGCCCAAACCCCAGCCGCAGGAGCCTAAACCTGTCAAAATCGTCACCTATGAGGAAGTGCGCACAAAGGCGGCTATCACCGTAGCTCAGATCAGAAAGGCCATTCCGCCCAAATTCCAAGCCCCGCCTTACCCGCCTCAAACGCCAAAAGTTTCTAAGATGTCATCGAAGTTCAACAAGGCGGCGGCAGGAATGCCGAAGAACCCGTCTTACGGCATTCCCAACTCACCACCGTCTTTGAATAGCTAGCTTACTACCAACACACCGGCGGCCACGAGTTCCTCGACAGTATTCGTTACAGTGAGGTTGGAAAGTGTGGCAACTGCGGTGTAGTTTGTGCCCGTACCAGCTGCATCAACGGAAACCGTCGTATTACCGCCTTGGCTGGCAATAATAACGAAATTGTCGATATCCTCCTGCCCCGGCGTGTAATCGCCCAACAGGTTGCGAAGGTCGAGTTTGTCACCCTCGTAGGCGTTGAAGTCAGTGATGGTATCTACGCCCGATCCCAGCGCGCCGGTATCGTATACGAAGGTATCCGCACCAGTGCCGCCGGTGAAGGTATCCGTGCCCTTGCCGTCGTAAAGGATATCGTTACCTGTGCCACCGATGAAAACATCGTTGCCGAGCCAGCCCAGCAGCGTATCGGCCCCATCGCCACCGTTGATGGTGTTGTTGCCCGCGCCGCCGTTGAGGTAGTCGTTTCCGATTTCACCGTAGAGCGTATCGTTACCGTCATCGCCGTAGATGAAATCCTGCCCGTTCCCGCCGTGAATCTCGTCGATACCGCCGCGCCCGTAGATGGTGTCATTGCCATCACCGCCGTACATGCGGTCATTGCCGATGGTCTGGCTGTTGAAGCCATAGAGCGTGTCGTTGCCCGTTGTGCCGTTGATATCCAGCATCGCGGACGCCAGCCATGAAATATCGGCTGTCTGTAGGGTGGGACCGAAGGCCAGTGTTTCTACTTGCTCGGCATAAGTGCCGTAGGTTAACTGGAATTGATTGATCAACTCGATCTGCCGTCCATCGGAGAGCACAAGCAGCAGATCAGCGAACGGATCGGCCGGATTGACGTAACCGCCCGTGCGCGTGAAGGTGACGTCGGCAGGGCTGGTGATGTTCGCACCGAGATACACCACATCGGCACCTATACCGCCGTAAACCTTGTCGTTGCCCGCCATGGACAGAATGACATCATCCCCGTCATACCCGCCGAGGATGTCGTCACCAGCGCCGCCGTCGATGGTGTCGTTTCCGGCCCAGCCTGCGATCTGGTCGTTTCCGGCATCGCCATAGAGCGCATCATCACCGTCTTCGCCTGCGAAAATGTCATCACCATCGCCGCCATGGATGATGTCGTTACCGGCACCGCCCAATATGTTATCAGCATCCGCCCCGCCGTCGATGGTATCTACACCATCGCCACCGTTGATATAGTCGGTCCCTGCATCACCCATGATGGTATCCGTTCCCGTACCTCCAAACAGATTGTCGTTGCCGTCGCCGCCATACAAGGTGTTGTTGCCTGTGGTTTCGACGGGAATTCCGCCGATTATATCGACGCCGTCACCATAAATGGTGTCATTACCCGCGCCGCCGTTGAGAATATCGTTACCCGCAAGGCCGCGAATGTAATCATCTCCGCCATCGCCGTAGAGCGTATCCGCCCCGTTGCCGCCTTCCATCTGGTCAGTGCCGGTGCCCCCATGGGCTTCGTCGTCACCATCATTGCCGTAGATGTAGTCGTCGCCGTCCTCTCCGAAAAGCGTATCGTTGCCTTCGTTCCCGTAAACGGTGTCGTTCGCAGCACCAGCGTAAATGGTGTCTGTGCCAAGCCCGCCAGCAAGCGTGTCGATACCTGCATAAGTGCGAATTTGGTCGTTTCCGCCGCCCGCTGAAATCGCGTTATCCCCATCGCCACCATCTATGGTGTCCGCAAAATCGCCTGCTGAGATGCCGTCGTTGCCTGCGCCGCCATAGATAATGCTTTGGCCGCCTTCCGCACTGATCTGATCATCGCCATCGCCGCCGCTGACCTGACCCCATGCATACAGAATGTCGTTGCCAGCGCCGCCATCAACGGTGCCGCTGCCATGGATGGTGTCGGCTCCGGTATCACCGTAAATGGTCCCGGTGCCGTAAATGGTGTCATCACCGTCATTCCCGTGGATGGTGGCGTTGCCTTGCGCGAGGATATCGTCATTGCCAGCCCCGCCCGCGATGGCAATAACAGCCCCCGCGATCAAGACAGATTCATTCACGCGGACCAGATCGTTTCCTTCGCCGCCATCAACCGTGTTGTCGACGCCGTAAACGTGGATATCGTCGGCTCCATCGCCGCCCTGCACGGTATTGGTTGAAGTAAGTGAGGAACTGGTAATTGCGTCCGCACCGGCGCCACCATCGATGGTGTTTACCGCCCCTGATGCATTGATGGTGTCGTTACCATCCCCGCCATAGGCCGCGCCGCTGCCTGAAAGGGTCAGATGGTCATCCCCTGCATCACCGTAGAGAGTGCCGGAACCACCGAGCGTGTCATTGCCCTCCCCGCCGTGTGCCGTACCGCCGGAAAGGGTGATACTGTCGGCACCCGCCTCGCCGTTGAGCGTGCCTGCGCCAGTCAGCGTATCGTCCCCGTCACCACCATAGATGACGCTGGTGCCCGTGCCGCCGTCGATGACATCGTTGCCGCCATCGCCGTAGAGCGTGTCATCGCCATCTTCGCCGTAGATGAGGTCTATATCAGCGCCGCCATGAACCGTATCGGCCCCTGCGCCCGCATGAATGATATCCTGCCCCGTGCCGCCGGTAATTGTGTTTGCCGAGGCATTGGCGGTAATTTCATCATTGCCGGAACCGGCATAGATGTTCACAATCGCAGCCAGTTGCGAAAAATCGATCTCTTGCGAATGTGTATAGGTAGAATTATCGAACGTATCCGAAATCGCCGCTCCAGCAGGCAGCGCCCAGGAAGAGGCATTTTGTACGTATTCGCTTAAAAGCGCCGTGCCGCCGCTGAAAGTCAGCACAACATCCCGCGCATTTTGCGCGACATATGCGCCGGTCAGGCTGATGCCCGCAGCTGCCTGCACGGTGGCCGTGCCGTCGTTCAGGTAGCTACTATTCAGGTATACGATGTCATCACCCTCACCCACCGTAACGGTGTGCGCACCCGCGCCGAGATACACCGTATCATCGCCCGTGCCGCCATTGACGCTTGATGTGCCGCTAACGGCCGATACGGATATCACATCATCGCCGCCATTGCTGTTAATGGCATTGCCGGTGCCGAACACAACGATGCGGTCGGCACCTTCGGTTCCACTCCCCGCTGTATCGCCATACACGGTATTGCCATTACCTGCGAGGGTGATGTAATCCAGCCCCGCGCCGCCATTGAGCGTGCTGCCCATGGCGTACACCTCAATCTTGTCATTGCCTTCGCCGCCTTGCGCATTGCCTGCACTCATGAAGGCTGCCGTGATGTAATCGTTCCCGCCACCGCCGACCATGGTCGTGCTGTTCTGCACCCAGTCGTCGCCATCGCCGCCGTAAGCGGCATCGCTTGTATCGCCGATCAGAATATCGTTGCCGCTATCGCCGTAGAGCGTATCAGCGCCCGCATCGCCGTAGATAACATCATCGCCCGCACCGCCGTACAGCGCATCGTTATCGTTATAGCCGTGGATGAGGTCATTGCCTGCGGTGCCGCTGACCGTATCCGCAATGTCTTCGCGTATCTGTACCGCCGGGGTGTATTCGTAGTGCCACACCAGCGTGCCCCATTGCGTGTCGCCGGAGGTGGTGTTCGTAAACTCTTCCGTGAACGTTACGCTAGCCTGCGCGTCGTCGGCGTACGTTGCCCGTTCAATGCCCGTCGTCGTGATGGTCGCCGTGCCCGTGCCCGTACTGATGGTGTAAACGCCGTTGGCGTTGGTCACCATTGACGCCGTAATCCCCGCGCCAAAGTGCAGAACATCATCGCTGCCGCCGGTATCCACAATCGCGTCGTCACCATCACCGATGGACCAGTTGTAGGTATCGCTCTCCCCGCCGCCTTTGAGGGTGTCGTTACCATGACCACCGGTGAGGATGTTGTTTACATCGTCACCGAAAATATAGTCGTCTCCATCCCCGCCCGTTACACTTGTAACATCTGAAGCAACCGCATAAATATCGGCCAGATTACGTTGAAGAGGGTCGCCGCCGGTCACGTTCTGACTGCTTGCGGCAACCGTATAGATGTTGGCCAGATTGAGTTGAAGGGGCGTTCCCGTAGTGCTGTAAAAATCGTCGGCATGAATAAGGCCGAGGTTAATTTGCTTGAGCGCGATTGTGCCGAGATCGTTCTGGACACGCAGATCAGCCACAGCCGTATCCCCGGACGTTGTATACTGATCCTTTACCGTCAGAACGTTTCCACCAACCGTGGTTACACGCAAATCATGGTTGTTCGTCGCATCAATCGTAAGTATCACCGCGCCTATTGATGTATGTTCATAGACGATACTGTTTTCACTCCCGCTGTCGATGATCGTGTCATCGCCATCGGAAGCTCCAAACTTATAGATGTCGCTGCCAATTCCGCCTGTTAGAATGTCATTGCCCTTGCCGCCGGTCAGCTCATTTGCGCCACCATTTCCAGTGATGCTATCGTTTTTGTCCCCGCCGATAGCGTTCTCAATTACCGTTCCATAGGCTATGGCTACGTTACTGATGTCGCGAAAGACACCCTCGTTCCCGGTTGTGCCATAACCTTGTTTACCAGCCCCGTTAGAGCCGATAGAACTGAATTCACCTTCGCGCAAATCTATACGCGCGGCATAATCTTTAAAGCCTGATGCGTCGATCGTATCGTTGCCGCCACCATCCCAAATAGTATAAATGAAGGCTTTATTGGCGTCATATATACTGGGGTCGGAATTGCTTACCCGTCCGAATCCTTGACCTAAACAATAGATGGTACCGGTTGTTAACGGATCGCCATCGGTTACTTCATTACGTACATTCAAGTTGGAAGTACCGTATAAATCCTGTAGAGCCTTAATATCGTAAAGCTGCAAGCCATAAGCATGAAGCGCAGTTCCATCTTCGTAGTATAATGCGTTATCGCTTGGACCTGTGCCATCACCCGCCCAACCATATGTGTTGTATGACATGACGGTATATTTTTGATTATCTTTCGTAGAATCCAAACTTTCAAGATCGTCTGGAGATTCTTCTGGAATTCCGTCGGCATTGGCATCCGGGAGAAGGATATGCGAATGCTCAAGCCCCATTGAGTGAGAAAGCTCATGAAGCAATGTATAGTAACCGCGTTGCCCCAAACCCACCTGGGTATCCGTACCAAAAATGTTTGAGGAATTATTAATCCAAACATCCGCATTTCCGGTTATAGCCGTAGAATTAGCCTCCGGATCCGAAGAGAAGCCGTAAATGATGCGGCTGTCGGCAGCAAGGCTTCCATCTTTAAGCGCTCCTGCTCCAATGGCGATCTGGCCATTTCCTGTAAGATCTTCCTGAAAAGTAAGTTTTATTACATCAGAGAATGATACCCCATAAGTCGTTGTGGCTAGAAGAGTACTTATGGCTGTTTTTTGTGTAGAATCGAGAGAAACAATTCCCAGCGCACTTGAGCTTGTAAATTGCGCAGCAAAATCAGGGGCAAGATTACCGGATACGTAATAATAGGGTGTCGTGGGAACAGATGAAACAAAGCTGTATTTAACCAATGACGTCGACCAAAGACTCCCACCATCATCTAGTTTATCCCAAGGGTTCGGCATGTTTCATTTACCTGTCGTTAAAGGTTGCACTAAAGACTGAATCCGTTGTGTAAAAATATCTTCAAATGAAGAATTAAACATCTGCCATGCCTCCCGCTTATAAGTCGGATAACTTTGATAGTTGTGGATGTCAGGGATAAAACTGCGCTTAGGATGCAATCTGTACGTATAAGTATTGATCTGAACTATGGGTGCGCGCTCTTCCGCAAGCTTTCCGCCATAAAACCCTGTTCCACTACTTATAATCTGGGCATTCAGATAGAGAGTGCTAGCTTCTTTGCCTGAAGGTACAGCTTCATTACATCCATAAACTTTGATATCGACGTGCTTTAAGGTGTCTTCAATAATTTCTTTTGCCTGCTCGCATAATCTCTCACCGGTATAAGTGAAATCGTCGGGCATATTTACCACGGAAACTTGACTGATAGACACTTGAGTAACTTTGAGGTACTCAAGCATTTCAGGATCAATTTTTGTTGGAAAAGCTCTGGAATCTAACTGGTGAGCACCAGCAGTAGCCTGAACTTCCTGCGCATATGAAAAAGAAACTGAAAAGCCAGCCACCATAAGCGCCAGCACACTCCAATAAATTACGTTAACGCGCATAAACTTGTCCTCACCAAATAGAAACAACAAATGAGCAAGAAATCTTATCAAAACCATCTCCATCCCAAATGGTATAGATAAAAGGATCAGCTTCATCAGCGGGGTAAGGTGTTAAGCCAGAGCCCAGCTTGTAAGTATTTGCGTCAAATCTTGTATCATAATCGCGCGTTCCATAAATTTCCTGAAGTGCAGCAATATCATAAAGCTGCAGCGTTACTGGAAATACGCCCGATACGTCCGAATGGGCATTGGTAGACATGATTGTGTATTTTTGATTATCAATCGCAGCAGAGGTCGGGTGATCCAACCCAAATGCATGTCCAATTTCATGCATAAGAGTAGTCCAACCTTCCTCACTTGGAATAGCTACAGATACACTGGTATCAATCCATACATCTCCAGCTGTAGTTGTTATATTTTCTGAATTCGCTACACCCGCGAGTCCCTGATTAATTAGATCAGCTTTTCCAAAAATAAATTCAGAAGATGCCACAGAGCTTGCAGTAAAAGAAACCCCAAGCAAAACATCTGTAAAAGAGACACGTGAGAAGTTAATCGCTTCTCCAGCATGTTCATCGCCAAGAATCGAACGCAAGGCAATCTCTTCTCCGGGAGCAAAAGGGGCATACGAATCACTAGATAAAAAACCGATAAAATCTGGAATTAAATCACCCTCGCGGTCCCCCTCTTGATACCAATAATAATAAGGCTGATTATTCTCATCTAAATAAAAAATATCCCCAGGATCAGACACTAATGCGTAATTAAAACTATGAGATCCTGCCCCCCAACCATTATCAAGGGAATATAAGCTCTTCCAAAGAGAATAGGTCATATGCTGCTTTACTCCACGAGTCGCTTGTTGCCTGAGTTACGAGATTCATCTTTTCTCTTATACTCTTTGCCTAAAAGAGGTTTATCAACAAACTGCTTTAACTCTTCATCGGCAGCCTCCGAAAGCTCTTTTAGAAAGACGGCCGGATCATCAGCAAGGCGCACTAATTTGGGGGTATAAAAACCTTTAGCGGGGTAATCACGGGTAGGCTCCATACGCTGATAAGAAGAGGACAGAACAACGAAATTCTCTCTCATTGGTGGATTTAGAAATCGCCCCCACCTTGAAGATACTTTAATATCATAGAATAGCGTCGATTTTTTTTCTGGGCAGACACCCTCAGAATTCCCGAAATTAGCAAAATATACATTCAACCCATCATCTTTTCTTTTTTCAACAACAGAGCGAATAGCGGTCGACATAGCCTTGGATGAAAATCCGGACATTGCCTCATTAACAACATCTGTTTTTTCGTCTCCCGTAGAGAAACGAACAACCGTACAATCAACACCTTCAAAAAATGGGTTTAAATTCTTGCCATAAGCATACTCAATATTTAGCAATGGGATGCCTGCAATTGAAATCACCGCGATTAAAAGAAACTTACGAACGCCTGTTATCATTTCTCTCCCCTTATTTGCTTTCTTGAATAATCAGTAGCAGAAACCTTTAAAATTTACAGACTTGATCGCAACTATTAATTGTGCAAAATAAATAAACGCGCTCTATTTACAGACTACCTATCCACCCGATCCCGACAGTCTTTATAGGCATGAATTAATTGGGTGCCAGCTTTACTGGATTTTTTGAAAGTGTTTTAGAGGCGCTCCCAAAGCCGGCTTTGTTGAATTTCGAGGACATCTTAGATTTTTCAGGTGTTTTTGGCGGGTATGGCTGCGCTTTATATTGATGAGGGATACGCTCGCGAATACGAGCGACAATAGCCACCGTTTTTACCTTAACGTCTTCATGAGTAAGAATTTTTATACGCTTGGTTTGCCGAGATTTCAGGTTGAAAATACCGTTTACCTTTGGCTGAACTGGCAGACTGTGATGCCGCTTCAGCTTTTTGCATAGCCAGATCAGCGCTTGTCGCTGTTTCTTTCAATTTATCGCTAGCAGCTCCTGCGCTTGCTGTAGATTCATCAGCCTTGCTTTTTGCCCTTTCGGTATGCTCTGCCGTCTCATTAGCTTTTAATGAAGCAGTGCTTGCGCTGCTGGTGGCTTCATCAGCTTTTGTTTCAGCCACTTCAGCTTGATGCCAGTGATTTTTCAACGGCTGTGCAAATCGACCTGCGGCAAGGGCATTTCAGCTCCATAGGCTCAAACGGGACTGGCGGAACAGTTGCCTTTGATAAAGCGGGTGTAGATCATGGTAACGTTGCCATCGCCTTCTACACTGTTATTGAGGGGGCTGTAGGTACCGATAAGGGCGATATTCTTATCGGCAATGCATGGGATAATTATCTAGATGGAGGTAAGGGAAACGACATCCTTTACGGCGATGGTTATTCCTATGATCGTCAAGTGGGATTTGCAGAGAATGATGCAAACCGTCCAGGTCCAAGCGCTGCTTCAAATGGTAGCGGCGCTGATTTGTTGGAAGGCGGCGATGATGATGATGTTCTTGTTGGCGGTGCCGGTGACGACGTATTGAATGGCGGAGATGGCGACAATTACTTCATTTGGCACAGTGGTAACGGTAACGATAAAATCAGCGCAGCCAATTGGGGTGGCGGTGTTAACAAAATAATTGTGGACCCAGATGTCACCGAAGACAAGATAAAGGCTAGTCCTTCAGACAATGGCAGTTTGACCGTAACCATTTACAGCAATGGTGGCGAAAGTACGCTGACCATTACAGGCTCTGGCTTGGATGCCGAGACATTCGTCCAAATCCATATTATTGCCAAAGATAAATTACCTGAAGACACGCCACAATATGTTCTGAAATCCTTGGTCGCATTCGGAGATGCAGAAAATTACCATTGCCCCTTGGTGCTCGATCTGGGCGCATCTGGCATTGTGTTGACGCAACTGAATGAAACTGGATCAGTCTATTGGGATATTGATAATGATGGCTTCCGCGAAGCCTCAGGCTGGGTTGGGCCAGAAGATGGTTTGCTGGCCGTTGATTTGAACAATGACGGTATCATCAACAACCATGCTGAACTGTTTGGCACTGATACACAGAACGGCTTTTCCATTCTCGCGCAATATGACAGCAACGCTGACAGCGCTATTACATCGAGTGATACAAATTTTAGCAAACTACTCGTATGGGTTGATGGTAATTCCAATGGCCTTACAGATACGGGTGAGCTGCATACGCTGACCGCGCTTGGCATTACATCCATTAGCCTTGCAACAACAGCCGTGTCGTACTCCATCGCGGGTAACCCCATTACCGCGCAATCGAGTTTCACACAGAGTGGGGTAAGCCACCAGATTGTCTCGGCCGATTTTGCGTTCGATAACGTGAATACAACGTATGACCAAGAGTATATGCTTGATGCACGTACGCTGTTCCTGCCTGATCTGCGCGGCTATGGCCGCATTGCCGATTTGCACATTGCGATGAGCAATAATGAAGATCTGCTAGATAAGGTATCAACTGTTGCTGCGGCAACACTGGAAGATGTTTTTGACTCTGCTTCTGACATTGAAGGCAAGATCAATGACATTCTTTATACATGGGCGGGTGTCGATAGTTTAAGCGCCACGGGCCGGGGTGGCCAGACAGTCGATGATCGTGAGATCGAATTCCTCGAAGAGCTGCTTGATCGTGATTACCTGCAGGCCGGTAACATGTCGAACACCGTGCCATTAGGCGCACTAACGATTGACCATGCCTATGTTGATCTGTTCAACGCGTTTGCAGCCCGTTTATACGCGCAATCCGAATTGGGTAAATTGCTTGCAGGCAATACCTATGACACTACTACAGATACATTCTCTGGTTTTACGGGCCTTGACCTTGATGTGCTGGATGCGATTAAAGCGATTGCTGATACAGCAACCGACCCGCTGCATATATGGCAGCAGGTTGTAAGGTTGATCGAGGGCGCGGTCGGTATTGATAACCTGAGCGGTGGGGATACCACGGCTTTGGAAGATGCGATTGCGGATACCTATACTGGGCATACACTGGACTATGTGCTGGAATTGACGCTATATGCAGCCCCTCTGCCAAATTATGGTTCTAGCTCGGATGATATATATACAGGTACGGCTGGTAGCGACCAGATATTCGGGGGAGATGGCAACGATATACTTGCTGGTGAATCGGGTAATGACGAATTATATGGCGGGAGCGAACGCGATGCTCTTTCCGGCAATTCGGGCATCGACCAGATTGATGGTGGCGTAGGCAATGACACGCTGACGGGCGGTACGGGGAATGACGCGCTGTTCGGCGGCGAAGGTAATGATACTTATATGTACACGCTGGGTGACGGGCGCGATAACCTTGATGAGGTGTCGGATACAACGGGTAACCTCGATACCATTATTCTCAATGGCGGGATTCTGCAAAGCAATGTGACCCTCACGCGCGTGGACGGCAATAACCTACAAATCGAAATCGCCGGTGGCGGTGGAATCTACATCTTCGACCAGTTCGCAAATGGCAAAAGCGTCGAGCGGCTGGTATTCAGCGACGGTTCGAGCATTGACCTTGCCGCGCTTGAAGTCACCACCACAGGTA
>Ga0209066_10002672_pt1 | contig 21287 bp, 16 predicted proteins | sample All_14_2_FD_187198 | JGI IMG/M metagenome (GOLD analysis project Ga0209066, IMG submission 187198) | Freshwater microbial communities in response to fracking from Pennsylvania, USA - Allegheny Zone_MetaG_DW_15 (SPAdes) (version 2) ... | reverse complement strand
GTGCGGGGGGTGAGGTGGGTGGTCATGTCGGGCGGGCCTGTGGGCGCGCCACTTTACGGCATCGCGTCCCCTGCCGCTGACGAGGGGGCGTCAGCCAGCGGCGTGGCCGGCGCGTTGGGCGGGGGGCAGTCCCATGCCATGCCCGCTGTGCCGGGCCTGGAGCGGCAGGTAGAACCCGGGCACCGGGCGGCCAAAACAGTGGGGCTGGGGCAGCCCGATGCCCAGCGACGCAAAGCTGTCCGCCACCGCCTGGGTCTGGGGCAGGTTCACATCGAACCAATCGGCGCGCAGGGCCTGGGCATCGTGCTGCCGGAAGATGCGGTCGAACAGCGCCATGGCCTCCGCAAAACAACCGAACACCGTGCCGGGGGGCAGGTGCAGTTTCCCGTGGCTCAGGGCCCCCAGAACGTAACGCAACCGAGGGCTGTGGCCGTTGCCCGCATCCTGGCGGACCACCAGGTGGGCGCACTGGCGCCAGGTGTCTTCGTCCAGGTTGGCGGGCTCGGCCACGTCCACCACGATGAGTTTCTGGCGGGGGCGCCGCAGCTGCTCAATGGCCTCCACCGTCAGTTTGGCTTCGGCGCTGTGGGTGCAGGCCACCACCAGGTCCACCTGTCCGGCCTCGCTCAGGTCGTGCACCACCGGCATGCCCGTGCGGGCAGCGAAAGCGACCAGCAGTTTGCGGTTGCTGCCGTAACCCAGCGTTTGAAAGCCCTGGCGCACCAGATGGGCCGACACCGCTTCGCCCAGGATGCCGTAGGGGCCGATGACCAGCACGCGCATTTTTTGCCGGTCCAGACCAGACTCGGCCACCGCCCGCTCCACGTCGGCGCACAGCAACAGGGCCGTGCCGTTGTCACCGATGGTGAACACCATGTTCGGGAAGCGGCGTTTCAGCTCCAGTCCATCGCGCCCGAACAGCCGTTTGGTGGATGCCGCCAGCAGCACCACTTTGGCCCCCTGGTTTTCGGCCCAGTCCACCGCCTCGATGAACACTTTTTTGGCCTGCCGCCGCCCCTCGGGGGTGTACATCTCTTCGGCGGTGAAGTTGATGCCCCGCACCTGGGCGGCCACGCCCCGCAGGTGCATGCGCGGGCCGCTGGCGTGGTGCAGCCGGTTGGCATGCGCGGGGAAGAACCGGCGGCGTTCCTCCTCGTCACGGATGTTGGTGATGAAAACCACGTCCAGTGGGGCTTGCCCCAGCAGGATGCGGACCATACGCCGCCAGTCGCAGACGGCAAGAAGACAACGCCAAAGGGTGGTCAGCATGAAAAACTCCGTAAGGCACCCACCGTGGGTGCAGGTGTTTTTCAGCTTAGGTGCCGACCGGGTGCACCGCCATTCGGTGGGCACCGCATTTCGAGGGGGATCAGTGCCCGGCCTCGGGGTGGGGAATGAACACCGCGAAACACGAGCCCTTGCCAGGCCGCGAGCGGATCAGAAACCGGTAGCCCGCCTGCGTGCAAAGCGTCTGCACGATGTGCAGCCCCAGCCCGTGCCCTTCGGTGGCCCCCTCTCCCTGCACAAAAGGGCGCTGCAGCCGTTCGATCTGCGCGGCCGTGAGGCCGGGGCCGGTGTCCAGCACCTGCAGCTCCACGCCCCCCTGGCGGCGGCGCACCCCCAGCAGCACCCGCCCACCGCGGCCACTGTGTCGCACGGCGTTGCCCAGCAGGTTGTGAGCGATGCGGCCCAGCACCAGACCCGATGCCTGCAGCCTGAGCCGCGTGGGCGCGCGCCGGAGCTGAACCCGTCGCGCCAGCGCCGCGGGCTGGTGGTCTTGCAGCCACTGCGTCAGCAAGTCGTCCAGGTCCAGCTCGTCCGACAGCGCGGGCAACCCGTCCCGGCTGTCGTCGATCAGGCTGCGCAACAGCGATTGCGCGTGCGTCAGGGTGCGTTCCAGGTGCCGTGCAATCGGTTCCTGGTGGGCCTGGGCCTTGAGTGCCTCTGCGGCAAAGCGCAGCGAGGCCAGGGGCTGCGACAGATCGTGGCTGGCACCGGCCAGCTGCAGGCTCTTGTCACGGGCCCTGGCGTCTGCCTCGCGGCGGGCCTGCTCGGCGCTCAGCAGTTCCTGCGCTTCGGCCAGGCGGCGCATGCGTTGCTCGGCTTGCTGCGCCTGGATTTGCCTGAGCCGGATGATGATGGCCGCCGAAAAGCACACGGCCTCGATCAGCAGGCCGAATTTCGGGTAGTCGAAGTGGCTGATGACCGGAAACGGGTTCAGCCCCACCACGCCCAGGGGAAACAGCACCCCGCCAAAAAAGAACAGCCAGGCCATGCCCAGCACGTACAGCGGGGCACCGGGCACCCGGTCCCTGACGGCCCGTGCCCCCGTGGTGTAGGCCAGCGGGCAATACAGCACCGCCGCTGCCATCACGCCCAGCTCGAACGCCAGGCCAGGGGCCAGGCACAGGTTCACGCCCACGCCCACCACCACGGCCAGGTGCAGGCGAAACAACCGGGGGTAGCGCTGCCGCAGCTGCAGGAACTCGATGGCAAACAGCACATGCAAGGCCAGCACGGCACCGCCGATCACCAGCGGCGCCACGCTGTTCCAGACCGGCCAGTGCGGCCACCACAGCGCGAAGGCATACCCCTCGGTCTGCAGCAGCATGAGCATCTCGGCCAGGATCAGGGGCCCATACAGCCGGTAGGCCTGTTGCCGTGTGGCCCAGCTGTAGGTGATGCCCACCACCATCAGGGTCAGCAGGGCCCCCAGCATCAGCCCGTTGGCCAGGTCGTGCCGCATCCCGTCACGCAGCAAAGCGTCTGCGGTGGTCAGGGTGGGGGTGAGCTTGCCGTTGCCATGGACCGTGTAGCCCACCGCCAACGTGGTGACGCCGGGTGCCAGCCGCAGCGGCACCACCAGCCGGGGGTGTGGCAAGGGGCGTTCGCCGAAGGCCCGGGTGGGGTCCTGCGTCAGCACCGGGGGGCTGTTGTGGGGTTGCACCCAAAGGGCCAGCGCATCGGGCACCCCAAGGTCCAGCACTTGTCCGGCGGTGCCAGGGCCTGGGTTGTGCAGCCGGATGGCCAGCCACCGCCGCAGGGGGGCGTGCAACACCTCGGTTGGCGGGCCAAACCCCGGTGGGGCGTTGTCCAGGTGGGTGGTGCAACGCTCCAGCAGCACCGGGGCGCTGGCGTCTGCCAAACGGCACGCCGCGGGCTCGGTGTCCACCCGCACCGAGGGGGCTGGGGGGGACCGATAGAATGAAAACGCCCCACCGGCCGCCACGGCAAGCACCGCCAGCCAGCGCCACACCGCAGAGGCCCGAACCGTTTTTTTTTCTCCCACCGACATGCAGGCTCCGTTTTCCCGTGATTGCCGCCGTCACCGCATCGTGCTGGCCGACGACCACGCGATTTTCAGGGATGGCCTCAAGCTCCTGCTCGGGACCGAGCCGGGGTTCGAGGTGGTGGCGGAAGTGTCCGACCTGTCCGGGCTGATGGCCTGCGTCCGCGACACGCAGCCCGACATGGTGGTGATGGACTACCACATGCCCGGCGGTGACGCCTCCGCCCTGATGGCCTACCTGGCGCAACGCCACCCCCACATCAAACGCGTGGCGCTCACCGCGAGCCACTCGGGCGCGGTGCTGCGGCAGTTGCTGGATGCCAAAGCCGATGCCGTGCTGCTCAAAGACGGCAGCGGTGCCGAGCTGATCGAAAGCCTGCGGGCGGTGCTGCTCCAGGGGCAGACCGTTGTGCCCGCAGAAGTCCGCCGCCGGGTGGCCGATGCCGACATCGGCCTGACCCCGCGCGAGTGGCAGGTCCTCAAACTCCTGTACGACGGCCAGTCCAACCACGACATCGCGCTGACCCTGTCGCTGTCGCCCAAGACGGCCGACAAACACCGCGAGAACATCCTTCGCAAAATGGGTGTCAACTCCCTGGCCCAATTGTTCAAAAAGGTGCACCTCCTGGGTTTGCTCGATGCCCGGGCCTGAACCCGTGCGGCATACTGCCCATCATGAACATCAGGTCCCCAGCGCTGCGCCGAACCACTGCATGGATGCTGTGTGCAGGCGCCGCACTGGCCCAGGCGCAACCGTTGATGCCCAGCCCGCCCCGGGCCGACGACCCGGAGGCCACCACCGTTCCCGCACTGCTGGACGGTTCCCAACCCCATGAAGACCAGCCGCGCTGGGTGCTGGGCATGGCGGTGTCTTCCGGCCCCAGCCGGGCCGGTGGCGGCGGCCGGGAATGGGGCCTGAGGCCCGTCCTGGCGGGCCATGTGGGGCGTTGGATGCTGGCCACCTCGTCCGCCCGGCACTGGGGCGGTGGCGGCCAGCTGGCCGGTGGCCTCAGCACCCAGTGGGATGCCTCGGACCGCTGGCGTGTGGGGATGGGCATTCGCCTGACCCATGGGCGTGACAGCGATGGGGACCCTTTGCTGGCGGGGTTGCCCGGTGTGAGTCCCTCGCTGGCCCTGCGAATGTCTGCCCAATACGCCTTGTCCGACCGCTGGAAAACCAGCCTGGGCTGGCAGCAGGACCTGACGCACGGACAGGGCGGTCGGGCCGTTCTGGGGTTGGGGTGGCAATACCCGCTGTCTCACCGCTGGACGCTGGACGCTGGCGCCGGGTTGACCTGGGCCAACGCCCGTGCCATGACCACCTTCTACGGCGTGCCCGCCTCGCTGGCGTTGCCTCAGCGCCCGGCGTGGTGGCCCGGCGCCGGCTGGGAGCAGTGGCAGTGGGCGGTCGGGGCTTCTCAGGTCATCGACCGACATTGGCGGCTGTCGTTTCAGCTGGGGCAGGGCCGTTTGCTCGGTCAGGCCGCAGCGAGCCCCCTCACCACCACCCGCCTGTCCAGTGCCGGACAAGTCACGGTGGCTTATGTCGGCTGGTGAACGCCGTCACTGCAGTCACCGCAGAATGGCATTTTTTTCTTCGAGGATGACCCCATGAGTTCCCACACCACCCAAGCCGTTCAGATCACGCAGCCCGGTGGCCCCGAGCAGATGGCCCTGGTCACCGTGCCCGTGGGCGAGCCCGGCCCCGGGCAGGTGCGCATCGTGCACCAGGCGATTGGCCTGAACTACATCGACGTCTACCAACGCACCGGTCTGTATCCCCTGCCCATGCCCTTGCAGCTGGGCATGGAGGGTGCTGGCGTGGTGGACGCGGTGGGCGAGGGCGTGACCCACCTGGCCGTGGGCGACCGGGTGGCCTACGCCGCCAACCCACCCGGCAGCTACTGCCAGTGCCGTGTGATGCCCGCCATGAACGTGTGCAAACTGCCCGATGCCATTTCCTTTGAAACCGGCGCGGCCATGATGCTCAAGGGCCTGACCGCCCAGTACCTGCTCAAACGCACCTTGCCACAGGGTGGGTTGCAGGCTGGGGATTTCGTGCTCTTCCACGCCGCGGCCGGGGGCGTGGGCCTCATCGCCTGTCAGTGGGCCAAGGCGCTGGGGCTGCAGCTGATCGGCACAGCGGGTTCAGATGAAAAATGTGCTCTGGCGCTTGAGCATGGAGCGAAGTTTGCTATCAATTACAAAACAGAGGACTTTGCCGCCCGCGTGAAAGACATCACCGGCGGCCAAGGCGTGAAAGTGGTGTACGACAGCGTGGGCAAAGACACCTGGGACAAGAGCCTGGACTGCCTGCAGCCCTTTGGCCTGATGGCCAGCTTTGGCAACGCCAGCGGCCCTGTGCCGCCGTTTGCGCCTGGCATCCTGGGGGCCAAAGGCTCGCTGTACGTCACGCGCCAGACATTGTTCAGCCACATCACCAGCCGCGAGCGCACCCAGGCCATGGCCGACGAATTGTTTGCCGTGGTGCAAAGCGGGGCGGTGAACGTCCGCATCGACCAGCGTTTTGCCCTGGCCGATGTGCAGGCAGCCCACCGCAGCCTCGAAGCCCGCCAGACCACAGGCTGCACCATTTTGCAGCCTTGACATCCCATGCCAGTGCCAGAACGCATTGAGACCACAGGCCGCCTGGGCCACCGGCTGCTGTGGCGCATGGCCCTGGTGTTGGGCCTGTCCAGCGCTGCGGTGCTGGCGGTCAGTGGCCTGGTGCTGGACCGGTCGTTCGACGCTTTCGAGCGCACGGCCGCAGCCGAGGCACTGTCCCGTGCGCGCACCCTGCTCACCCAGGACGCCCAGACCCTGGCCGAAGTGGCGCAGGATTACGCCCACTGGGACGAATTCCACGCGTACATGGCCCAGCCTTCGGACGATTTTCTGGACAGCAACTTCACCGCCGCGTCCCTGCACAACCTGCGCGTTCAAGGGGCGGTGGTCCTGTCGTTGCCGGGGCAGGTGGTCGCTGCCCGCGTGGCACAGGACCAGGGACTGGTTTCCACCCTGCCGCTCACTTGGGCCGATGCGCTGACCGATCCGGCACTGCGTGCCAAAGGGTGCGAGGGGCGCCAGTCCCTCCTGGTGTGGGCGGACGACACCCCGCTGCTGGTGGCCCAGTCCGATGTCCGCGACACGGCCGGCCAAGCCCCCGCACGCGGTTGTCTGTTGCTGGTGCGCCCCCTGGACGCCGAGTACCGCGCGTCGTTCAAAGCCCTGACCGGGTCCGATGTCGGCTTCGTGGCCCAACCCGACCTGCCCGCCAGCCAGGAACCCTTGGGTGACGGCCTGTGGCAGGCCCAAGGGCCTCTGCTCCCCTGGGGGGCGTCGCTGTCGGTGATTCACACCACGGGGCTTCAAGCCGAGCGCGACGGCGTGGCCAACACCATGGCCTGGGCGATCGGCCTGGTGTTTTGCTCCGCGCTGCTGGCGCTGGGCACCTGGGTTCACCTGTTGGTGGTGCGCAGGCTGGTGCGGTTTTCCGAGTTGGCCGATGACTACCGCGCCCGCCAGGACTGGACCATTTCCTGGCCCACCCAGGGCCACGACGAAATCGACAACCTCGGGCACTCGCTCAACGAGTTGGTGCGCACGGTGCACGGACAGGTGGAGCACAACGCCACCCACGACCCCCTCACCGGCCTGCCCAACCGCCAGGGACTAGAGCGGGTGTTGTCGGCCTTGCCCTTCCAGCACCTGGAGCACCGCACCGCCACCACCTGCCTGTTGCTCATCGACCTGGACAACTTCAAAGTCGTGAACGATGGCTTCGGGCACGACGTGGGCGATGCCTTGCTGTGTCACGTGGGGCGGCAGCTGGCCGCAGCCGTGCGCGAGGGCGATCTGGTGGCCCGCATCGGGGGCGACGAATTTGCCGTGTTGCTCAACGCCGTGCAGCGCGAAGAGGCGCAGGCATTTGCCGCGCGCATGCTGGAAAACCTGCGCGTGCCCCTGACGCACGGAGAGCTGCAGGTGGCCACCACCGGTTCCGTCGGGCTGGCGTTTTGCGACGGTGTCGATGGCCCCGGTGCCCTTCTGCGCAACGCCGACCTGGCCATGTACCAGGCCAAACAGAACGGGCGCGACGGCTGCGCCCTGTTCAACGAGAGCCTCAAGGTCGAAGCCCAGCGCCGCAACCGACTGGAGCAGGCCTTGCGCCAAGCCGTGCTCGGCGGAGGCATACAGGTGGTGTTCCAGCCGGTGGTCGATGTGGTGGGCGCACGGGTGGTGGGCATGGAAGCCCTGGCCCGGTGGTCGCTGGACGGCGAAGCCGTGTCGCCCGCCGAGTTCATCCCGATTGCCGAAGAAGCCGGTCTGATCGGTCGTCTGGGCATGCAGGTGCTCGACCGCAGCTGCGCCATGGTGGCCCGGCTGCGCCGCCAGGGGCGCCACGTGCCCTGCAGCGTCAACCTGTCGCTGCGGCAGTTCCAGGAATTCAACCTCGCCGAGGACGTGCCCCGGGTCGTGTTCTCTCACGGGCTGCCTGCCGCATGCATCCGGCTGGAGGTGACCGAAAGCCTGCTGGAAACCTCGCCCGAGGCGCTGGTGCAAACCATGAGCACCCTCAAGGCGCAGGGCTTCGATTTCCTCCTCGACGACTTTGGCACCGGACACTCGTCGCTCTACCGGCTCCAGAACCTGCCCTTTCACACCTTGAAGATCGACCGCAGCTTTGTGTTGCCCCTGGAGCGGGGCGACGATGTCATGGTGCGCACCGTGACCGACTTGGCCCGTCAGCTGGGGCTGGACATGGTGGCCGAGGGCGTGGAAACCCAGACCCAGCTGCAGGCGCTGGTGCGCCTGGGCGTCACCCGCGTGCAAGGCTTTGTGGTGGCCCGCCCCATGTCCGACGGTGCCCTGGTGCACTGGCTTGCCACCAGCGGGTACGCCAGCCGGGAGGAAATCTTGGCCCCGCCGTCCGCCAGTCGCCAGTCGCCTTCAGGGCTTCCCACATGACCCGTTCTGGCCTCCTGGCCGTGCAGCAACCCCCGCTTGCCCCCCGATGCCCCCTCTGGCTGGGGGGGCAATGGCTGGGTTCCGTGCCTGCCCATGTGGCCGATGCCCTGTCCCAGGCATTGACGGCCGAGACGGGGTTGAAACTGCGAAAAATAGAGCTGGAAGCGCAAGTCAGTTATGCGCTGGAGGCAGATTTTTCATGTGATCTGGATGGGCAACTGGCCGTGGTGGCCGACACCTTGCACCGCCTGGGCCTCAGTGGCCCCTGGCGCCACGAGTGCCTGCCCGTGGCCAACCGCGACGGCGCAGCCGTGGCACGGGTGGAGCGAGGTGCGGTGCGCGTGTTGGGCCTGCGCACCCAGGCCGTGCACTTGGTGGGGCTGCGGCCCGACGGCGCGGTGTGGGTGCAGCAGCGCAGCCTGACCAAACCCAACGACCCCGGCCTCTGGGACACCCTGATGGGCGGCACCGTGGCGGGCCTTGAGACCGTGGCCGACACGCTGGTGCGCGAAACCTGGGAAGAGGCGGGTCTGCACCTGGCCGAGCTGGCCGATGTGGCGCACCACGGCCACTTCACCGCCACCCGTCCCGTGCCCGATGGCGGCGGCGCGGGCTATCTGGTGGAAGACACCCACTGGTACAGCGCCACCGTGCCTTGGGGGTTGGTCCCGGTGAACCAGGACGGCGAGGTGGACCACTTCGAGTGCTGGCCGCCCCAACGCGTGCGCGAGGCCGTGGCCCAGGGGCGGTTCACGCCCGAGGCCGCGTGGGTGCTGACCCAGGTGCTGGGCGACTGAGCCCCCGCCTGCCGGGCGCGGTCTGTCTGCGGATCAGGGGCGGATCAGGGATTGGTGCACTCGCTCAGCGTGACCGTGGCGCGCCGGCCAGCGCCTTCGCGCACGCCGCAGGGTGACCTGGCGCCCGGCACGGGGTGGGGTGTGCCCGCCAAGTCCATTTCGGCGGTCAACGTGTCCCACTGGCGCACACCGTGTGCGTCGAGCGTCAGGCGCAGCAACCAGCCGGTGGTGCCGCCGGGCACGTTTTCGAAGCTGTCGAACACAAAGTTGCCCAGGCTGTAGACGATGAGTTTGCCCTTGTAGCGGTCCACGCCCTGCGTCACGTGCGGGTGGCCACCCACCACCGCGTCGGCCCCGGCGTCGATCATCCGCCGCGCGAGCTGGCGCTGGCGTTGGGTGGGCTGGCGTTCGCGCTCCCAGCCCCAGTGCATGAACGGAATGACCAAGTCGGCCCCGGCGCGGCGCGCGGCGCGGATGTCGGCCACCACCTGGCTGTCTTCGCTCCAGGCAATGCCCGGCGTGTCGGCCCCGGCCTCGAACGAGCGGGGTTTGAACTCGTTGTAGCTCAGCACCGCCACTTTCAGCCCGTTTTGCTCGATCCAAAGCGGTTTGTGGGCCTCTGCCAGGTTGCGGCCGCCGCCGAAACGGGCAATGCCCGCGGCGTCGACGTGTTGCATCGTTTCCAGAAAGGCGTCTTTGCCGAAGTCGCCAGAGTGGTTGTTGGCCAGGGCCAGCGCGTCGAACCGGCCTTTGAGCACACGCATCACCTGCGGGTGGGCGCGGAAGCTGAAAATTTTGCTTTCCAGCGGCTGGCCCACGGTGGCCACGGGCACTTCCAGGTTGCCAATCCGGTAGTCGGCATCGTCCAAGCGCGAGGCAAAAGGCGCCAGCGGGTCGCCGTCTTTGGCGATGGTGTCGCCCGGGCCGTCGGCCAGCATCAGGTCGCCCGCGAACAGCAGGCGCAGCGTGCCCGGGGTGGTCGGGGTGAGCGGGGTTTGGGCCAGGGCCGACAGGCTCAGGCCGAGTGTCAGACACAGGGCGGCCCAATGCAGGCGCGGGGTGTTCATGGCTGGCCTTTCTCGCACCAGTAGCGCAGTTCGCCATCCCGCACGGGCTCGTACACCCAGTGCAGGCCGGTGAAACCGTGGCCGCCCCTTGGTGGTCGCTGGGCCACCTGCGCCGCGCTGTATTGGGCCTGGTGGATGGGGGCGGCACCGGCCTCGTGGTTGGCGTACGTGTAAACCTTGACCGAGGCCAAGTCGGTCGGCTGCGTTTGGTTCACCACACGGAACAGGAAGTACGAGCCCACCTCCACCGCCTTCACGCCATAAGGCGAGTCCACCGGCGGGGCAACGATGTGCTGGGTTTCACCGCCGTAGTCCACGTGGCACACCACGCTGGGGCCAGGCCGCTGTGCCCCAGCGGTGCCAGCGGCCAAGGAGCCCAGACACGCCAGCAGTGCGGTGAAGGGGCGCAGCCGTTGGCGCACGTCAGCTCCCCCGGCGCACACGCAGCACCTCGTCCACGATCAGACACGCCGCGCCCAAGGTGATGGCCGCGTCGGCCAGGTTGAACGCCGGGAAGTGCCCGCCGTGGAACATGCCCGCCAGCCAGGGCCAGTGAAAGTCCAGAAAGTCCACCACGTAGCCGTGCAGCAGGCGGTCCAGCACGTTGCCCAGGGCACCGCCCAGCAGGCTGCTGACGGCAAAGGCAAACAGTTTCTGGCCGGGGTGGCTTTTCAGCATCCACACCATGAAAACGGCGGCCACCACCCCGATGCCGGTGAACAGCCAGCGTTGCCAGCCCCCGGCGTCGGACAGGAACGAAAACGCCGCGCCCAGGTTGTGCACCCGCACCACGTTGAAAAACGAGGTGACCGGCGTGCTGTCGCCCAGTTGGTAATAGCCGAGGATCAGCGTTTTGGTGAACTGGTCCAGCAACAGCACGATGGCCGCCCAGGCCAGCCACGGCACGATGCTGGGCGTCAGCTTGGGTTTTGCGGTGCCCTTGGCGCCGCCCGCAGGCTTGTCGGCCCGGGCCGGTTTGGCGCTGGCCATCAGGCGTGTGCCCGGGTTTCACCCGTGCCGTGGAGGTTGCTGGTGCACCGGCCGCACAGGCCGGGGTGAGCGGCGTCGTGCCCCACGTCGTCACGGTAGTGCCAGCACCGTTCGCATTTTGGGCTTTTTGAGGCTTCAACGATTACCTGTATTGCGTCACCAGCTATCAATTTGATAGCGGATGTGATGGTCACAAACTTCAGGTCGTCCCCCAGACTGGCCAGCAGTGCGTGGTCGTCTGCGGGCACCGTGAGTGTCACGTTGGCCTGCAACGACGAGCCCACGGCCCCGGTGGTGCGCACGGCCTCGATTTCCTTGTTCACCAGGTCGCGGATCTCGCGGATGCGTTGCCACTTGGCCAGCAGCGTTTCGCTGGCGGCGTCGGGTTCGGGCCACACGGTGTAGGTTTCCATGAAGATGGATTCGCTGTGTGGCGCGTCCTTCTGGCCCATGAAGCCCCAGGCCTCTTCGGCGGTGAAGCTCAGGAAAGGGGCCATCCAGCGCACAAACGCGTGGGTGATGCGGTGCAGCGCGGTCTGGGCGCTGCGGCGTGCCAGCGAACCGGGGGCGGTGGTGTAGAGCCGGTCTTTCAGCACGTCGAGGTAGAAGCCGCCCAGGTCTTCGCTGCAATACAGCTGCAGCTTGGCCACCACGGGGTGGAATTCGTATTTCTCGTAGTGGGCCAGGATGTCGGTTTGCAACTGCGCGGCACGGGCCAGCGCGTAGCGGTCAAGTTCCAGCAGATCGGCGTCTGCCACGGTGTCGGTGGCAGGGTTGAAGTCGGAAATGTTGGCCAGCAAAAAGCGCAGCGTGTTGCGGATGCGGCGGTAGGCGTCCACCACGCGGGCCAGGATCTTGTCGTCAATGCCCAGGTCGCCCGAGTAGTCGGTGCTGGCGCACCACAGGCGGATGATTTCCGCCCCCATTTTTTCGCTGATGGACTGCGGGGCCACCACGTTGCCCACGCTCTTGCTCATCTTGCGGCCCTGGCCGTCCACGGTGAAGCCGTGGGTCAGCAGGCCCTTGTAGGGCGCGCGGCCGTACATGGCGCAGGCGGTCAGCAGCGAGCTGTGGAACCAGCCGCGGTGCTGGTCGTGGCCTTCCAGATACAGGTCGGCCTCGCAGCCTTCGTCGTGGGCGTGCAGGAGGTGACCATTGGCATCGCGCTGGCCGTGGCTGCCCTTGAGCACCGTGGTGTGTGTGGTGCCGGAGTCGAACCACACCTCCAGAATATCGGTACTTTTTGTGTAGCTGGAAGCGTCCGCGCCATCTGCGATGTGGGCCAAAATCTCTGCAACCGTCAGCTTGCTCCACGCCTCGATGCCACCCTGCTCCACCACCTGGGCAGCCAAATCGACGATCTCGGGTGTGCGCGGGTGCGGTTCCGCCGTGTCCACGTGCAGCAGGAAGGGCAGGGGCACGCCCCACGAGCGCTGGCGGCTGATGCACCAGTCGGGCCGGTTGGCGATCATGTCGCGCAGGCGGGCCTTGCCGTTTTCAGGGAAGAAGCCGGTGTCTTCGATGGCGGCCAGGGCCGTCTGGCGCAGGGTCTGCGGGGCTTTGTCGGTGGTGAAGATGCCGTCGCCTTCGTCCATGCGCACAAACCACTGGGCCGCGGCGCGGTAGATCACCGGCGTTTTGTGGCGCCAGCAGTGCGGGTAGCTGTGGGTGATGACCTCGGTGGCCATCAGGCGGCCGTTGTCGCGCAGCGTGTCGATGATGACGGGGCAGGCTTTCCAGATGTTCATGCCACCGAACAGCGGCAGCTCGGCCTCGTACTGGCCGTTCCCTTGCACAGGGTTCAGGATGTCGTCGTAGGCAAAGCCGTTGGCCACGCAGCTGTTGAAGTCGTCCACACCATAGGCGGGCGACGAATGCACGATGCCGGTGCCGTCATCGGCCGTGGCGTAGTCGGCCAGGAACACGGGGGACAGGCGGTCGTAGCCCGCGTCCACATGCGCCAGCGGGTGGCGGAAGTTGATTCTTTCCAGCTTGGCGCCCTTGGCGTGGGCCACCACGGTGCCTTCCAGTCCGTAGCGGGCCAGGCACTTGTCCACCAGCGTCTCGGCCAGGATCAGCAGGCCCTTGGGCGTGTCCACCAGCGCGTAGATCAACTCGGGGTTCAGGTTGAGCGCCTGGTTGGCTGGGATGGTCCAGGCGGTGGTGGTCCAGATCACCACGAAGGCGTCCTTGCTCAGTCCATGCAGACCGAAGGCGGCGGCCAGTTTGTCGGGCTCGGCGCAGGGGAAAGCCACGTCGAGTGTCTGGCTCTTCTTGTCCTGGTATTCGATTTCGAATTCGGCCAGCGACGACCCGCAGTCAAAGCACCAGTACACGGGCTTCAGGCCGCGGTACACAAAGCCCCGTTCCATCACGCGCTTGAAGGCGCGGATTTCATTGGCTTCGGTCGCAAAGTCCATGGTGCGGTAGGGCCGGTCCCACTGGCCCAGCACGCCCAGGCGCTTGAAATCGGCCATCTGCTGGGCGATCTGTTCGGTGGCAAAGGCGCGGGCCTTGGCTTGCATGTCGTCGCGGCTGAGGTTGCGACCATGCAGCTTTTCGATGGCGTTTTCGATGGGCAGGCCATGGCAGTCCCAGCCCGGGATGTACTGCGCGTCCATGCCCTTCAACTGGCGGGCCTTGACGATCATGTCTTTCAGCACCTTGTTGACCGCGTGGCCGATGTGGATCTGGCCGTTGGCGTAGGGCGGGCCGTCGTGCAGGATGAATTTCGGAGCCCCTTCACGCGCCTGGCGCAGCTTGGCGTACAGGCCTTTGTCGTCCCAGGCCTTGACCCAGCCGGGTTCGCGCTTGGGCAGGTCGCCGCGCATGGGAAAGGGGGTATCGGGCAGGTTCAGCGTGGCGCGGTGGTCGGCTGAGGCAGCGGGTTTGGTGTCGGACATGGGGCGAGCGTGTGTGAGGGCGTGAAGGCGGTGGGCCCGGCGGGCGGGGTGCGCACGGCCCCAAAAGAGCAGTGCCGCGAAGCGGAGGGTGGCCGTGCGGCGACCACGCCACACAGCCAAGTGTGTGCGTCAAATTCGGTCGCGCGTGGTCTGGCGACGGGTTTGCGTGTGGGCCGATGCGAAAAACGTGCGCGCATCGGCGCAGTCTTTGGCAATGCCCTGGGTCAGGGCGCCGAGACTGTCGTATTTCAGTTCGTCATGCAGTTTGTGCAGCAGGTCCACGCGCACGATTTTACCGTAGGCCCCCTCTGCCCCCAGGTGGGTGGCGACCTCGGCAGGCCAGTCCAGGCAATGGGTTTCCAGCAACACCCGTCCACCGTTCACGTCGTTGGGGTCGAGCGAGGGGCGCACCCCCAGGTTGGCCACACCGGCCAGCGGCAGGGCCGATGGGTCGGGGTGCAGGCCATGCACTTGCACCGCAAAAATGCCGCTGGCGGCGGGCTTCCAGTGGGCAAAGCGCAGGTTCAGGGTGCGAAAGCCGTCGCCCGCGCCGGGGGCGGAAGCGCCCAGCTCGCGCCCCAGTTTGCGCCCGTGCACCACATGGCCCGAGATGCTGTAGGGCCTGCCCAGCAACGCGGTCACATCGCCCATGCGGCCATCGCCCAGGGCTTGGCGCACGGCAGAGCTGGACACGCGCAGGCTGTGCACCTCGTAAGACTGCATGCGTGCCACGTCAAAGCCGTGGGTGGCTCCGGCGGCGTCCAGCATCGCGTAGTCGCCCTGGCGGCCGGCGCCAAAACAAAAGTCGTCGCCCACCAGCACGTAGCGCACGCCCAATGCGCCCACCAGGGTGTCGGTGATGAAGTCGGCGGCGGGCTGGGTGGCCACGCGCGCATTGAAGGGCAGCACCAGGCAGTGGTCCACGCCGCAGCGGGCCAGCTCGGTGAGTTTGTCGCGCAGCGTGGCGATGCGGGCGGGCGCCAGCTCGGGTTTGTGGTGCTGGGCGGCAAAGAAGTCGCGCGGGTGGGGTTCAAATGTCATCACGCAGCTGGGCACGCCCCGGTGGCGCGCTTCGCTGTTGAGCAAGGCCAGCATGGCCTGGTGGCCCCGGTGCACCCCGTCGAAGTTGCCGATGGTGAGCGCGCAGCCCTCCGGTTCGCCGTTGGGGCGGCGGGGCAGTTGGTGCAGACCTCTGAATATCTTCATGGCGGGGCAGGGGGCTCTAACGGGTTTGTCTTGGTGGCGCGCTATATTGGACCGCGCGGTCCCTGCCTATTGTTCCATGCCCCGGCATGTCCTTTGGCCGGGCTCGGCACGGGATTTGCGTTCATGGCCGCATTCGACGGAGGTGGTTTTGAAAGTCTTGAAGCTCTCGGGTCAAGGGTTGCCACAGTCCTGGATCAGCCTGGAGGAGGCGGTGCTGCACTACGCCGCCGACCAGGTGCGTTGGGAAATGGGCAGCGAGGTGGCTGTGTTTCGCGGGGGACACAACGCCCACACGGGCCGCCAGTCGGTGATTGCGGTCAATTCCATCATCGGCACGCACGGCGTGCCCGTCGTCAACCCCTTCTGTTTGCGCCCGGCCATCACGAACCACAAGCTGTTTGTCCGTGACCGCAACCTGTGTGCGTACTGCGGCGACCATTTTGCCGACACCTGCCTGACCTGTGAGCACATCGTGCCCGTGAGCAAGGGGGGGCCTGACAGCTGGATGAACGTCGTCACGGCTTGCCGGGCCTGCAACCACCGCAAGGGCAACCGCACGCCCGAACAGGCAGGCATGCCTCTGCTTTACACCCCGTATGTGCCCACACTGTGGGAAGACTTCATTCTGCGCAACCGCCGCATTCTGGCCGACCAGATGGGGTTTTTGATGGCGCACTTGCCCCGGCACTCCCGGCTTTGCGCCTGATCCTGTGCCCCGGGGCGAGGGGTGGGGTGGTGCAAAATCGATTGCACGCCAGCCTGGCCCGACAGTTCCGAAAGTGTTTGCCCATGACCGTTGAAGATCCCGCCGCCCCACCACCCCTGCCTCGGCCCGGTGCCCGCGAGACCGCCCAGGTACAGGCCGTGGCCGATGTGCTGCGGGCGAGTCCCGGCTTGTTGCGCACCGTCATCGACGAAAACCCCAACATCATCCTGCTCAAAGACTGGCACGGGCGTTTTCTGCTGGGCAACCGTGCCTTGGCCCAGCTGTATGGCACCACCCCCGAAGACCTGGTGGGCAAAGACGACGGGGCCTTCAATCCCAACGCCGAGCAAGTGGCGTTTTTTCTGGAGAACGTGCAACGCATCATGCGCCGCTTTGAAACCGAGGTGGTGTTCGAGGAGTCCACCGACGTGGTCACCGGCCGGGTGCGGTATTTCCAGTCCATCAAGAAGCCGCTGCGGGACGAAGATGGCAACTTGCAAATTCTGGTCATTGCCAACGACATCACCGAAGTGCGCGAGGCCCAGCTGCGGGCCGAAGCGAGCGAGCGCCAGTTGAGCTACGTGCTGCAGGCCACGGGCGAAGGCATTTGGGACTGGGACGTGTCCAGCGGGGTCGTGCACCACAACGCCCGTTGGGCCGAGGTGCTGGGCATGGACCCCGGCCAAGTGTCCAACTCGGTGGACGAGTTTGCCTCGTTGCTCCACCCCGACGACCAACCCGAGGTCATGGTCGCGCTCAACGCCTGTCTGGCCGGACAGGGCCCCTATCGCCACGAACACCGCATGCGGCGGCCCGATGGCCGTGAAATCTGGGTGCTGGACCGGGGCGATGTGGTGGAGCGACACGCCGATGGCAGTCCCAAACGCGTGGTGGGGAGCTTTGCCGACATCACCGACCGCAAACAGGCGGAGCAGCAGCTCATCGAAGCCGGCAGCAAGGCCGAGCTGTTGAACGAGGAGCTGGTCCAGACCCTGCAACTGGCCCGGGCCATGGCGCGTGACGCCACCGATGCCAACCGCGCCAAAGGCGAGTTCCTGGCCAACATGAGCCACGAAATCCGCACGCCCATGAACGGCATCATTGGCATGACCCAGTTGTTGCTGGACACCGCGCTGACCGACGAACAGCGGGCGTTTGCCAAGGCCATTGAAACCAGCGGCGAGGGCTTGCTGGCCATCATCAACGACATTCTGGATTTTTCGAAAATCGAAGCGGGCCGCCTCGAATTGGAGCTGGTGGACTTTGACTTGATCGGCTTGCTGGACGAAGTGGACCGGCTGGTCAACGCCCGTGTGCGCGAGAAGCGGCTGGCGTTTCACCGCTACGTGGACGCCAACGTGCCCCGATGGCTGCACGGTGCCCAGCAGCGGCTGCGCCAGGTGCTGCTGAACCTGGTGGCCAACGCGGTCAAGTTCACGCACCGGGGGTCTGTGACGGTGAACGTCCGCCTCGTGCCCGATTTCCCTGATGGCCCTTGCCTGCACTTCGAGGTGCAGGACACGGGCATCGGCATCGCCGAGGCCGACCTGTCCCACCTGTTCCAGCCGTTCAAACAGCTGGACGCGTCGCACAGTCGGCAGTTCGGTGGCACGGGCTTGGGGCTGTCCATCAGCAAGCGATTGGTCACGCTCATGTCGGGTCAGATCGGGGCGAGCAGCACGGCCCACCAGGGTTCCACCTTCTGGTTCGAGGTGCCGCTGGGGTTGGCACAAGCCCCTGAGGGCTCGGCCCCACCCCCTCCTGCGGCCCAGGTGCTCCCGCCAGAGGTGCCCGCGCCCGTGGCTCCGAGCGACGGCTTGCCGTTCGGGTTTGCACCCGCTCCGCGGTTTGCGCCAGGCGCTGCGGGCAGCGGCCTGCAGCTGCTGCTGGTCGAGGACAACGCCATCAACCAGGCCTTGGCTCGTGCGCTGCTGCAGCGCATGGGCCACTCGGTCACGGCGGTGGCCCATGGCAAAGAGGCGCTGGACGTGCTGGCCACCCGCCGCTTCGATGTGGTGTTCATGGACTGCCAGATGCCCGTCATGGATGGCTTTGAGGCCACCCGCCAGCTGCGCGCCGGGGCCCATGGGGTTTTGCAGCCGGAGGTGCCCGTGATCGCGATGACGGCCAACGCCATGGTCGGCGACCGCGAGCGTTGCCTGGAATGCGGCATGAACGACTACGTGGCCAAACCCATCAAGGTGCCGCTGTTGAAAGAGGCCCTGGACCGGGTGATGGCCAGGGCCTGAGAGGGGGCCGGGGGGCGCTCAGGCGAACACGCCTGCGGTGTCCTGCATGTGGTCGCTCACTTGGCCCAGGTGGTGCAGGGTGTCGCCCAGGGTCATCTCCATTTGCGTGAGGCGTTTGAAGCAGTGGCTGACCAGCATTTCGTCGGTCACCCCCATGCCACCGTGCAGCTGTACCGCTTGCTGGCCCACAAAACGCATGCTGTTGCCCAGCTGCACTTTGGCGCGAGACAAGGCCATGCCGCGCTCGGCGGGCGCGGCCCCGAGCTTGAGTGTGGCGTAGTAGCTCATGCTGCGTGCCAGTTCCAGTTGCATCTTCATGTCGGCCACGCGGTGGCGCAGGGCCTGGAAGCTGGCAATGGTCACGCCGAACTGTTTGCGGGTGTTCATGTACTCGACCGTGAGCGCCACGGTTTTGTCCATCACGCCCACGCCTTCGGCACACAGCGCGGCCAAGGCCACGTCGCGGGCCAGTTCCAGCGCGGCCAGGCCGTCCCGGGTCACGAGGGTGGCTGGCGCGTTCACCAGCGTCAGGTTGGCGGCGCGCCCACCGTCTTGCGTCAGGTGTCCGGCGGTGTGCACACCCGGTGCGCCCGCTTCCACCAGGAACAGCGCCATGCGCTCGCCCGTGGTGTCTGACACCATGGCGGGCACCAGCCAAGCATCGGCTTGGTCACCTGCTGGAACCATGTGTTTGATAGCGGTCACCGCCCATCCATCTTGCGAAAGATCGGCTTTTGATTCACAAAACTCCAGTCGGTAGCGGGCTTTGCGTTCCTGCTGGGCCAGCACCACCAACGCTTCGCCACTGGCGATCCGGGGCAGCCATTGGGCCTGAACCTCGGCAGGGGCCGTGTGGGCCAGCACCGCGCTGGCGGCCAGGGTTTGCGCCAGCGGTTCCAGCACCAGGCCCTGGCCCAGCGCCTGCATGACCACCATGCTTTCCACCGCCCCCATGTCCATGCCCCCATGCGGTTCGGGCACGGTTAGCCCCGTGAGGCCCAGCTCGGCCAACTCGTTGTAAGCGGTGCGGTCAAAACCCCCGGCGGCGGTGATGGCGCGGCGGCGTTCGAAGGTGTAGGCCTTCTCCACCCATCGGGCCACGGCGTCGCCCAGTTGTGCCTGATCGTCGGAAAAATCGAAGTCCATGTTGTTGTCCTGGTTCAGCCGAGCACGGTCTGGGCGACGATGTTGCGTTGCACCTCGTTGCTGCCGCCGTAGATGGTGGTTTTGCGCATGTTGAAGTAGGTGCTGGCCAGCGGCGCATTGGCCACGTTGCCGCCGGGGAACTCACTCAGGCCCAGGGCGGCGTCGCCTTGCCAGCCGGCGTCCATGGCTTCATGGATGTAAGGCAGGCTGTAGGGCCCGGCGGCCAGCATCATCAGCTCGGCATAACGCTGCTGGATTTCGCTGCCGCGGATTTTCAACAGGCCCGCGATGTCCAGGCTTTGTTTGCCGCTTTTTTCGGCACTCAGCACGCGCAGCACCATCATTTCCAGGGCCACCACGTCCACTTCCAGCAGGGCAATCTGGTCGCGGAAGCGCTGGTCGGCCCACACGCCTTCGGCCTTGGCCATGCGCTTGAGGCGCTCCAGTTCGCGCTTGGCGCGGTTGACGTCGGCGATGTTGGTGCGCTCGTGGGCCAGCAGGTACTTGGCGTAGTTCCAGCCTTTGTTTTCTTCCCCGATCAGGTTCTCGGCGGGCACTTCCACGTTGTCAAACCAGATCTCGTTGACCTCGCACTCGCCGTCCAGCAGCTTGATGGGGCGCACGGTGACACCGGGGCTTTTCATGTCGATCAGCAAAAAGCTGATGCCGGTTTGCGGTTTGCCTTCGGTGCTGGTGCGCACCAGGCAGAAGATCCATTCACCGTACTGGCCCAGGGTGGTCCAGGTTTTCTGGCCGTTGACGATGTACTTGTCGCCCACGCGCTCGGCCCGGGTCTTGACGCTGGCCAGGTCGGAGCCCGAGCCGGGCTCGCTGTAGCCCTGGCTCCACCACACCTCGCCACTGGCGATGCCAGGCAGAAAACGCTGGTGCTGCTCGGGCGTGCCGAAAGCCATGATGACCGGGGCCACCATCACCGGGCCAAAGGGCACGATGCGCGGCGCGCCGGCCAGGGCACACTCTTCCTCAAACAGGTGTTTCTGGACGGCGGTCCACCCCGGGCCGCCGAATTGCTTGGGCCAGCCGAAGCCCAGCCAGCCTTTGCTTCCCAGAATCTTGGCCCATCGCTGCATGTCGTCGCGCGTCAGGCGCAGGGCGTTGTGCACTTTGTGCGAAATGTCGGCGGGGAGGTGTGCGGCCACCCAGGCGCGCACCTCTTCGCGAAACTGCTGCTCTTCGGGCGTGAAAGCCAAATCCATGCGCTGTCTCCTGTGAACGGTGCGGGTTTTTAGCACGCGCGTTCTTTTTCAGGCTGTCCAGCGTGGGACAGATCAGGGTTTCACCCCATGCCGGGCGAGCGGTCAGGTGGGCGCGACACCCAGTTGTTCACACAGCTGGGCCAGCGTGCGCTGCAGGGTGACCACTTCGTTTTCCAGTGTGGCCACACGGCGGGTGAGGGCGATCACGTCGTCCTCGCAGGCCCCACCGGCGGCGGGTGCGGCGGCGGTCTGGGACAGATCCACTTCACCGCACAGCAGGTGCGCCCAGCGTTGCTCGCGGTTACCGGGGGCTTTGGGCAGCTTGACCACCAGTGGGCCGCCTTTTTCGGCCGTCCGGTCTTGCAGCTCTTCCAGGAACGCATCGACCGATGAGATGTCGGCAAAGCGGTGCCAGCGTTCGCTGTTGATGCGCAGCTCGCCAGCGGTTTGCGGGCCGCGCAGCATCAGCAGGCCCAGCAGGGCGGCGGCCTGTTCGGGCACGCCCACCACGCGCTGGAAGTTGTGGCTGTAGCGGGGCACGCGCGCGCCGCTTTGCTCCACCACCAGGGCCAGGGCCTTGAGCTCGTCCAGCGCCTCGGCCACTTGGGCTTCGGTCAGGTTCATCACCGGGTCGCGGGTGGTTTTCTGGTTGCAGCCGGTCAGCAGGGCTTGCAGGGACAGGGGGTAGCTGTCGGGCACGGTGCGCGCCTTTTCCATCAGCGTGCCCAGCACGCGGGCTTCGGTGGCAG
>Ga0209066_10002671_pt1 | contig 21288 bp, 21 predicted proteins | sample All_14_2_FD_187198 | JGI IMG/M metagenome (GOLD analysis project Ga0209066, IMG submission 187198) | Freshwater microbial communities in response to fracking from Pennsylvania, USA - Allegheny Zone_MetaG_DW_15 (SPAdes) (version 2) ... | reverse complement strand
TCCGATGCAGCCAGCATGAAAACCATCCCTGCCTCGCTCGCACATTCCCGATCCTGCCGCGTCAACAACACGATCGGGAACACTCAGAAAGGTAGGGCGGCGTGATTGGCATGACCCACATCCCGCCCACGCATGCCGGCCGCCCGGCGGCGCTCCGCCAGCCCGTCAAGTGGCTGCACCGGGAGTCGGTCGAATCGCTCACTCGTCGCCTGCTCGCGGCGAACAGCCTCGACGCACACGCGGTCCGCCTGGCGATCGCGCCGGGACTTCAGAAGCATCGCTACCGTGTGGACGACCACGCCGTCTTCATCGAAGGACTCGCAGGCCGTCCCGCGGGCCACTACGAACGTCTCCGGCTGGTCGCCCAACCCGATCCCGGGCTGATGTACCCGGAAAGGTTCCTCTGTCGACTCTGCGCCGGTAGTGAGCGCGTGAAGCAGATTCCACACGACCTCGAGAACTGGTGCCTCCGGCACCCCGGCCAGGCGGTGTGGGTCGGACCTGGCACCACCCCTGAGTCGCAGGTGATCCTCTCGTTCGATCGCGACCTCGCGAAGGTGGAGCGCCGTTTCAGGCACCTGGTCGCCGCGGGCCGCGTCGACGCCCGGCTGCACGCCCGGGTGTGGGAGATGGTCCGCGACAACGCCTGGCTCACCCGCCCCGGCGAGTGGAAGCCCGGGCTGACGGAACTCGCAGACGATCACGAAGTTCGCGGTCGTGCGGTGCTGTACCCCGAGATCGTCGCCGTGCTGGAAGTGCTCTCCGATGCTGCCAACATCGAGCGATGGCGGACGCGGCATCCGGCACAGCTCCGTGAGGACATCGCGATCACCTTGCCTCCAATGCCTGGTCCCGTCGACGTGCTCGTGGAGCGGATCGTGATGTGGCTGCGACCGTTGCGGCGCGAGATCCATCCGACTCGCATCGACCCGCTGAATGTGCCGCTGGACATCATCGACACGCCCGCGATTATCGACACCTCGGCGCCGTATCCGACCTGGATCCAGCGTCACCCGCGGGCTGTCGCCGAGTGGGACTGGAGCCGAAACGACCCGGCCCGCGACCCCTGGGACGCGACAGGGGTCTCCAGGAAAGCGTCGTGGGTGTGCGACGAAGGGCACTCCTGGGAGACGAGCCCTCAGGTGCGCGGGCAGGCAGTGTCCAGTTGCCCCTTCTGCATCAGCCAGGCCGTGTGGCCGGGGCACACCGACCTCGGCACCGTCCGCCCGGGCCTCGTCGCCGAATGGGACCGCACCCCCGGAGTAAACGTCGGAGACCCCGACCACGTCGGCCCCGCCTCTTCCCGTCGCGCCAACTGGGTGTGCCACCAGGGGCACCGCTGGGTGGCCTCGATCAACAGCCGATCACGGTTCGGCTCCGGCTGCCCCTATTGCTCAGGTTCTCGCGCGATCCCGGGTGAGACCGATCTAGCGACGCTCCGCCCCGACCTCGCCGCCCAATGGGATGCCGAACGCAACGGTGCCGCATTCTCCCCGCGCACGGTCACGCCCCAGTCCGGTAAGAAGGCCGGGTGGAGGTGCTCCGCAGGGCACAGTTGGCAGGCGAAGATCTACAGCCGAGCACGCGAGAACGGCAATGGCTGTCCCTACTGCGCGAACAAGGCCATCCTGCCCGGGTTCAACGACCTGGCAACCACCCACCCGCACCTCGCCGAGGAATGGGACACCAGTAACACACGTACCCCACAGGATGTGACAGTCGGCTCCGAACACCGCGCCAGCTGGAGATGCCGCAGAAGCCATGTCTGGCGCGCTACCGTCGGCAGCCGGGCGAGAGATGCCACAGGTTGCCCGTACTGCTGCGGGCGGATGGTTCTGAAGGGATTCAACGACCTCGCCACCCTCAACCCCGAGCTCGCGTTTCAGTGGGATCCCGCGATCGGGGCGAATGATCGCACTCCCGCCGACGTGACCGTCCGATCGAACTACCGAGCCGGCTGGGTCTGCGGACGCGACCACTTCTGGCGAGCGTCCGTCGCCGGTCGGACGGAGGGTCGAGGCTGTCCGTACTGCGCGGGGCAGCGCGCTATCCCGGGCGAGACCGATCTCGCGACCCTGAGACCAGACATCGCCGCACAATGGCATCCGAGCAACAATCTCGCGCCTGACCAGGTGATGCCGTATTCCAGGCGCAAGATCATCTGGCAGTGCTCGAAGGGCCACCTCTGGGAGGCGAGAATCGCGAACCGCTCGACAGGCCACGGGTGCATCTACTGCGCAGGCTGGCGCGGTCTCGACGAGACCGATCTCGCAGGCGGAAGCGTCTCCGGCGAGTAGCCTACTCACGGCCGTCCACACCACGACAGCTCCGTTGCCGGCGCCATTCCCCTTGCCAGCAGAATTCTTGGCGCGACCGGCCCACGGGTTCGACGGTGGGCCGAGGTCGGACGCGCTTCGTCCTTCGGTGTGCGAACTACGACGGTGTGCACTCGGCAAAGAGCGGTGCACTCAGCCAACTGCTGATCGTCTCGACCAGCAGACGGGGGCCGTCTGGGCGTGTGAGCAACATGAGGTTGAGCGGCAGCGCAGTCAGCTCGATGTCGTCGCTTCCCAGTGCAGACGGAACACGCCACACAGTCGGCACGGAGTGATCCGCGACCGGGTAGGCCAAGGAAACGCGGCGACAGCCGAGCACGTGGCCAGCAGTGAGCACCTGGTACGTGTCCGATGCTTTCGGGCGGGATCCGAGGCGCTTGTACTTGGAGTCTGCGACGGCGATGACCGCGCCGTCGCGGTCGCGAAAGACGACATCCGGAGTGGTTTCGAGCCTCGATCCGTGTCCAGCAACGACCTCACCAAATCGAGCCGCCTGCTTGCCCACCCGGTCGCCCCGAGAGCTCGCGGCGCGGACGCAGAGCCAATACACGTAGTTCTCGTAGATCGCATCGGAGTTCCAGAGGAATCCGGAGAGGGCGTGCTCGCCGCGAGCATGATGAACCCCTGCACCTTCGAGAAGGAGAAGGCCGACGATCCGTGCGGCTTCGAGCCCCTGGTGCTGCGTTCCGAGCACAATCCGCTGGGCATCCAAGAGGTGCGGCGGCGTGCGGTCGACATGCGAGAGCCCGGCGGCGATTTCTCTCATCGCCCTCGCTCGGCCGGGCGCTTTCACGACCGCGGCGAGGCACTCAGCCGTCCAACGCAGGAGCCGTGCGAGCGGCGTATCGTCGGTCAGCAGATCAGTCACGTATGGGAGTTCCCAGGGTCGCGTCAGCCAGCGGTCGAGGCGCCCCAGATCCAGACTTCCACGAAGCACCGGTCCCGACGATGCTTCGCTCTGGTACCCGCGGGGCAGTCCTCGCGCGGCACCCTTCGCGTATGACGCCAGGAACATCTCGGCAAGGAGGTCCGGAAGTGAGAACTCGGCGAGTTCATGTGCGGTCGTGAGCGCATCGTCGACATGCCCACCTTCGACGATGGAGAGGATGCGCCAGAGCACGGTCTGCCAGCTCCCCTCGACCGCACTCAGGAACTTGGGGGCGATCTCAATGTCCGTTCGCCCGACACGCACCACTCCGGTCACCGCTTCCGCGCGAAGCTGTACGCGGCCTTCCCCGAGGTCTTCGACTCTGAGGGGATCCCCGGCGAGGCCCAGCGCCCTTCGCCAACGTTTGTTCGCCTCGGCCAGTGCGAGAAGGTCGATCTCCTCGACGTGGTGCACCGCGGGCGCGCCGTACTCCTGGAGCCGGATGCGCGGCGGCACAGCTATCGCGTCAGCCACCTGAAGGATCGCTTGATCGTGTCGAGCGGGAGTTCGCTCGTCCTGACCGGGGACAGCGCGCGCGCCTCCTCCGTCCCGCCTCTGGATGTACGCAAGGTCCACGCGTAATCGCCCGTCGACGGAGCGGTGTCTACCCGCAGCAGTTCCATGAGTTGCTCGGGTCGGCCCGAGTAGCGATCTTCGAGCTGCGGGAAGAGAACGTCATCCCAGGTCTTCGATAGGTTCCGCCATGCGTCGGCCTCGGCGATCGGCTGCACCGAGCCATCGGCTGCGATCACGGTTGATGAGATCGGCGTCAGCAGACCATGACCGAGCTCGAACTCGGAGCCGAGGTCAGAGGCGATGACCACGTTGAGTCGATCGAGCAGCAGGTACGCGGTCTGGAACGGATCGAGGCTCTCCCAGTTGTCTTCCGTGGGCGTCGGAATCGCCGCGGTGTCGATGTTCCAGTGGAGCGCGAGAGCGTCGAGGTCCGGCCTCATCTCGATGCGGTCGAACCGACGCGCGAGCGCACTGTCGATCGGCACGGCGGCACGATCCACGCTGTTCATCGTGGCGACGACATAGACGTGCTCCGGAAAGGTGAACCCCTCATCGATCCGAACGATCTTGCCACCCGGGCGACGCAGATCCTCGCTCAGACCTTCATTGAAGGACAACTGGCGAAGCGGGAGCGGGAGCGGGACGCTACCTCCTTCGCGGTAGTCGAAGTCTAGGAAAGTCATGAACTCACCGAAGATACGCGCCGCATTACCGCGATTCACCTCATCGATGAAGATCACGACCGACTTGTACTGGGAGTACTCGTCCGCGAGCTCTAGTGCCGCATCGAGAAAGACTCCTGACCACGGCTCCAGGCGCGCGCCATAGGCGTCCATTGCGGGTCGCAGCCCTAACACGAAATCCTCATACCCGTACGACTGGTGAAACGTGGTCCACACGACCTTCGCGGGCAGTGGGATGGTTATGGGCTGCTTCGGGCGGCTGAACGGATCGCTGGCGTCCTCGGGGTCGAGGAGGATCCCGCGACTACTCTCCGGTGGTATCCGCAGCGCCTGGAATAGTTGGCTGATCAATCGCGTCTTGCCGGTCGCCGGTGGCCCATAGAGGAGCACGTTCCGTCCCGCGCCCCACGAGGCGAAGATGTCGTCGATCTTGTCAGCCACGCCGCACCTCAGTTCGCATCGATGACCCCTCCGACATTCCCCTCATAGAGCTCCCAGAGAGGGTGATTCTGCGCCATGCCGGTGGGGCGGGGACCGATCCTGAAGCCGGCGTAGTACTCGCCTTCGGCGGTCTTGGCTATGTAGATCCGTACACCTCCGTCAGGCAAGTACGGGACGGCCTCCTCCTTGTTCCGCACACCGTCCGGCGCCGAGGGGAACCCACGCCCGCTGGTCCACGCCGGGTGTCGCTGAGAGTTGGGTTGCTGCCGGTTCTGCCGCGCGATCCGCATTCGCCCGCCGGCCTTGCGGTGAAACTCGATCGGTCCGGACAGGCCGGACTGCCCAATGACGCCGGCCTCGATCGTGATCACCGGCAGCGCGTCGACGTCGCTCCCAGTCGCGTCGAGGAAGTCGAGGGTCTGCGGCACGATCGACTTCGGGATCTCGATGTAGAGCGACCCGCCTCCACCGCTATCGAGCCGCGGATAGCGCTCGATGTTGTAGAACTCGCCGTCCTGGAGCTTCCGCCACCAAATGCGCTCGACGTTGAGCTGCTGCGCCATGATCAGAAGGCCTCCACGTGATACAGACGCTCCAGCACGGATCCGTCCTTGACTCGGTCATTGCTCCGGTAGCGGAGGTGCGGCTGCTCGTGCACGGTGACCTCACCGAAGTCACCCAGGATCGACAGCAGCTCATCCCCCGTCACCTGTCCGTCTTCACTGTAGGAGATGAACACATGGGGGGCGTCGAGCCGCTCCATGGTCGCTCGGAACGCACGTCCGGCGGTCCGGCGGTAGCAGAAGTCAGAAGCCTGGTCCATCCAGGGCCGCAGGCCCCCGTCACCAGCTGCAACCGGCTCGTCCTCCCTCGCGATGGTCTCGAGTACGTGATAGTTCCCTGCGTACTGCCGCTTCGTGTACGGCGGATCCAGGTAAACCGCATCGGTGCCGAGCGACGAGGCCAGCTCCTCGACAGTTCCCTGCAGCACCGTGTGCTCGCCGGCCGTCTCCTCGAACTCGAGCGGCTCGAACGCAAGCGGTCGCAGGGCTGCGCTGGATAGCGTCTTGCGGAAGTATCCGTAGGTGCCGCTGATGTTTGCGACCTTGTTCGTCGCAAGGAGAAGTTGCTGGAGCAGCACGCTGTGCTCGAGTTCGGTCAGCGAGTGAGCGGCCTTGAGTTCGAGGATGCCTTCGCGTATGCCGTCGATCTGGGCGGCGTTCTCAGCTGAGAAGTAGAGGCGGGGCTCGCGACCATTCGCCGGGGCGCCCGCAGCACCGAACTCCCTCGAGAAGTAGCCTCGCCGCGGTTCCACCGTGCGCAGCCAGTTCAGCGCCCCCGCGTAGCCGCCAAGAGACTTGAACCCGGGCGCCCTGGTGGCGAGTAGACGGGTGCGCGCGTGGATGACCGGAAAGGTGAGCGCGTCCGACGCAGTCACGTTGTACCCGGCCCGAGCGAGCGCGATCGAGACGGACGCGGTCCCGCACATCGGGTCCGCAATGCTCGAACCTGCAGGCAGAATCCCAGCGATCTCGCCGACTATCCAGTCCGCGAGCTTGGTCTTGTTACCGAGATATCGATACGACACGCGCGTCCGATCCTTGGTCCGCGCTGCCAAGGCGACGGTTCCGCACCACGATGCGGTCGTACATGCGGCGGTAGCCTCTCGCCGTCGGCAGGTAGAAGCGCGGCCCGCCCTGCTGATACGTGCCCTTCTCGGCGACCTCGGACATGGGCCTTCCCATGGTCTTGCTCGAGCCGACTATCTCGAATTGCTCGGGGTTGTACTTGTCGATGAATGTGATCGGCACGCCCATCAGCCCCTCGTAGTCAAATGGGATCTCCGCCGTCTTCCCGACCTCGATCGCGTCGAAGTTCGCATAGCGCGGATAATCCGCGGCACGGTACGCCCTCGTCAGCTCCAGGTCCTGGTGTCGTTCGGCGTAGTCGAGATTGGTGAACCACCTCACGCCTTTCACTCGGATGTATCGATTCCCTACCGCGTCGACGCGGCTCCCCGCGGCTTCCAGCGGATAGTCGTCCGGCACCTGGAACTCGCGGTCACCGCTGCGGATGCTCGGGCCATACCACATCTGGTTGTTCTGGAAGAGCGGGAAGATCTCCTTGTACGTGAGTGCGTTCATGTTCCCGAGGATGATGAACTCCTTGTCGTACTCGATGAGCTGAGCGACGAACTCGCGGAACAGCGAGAAGGGCGGGTTTGTGACCACAATGTCCGCCTGGCGCAGCAGTTCGATGCTCTCGGCGCTCCGGAAGTCACCGTCTCCCTTCAACGGCCGCACGCCGATCTCTTCGGCGTCGGGTACGCGATTGCCGCTTTTGTCGCCGTCGTACTCGAGCCAGACGGCACGCGCAGAGTCACCGCGACTGAAGCCACCGGGATCCTCGCTCTGGTAGCACGTCGCGATGAGTCGTTTGAGCCCAAGCGCCTCGAAGTTCTCGGAGAAGTAGCGGAAGAAGTTGCTCACTCGTGGGTCATCGCAGTTGAGATAGACGACCTTGCCCTCGAAGTGCTGGCGGTAGTGACGCAACTCCTTCTCGATGTCCGGCAGCTGCGTGTAGAACTCGTCCTTCTTCGCGGTTCGCGCGGCAGCCAGCCGGACGTTCGCTGACGTCGCAGTCGTCATAGTTCAGCCCTCGTCGGCGCGGCGCTGATCGCACTGGAGGTCGACGAGATCATGCTGCCGACGTTACGGCGGGGGTCCGACTCCGCCTTGGAGGTGCGATTCGAGCTGGGCTGGGGCATGCTCTCATTGTACCGTGCTATACGCGTTTATGTGTAGCTCTTTGGGCATAATTGGCCAGTTCACTGTACAATGTCCGCATGACCGCTGTCGAGCGCGCCGAGACTCGGGTGACCCTGCTGAAGGAGGCAGTGGATATCGTGGGACGCCTGCGCGCGAACGAGACGGAGCACTCCGAACTGCTCGCGAGGCGAGCTGAGGCGTGCAAGGCACTGCGCGCGGCCGGGACGCCGATCAAGGAGCTTCAGGAGGTGCTAGGTGTCAGTCGGAGCCGAGTGAATCAGATGCTGGGCGACGCTGCGTAGGAGCGGTCGGCATCGATCACCTATCACCGCTGCCATAGTGAGGAGATGACCGTCCCGCTACCCAAGTTCTCGGACCTACTCCTGCCGACACTCAAGGCTGTCGCTCGCCTGGGAGGGTCCGGATCGATCTCCGAGATCGTCGGCACGGTCATCGAACTCGAGCAGTTCACGGAGGCACAGCAGGATGTCCTGCACAACAATGGCCCCGAGACGAAGATCGGCTACCGCGTCGCGTGGGCAAGGACCTACTTGAAGTACTTCGGGCTCCTCACGAACTCAGCGCGGGGCGTCTGGGCGATCACGGAGGCAGGCGACCAATTCCTCACCAACCCCGCCGTCACGGACTCGCAGCGCGTGGCGGACCTCTTCCGGATGAAGGCCGAGAAGATCAAGGAAGCCGCGATCGAACGCGCCGCCCGCGGGGAGCCACTGCCGGCAGAGGCACCGTCTGTCGGTGATGACGACGACGAGCCGGACGAGTCGCTCGACCCCGTCCCCTCGGCCTCGTGGAAGGAACGGGTTATCGGCACGCTTACGTCCGACGACTTTAGTCCGGCCCAGTTCGAGCGGCTCGCGCAACGCCTACTCCGGGAGGCTGACTTTGAGTCTGTCACGGTGACGGGTCGCTCCGGCGACCAGGGTATCGACGGAATCGGCGTCTACCGGCTCGGCCTGCTCTCGTTCCCGGTCTACTTTCAGTGCAAGCGCTACAAGGGCAGTGTTGGCGCCGGCGACGTCAGAGACTTCCGCGGCGCATTGCAAGGGCGAGGCGAGAAGGGCTTGCTAATCACGACGGGCGCGTTCACGGCTGCGGCGAAGGCGGAGGCGACGCGCGACGGCGCTACGCCGGTCGACCTCATCGACGGGGATCGACTCTGCGAGCTACTGCTGCGCTACGAACTCGGCGTCTCTGTCCGCATCGTCGAGGACGTTTGGGTGAACCCCGAGTTCTTCGTCGAGATTTGAACGCTCGCGGCCCGAATCCAGGGAGGCCCCGCGAAGATGCACCCTACGTCCACCACGAGCGTGCTGCCGAAGAACGAGGGACTCATTTACGGCCCCCGGCACACCGTCGATCTAAGCGACCCCATTCTCGGCTCACCGAGCCGAGAATCTCTCGGCGGGACTCATCGCACCCTCTGTCCGCCGTTCTGACCGAGATCGGGGTGCAAGACAGCCGCAATCCGGATCTTCTGCACGCAGCCGGCGCGGGGCACGGCTTCACCCTTGGCACGCTGTGCCAAGAATCTCGTCGCGACCGGGCGTGGACGTGCTCACTCCGTGCGGGCGACGCCCGATGTCACGCGGCTGTCTGGCATTGGTGAGGCGGCAAACGCACCGGAACGCGCGATTGCCCGAACAACGGGAACCGGAGGAGTCAGTGCGCGACCAGTTCGTCCTCAACCGCCACCAGCTCGGCGATCTTCATGGCAACCACATCCATCGTGTCGTCCGCCGTGTCCAGACCGTTTCGGGAGCCCAGCAGGGGGCTGACTGCGCGGAGGTCATCGTAGGTCGTCCCGTGCACGACGGGGATCAGCAGGTCACGCGAGAGAAGCTCCGAAAGTTCCTTGTCGGATACCCCGCGGCTGTCAACGCGCTTCAACAGTGCTGGCGTAACCAGGACAAGGCCTGTCCGAGACTTTGCGAGGCCCCGATCGATTTCGCGCAGGAACGGCTGGCCAAGCACGATGTCCTTCTCACTGAACCAGACCGAGACGCCTCGGGCTTCAAGAAGGGCATGGAGTTCGGCAGCAGCACCACGGCGGTCATCCCACGCATGGCAAAGGAAAACGTCCCTGAGCTCTGGCTGCTGGCGCGCCCGAAGCTCTACGGTGCGCCGCACTGGGGTGAGCGCTCGGACCTCTTCCTTCGTGTACGTCGCCGTCGATCCGCTCGGGGACCAACTCGGTCGCACCCGGCCGCCGCTGGCGCCAGCGCTCCCACTCGCGCTTCCGCCGACGCTGCGGGATGGGTACGAAGGAGGCGAATAGGCGGGGCGCGGTGGAGAGTAATAGCCGCCGTAGCCTCGGCCTCCGTGAACCGGGCACGCCGCGGCCCCACTCGACGTGCGATGACCGTGGACCGGTGCTGTACATCCGCTCATGTCGGTGACGCTAGCCGACGCCTCCGACATCGGCGCCTGCACCGAGTCAACCTCAGTGGCCCTGCAACCGGAATCGCACGTTGTTGCCGTCAGCGCCCCCTCAGACGTCGCAAACCGCTTGTAGACTGTGAGATCCTGGCGATTGTCCGCCGGTCACCGACGTCTCGGGCCGCACCAGCTTCCTCAGAATGTCAAGGAACGGCCGATATCTGAGCGACGACTCTAGCGACGTCGTCGCTAGAGTCGAGGCCACACGACGGAGCAATTGAGGAGTCGGAGTTGGTCCAGGAGATTGTCGACTTCGTTCTCGAGGCCGATGACGTGATTGAACTCGACCGGCTGGCCGGGATCCACACCGCCGGTGACCGTGCAACTCTGCTCCGCGAGGCGATCCGGATCATGGCCGCGCATGAGCGGGCCGTGCGGTTGCAGCGCTTCCAGGCCCGGATCCACGCCGCCACCGGCGTGACGGGCCTCTCCGAGGACGTCAATGACCTTCCACAGACACCGTCCCGGCTGACGGCCGCGATCCTCGAAGCCCGCGCCGTCATCACCGCATGCGACGCCACGCCCTTGGATGACATGGACGCCTTCTTCTACGCACGGGGTTACAACGAACTTCGGTTCGCCGTCGAGGATCTCCTTGCCGCGATCGAGGGTCACCTCGGCCGCGGTTGATAGATCGTCTCGCGGCCGCCGCCTTCATCCGCGACGACCCACAAAGCACGCCTCGGCTCCTTGACCTGCCATAGCAGCGAGATGCGTTGCCGCCGACTGCTGTCACAGCTCATGTCACTTCCCGAACTCCAAACCGGCCGCTTCCGCTGACAGCTGCTGTCAGCTCGCGTGTCACCCAACAGCGGTTAAGACCTGCTGGCGTGGTGGAGGTGCCGGCCGGCCCGATCCGCTGGCAGTACGGCTTACGTGCCGAGGACCTTCTCGACAGGGATTGGAGCGAGTTCGCGCGTCCGGTCGAGGCCCTCGGGCATCCTGTTCGTCTGGAACTGGTGCGCCGCATCCTCACCGGCACACAGACGACAGCCGAGCTTCTCGAGCTCGACCAGTTCGCCTCCACTGGTCAGCTGTATCACCACCTGCGCCAGCTCGTCAGCGCCGGTTGGCTCGTCTCGCCTCGTCGAGGACACTACGAGGTCCCTGCTCCGCGGATCGTTCCCCTCCTTGTTCTGACCATGATCGCCGCGAGCTAGGAGCAGTACAGCAATGACCTCCCCGACCACCTCGGACCCTGCGCACCCGGCAGATCCCGCTCCGACACGTGGAGGTTCCGCGGCGTTACTCCTGGCGGTGATCGCCGCATCCGCGATCGTCGCGGTGGGCCTAGGCGCAGCCTTCGGCCCCCACCATCAGACCGTGAGCACATCACAGACGGGGAACGAACGCCTCGCTGACAGCATCCAGTCCCTCCCCGGCAGCTTTGATGGCTTCCGCTCCCTGTCTGTCGCAGAGATCGGTCCGAACGGACCTGTCTTCGCGGGCATCGGCGACGCGGATCCCGCACATTCCGGCGCTCCCGGCCCAGACACGGTCTTTGAGCTCGGATCGATTACCAAGACCTTCACGGGCGCGCTGTTCGCGGACGCGATCGAGCGCGGCGAAGTTTCCCCCGATGACCCGCTCTCGCAGTACCTCGACGCGCTGACGGGAACACCCGCAGGTGCGGTGACGCTCGCATCCTTGTCGCAGCACTCCTCGGGTCTTCCGGGCCTGGGCGAAACCGCCGTCGCGAGCACGCTCGAGAGCCTGCTCTTGAACGAGAACCCCTACGCCTCGACGAGCACGGAACAACTGATCGCGGACGCCGCCGTCGCACCCGTCGACCCCGACCAGGTACCCGAGGATGCTGTCCCCGGGTACCTTCTCAACGGCACGCGCGCCCCGCGCTGGTGGGGAGAGGGGTACCTCCCCGCCGGATCAGCGACCTTCACCACAGCATCCGACCTGGCGATCTGGGCGCAAGCGAACCTCGACGGGACAGCTCCAGGCGCGGCAGCACTCCAGCCCACTGCGCCAATGGGTACTGACACCGAGATCGGGTGGGGCTGGCTCACCTCACCGTCCTTCGACGGAACCGGCGCCCAGACCTGGCACAACGGCGCCACGGGAGGCTTCCGCACGTTCCTGACCCTCGACCTCGCCGCAGAAACAGGCTTCCTCATCCTGTCGAACAGCGTCGCTCCCGTCGAGGACGTGGTCCTCGCGTACGCCACAGGCTCCTCGATCCCGGGCCCCTGCTTCTGCTGTGGATCAGCGGACCGTGGTTCGCGGTGGGTGGCTGGGTATGGGGCCTGGCACTGGCCCCCACTCTCGCCGCTGCGGCAGTACTGATTCTCCGGGCAGCACGCGGGCCGCGGATGCCGTTCCTGCCCGCCCGACGAGCATGGCTCTGGTGGCCGCTAGCGATCGCGGGACTCGCTGCAGCGGCCGGTATCACCGTGCTCTGGTGAGCCGTGCCCGCGGCATCCGTCTCGCGCTCGCGCGCTCTGCGTTGCAACATCCACGAAGGCCGTTGCCGATCGATCGGGGTCAGGGTGCAGGCGGAAGCAGGGTGAGACCACTGTCGTCCGCGACAAGAATGCTCCCGGTATCGGTGATCGCGGTCGCTTGAGCGGTTCCGTGCACGATGCCCACCTCCTTCCACGCACTCGCCCCGGACACATGGACCCAGATCTTCTCATCCGCATCCACCCCGGCGATGAGCTCACCGTTCGGTGACACAGATAACGCGTAGAGCATGGGCGCGCCTGGCCATGGCTCGAACGACCGCGCCCCATCGGTGCTGACCCGCAGCCCGTCTGGTGTTGCGGCGACGACGTTTCCGCCACTGGTGACCACAAGACCGACCGCCATCAGCTGGCCACCCGTCGGAGCCCACGAGTCACCTCCGTCCTTACTGGCCAATACGTCGATGGCATCGGTGGCCAGCCCGTACACGGTGCCATCGCTGCCGGCAGCGAGAGCGTGGAAGTCCTTCTCGCCGGTAAACGCCGCCGGTTCCCAGCTCACCCCGGCGTCTGCGCTACGGATAATGCCGAGATTGTGATCGCCGAGTTCGGGTGGGGTGTCTGCCCCGGGGTGCCCTGACGCGATCAGATCCTCGCCCACGACAGTGAGTCCCATCGCATCGAAACCGTAGGAGCCAACCCGCGAGAGCAGTTCTCCTTCCGCGCTCACCGCGAGGATGCCTTCGTGAGTGCCGAGAAGAAACCCGTCGCCCTCGGGATCAGGAACGATGGCGTGTACATGGGATGCCATCGCGGCATGAGAGGTGCCCGTCGACGGTGGTTCCGCCGACGCGCACCCGGCCAGCATGATCAGCTCGGCCAGAACAATGGCGGCCGCGGCCGCACGCAGGTGAATTGGCATATGCGTCCCTTTCAGTCGCGGCAGGGGCGCCACCGGCGCAGGCCCGATGACACCCCCGCGAGTCTCTAGAGCTGCGTCAGCAGAGCCCGCATCAGGGCGATCTCGGCCGTCTGTGCATCGGCGATCGTCTGCGCGAGAGCAATCACGTCCGGGTGTCGACCTTGAGACATTTCGGCCTGCGCCATCTCGATCGCGCCCTCGTGGTGAGTGATCATCTGTTCCAGGAACAGCCGGGCAGCCTCCGCGCCCTCAGCAGCCTCCAGCGCCGCCATGTCGTCGTCGGACATCATGCCGTCACCCATGTCCATGCCGTCCATGCCACCCGCATGCGGCATCCCCCAATCTTCGAGCCACGACTGCATCAGCTCGATCTCCGGGGCCTGCGCGTCTTTGATCTGCTGCGCAAGCTCCCGTACCCGCTGATCGACGCCGGATTTCGCCAGCACCATGTCGCTCATCTCCACCGCCTGCTGGTGATGCGGAATCATCATCATCGCGAACATCGAGTCGGAGGCATTGAACTCCGCCTCCACCAGAGACGATGACGCAGAGGGAGGCATCCCCTCGCCGTGTTCCATGCTCGGCATCGAACCCGATCCGGCACCGGCGCACCCCGCAAACAACAACACCGATGCAAGCGGCGCCGCCGACAGCGCGACCAAACGAGACTTCTTCATGACAAACCTGTCCTTCCAATCGAGCGTGAAGTTGGCCCGTGTACGGGCATGACTCATTTCGCGACCGCGCGGGTCGCGGCGACGTCACATCACGTACGACTGATCGACAATTCGAGAAGAGAAGGCGGCCTCACGGGCACAGGAATCGGGGGCCGGATTGCGAGGGCGACAATGCACGGTCGACCGAGCCGACGGACCACTCCTGGGCCGGTCCGAGCCACCAATATGACCGTGACGAGCAGACCAAGCACGCACGCTAGCGTCATCGCCTCGTGCGCGGCGCCGCCGCAATCGGCACAACCGGCGTCGGGTACCCCTGATGGCTCTGCCATCGCATCCTGTTCGTGTTCGGCTCCGTGCTCGATGACCGAGACAGGCGCCGGCGCAGGATGACCGACGGAAAGAGTATGCATACCCAACAGGCCCGCGACCACGAGAGCGGCGAACACCACCGACATCGCCCAGCGCCAGGACACTGGCGGGCGAAGCTCACGAGCGACGAAACCCAGCATGATCTATCGACCCCAGGATACTCCCCCCCGGTATGCGGTCAGCGCGAGCGGCGGAGAACCTATGCGTTATCGATTCCGCATTCACGGACCGGCGGCGAGAGGACCGGTCTTGAGGGGTCTTCCGCGCCTGGGACGCTGGGTCTCGATCTCAAGCCCCATCTCGCGCGCCGGATGCCTCGTTAGCCGCTCCTCGACGTGATCGAGCCAGCGAACCTCGGCCTCGGCGGCGAAGATCGTCGCATCGGTGATGATCTTCCAGGCGAGATCTTCCGGACCCTCGAAGCCGCTCCCCTCGACCACAGCACCACGCAAGGTCTCGAGCCGCGCCGCCGACGTTTGCCGCTGCGTGCTGATGACCTCGAAGACATCCGCCCCCGGCAGCGTCGCCGCGAGCGCAAGCTTGATCGCGAGTTCATCCCGGGTGCCGGCGTTGCGTTCGACCGGAGATGCCAGCCAGGCGCGGGCCTCGCCGCGGCCGGCATCCGTGATCTGCCAGTAGACGTGGCCTGCCTCGTCGGCTGCGCCCCGCGAAACGAGGCCGTCGCGCTCGAGCCGCTCGAGAGTGCTGTAGATCTGGCCGACGTTGAGCGCCGAGCTCGATCCGGTGCGGCGTTCGAACTCCGACCGCAACTGATAGCCGTAGCACGGCCCCTGCGCCAGGATCGCCAACAGGCTTTGCCTCACCGACATTCGAGTCTCCCTGAGCGCGATATGTATACCGGGTAGTGTCGCGCTCTCTCATGGATACCGCTGCGCGACACCATCGAGTGGTTCTGCCCGGGCGTTTGGTGGAATCCGCCATATGGTCTGACCACATCAGGGGTGAGCGTCGTGGGCTTCACTGAACGATTGGCGATGCGCCGACTCTCGGCGTAGAACGGCAGCGTGTTCGGTTCGTCTCGGCGCCGCATGGTCGGATGCCTCGCCCTCATCCCCACTGTCGCACTTGCCGCCGTCGCGTGCTCGCCGGCCGCTGCAACTGCTCCCTCACCCGCATCCATCGACCCGACAGCAGGAATCGTCGTCGGAGACGGCGCTGTCGACATCCAGCTGTGGAGCGACCCATCCTGCCCCCACTGCATGAGCCTCGATGCGGCGATCGGCGACGACCTCGCGGCCTTCGTCGCCGATGGGACCGCGACCTGGACCCTGCATCCGATGACCTACGTCAGCGCCAAGCGCGGTGACACCACCGACTATTCGACCCGTGCGGCTGCACTTCTCCTCGGCGCCGCAGCCGCGGGCGAGGATGACGCGCTCCTGCCGCTGTACGCGCTGATCCAGCGGAACCAAGTCACGGCAGATCATTCACCGAGCGACGAGGAACTCCTCGACTTCGCGACCACGGCGGGCGCGGCATCCGACCTCTCGACAGCGATCACCGATTACGCGAGCCTGGCGGGCGCCGCCAATGACGCGTGGCTTGGCAAGCCGATTCCCGGCACCGACCAGGTCGTCGACCACGTCCCGTTGCTGGTCATCGACGGCACCGTCTTCGAGGTGCGTGAGAACGGCACGGATGCTGCGCGCTTCGCCGCTGCGGTGGCCGAGGCCGCCGCGGACTGACCCTCAGCCGAGTCCCTCCCGGTGTGGCGCGGACGCCGCATCCGCCTCGCCGACCACGGGCTTGCGCGACAGGCCTACCGAGCCGGAGGCCGGATCCTTCGACAGCGCCGCAGCGACGGCGGCTGACTCGTCGACATCCGGGTACTGAGGCCGAAGCTGCACAGCCTGCCGCTTCTTCTGCTCCCGCTTCGCTTTGCGCGACGAGTACGTGAGGTTCAGCGCCTCGACGAAGATCGCAAAGGCCATCGGACCGTAGATGAAGGCCTTGTCGATCTTGATGTGGAAGCCCTCGGCGATGAGGAAGACACCGATCAGCAGCAGGAACGACAGCGCAAGCATCTTCACTGTCGGATGCGCATTGACGAAAGCGAAGATGAACCGCGACGCGAACAGCATGATTCCGAACGAGAGCACCACGACGGTGATGATGATGACCATGTTCGAGGTCATGCCGACGGCGGTGATGACGGAATCGAGCGAGAAGACGATGTCGAGCAAGAGGATCTGCGCGATGACCGATCCGAAGCTCACACCCTTGCGGCCGCCCGCGCCCTCGTCGTGCTCCTCTTCGGCGCCCTCGAGCTTGTGGTGAATCTCGGTGACTGCCTTGTAGACGAGGAAGAGCCCGCCCGCGATGAGGATGAAGTCCTTCCACGAGAACGAGATGCCCCACAGGGTCACGACGGGTTCAGTGAGCGTGATGATCCACCCCGCCGCGAAGACAAGGCCGACGCGGATCAGCATTGCGAGCGTGAGGCCGAGGTTGCGTGCCCGCGCCTGCTGCTCCTTGGGGAGCTTGGAGGCGAGGATCGAGATGAAGATGACGTTGTCGACGCCCAGCACGATCTCAAGCACGAACAGCGTGACGAAGACCGCGATCAGATCGGGCGTGAAAGCAAAGGAGAAGTCCACGCACACAGCGTAGGGCCTGGATTCGGTCGCGCCCTCGTGCGGGTGCCGGACTAACGAACCCGTGTCATGGCGCGACTGAAGGGTCATGCGAACCGAGTGCCATCGAGGATCTATACCCTAGGGGGTATTATTGGGAGCATGACTTCACCCGCCGCCGACCGCAGTACCCGGCCCGTGATCGGCGAGTGGGTTGACGGCATCGACATCCCCGTCATCAACGAGCGTGCCGTGCGCGCCTCGGCCGGCATCCTGTTCCTCCTGGGCTTCGGCGCCTGGCTCTCTGGCGTGATCACCGGGGACCTGCAGTACATGCGCGGGTTCGGCATCCTGTTCGCCGCCGAGATGTTCCTGCGCCTGTTCATCGGAACCCGCTTCACGCCCACCCTTCTGATCGGCACCCTCATCACGCGTCCGCAGCGACCCGAATGGGTGGATGCCGCCCCCAAGCAGTTCGCCTGGGGGCTCGGATTCTCGATGGCCCTTCTCGGGTGTCTGTCGCTCGGATGGCTCGGGCTGCCGGCGGCGATCGCGCAGACGATCTGCGCCGGATGCCTGCTGCTACTGTTCGCCGAGTCGGCCTTCGGCATCTGCGTGGGGTGTGAGCTGGCCCGCCGCTTCGGGCGGACCAAGCCGCAGCTGTGCGCCGGCGACACCTGCACCTACACGCCCCCGTCCCGCGGCGAGCGCCACTCGGTCGAGTGAGGAGCGGCGTGTCACCACAGAACGGGCGTGACGCGCTCGTCGCAAGGGCGCACGGATTGCACGACACCCCGCCGGCAGCATCCGTCGCCCGGTGTGTTCGGCACGATCTGCGCCGTTGCGACGAGGCCGCACCGGCACGTCGAGCACCCGACGACGGGCACGAAGCGACACGGATGCCGAAAGCGGCCGCCGCGTAGACTGGAGCAGCCCGCACGCTGGCGCCGGTCTCGGCATCCTCGACCACTGGAGTCCCACCCCGTGAGCACCCCGATCACTCCCGCCCGAGCAGTCGCCGACACCGTCGAACACGCCGCAGCCACCCCCGAGCGCGAGCAGCCGTACGGCGCCCTCGGCCTGAAGGATGACGAGTACGCCCAGATCCGCGAGATCCTCGGGCGCCGGCCCACGAGCGGCGAGCTGGCCATGTACTCCGTGATGTGGAGCGAGCACTGCTCCTACAAGTCCAGCAAGATCTACCTGCGACGGTTCGGTCAGAAGGTCTCGGACGAGATGCGCGAGCGCCTCATGGTCGGCATGGGCCAGAACGCCGGCGTTGTCGACATCGGCGAGGGCTGGGCGGTGACCTTCAAGGTCGAGTCGCACAACCACCCGAGCTACATCGAGCCGTTCCAGGGTGCGGCGACCGGCGTCGGCGGGATCGTCCGCGACATCATCTCCATGGGCGCACGCCCGGTCGCCGTCATGGACCAGCTGCGTTTCGGCGCGATCGACAACCCCGACACCGCCCGCGTCGTGCACGGCGTCGTGAGCGGCATCTCGTTCTACGGCAACTGCCTGGGTCTTCCCAACATCGGCGGTGAGACAGTGTTCGACGCTGTCTACCAGGGCAACCCGCTCGTCAACGCCCTCGCGGTGGGCGTCCTCCGCCACGAAGACCTGAAGCTTGCCAACGCCTCAGGCGCCGGCAACAAGGTCGTGCTGTTCGGTGCCCGCACCGGCGGCGACGGCATCGGCGGCGCATCCATCCTCGCCTCCGACACCTTCGCCGACGGCGGCCCGACCAAGCGGCCCGCGGTGCAGGTGGGCGACCCGTTCGCCGAGAAGGTGCTCATCGAGTGCTGCCTCGAGCTCTACAAGGCGAACCTCGTCGAGGCGATCCAGGACCTCGGCGCCGCCGGCATCTCGTGTGCCACGAGCGAGCTCGCCGCAAACGGCGGCAGCGGCATGCGCGTCGACCTCGAGCAGGTGCTGCTGCGAGACCCGAGCCTGACTCCCGAAGAGATCCTGATGAGCGAGTCGCAGGAGCGGATGATGGCGATCGTCGCGCCCGAGAAGCTCGACGCGTTCCTCGAGGTCGTCGGCCGCTGGGAGGTCGAGACGAGCGTGCTCGGCGAGGTCACCGGAGACGGCCGCCTGCAGATCTTCTGGCACGGCGAGCAGATCGTGGATGTCGACCCCTCAACCGTCGCGGTGGATGGCCCCGTCTACGAACGGCCCGTCGCCTACCCGACCTGGATCGACGCCCTCCGCGACGACTCGGCGAGCGCGCTGCAGCGGCCGAGCGAGTCCGACGAGCTGCGGGAGCAGTTCCTGGCGCTGGTCGCGAGCCCGAACCTCGCCGACACGTCCTGGATCACCAACCAGTACGACTACTACGTGCTGGGCAACACCGCCCTCTCGTTCCCCGACGATGCCGGCATGGTGCGCGTTGACGAGGAGTCGGGCCTCGGCTTCTCGATCGCTACCGACTGCAATGGCCGCTACTGCCAGCTCGACCCCTACCAGGGCGCCCAGCTGGCCCTCGCCGAGGCATACCGCAACGTCGCCGTCACGGGAGCCAAGCCCGTCGCGGTCACCGACTGCCTGAACTTCGGCAGCCCCGAGAACCCCGAGGTCATGTGGCAGTTCGGGCAGGCCGTCGATGGCCTCGCCGACGGATGCCTCGAGCTCGGCATCCCGGTCACCGGCGGCAACGTCTCGTTCTACAACCAAACCGGCGACCAGCCGATCTTCCCGACTCCCGTGGTGGGTGTGCTCGGCATCATCGATGACGTCGCGCGTCGCATCCCCTCGGGCTGGCAGGATGCCGGCGAGAACATCTACCTGCTGGGCGTGACAGCCAACGAGCTCAGCGGATCGGCGTGGGCGCAGACCGTTCACGACCACCTCGGCGGTCGGCCGCCGGCCGTCGACCTTGCCGCCGAGCGGCGCCTGGCCGACCTCCTGCACGCAGGAGCATTGCAGGGTCTCATCTCCAGCGCGCACGACCTCTCCAGCGGCGGTCTCGCGCAGGCTCTCGCCGAGTGCGTGATGCGCTTCGGCGTCGGCGCCCGCGTGTGGCTGAACGAGATCATCGAACGCGACGGCGTCGATGCGGCATCCGCTCTCTTCTCGGAGTCCACTGGCCGCGTTCTCGTGTCCGTCCCCCGCGAGGATGACGTGAAGTTCCGCGGCCTGTGCGATGGGCGCGGCTATCCCGTGCTGCGGATCGGTGTGACCGATGCCCCCGGCGACGGCGCAGACCCGAGCCTCGAAGTGCAGGGGTTGTTCACGGTGTCGGCATCCGACCTGCGCGAGGTCTCGCGAGCGACGCTGCCGGCCGCGTTCGGTCCGACGATCACCGAGCCTGCCCTTTAGACTGATCGCATGTCCGACGACGACACCAACGTCTACAGCGAGACCCGACAGCGACGCATCAAGATCGTCGCGTGGGTCGTGATTGTTTCGCTGATTCTCGTGGGCGGTGGCGCCACCGTCCTCGCCCTGCTGTTCGGCTGAGCCGTCTTCGGGCTTTCCCCCATGCCGGGCGGGGGATAGCGAGATTAGCATGATGGCGTGGAACCGCTGTTCCAGTTCATCGGCAGCTACTGGTGGCTCGTCTTCCCCCTGATGGGTGTCATGGGGATGATCGGTAGCGCCTGGGAGCGCGGCGCGCGGCGCCGGCATAAGCGACGGCTCGAGATCCTGCAGGCCAAGGGCGAGATTCGCGCTGCCCAGGCCGCTGCACGCGGCCGCCCTCTGATCGGCGTCACGCTTCCCGGCGCCAAAGCACCGAAGGATCCTCTCGCGCAGCGGGTCGAAGATGCCGTCGCCGCCGGAATGGGCACGGCACCACGAACCGCGACAGCATCGAGTTCGGCATCCGTCACGCCACTTCAGAAGCTGCTGGCAGAACACGACGCGGTGACCAAACGCTGGCTCGAGTACGAACTGGATGTCGCCAAGATCATCGCCTTCCCCGCCATGAGCGACGGCAGACAGCCGTTGACAGCAGCGTTTCTGCGCGCCAAGAAAGTCGCCGACCGACTGCGGCCCGACTCCGCGGCCGCGAAGCTCTCGAAGGAACAGTTCGCCGAGTACCGCGCTGCCGTGACCGATTATGAGGTCGCGTTCGATCTGGCCGAGCGCGAGGCTCGCCGCATCCGCGACTCGTCCTTCACCGCCGACGAGCGAAAGCGCCTGAGCACTGCCCAGCAGCTGCTGAGCGTCGCGG
>Ga0209066_10002670_pt1 | contig 21293 bp, 19 predicted proteins | sample All_14_2_FD_187198 | JGI IMG/M metagenome (GOLD analysis project Ga0209066, IMG submission 187198) | Freshwater microbial communities in response to fracking from Pennsylvania, USA - Allegheny Zone_MetaG_DW_15 (SPAdes) (version 2) ... | reverse complement strand
GGCTGCTGGTGGTGGTGGCAGGATCGCGCCAGCCTGCCCGACGGCATCGCCAGCGGCAATGGCCGGATCGAGGCGGAAACGGTGCAGATCGCCAGCAAGACCGGCGGGCGCATTCTGGATGTGCTGGTGCGCGAAGGTGATCTGGTGCAGCCGGGGCAGATTCTGGCGCGGATCGATACCGACGAGTTGGACGCCTATCTGGAAGCGGCCCGGGCCAATGCGGCCGCGGCGCGCGATATGGTGGCCGCCATCCAGGCGCAGATCCTGCAACGCCAGAGCGAGCTGAAACTGGCCGGCCAAAATCTGGACCGGGTCGAAGCGCTGATCACCCGCGGCAATGTCTCCCGCCAGGATCTGGATGAGCGGCGGTCCCAGATGAAAACGGCCGAGGCGGCCCTGACCGCCGCCCAGGCACAGCTTGGCAATGCCGAACGCTCCGTCGACGCGGCCAGGGCGGAAATCCGGCGCATCGAAACCCTGATCGCCGATTCCACCCTGAAATCCCCCATCGCAGGAAGGGTACAGTATCGTCTGGCCAAACCGGGCGAGGTGGTGGCGGCGGGCGGCCGCGTCATCACCCTGATCGATTTGCAGAATGTGCATATGACGATCTTCCTGCCCACCGCCCAGACCGGCCGGACCCTGATCGGGGCGGAGGCGCGCATCGTGCTGGATGCCGCGCCGGATTATGTCATTCCCGCCAGTGTCTCCTTCATCTCGGCCGAGGCGCAGTTCACCCCGCGTTCGGTGGAAACCCGGACAGAGCGGGAAAAGCTGATGTTCCGGGTCAAGATCGCCATCCCGGTCGAGCTGCTGCGCGCGCATGAAGACAAGGTGCGCACCGGCCTGCCGGGGGTGGCCTATGTGATGCTTGCCCCGCCCATCCCCTGGCCCGACAGTTTGGCCGTCCGGCTGCCGCCGGCGCCATGATGGGCGAGCAGGCGGTTCAGGACAGCACCCAGGTCGCCATGCTGCAGGGGGTGCGTCACACCTATGGCAAGACCGTCGCGCTGGCCGATCTGACGCTGGCCATTCCGGCCGGGCGCATGGTGGGGCTGATCGGGCCGGACGGGGTGGGCAAATCCACGCTGTTGGCCCTGCTGTCCGGCGCAAGGAAAATCCAGACCGGCACGGTCCGGGTCCTGGGCGCCGACATGGCCGATACCGTCGCGCGTGAAGGCGTGCAGCCGCGCATCGCCTATATGCCCCAGGGGCTGGGGCGTAACCTCTATGCCGATCTCAGCGTACGGGAGAATCTGGATTTCTTCGGCAAGCTGTTCGACCAGGGCGCGGCTGAACGCCGGGCGCGCATCGATGTGCTGACGCGCGGCACCGGCCTTGCCCCGTTCCTGGACCGTCCGGCGGGCAAGCTGTCGGGGGGCATGAAGCAGAAGCTGGGCCTGTGCTGCGCCCTGATCCACGACCCCGATTTGCTGATCCTGGACGAGCCCACCACCGGGGTGGACCCCTTGTCGCGCCGCCAGTTCTGGTCCCTGATCGACGCGATCCGTCAGGACCGGCCGGGCATGAGCGTGGCTGTAGCCACCGCCTATATGGACGAGGCAACGGGCTTCGATTACCTGATCGCCATGCAGGCCGGACAAATCCTGGCGCAGGGCTCGCCTGGGGAGTTGATGCGCCTGGGCGGGGCCGAGAATCTGGATGAAGCCTTCATCGGCTTGCTGCCGGAGGAAGATCGGCGCGGCCATACCAGCCTGGTCGTGCCGCAGCGGACGGGGCACGACGGCGCGCCGGTGATCGTGGCGAAGGATCTGGTGCAACGCTTCGGTGCCTTCACCGCAGTCGACCAGGTCAGCTTCGAGATCGAAAGGGGCGAAATCTTCGGCTTCCTGGGCTCCAATGGCTGCGGCAAGACGACCACGATGAAGATGCTGACCGGGCTGCTGCCCCCGACCGAGGGGCAGGCCTGGCTGTTCGGGGAGGAGGTGAGCGGCACCGATCTGGCCCTGCGCCGCCGGGTCGGATATATGTCGCAGAGCTTCTCGCTCTATACCGAGCTGACGGTGCGCCAAAATCTGGTGCTGCATGCCCAGCTGTTCCATTTACCCAGGGACAAGGTGGCGGCGCGGGTGGTGGAACTGGTCGCGCGCTTCGACCTCGCCCCCTATCTGGATGAATTGCCGGAAAAACTGCCGCTGGGCATCCGCCAGCGCCTGTCGCTGGCCGTAGCCATCGTGCACGAGCCCGATATCCTGATCCTGGACGAGCCGACATCCGGCGTCGATCCGGTGGCGCGCGACGAATTCTGGCAATTGTTGATCGGGCTGGCCCGCGAGCAGGGCATCACCATCTTCATCAGCACGCATTTCATGAATGAGGGCGCGCGCTGTGACCGGATCTCGCTGATGCATGCGGGCCGCGTGCTGGCCTGCGACAGCCCGGAACGGCTGGTCGCGGCGCGCGGCGCCAAGGACCTGGAAGAAGCCTTCATCGCCTATCTGGAAGATGCAATCGGAACGGCAGGGCCGGATACCTCCCCTGCCCCGCTGGCGCTGGAAAACACGCAACGCCATGTGCCGCGCCCCGGCTTTTCCCTGCGCCGGCTGCTTGCCTATGCCGAGCGCGAGGCGCTGGAACTGATGCGCGATCCCGTGCGGCTGGCGGTGGCCCTGGCGGGCACGCTGTTCCTGATGCTGGTCTTCGGCTATGGCATCACCACCGATGTGGAAGCCCTGCGCTATGCGGTGCTGGACAATGACCGCACGGTGGAAAGCCGGCACTATATGGAAAGCCTGTCCGGCTCGCGTTATTTCCAGGAGCAGCCGCAGCTTGCCGATCATGCGGCGCTGGAAGAGCGGATGCGCCGGGGCGATATCGCGCTTGCCATCGAGATCCCGCCCGATTTCGGCCGAAAACTGCTGCGCGGCGAGGTGCCGGAAATCGCCGCGACGGTGGATGGCGCCATGCCCTTCCGCGCCGAAACCATCGCAGGTTATGTGCAGGGCGTGCATCAGGGCTATCTGGAGGAATTCTACGCCAGGACCTATGGCGAGCGCCCTGCCTTGATGGCGGCCAATCTGGAAACGCGCATCCTCTACAACCAGGACTTCAAGAGTGTCTATGCCATGGTCCCGTCGGTCATGGCACTGATGCTGATCTTCATCCCGGCGATCCTGACAGCCGTCAGCGTGGTGCGCGAGAAGGAGCTTGGCTCGATCATCAATCTCTATGTCACACCCGTCAAACGGCTTGAGTTCCTGATCGGCAAGCAATTGCCCTATGTCGTGGTGGGCTGCGTCAATTTCGTGCTGATGACGCTGATGGCCGTTGTGATCTTCGGCGTACCGATCACGGGCAGTGTGCTGGCGCTGGCGCTGGGGGCCGTGCTCTATATCCTCACAACGACTGGCTATGGCCTGTTCTTCTCCACCTTTACCCGTACGCAGATCGCAGCCCTGGCCGGAACCGCCATCGGGTCGATGCTGCCGGCGGTACAGTTCTCCGGCCTGCTGCAGCCGACTTCCACCCTGGAAGGAGCGGGCGCGCTGATTGGAACAATCTTCCCCACCGCGCATTTCCTGACCATCAGCGTCGGCAGTTTCACCAAGGGGCTGGGTGTCGCGGAGCTGCAGATACATTTCCTGGCGCTGGCCATCTCCGCCCCCATCCTGATCGGGCTCAGCGCGCTTCTTTTGAGGAAGCAGGAACGATGATGCGCAAGCTGGCGAATATTCTGCGCCTTGCCAGGAAGGAGCTGTTCAGCCTGCGCCGCGATCTGGTGCTGATGATCATGATCGCCTGGGCCTTCAGCCTGGGCATCTATATGGCCGCCGCCGGGCTGTCGTCGGAACTGCACAACGCGGCTGTCGCCGTGGTTGATCTGGACCAGTCGCAGCTGTCGCACCGTATCCGGGATGCCATGCTGCCGCCGCAGTTCCGCAAGCCCGAGGAGATCGCCTATGGCGAGATCGACCGGGGGCTGGACACGCGACGCTATTCCTTCGTGCTGGTGATCCCAGAAGATTTCGAAAAGGATGTGCTGCGCGGCCTGTTGCCGGATGTGCAGCTTGCGGTGGATGGCACCGCCACCATGCAGGCGGGCATCGGATCGACCTATATCAGCAATATCCTGGCGGGCGAGTTGGAGCGCTTCCTGGCGGAGAAAGGCAGCCTGGGGACCACGGCGCCACTCGACCTTGTGCTGCGCTACGCCTTCAATCCGAACCTGACCAATGCCTGGTTCTCCAGCGTGATGGAGATGATCAACAACGTCACCATGCTGACGGTGATCCTGACGGGGGCCGCCTTCATCCGCGAACGCGAACATGGCACGCTGGAACATCTAATGGTGATGCCGCTGACGCCCCTGGAAATCATGCTGTCCAAGGTGCTGGCAAACGGGCTGGTGATCGTAGCAGCCGTCGCCTTCTGCATCTGGGTGGTGGTGAAAGGGGTGCTGGCGGTCCCCATCGCGGGCTCGGTGCCGCTGTTCCTGGCGGGGGTCGGGCTCTACCTGTTCTTCGGTGCTGCCCTTGGTATCCTGCTGGGCACCATCGCGCGCTCGATGCCGCAATTCGGCCTGCTGTTCATCATGCTGGTGCTGCCGATGATCCTGCTGTCGGGTGGGTCCACCCCGCTGGAAAGCCAGCCGGCCGTGCTGCAGGCAATCATGCGGTTCGTGCCGTCGACCCAGTTCGTGGCCTTCGCCCAGGCGATCCTATATCGCGGAGCGGGAATAGCGATCGTCTGGCCCCAGTTCCTAGCCGTGGCGGGGGTCGGGCTGGCGCTGTTCGTGCTGGCCGGGCTACGCTTCCGCAGCAGCATATCCGCCAGTGGCGGCTGATCAATCCGGACGTCGCTTTGTCCAGGGCGAACCGCTGGCGCGCAGCACGCGATGGCGCCGACGGATCGCGTCCAGCACTTCCGGCGCGGGCGGCGCGACATTGGCGTGGTTGAACAGCGGCATATCCCTGCGCCGGAACAGGGGCGTCAGCAAAGCCCCGACGACCAATCCGCCCAGATGGGCAAACCAGGCAGTATTGCTGTCATCACCGACAAAGGCGAAGAAAACCTGCATCGCACCCCAGGCTCCCAGCAGCCAATAAGCCTGGAACCGCACCGGTATTTTGCCGAACAGCAAGGCCCAGATTTTCTGCCTAGGATGCATCAGAAGATAGGCGGCAACCACACCGGAAACGACCCCCGATGCGCCGATCAGCGGTATCGTCACCTCCGGCATGCTGGCGGCATGGGTAAAGACGGCCGCGATACCGCAGATCAAACAAAAAGCCAGGAAGCGCCAATGGCCGAAGGCATCCTCGATATTGTCGCCCAACACCCACAGGAAGACCATGTTGCCGAGCAAATGCCACCAATCCTCATGCAGAAAGATCGAGGTGAAGGGAGTCCAGGAGGGCGGAATGATCGTCAGTTCCCGCGCCAGATCGGCATGGCCCAGGATAACGGCCGGAATGGCGCCAAAGGCATAGGCGAAGCGGATCGCCTCCTCCTCTCCCAAGCCGTTCGTATGGAGTTGCACCAGCACGCAGAGCACGATCAGCGTCGTGGTTACGACCTGAAAGGGGATGCGTCGCAATGGCAGGCCATCATGAAGCGGGATCAGCATGGATTTGATTAACGCGGATTCAGCGCCCTTCTGCAATGGCAGTCTGGCGCGCGGATAAATGGAAATGGTGAAAGGCTGCGGTAAGCAGGCATCCTCATCTTCACGCCTGTCTTCAACCAAGCATCGCTGAAGGAGGCGATTTCATGAAGCATAGCCTTACCCTGTCCGGACTGACCGCCCTTGCTCTTCTGACCGGTATCGGCCAGGCCATGGCGTCCGGCGACTACTGCACCGTTCCCAAGGCCGAATGGCAGCCCAAGGAAGACCTGGAAGCCAAGCTGAAGGCCGATGGCTGGGATGTCCGCAAAATCAAGATCGAAGATGGCTGCTACGAGGTCTATGGCATGGACGCTGCCGGTGCGAAGCAGGAAGTGCTGTTCAATCCCAAGACCTTCGAACCGGTCCGCAAGAGCTGAGCGGGGGCAAGGCCGATGCGCATGGTCAAGGTCTGGGACCCACTCGTGCGGGTTCTACATTGGGGGCTGGTGGCAAGCTTTGCCATCGCCTTCATCACCGCCGACGAACTGCGCGGCGTGCATGAATGGGCCGGCTATGTCCTGGCTGTGATCGTCAGCCTGCGCATCGCCTGGGGCCTGATTGGCACCCGCCATGCCCGCTTCGTCGATTTCGTCTATGGACCGGGCACGGTGCTGGCTTTCCTGCGCGATACGCTGCGCTTCCGTGCGGCCCGCTATCTGGGGCACAACCCGGCCGGCGGTGCCATGGTGATCGCCCTGCTTGTGATTCTGGCTGCCGTCGCCGCGACCGGCATCATGATGGAAAGCGATGCGTTCTGGGGCGAGGAATGGGTGGAGGAAGTGCACGAGGCCTGCGCCAATATCGCCCTGGCCCTGGTCGGGCTGCATATAGCTGGTGTCCTGCTGGCATCCGTGGAGCATGGCGAAAATCTGGTGCGCGCCATGATCACCGGACGCAAGCGCCCGCTCTGAAAGAATGGGGGCGGAGGGTTTCCTCCCTCCGCCCCCATTCCCGGCTTTCTGCTTCCGGTCAGCGCTTCTGGAACTGCGTCCTGCCGAACAGCACGTCCTTTTCCTGATCACTCATCGGCCCTGGTGGAATGAATTTGACCTTCGGTACCCGCTTGATGTCGGTCTCCCAGCCGAGGGTCAAATTCAATACATTCGACCAGGAACAAATAGGTACGAGTGGTTCACCTGTTTCCGACATTTGCTTTCGTGGCCGATACGAATGGGATGCAAATGTCGGAAACGAACCACTAGCGGGTGTTCTCGGCCAGCACCTCCACACCACGCTGCACGGCGGGGCGGGCTGCGATCTCCGCGAACCAGCGCTTGAAATGCGGCAGGGTGGCGATATCCACGCCCTGACGATCCGGATAGCGCGTCCAGGGCCAAGCGGCGATATCGGCGATGGAATAGCTGTCTCCACCCAGGAAGCGCGCTTCCGACAGGCGCTTGTCCAGCACCCGGTACAGGCGGTTCGCCTCGCTTGTGTAGCGGTCGATACCATACTGAATCTTTTCCGGCGCATATTGGCGGAAATGATGGGCCTGGCCCAGCATCGGCCCCAACCCGCCCATCTGCCACATCAGCCATTGCAGCTGGGTATAGCGTTCCGCAGAGCCGGGCTTGCCGATCAGCCGGCCGGTCTTGTCGGCCAGATAGATCAGGATCGCCCCGGTTTCGAACACGGGAAAGGGTTTGCCCTCCGGCCCGTCGGGATCAAGGATCGCCGGAATCTTGTTGTTCGGGCTGATCGTCAGGAAATCAGGCAGGAACTGGTCGCCCGCCCCGATATTGATGGCGTGCACCGTATAGGGCAGGCCCAGCTCCTCCAGCGCGATATGCACCTTGTGGCCGTTCGGTGTCGGCCAGCTGTAAACGTCGATACTCATGTTCTTGTCCTTCCCGGTGTAGCAAACTCGTTCAATATCCGCGAACCATTGAACCAAATAAGTGGGCGCCAGCGCCGATCATGCAATATGCTTCCCGGTCAATAATCCATGACCGGCAAGACAAGACCGGCCTAGGTCCAATCGACACTCAGGTTTCGGGCGTGGCGCGTGTCGGATTTTGGTTCTGAACAGAAGGGGCGGGTGCGGTGGAGTGGTTCTCCACAAGCCTGGCCCGACGCATTCAGGGCAAAAATCCGCCGCGCCCCATACGGGGTTTGGCGCAAATCGCCCATTTTGGCGTCGCGGAAGCTTGAAAGTGGACCACCCTTCCCGCGCGTCGGCTCCTGAAACTGGACGATTTGCGCTCAAACCCCGCTCCAAACCCTGAATGTCGATTGGCCCTAGTCAGGGCTGGCGGGTCAAATGATAGGTGGTGAAGGCCTCGAACCGGTCTTCCGGCCCCGGCTCGACCTGCCGCGTTTCCACCTGGAACTTGGCTGCCGCCCGGGGCTCGGCGCAAACCTCGCCCGCGACGGTCAGGCGGGCGCCCAGATCGGCGCCCCAACTGGCGCGCAGGACCTTCGTCCCGTTGGTCAGCACGATGGCAAGCCCCGTATCGCCCGCCAGAATATCGGCGGCCGGCGCGGCCTTGTCCCAGGCCAGGCCCAGGCAGGCCTCAATCTCCTGCGGGGTCCGGCGCGTCCCCAGCACGGACAGCGCGGTCCAGCCGGCAGGCTCCAGCCGGGAAAAATCGGCGATAGCCGGGTCCCGCCTCGCGGCCTCGGCAATTTCGCGGCCGAAGGCTTCCGACAGGCCGGGGTCCGGATCGCCATATTCCAGCCAGAGCCGCCCGGCGCTGACCACCAGGAACAGGGCAACAACCAGGATCGCCGCGGCGATCAGCCAGATCAGGATTTGCAGGATGCGACGGATCATATCCGCTTGGTAGCGCGGGCCGGCCCCGCTCGGCAAGTCAGGATGACGAGGCCATGCCCAGAGCCCGGCGCAACCGGCCGTCAGAACCAAACGAGACGAGACGTCTCGTCTCGTCTCGTTTGGGGTGATCTGCCGCCCCCTACCCTGCCACTTTGGCTCGCTCGACGCCGCCGGCCATGCAGTTGCAGAACAGGAGAATCACTCTTACGCTTTCAGCGAGCAATTTGGACATCATATCCTGCCATGGATAGCGGTCTGGAATTCACGCGCGGCTTCGAGCGCATCAGGTTGGGCGTACCGGGAACCATCATCGTCCGGGCCGAACGGGATTGGCTGCGCGCCACCCTGGCCGAGGCGATGGGCCGGGACATCTTTCTACGCCAGGAGGTGGAGCGCCTGCTGGAGCGCGATCTGGGCCACCGCACGGTGCGCGGGCTGGATCTGGCCGGGCTGGCGGAACGCGCGGCCGACCGCTTCGCGGGATTGCCCGCCTTGATCGAACATGTCGTGCCGCCGATCTCCGGCCGCAAGGCGCCCCCTGCCCCGCCGCCGGAGCCCGTCCCCAACGCCGTGCCCCGCCAGGAAAACCCGACCGGTGTTCCGGCGGTGCAGAAGGATCATTGGATCGTGGTCGAACTGGTGGGCGAAAACGGCGAACCCATTCCAGGCGAGCTGTGCCGCATCACCCTGCCCGATGGCGACATCATCGAACGCCATACCGACAGCCGCGGCAGGGTGGAGGAATACGGCATCATCGCGGGCGACTGCATCGTCGAATTCCCCGAGCTTGATCAGGACGCGTGGGAGGCCGTGGCGTGAGTGAGCAGGACGGCGATACGGTTGCGGTGGCGGCGCCAGTGGGTGATGGAAACTATACCGTCCAACCGGGCGATGGCATGTCGTCCATCGCTGAACGCCATGGCTTCTTTGCCGATACGCTTTGGAACCTGCCGCAGAACGCGGCGCTCAAATCCTCCCGGAAGAGCGCTGAAGTGCTGCTGCCGGGTGACCGGGTCCATGTTCCAGATCTGCGTCAGAAGCAGGAAAGCCGGCCGGTCGATCTTGTGCATCAGTTCAAGCGCAAGGGTGTGCCGGTGGAAATCCGCTTCAGCGTGGTGGAGGAAGGTGGCCGCGTGTTCGCCGACAAGCCCTATGTCCTGTCCATCGGCCAACGCCGCTATGAAGGCCGGACGGACGCAAAAGGGGAGTTGCATCACTGGGTCTCCCCCTCCGCCCATAGCGGCACCCTGACCGTAACCCTGGATGAGCCGGGCTATCCCAGCAAATTGGTGCGCGAATTGCGCATCGGCCATCTGCAGCCGGTGGAAAGCGTGGCGGGCTATCAGGCCCGTTTACAGAATTTGGGCTACTACAAGGGCCCGGTCAGCGGCACGGAAACGGAGGCCACGCGGGCCGCGATCCGCCGCTTCCAGGGCGCGGAAGGGCTGGACGCCACAGGCGAGGCGGACCGCACAACATTGGACGCCCTGCTTGCCCGCCACGGCAACTGAGAACGGAGCCATCTGGGGCATGCCATCCGATCATCTGGGCCGTCTCAAAATGTCCTCCGGCCTGGCGCAGAGCGGTTCCCAATCCGGCTCCGGCCGGAACACGGTCCAAGTCGTCCCCGACGCCACCTATCGGCTGCATGGCGATTTCAACCGGGACGGTGCAGCCGACAGCAATACCTGGTACACGGCCGCCCGCTGGGAATGGGGGGCAGGCAATCCAGGCGCAATCATACCATTCAACAACGACGACGACGGAGGTCGTCGTTCGGACACCCACCCGGAACGCCGCGATTTCACCGATGACAGGGTAAATGCGAATGATGTCGAACTCGCGCCCCTGGAAATCCGGCGGCATGGCGGCACGCTACCGGCGGCGGCACGTTTCAAGGCCTCTCTGGAAGTCCTGAATGGGAATGAGCGCAATGTCCGCATTTTCAACGGTAGAGGCGAAGGACGTAGCGAGATGATCGGCCCGGCGCGCGGCAATCTCGTCCGCATTCACGACATGGCGGCACTCGGCGCTTCTTCGACACTTGGTATGGAAGCCCTGCGCTATGCAGGCCGGGGTTTCAACGGCCTGATCGACATCCGGCTGATCGTATATGTCTATGACTATGATCGTCTTCTCAGTGACAATGCCAATTTCGACATCATGGAAAATGTCGCGCGGGTTCACGAGACGACCTATGTGCGCGTGCGCGTCGCCCCCTGGATCGTGCCGCATCACCTGGACCGGGCAGAGCGGGTCTATGTCGTCACGGTACCCAACACCGACAGCGAGCCAAACGACACCTTCCGAGGCCGGCTGGACACCATGGTGCAGGCGGCGGGCTGCGCCTTCGACGCGGGCTGGAACGACCATGACCGCTGGATGCAGGATTGCATGGAAATCGGCTATTCGGTCATGCCTGCCGCCACACGCCCGCATCGCTATACCAGCATTCTGCGCTGCTTCCGCGACCGGGAACTATACGATCACCTGCCGTCTCTTGCCGGGCGAGATATCGGCTGGTTCGAACCGCGTTTTTTTGCCGACCTTGATAACCCATCGGTTTTGATCAGGAACTCCAACACTTTCGATTCCGGCGGAAACATTGAGGCAACGCCGCCAGTGCGCGACAGGGCTGGTAGAACCTATCCTTTCGGACGGGTCTATTTCGGGGCTGGCCGGTTCGGCAGTCGCTTCGACAGCACGGTCTCGGATTTCTTCGATGCCCAGATTGTGCAGGCGCCGATCCGCATCGACACCAACTGGCTGGGCGTCGGCCATGTCGACGAGATGATGTCTTTCGTGCCGCGCAGGACCGTACCCGTTATCCCCAACACGACCACACCCGACCCTTACAAGCGCTGGAAGCTGGCCATCGCCTGCCCCCGCCTTGCCTACGAAATCCTCGACGCAGCGAGAGGCCATGGCGAGCGCCTGCTCGTCAACAGACGCCTGAAAATGGGACACCAGGTTTGGGTGAGCAATTGGGTAGATGAGCCCGTCTTCGGCTTTCGGCAGGTCCAGGTGACCGTGGACAACTGGGTCAACGAACCACGAATCTACCACCGAACTTCCACCAATAGCTGGGTCGGATCGACACATTATCTAAGTGCGGCCTTCGGAACCGGATATCATAGGTCAGGCGATGATTCCGCTCCGTACAGGGTATACAATTCATTCCTAAGGCAGACGGAAGATAACTTCCAGCGCGTGAACCGCCCCGTCCAACGGATGGAAATGCGCTATGTCCAAACCGGCACGCAGCGCGTAGATCGTGGACACTATGAATTGCGAGACGAGTGGGGCGACCGGGAACAGGCGGTGGACGATTTCCTGGGCGGCAACACATTGGTCACTTCACCGGCTAGTGCTAATCCTCTGACCGGCGCGGCGCTTCGCGCGTTGAACGAAAGAATCTGGACGCACAGCATTCGCCCGGTGCTAACCCAGCTACGAGACGATATCGGCCTCGCCGATACCGATCTGATTGAAGTACCTGTACTCTTCTATCCCACCAATGCGGCCCATACCGAGTTCGGGGCACTGACGGGCGATATGGTGAACATGCTGGTGATCAATGGGCATTGCATCCCGCCCTATGCCTACGGGCCACAGGCTGCCACGGATCGGGAATGCCGCTTCGAGCGCAATTTCAGGGCGGCGCTCGAGGCGGAAAATCTTACGCTCACCTACATCAACGACTGGTACGAATACCATGCCAAGCATGGCGAGGTGCATTGCGGCACCAACACCCTGCGCCTGCCGCATCCAATCAATACCTGGCTGGAAAGCGCCGCCGCGCGCTGGTGGGAGTTTACGCCATGAGCGAGCAGGACGAACCGGTAACCCTGGAAGGCATTTGCCAGGCCGCACTGGAGACGCGGGGGCCGGATTACGAGAAAGCGGAGCAGGCGCTTCTGGTCTGTGGACCGCAAAGCCTGGACATGTTGCGGAAGACGGCTGCGCAGTCACCGGACCCGCTGGCCCGTATCATGCCGGATATCCTTGCCCCCTGGCTTCCTGCCGCTGCGCACGAATTTCCCAGTGCGCTTGCCTATATGGATGGCATGCGCAGGCTCGCGGAAGGCACGCCACGCGGCAAGCCATCACCGGGAAGCGTGGCCCAGGACATTGCGCATCTTTACGGCACCAATCTGGGGCCGATACTGACCTTGCGCGCAGCCAAGCTGGAAGACGAGCCTGTCTGGCGCCTGCAGACCGCCCTGCTCTATCTGCGTCTGAACCCGGCCCCCACGGCGCTCCCCATCCTGGCGCGCTTGGCAAGCGTGCTGGAACCCGGCCAGCCCCTGGATATGGTCCTATCCATGTTCGATGCTTGGCCGTCGGCGGAGGTCAACGCAGCGATGGCGGCAGAAGCTCGTTACTGGCGTGGCGTTGCCACTCTGCTGTACAATCCGCCCATGCCGCCGCCGGGCTGGAAGCCCCCGGAAGGCAGCGGGGAGCCGCCCCCGCCGCCTGCCGAAGAATAGCCGTCACCCCTCCAGCTTCGCCTTCAGAAGCTGGTTGACCACGCCCGGATTGGCCTTGCCGCCGGACTGTTTCATCACCTGGCCCACGAACCAGCCGATCAGACCGGTCTTGCCCGAGCGGTACAGTTCCAGCTGGCCTGCATTCTCGGCGATGATCTTGTCCACGATGGCTTCAATCGCGCCGGTATCGGTGATCTGCCGCAGTCCCTTCTCCTCCACGATCTGGGCGGCGGATTTGCCGGTTTCGATCATGATGTCGAAGACGTCCTTGGCGATCTTGCCCGAAATCGTGTTGTCGGCGATGAGGTCAAGGAGCCCACCCAAAGCATCGGCCGAGACCGGGCTTTCGGTGACATCCTTGCCCAATTTGTTCAGCCGCCCGAACAATTCGCCGATCACCCAATTGGCCGCCTGCTTGCCATCCCGGCCCTTGGCGACCGCTTCATAATAAGCGGCCGTGTCGCGGCTGACGACCAGCACCCCCGCATCATAGGCACCGAGCCCATACTGGGCCATGAAGCGGACCTTCTTGGCGTCCGGCAGTTCCGGCAGATCGGCCTTCTGCGCTTCGACGAAGGCCGGATCCAGCACCAGCGGCAACAGATCCGGGTCCGGGAAATAGCGGTAATCCTGCGCGTCTTCCTTGGAGCGCATGGAGCGCGTCTGCCCCGTGCCGGCATCGAACAGGCGGGTTTCCTGGACGATCTTGCCGCCGTCTTCCAGAATTTCGACCTGGCGGCGGGCCTCGTATTCAATCGCCTGTCGCACGAAGCGCAGCGAGTTCACATTCTTGATCTCGCAGCGCGTGCCGAAGGGCTCGCCCGCCTTGCGGACCGAGACGTTCACATCGGCACGCATCGAGCCTTCCGCCATGTTCCCGTCGCAGGAGCCGACATAGCGCAGGATCGACTGCAGCTTGGAGATATAGGCCGTCGCCTCCTCCGGCGAGCGCATGTCGGGCTTGGAGACGATTTCCATCAGCGCCACGCCCGACCGGTTCAGATCGACATAGGATTTCGTCGGGTGCTGGTCATGCAGCGACTTGCCCGCATCCTGTTCCAGATGCAGCCGCTCCACCCCGATGGATTTGGAGGTGCCGTCTTCCAGATCGATGGAAATCTCGCCCTCGCCCACGATGGGCAGCTCATACTGGCTGATCTGATAACCCTGCGGCAGATCGAGATAGAAATAGTTCTTCCGCGCGAAGACCGACGTCAGATTGATCTTCGCCCCGATGGCAAGGCCGGTGCGCACTGCCTGGCGCACGCATTCGGCATTGATCACGGGCAGCATGCCGGGCATGGCGGCGTCGACCAGCGAGACCTGTTCGTTCGGATCGCCCCCGAACGTGGTGGATGCGCCGGAAAACAGCTTGGCCTTGCTCAGCACCTGGGCATGAACCTCAAGACCGAGAACGATTTCCCACGGGCCGGTACGCCCTTCAATGATGTACGACATGGCTCAAGCCCTCCCCTTCAGGAAAGCAGGCTGGGCGGTGAAGCCCGCCGCCTCTTCCATCACCTGCCCGGCGGAGAACAGCGTCTCCTCATCGAACGGCCGCCCCAGCAACTGCAGCCCCAAGGGCAGACCGTCACTGCTGAGACCGGCCGGCAGGGCAAGCCCCGGAATGCCGACCAGATTGGCGGTGATGGTGAACACGTCGTTCAGATACATCGTCACCGGGTCGTCCTGCGGCTCGTCCAGGCCGAAAGCCGGGGTCGGCGTGGTCGGCGCCAGGATCATGTCGCAGGAGGTCCAGGCGTTGCGGAAATCCTCCGCCAGTCGGGCGCGAACCTTCTGCGCCTTCAGGTAATAGGCGTCGTAATAGCCCGCCGACAGCACATAGGTGCCGATCAGGATGCGCCGGCGGGTTTCCTTGCCGAACCCCTCGCCACGGGTATTCATATACATCTCGTTCAGGCTTTTGCCCTCGACGCGCAGCCCGTAACGCACGCCGTCATAGCGCGCAAGGTTGGAGGAGGCTTCGGCAGGCGCCACGATATAGTAGGCCGGCAGCGCGTATTTCGAATGCGGCAGGGAAATCTCCACGATCTCCGCCCCCGCCGCCTTCAGCCATTCGGCGCCCTGATCCCACAAAGCGGCGATCTCCGGCGACAGGCCATCGACGCGGTATTCCTTGGGGATGCCGATCCGCATGCCCTTCACGCCACGGCCCAAGGCCGCCTCGTAATCCGGCACGGCCCGGTTGACGGAGGTGGAATCCTTCGGGTCATGGCCCGCCATGGCGCCCATCATGATGGCGGTATCGCGCACATTGCGCGCCATCGGCCCCGCCTGATCGAGGGAGGAGGCATAGGCGATGATACCCCAGCGGGAGCAGCGGCCATAAGTCGGCTTCATGCCGGTGATGCCTGTGAAGGCGGCAGGCTGGCGGATCGACCCGCCGGTATCCGTGCCGGTCGCGGCCAAGGCCGCCCGCGCGGCCACGGCAACGGCGGAGCCGCCCGACGACCCGCCGGGAACCAGCTTCACATCCGGCGCGCTGGCGCGCGTCCAGGGGTTCACCGCCGGCCCGTAATAGGAGGACAGATTGGACGAGCCCATGGCGAACTCATCCAGATTGGTCTTGCCCAGCAGCACCGCGCCCGCCTGCCACAGCTTCGACGTCACGGTCGATTCATAGGTCGGCACGAAGCCGTCCAGAATATGGCTGGCCGCCGTGGTGGCGACGCCTTCGGTGCAATACAGGTCCTTCACCGCCAGCGGAATGCCTTCCAGCACCCCGCCTTCGCCCCGCGCCAGCTTCTCGTCGCTGCTAGCTGCCATGGCGCGGGCCTTCTCGGCCGTCTCGGTGATATAGGCGTTCAGGGGACGCGTCGCGTCCATGGAGGCGACATAGGCCTGTGTCAGTTCGGCCGCGGACAATTTCCGGGCCTTCAGCGCGTCGCGCGCCTCGGCCAGGGTCAGATCGATGGGGCTCGTCATTACTCGACCACCTTCGGCACGGTATAGAAATTCAGCATACGGTCGGGCGCGTTCGCCAGAACGCGTTCGGGATAGCCACCATCGGTGACGGCATCCTCGCGTTGCGGCAGGGTGGTTTCGACAGCCGAGGTCATCGGGGCGACGCCCGTCACGTCAACCTCTTCCAGCTGTTCGATCCAGGTCAGGATGCCGGAAAGCTGGGTGGCCAGCCCTTCCATCTCCTCCTGCGGAACCTTGACGCGTGCAAGATGCGCGATCCGCGCAACCGTGTCCTTGTCCAATGCCATGGGTCGGACATCCCTCCGTTACGATGTGCCTTTCAGGAAAGCATCGCCGGACCTAGCAAAGCCCGCGCGCGCAAGCAAGGCCGAAGCCGACAAGCGGCTGCAGAGCAGCCCGGATTTGTCGGCGATGCAAAGAACAGGCGCAGGCGGACGCGTCAGCGTCCCGGATTTGCGCGCGATCAATAGCCCTCACACCCGGAGGCCATTGTCGTCCCGGGCGAGGTTCCGTGAACCGAGACCGGGGATCTCCATCCGCCGGAGAAACAGACCCCGGCTCCGCGCTTCCGCTGCGGCGGGGGTGACAGCGTTTTCGCCCTTCGCCAACCACCCACCACGTCATCCCGGGCGAGGTTCCGTGAACCGAGACCCGGGATCTCCATCCGCATGCACTTGATATAATTTGCCGTAATAGGATTTTAATCCTTTATATGCTTTTTGTTGACTTTTAAAAATATCACCCACATCCTGCTCGCGACATGGGTGCAATCCTGTTATCAACATCAGCTATTGAAATGTTTTCGCGCTATGGGTGGTATGGCTACCGAACAATCTTCCCTCTCCAAAGCCAAGGGGGATGGCACAGCACCGTCCGGGCAGGCGGGGGCAGCCGCGCGCGCGTCCGATACCGGCGCGCCCCGTTCCTTCATCACCCCGGCGTTTCCGCAAGCAGAGACGCTGGGGCCGGGTGCCACCTTCGCCGCCGGATCGGCGAGCCCCAGCCTGCGCGGCAAGCGCGAGCCCGAGCGAGCCGGATTTGCCGCCAAGCCAATTCGCGGCAACCGCAAGCGCGTGCGAAAGCTCAGCGAGCCCGGCCCTTATAGCTACGCCAAGACCATGGAAGACCGGTCCCATGGCCAAGCCCTGCCGGAGTTGGGCCGGGCGGATGGGTTTGGACAGGGCGGCAGGGCAGGCCAGGCCCCCTCCACCTCAGGCAATGACACCAACGCTCAGATTCTGGAGATCATCCGCCGCAGACAGCAGGAGGCGAAGACACAGGCGAAAACCATTCCGCCGACAACCTTGCTGAAACAGCCCGAGCTGCCGGAACTGCGAACGCCCGACGGAAACGCCCCGCGCAACCTGCTGGAATCGGCCCAGGCGCTCGCGGCCCAGCGCAGGGCGCGGGACGCGGCCAATCCCACCGCACAGCCTGCCGGCCTTCAGCCCGCCGTGTTTCGGCCGGGCCAATCACTGCCCGGCGGGTTCATGCCAACCGGCCAAGGCGGTATCGTCCAAGCACGGTCTCCGTCGGGCGACACGGAGGATTGGAGCACCTCATTGGAGAATGTGAAAAATGCCGCTACGACCTGGGTGTCGGACGCTTGGGATGCCACTAAGGACAAGACACTGGACCTTCTCGAACGCGAAGTGCGCGGTGGGATAAGAGTTGGCAAAACCGTTGGCCTGGATGAAAGCGCCAAAAATCTGGAGCATTTCCTCGATGGTAAGGGCGCGGATGTTAACATACCCCGTGATGAAGCACGCAAACGAGACTTCATCCGCGAGGCCGAGGAAACCAACCGCAACCGATTTGTCGAAAGCCTGTTGCAGGATCGAAAGGCGGACCCGCAATCCAATGCTGCGGGGAATGATTACCTTTACCGCAGTCAGCTATCCAATCTGAAAGATGGCCAGAGCATCGATATTCGGCCCAGCCGGAACGGTGTGCCTGATGTCAGGGGCGAGAAGTGGGATACGGGTCGAAAGGACTGGCAGCAGCTTTTGGCCGGCCGCCCGGATGAGTTATTGGCCTATGGTTCCAGCCAATTCACATCTGAGGCCGAAAGTGGATTCAAGGCGAGCCGTGAGGGCGACACAATTACGGTAACTGGTATAGTCACGCATAGCTGGGGGGATCGCTATGATTTCCATGGCTCAGACGACTACTATGGCCTGATGAACACACTGCGCGACTCCGGCCGGGCGGCGGAGTTCGATAGCAAAACATCCTGGCAGCAGGAAATGACCGCGAAAATCAGACTCCAGGATGGAAAACCGACCTTGGAATCGGTCGACTGGGCAGATTTGGAACCGGGATCCTGAACCATGCGGGGATTGGTTGCGCGCCTGAAATCCATGGGGCTGACGATCCAATCGCGCTGGTGGGTATTGCTGGCGGGGATATTGCTGGTCCCAACCATCTGGACAGCCGACCAAGCTTATTTCTGGGTGGCCTGGAACTGGTGGAACGTACCGTTCCAGGCCGCGTGTCGGGACCACGAATACATCTATGATGGCGATCTGGATGATTTGCACTTTGTTGATGGAGAGTTGTCCCGGGAATTCTGGGACGATATGCGTGATCTTTTGCCGAAAATATTTGATGGCCTGCGGTATTATTGGAGCGAGGATGGCATTCTGATGGTACCGCGTGGCTTCAACCTTCCGGTTCCCGATGCCTATTGGTCACGCTGGAGCCAGGAGCCGGAAGAACGAGCCCATGAAATTACGACATTCATAGTATACCGCATCTACACCCGACGCCTGGAGGAAGGTGTGGATATGGCCCCCTACGCCCGCTATGTCGAAAAAGCAGTTCACTATTGGCCAAATATCGACGGCCCCGCGCCCGATGTCTGCGGCATGATGGAAAAGCTGGTATTCAAGGGCGGCGAACTTTCCCGCTGACGCATGGACGGGTTCCGCAGGACGCGCATTTTCGCCTATAAAGATCGCCTTTCATCCTGTGCAATCGGAGCTTTTCCATGAAGCTGTTTTTCTCCGCCGCCTCCCCCTATGTGCGCAAGGTGACCGTCACCGCGCATGAAAAGGGCGTATTTGACCGGATCGAGATGCTGAGCGCCGCCGCCAGCCCCGTCAATCGCGACCTGACAGTCGTGGCAAAGAACCCGTCGGGCAAGGTGCCGACCCTGATCACCGATGACGGCACGGCGCTGTTCGACAGCCGGGTGATCATCGCCTATCTGGACAGCCTGGCGCCCGAACCGGCGCTGATCCCCGCCAGCGGGCCAGAGCGCTTCGCGGTGCTGACGCTGGAAGCGCTGGGCGACGCCATCATGGATGCGGCCCTGCTCGCCCGCTATGAGGAGGCATTGCGCCCCGAAGCCCTGCGCTGGGCCGATTGGCACAAGGGCCAGATCGACAAGGTGGAAAGTGGGCTGGCCGCCCTGAACGGGCAATATCTGCCGCTGCTGCAGGGACCGCTCAATCTGGGCTCCATCACGGCCGTCGCAGCGCTCGGCTATTTGGGGCTCCGTTTCGCCGGGCTCGGCTGGCAAGCGCGCCATCCGGCCCTGGCTGCGTGGTGGGACCATATCCAGACGCGCCCGTCGGTCGTAGCGACCCAGCCCAAGGGCTGAGCCGCCGCCGCCATACGGCGATGAATCAAGGCCCGGTGAAACCGTCTCACCGGGCCTTGCCATTGTTATGCCGCCAGGGCCCTCGGGTTTGGGGCATCAAGGGCCTGGGACAGATCGGCGGCGATGTCCTCCACCTCCTCCAGCCCCACAGACAGGCGGATCAGCCCCTCCGCGATACCATGGGCGGCGCGTTCCTGCGGCGTATAGGTGGAATGGGTCATGCTGGCCGGGTGCTGGATCAGCGTTTCCGCATCGCCCAATGACACGGCCCGGCGGATCAGACCCAGCCGGTTCATCATGGCCCGGCCCGCCTCCAGCCCGCCTGTCAGTTCGAAGGCGATCATCGCGCCGAAGCCCGGCATCTGCCGGGCGGCCAGTGCATGCTGGCTGAAGCTCTCCAGCCCCGGATAATGCACCTTCGCCACCGCCGGATGCGCTTCCAGCCGTCGGGCGATTTCCATGGCACTGCGGCAATGGCGCTCCATGCGCAGATGTAGCGTCTTCAGGCCGCGCAATACTAGCATGGCATTGAATGGGGCCATCACGGCGCCCGTCATATCCTTCATGCCGACCAGCCGGACCTGGGTCATGTCGTCGGCCCGACCGACCGCCACACCGCCGACCAGATCGCCATGGCCGCCCATATATTTGGTGGCGGAATGCACCACGATATCCGCCCCCAATTCGATCGGCCGCGTCAATACTGGGGTGGCATAGGTATTGTCGACCACGACCCTGGCACCCCATTCCCGCGCGATGGCAGAGATGGCGACGACGTCGACCAGCCGCATATTCGGATTGGCCGGCGTTTCGAAATAGACGATGCGGGTGCGATCCGACATTGCGGCACGCACCGCCGCCGGATCGGTCAGATCGGCATGGGTGATGGTGATGCCGAACCGGCTCAACCCATGGCGCATGAAGGAAAAGGTGCAGCCATACAGCGTCGTGTCGGTCACGATCTCATCACCCGGCGCCAGGAAGCTCCACAGCACCGAGGTGATGGCCCCCATGCCCGAGGCGGTGGCGACCCCAGCCTCGGCCCCTTCCAGATCGGCGCATCGCCGTTCCAGCAGATCCAGCGTTGGGTTGGAGATGCGCGAATAGACATGGCCCGGCGCCTCGCCGGCGAAGATGGCCGCGCCCTGTTCGACACTGTCGAATGCAAAGGTGGAAGTCAGATGCAGTGGCGGCGTCAACGCCCCCTCATGCTCCATCGGTTCATAGCCGTGATGAATGGCGCGGGTCGCAAATCCTGCCGGGCGATCAGATCTCATGGCCGATACCTCTCCTGTTGTTTCGGCAGGGATTGTCGCACGGGGAGGCTGGCAGGCGTGGCCAATTCATGCCAGTATTTTTCTACTTTTTGATATCTATGAGCAGAGATTTAAAAAAATGAAGGGCATCGATGCCAAGGATCGACAGATCATCCGCGAATTGCAGAAGGACGGCAGGCTGACCAATCTGGATCTGGCGGCACGGGTAAACCTGTCGCCGTCCCCCTGTCTGCGCCGGGTGCGCCTGTTGGAAGAGGCCGGGGTGATCACCGGCTATTCCGCCGATATCGACGTCCGCAAGCTCGGCCTGCGGGTCACGGCCTTCATCCGCATCACGCTGCAACGCCATGAGCGCGACCAGGTGCAGCGTTTCGAGGATGCGGTGCGCAGCATTGACGAAATCCTGGACTGCCATCTTCTGACTGGCGAGGCGGATTACCTGCTGCGGGTCATGGTCGAAGACCTTGAAGCCTATGAGGTCTTCGTGCGCAACAGGCTGCACGCCATTCCGGGCATCAGTTCCATTGTGACCAGCTTGGTCTATGGCAGCGTGAAATCTTCCATGCCCCTGTAATTC
>Ga0209066_10002669_pt1 | contig 21304 bp, 20 predicted proteins | sample All_14_2_FD_187198 | JGI IMG/M metagenome (GOLD analysis project Ga0209066, IMG submission 187198) | Freshwater microbial communities in response to fracking from Pennsylvania, USA - Allegheny Zone_MetaG_DW_15 (SPAdes) (version 2) ... | reverse complement strand
CTTTGGCAACTTCGGGGTTGGGGCCGTCGTCTACTTCGCTGATAGTGCCATCGCCATCGTCACCGTCTTCATCGTCAATAATGGCCGCCGGCACATCTTCGACCAGTTCGCTTTGTTGCGAGTCGTCGAGCATGGAACCGATATTGGCTGGTGGCGCTTCTTCTTCGGTGTCGGAGAAGCCGCTGATGATTTCGCTGAGGCGCATTTCTTCGCCGATAACGCGATCGTAGTCGTCTAGAACGAGCTGAACGGTTTCGGGATAGTGAGCCAGCGAACGCAGAACCTGGTAAATGCCTTCCTCGATGCGCTTGGCAATGCGGATTTCGCCTTCGCGCGTCAGGAGCTCGACCGTGCCCATTTCACGCATGTACATGCGCACAGGGTCGGTGGTTCGGCCGGTTTCCTTGTCGACGGAGAGCAGCACGCCGGCCGCTTCGTCAACGTCCTCGGGAGCCTCTTCGGTATTGCCGAGAAGCGCGAGTTCATCTTCACTCGGAGGAATTTCAAAGACTTTGATGTTCATGCCTTCCAGCATGCTGGTGATAACATCGAAATGTTCGGTGTCAACAATATTGGGCAGAAGGTCATTAATCTGAGCATAAGTCAGATAATTTTGTTCCCGTCCAAGGCTTATCACTTTCGTGATTTGCGACCTTTGTTGATCCTGGTCATTCGAGCGTTGCTGTTCTTGATCATTTATAGTGGTCATAGGCACTTATCAGATGAGTGATTAAAAGCTACAAAAAGGCCTCGATTATAAACCTGCAGCTCCAAACATACCAGCAAAACGTGCGTTATTTTTTATCACGTGCCGTTTGCTGCTTATTTTTTTGTATCATTTCTTGCAAGACTAATTGTTCAGAATTAGTTAAGCCCTGTTTTCTCGATTTTGCAAGGAATTGGCCAATTTTATTTTCAATGGTTTGTTTTTTCAGGAAACGGATGTGATCAATGAACTCATTGGTCAGCGCATCATCCGGTACCTGGTGGTCCCACCCGGCCAATTTTCCCAGCGATTCGAACAGGTCCGTATCGCGCCATAACTCTATCAGGCTGGCGGTATTCGTTCCAGGGTTTTGAGCGATTTGCTGCAAAATTTTTTGCAGGGTTTCCAGACCGGGGCCATCAAGCTCGTCTATGTCGAGTTGATCGCGGCAGGCTGTATAAATATCGGGATGCTGGATGATCAAGGCCACCGCCAGACGAATGGGAGAGCGGCCAATGGGTTTTTGAACGTCAGCTGCTGCCGGGGCTGGCGTTTTGTCGTTGAGTAACTGAATGAGGCGATGATTTTCAATTCGTGTGGCGCGTGACAGGTCATCAATCAGCAAATGTTTGCAAGCACCTTCCGGCATGGCTTGCAGCAGCGGTTTCGCAGCGTTAATCAGGCGACTTTTGCCGGCAGCACTTTGGGTATCGATGCCCGCGGTCAGGGTGTCCATCAGATATTGATTTAATGGCATGGCGGCATCAACACGGGCAAGAAAGGCGTCCATCCCCTCGGCGCGGACCAGGCTGTCGGGATCGTGGCCATCGGGAAGAAAAACAAAACGTGCATCGAGATCATTATCGATCAGCGCCAGGCTGTTTTCCAGGGCGCGCCAGGCGGCCTTTTTACCTGCCTCATCGCCATCAAAGCAAAAAATCACTTGTTTGGTGTGTTTGCTGAGCAGTTGAATGTGGTAGGTGCTGGTGGCGGTTCCAAGCGCGGCTACGGCGTTGTTGATGCCGTGTTGAGCCAGTGCGATGACATCGAGATAGCCTTCGACAATCAGGATGTTTTTGACCGCCTGGTTTTGTTGCAAAATCTGATGCAAACCGTATAACTCGCGATTTTTTTGAAAAATGATGGTTTCAGGCGAGTTTAGGTATTTGGGTTTGTCTTCCGGATTGATGATGCGGCCGCCAAAACCAATGATGCGTCCGTTGCGATCATGAATAGGGAACATGATCCGGTGGCGATAACGGTCATAAGTTTTGCCATCGTCTTTCTGGATCAGCATGCCTGTTGTGATCAGATCCGCTTTGTTTTGTTTGAATTCCTGCTCGAGCGTATTCCAGCCTGCCGGCGCATAGCCCAGTTGGTAACGTTTGGCGATATCGCCGCTTAATCCGCGATTGCGTAAATAGGTGATGGCATCCTGGCCGCTGTGTTTCAGTGAATGTTGATAATATTGACTCACGCGCCCCAGCAACTGATAGAGACTGAGCGTTTGCTGGGTTTTTTCCGGATTGCCATCGCGGGGAACCGTCATGCCGATGCGGGATGCCAGGGTTTCAACCGCATCGATAAAGCTTTGGTTGAGATAGGCCATGACAAAGCTGATGGCGTTGCCGCTCACGCCGCAACCAAAGCAATGATAAAACTGCTTTTTGGCGACTACATTGAAGGAAGGGGATTTTTCATTATGAAAAGGGCAGCAAGCCAGAAAGCTGTTGCCGCGCTTTTTCAGAGGCACGTATCCATCGACCAATTCAACAAGATCGGTGCGATGGAGCAGTTCATCAAGGAATGGCTGTGGGATCAAGCCTGCCATGTCAGCCTACTGGCTCAGTTTTGACTTGATTAATGCGCTCACTTTGGCCATGTCAGCGCGCCCTTGCAGTTGTGGTTTTAATTGAGCCATGATTTTTCCCATGTCGCTGATTTTCGCAGCGCCGAGTTCGGTCATGGTTTGCTCAATCAAAGAACTGACTTCAGCATCTGACAACGGTTCAGGGAGGTACTGGCCAATAATATCCAGTTCGTATTCTTCCTGGGCTACCAGATCAGTACGATTGGCTGCCTGAAATTGAGAAATGGATTCTTTGCGTTGTTTTACCAGCTTGTCCAGAATAACGAGCAAACGAGCGTCATCGACTTCAATGCGTTCGTCAACTTCGATTTGTTTGATAGCAGCCGTAATCAGGCGCAGCGTACCCAGCTTTTTGCTGTCGCGGGCACGCATCGTATCTTTGAGGTCGCTGGTAAGGCGGTCTTTCAGGCTTGTCATTATTTACGACGATGTTTGGTCGTACGACGAGCAGATGTATCGCGTGAAATCTTTTTCAGATGACGTTTTACAGCAGCCGCTTGTTTGCGTTTACGCTCTGCAGTGGGTTTTTCATAGAACTCACGACGACGTAATTCAGTCAGAACGCCAGCTTTCTCGCATGAGCGTTTGAAACGACGCAATGCATATTCGGGGTTTTCGCCTTCTTTCACACGAACTGTGGGCATTAACTAATCCTCTGGTATAATTAAAAAGTAATAGGTTGGCAATTCTAGTGGCAGATCTGTACTCCGTCAAGTATTGAACTATAAAATTATCGGTCATGATCAAAATCCGGTTATACTCCCGGCCTTTAAAAGGCCTTATTCAGAGGTAAACATGCGTGTTTTAGGTATTGAATCGTCCTGCGATGAAACCGGGCTTGCCATTTATGATTCGCGGGATGGTCTGATTGCCCAGGCTTTATATTCGCAAATTGCATTGCATCGTCAATATGGCGGCGTGGTGCCGGAGCTGGCATCGCGCGATCATGTGAAATATCTGGTGTCTTTGACGGATGAGGTATTGGCTCAGGCCAATATGAAAAAATCCGAACTGGATGCCGTGGCTTATACCGCCGGGCCGGGTTTGATTGGCGCATTGCTGACCGGTGCCTGTTTCGCCAAAAGCCTGGCCTTTGCGCTGCAGATTCCCGCTTTGGCGGTTCATCATCTTGAGGCGCATTTACTGGCCGCCAAACTGGATATGTCTGAACTGGAGTTCCCTTTTCTGGTGTTGCTGGTGTCGGGCGGGCATACCCAATTAATAGAGGCGCGTGCGCTGGGTGAGTATGAATTGCTAGGCGATACCTTGGACGATGCGGTAGGCGAAGCCTTTGACAAGACGGCCAAGTTGATGGGTTTGCCCTATCCCGGCGGTGCTGTTCTGGCCGGGCTTGCTGATCAATATCAACAAGATGCTGCGACAGCTTTACCGCCTTTTCCACGCCCGATGACCAACAGACCTGGTCTCGACTTTAGTTTCAGCGGCTTGAAAACGCATGCTTTGATGGCCTGGCTTGCCAGTGAAAAAAACGAGGACGCCCGATCCGTCATTGCCTTTGCTTTTCAGCAAGCCGTGGTCGATACGCTGGTGATCAAATGCCAACGCGCCGTGACGCAAACGGGCGCCAGAAAGCTGGTGATTGCCGGAGGCGTAGGCGCCAATCGTGCTTTGCGCGCTGCTTTAAAGGACATGATGGACGACGTCGGTGGTGAGCTTTTTTTCCCGCGTATAGAATTTTGTACGGATAACGGTGCGATGGTGGCCTACGCCGGTTGCCTGCATTTACTGGCAGGGGATAAAGACAGCAGCCACGCGATCGAAGTCAAAGCGCGCTGGCCGCTGGCTGCCGCATAATTTATTCCGCCGGTAATTCCTTTTTCTTGCGAGTTCTTTTGGGCGCGGCTGGCTTGGCTGCTGGCAGCGGTTCGCTTTGCGCGGCAACAGGAATGTCACACTCAACTTGTATGGTATCGGATGGTTCCATATCGTCGGCGATGGATTTTTTCAGGATATCGTCGGTTAAATCCGATAATTGTTTATGGCGAAGCCTGAGCTCTGGTTCTTGACCATCAATCAGACGTACCACGTTATTGCGATGTTGATACAGTACCAGCACAGTAATAATGATGAGCGCAGGGAAGCAGGCCATGTTGCCCGTGCTGACAATGGCGTACAGAGGCGCCAGGGTGATGGTGATGATGGAGGCCAGCGAGGAATAACGCGAAATATTGGCAATCAGCAACCAGGTTGCGATAAGAACAATACCCATCAAAAAGTGCAGGGCGAGGAACGCACCGAATGCGGTGGCCACACCTTTACCGCCTTTAAAGCCAAAAAATACCGGATACATATGACCGACAACGGCAGCCAGGCAGGTAAAACCAACTATGACGTCAGGCAGTTCGAGCACTCTGGCCAGTAATACCGGCAGCACGCCTTTGAGCATGTCGCCCAGCAGCACCAGGGCGGCGTATTTTTTTCCGGCCAGGCGCAACACATTGGTCGCTCCTGGATTCTTCGACCCTTCCGAACAGGGATCTGGAAGCGAAAACAGACGACTGACGATGATAGCGGAGCACAGTGATCCTGATAGATAACCAGCCACAATGACTAAAACAGATAGCAAAATTGTTCCCATAATGCCTCCTGGCGAATTTTTAGATAAATAGTATCATCGAAACAAAGAGATATGTGAAGCTTTTCAGAACGAGGCATCAAAATTAGCAACCTACCCCTCCGTCATTGCGAGCGAAGCAAAGCAATCCAGAGTTCCGTGCTCTGAACGCTGGATTGCTTCGTGCCTCGCAATGACGGACCACCTGGCCGCAACCTGTTAACGAGCAAGCTGGAAATTATCCCGGCGTATCGGTATGATCTTGTTTATTGATTACTTGAGGATTGTCATGCGCATCAGTTTGATCGTTATATTGTGTGCTTTTATCCCATTCGCGTGGGCCACAGAGGATTTTGAGCAGCAGCAGATATTGCAACGCATCAAGCCAGTCGGCAGCGTGCGCGTGGAATCTGATGCCAGCGCGCCGGCGGCAGTTGCACCGGCGGCCGCGCAACCCGTCGCCAAAACATTATCCGGGCAGGAGTTGTATGACAAATACTGCGTCGTTTGTCATAAAACCGGTTTGGCCGGCGCGCCGAAGTTTCGTGACGAAGCTGACTGGAAAGCGCGTTTGGACGCCAAAAAATTGGATGGCCTGGTTGCTTCCTCGATGAAAGGTCTCAACGCCATGCCGGCCAAGGGCACTTGCAGCGAATGTACTGCCGAGGATTTGAAGCTGGTTATTCAATATATGTTGCCGCAACCATGAAGATCAGCCGCTATGGGCAATGGCTGATTTTTTTATTGAGCCTGTCGGTTTTGGTCGCTTCATTCTATTTTGAATGGGTCAAAGGCTTGCAACCCTGTCCTTTGTGTTTGATGCAACGCTTGTGCGTCATATTGTTGGTGATCACCAGTTTGTTGATGCTGATTATGCGAACCGGACGAGGTCGGGCCTTGTTCATTATACAAAGTCTGGTTGCGCTGGCCGGTGTGTATTTCGCGGGTCGGCAGCTTTGGCTGCAATCTCTGCCGCCCGATCAACTCCCGTCCTGCCTGCCGGGCATGGATGTGCTGTTGCGTTATTTCCCCTGGACCGATGTGCTGCACGCCTTGTTCTTCGGCGCGGCTGATTGTGGTGAAGTCACCTGGCAATGGCTGGGTTTGTCGATGCCGGGCTGGTCATTACTCTATTTTGCCGGTGTGTTGCTGGCGACTTTTTTTATCCGTTTTATTCCTAATCGAGCTTTATGAACGTTTTTTCCTGTGAATTATTAGAACAACATGCCCATACCAACGCACGCGTGACCAAAGTCACCACTGCGCATGGTGACTTTATAACGCCCGTTTTCATGCCCGTGGGTACCCGCGCCGGCGTCAATAATATGATGCCAGACGAATTGAGCGCCGCAGGCAGTCAAATTATTCTCGGCGGAAACACCTACCATATGCTGTGTGCGCCAGGTATGGAGGTGATTGAACAAGCCGGCGGCATGCATCCATTCATGGGTTGGCACGGCCCCATGCTGACCGACAGCGGCGGCTTTCAGGTATTCAGTCTGTCGAAAAACAGGGAAATTTGTACCATTGATGAAGAGGGCGCACATTTCACCCTGCCCGACAGTCAGCGCTTGATTCACATGACCCCGGAAATGTCGTTGGAAACGCAAAAAATCATCGGTGCCGACATCATCATGGCCTTTGATCAATGCACGCCAGACGCCTCAACGCGTGACGAAGTACAGCACATCATGGCGCGCACACATCGCTGGTTGCAGCAATCCATCGCGTACCATCAAGCGCATCCGCTGTCGCGTTATGGATATTCCCAAGCTTTGTTTGGCATCGTCCAGGGCGGCATTTATGAAGATTTACGCCGCGAATGCGCAGAATTTGTCGCGTCCATGAATCTGGACGGCATTGCCATTGGCGGTGAAACCGTGGGTTTTGATATGGAAAAAACCGTGCAAATCACCCAGTGGGTCCGGGATTTTTTACCGGATAACAAACCGCGTTACACCATGGGCGTGGGGATGTCGCCCCAGGATTTGCTTGATGTGGTCGCCGAAGGCATCGACATGTTTGACTGCGTCGCGCCCACCCGCAACGCGCGTCACGGCGCGCTGTATTGCGGTCGGGTCGTGCCCGACGGCCATTGGCTGCGTTTCGACAGCGAGTATGACAATCATCGTCTGCAAATTAAAAAAGCGTCTTTTGCCAACGATTTTTCACCCGTAATGGCCGATTGCACCTGCTATACTTGTCAACATCACACGCGGGCGTCCCTGCATCATTTGTTTAAACAAAAGGCTAATTTGTTCAGCGCATTGGCCAGTATTCATAATATTCATGTCATGCACGATGTTTGTGCTAGAATGCGCGACCTGATTCTGGGCAATCCCCGGCCATGTCAGCATCAGCCGTTATCTTGAAGGCTGATTTTTATTTACTTAACAGGAGATCTCATGATCGTTATCAACACATCCGCAGGCGACATTAAAATTAAACTGGATGACGAAAACACACCGAATACCGCAGAAAATTTTCGCCAATACGTGAGCAGTGGATTTTATAATGACACGATTTTTCATCGGGTGATCAGCGGATTTATGATTCAGGGCGGCGGTATGTTGGCTGATATGTCACAGAAAAAAACGAACGACCCTGTCAAAAACGAAGCCAAATCCGGCAAGCCCAACAAACGCGGTACGATTGCCATGGCGCGAACCAACGATCCCCATTCCGCGACGGCCCAGTTTTTTATCAATCTGGTCGACAATACGTTTTTGAATTTCACCGGTGAGAATGCTCAGGGTTATGGCTATTGCGTATTTGGTGAAGTGGTTGAAGGCATGGACGTGGTTGACGCCATTGCCAAAGTAAAAACCGGCAATAACAGCGGTCATTCTGATGTGCCCGTTGAGCCTGTCGTGATTCTGGATGTACGCGAAGAAGATTAATATTTTATCTTCGGTTGGCGAAATGTCTTTATTGCTGTAGGTTGGGCCCTGGCCCAACAACGATCTTACGTGCGCGTCTTTGTTGGGCCAGGGCCCAACCTACACTTGATTGGGCGCCTAACTTGCCCGCACCCGATATTCAGGCTAACCTTTAAACACACTTCAAGGGAGCATGAATATGACAACGGTTGGAACCTATCTCGGGCAACGTCTGGAAGAACTGGGCATAGACTCGTATTTTGCCATCCCCGGCGACTACAATCTGGCTTTGCTGGATGAATTGCTCAAGCGGCCTGATCTGAACATGATCAACTGCTGCAACGAATTAAATGCCGGTTACGCTGCCGATGGCTACGCGCGGATCAAAGGTGTTTCCGCCCTCGTGGTTACCTTCAGCGTTGGTGCGCTCAGCGCCTTGAATGCCGTTGCCGGTGCCTATGCTGAAAATCTGCCCATGATTGTCATCTCTGGCGGCCCCAACACCAACTCTATTCAGGACGCCGAGATTCTGCATCATACCCTGGCCACTGAACACAACGATTTCGTGAGTCGCATTTTTGCTCACGTCACCGCCCATACCGTCTTCATTCATCGCCCTGCAGATGCGCCGTTTCAAATTGATGAAGCCATCGCCATTGCCATGGAAAAAAGAAAACCGGTTTATATCGAAATCGCCTGTAACATCGCCGGCATGAACGTCTCGACACCGACCAAACGCGCCCTGAATAACCATCGTTCCAGTGACACATCGGCATTGAGCGAAGCCTTGCAGGATGTGTCGAGCAAATTGAATGCCGCCGTCAAGCCCGTCATGATCGTGGGCAGCGGAACACGGCACTGGCGCGGCGACGGATTGCTGGAGTCCCTCAGTCAGGCCAGCGGATACGCGCTTGCCGCCATGCCGGATGCGAAAGGGTTTGTATCCGAAGCGCATCCCAATTATATGGGCGTATATTGGGGCCCGGTCAGCTCGCCTGGTTGTGGAGAAATTGTTGAATCCAGTGATATGTATCTGTTCATCGGCCCTAATTTCAACGATTACACCACGGTCGGTCACGTCTGTAATATTCGACCGGAAAAATCCATTATTGTTCAGGAAGGCAAAATCAGTGTGTTGGGGCAGGTATATACCGGCGTTACCATGGGGGATTTTTTGGAAGGGCTGAAATCTCTACTGACCTTTAACGACAGCTCTTTGAAGGCTTATCAACGCATTGCCGGCAAAGCGCCTTTGTATGATGAGCCGGATGAACGCAATTCGGCCGTGACCACGCGATTTTTATTTGGCCAGATTCAATCCTTGTTAAGCCCGGATTATGCCCTGCTGGCCGAGACCGGCGATTCCTGGTTTAACAGCATGAAACTGCAATTGCCAGAAGGTTGCCCCTTCGAAATTCAAATGCAATACGGCTCAATAGGCTGGTCGGTTGGTTCTCTGTTGGGCATGCAGGCGGCGCTGGCGGGTAAACAACGGGTGATTGCCCTGATTGGCGATGGTTCTTTCCAAATGGGCGCTCAGGAAGTATCAACTCTGATTCGTTATGGTTACAAGCCGATTATTTTCCTGATGAATAACGCCTGTTATACCATCGAAGTACAGATTCATGACGGCCCGTATAATGTGATTAACAACTGGCAATACAAGGATCTGGTGGCGGTATTTAACGGCGAAGCTCATGAAGCGAAAGGCTTTAAAGTATCGACCTGGAAAGAGCTGCTGGAGGTGATGAAGGTGTTGCCCGAGATGGATTGTCTGTGTTTTGTCGAGGTGATACTGGATAAAGATGACTGCAATAAAAACCTGCTGGATTGGGGCGCGCGGGTCGCGGCGTATAATAGTCGGCCGCCAAGAAACGGGTAGGGTGCGGCCTAAGGGAAAAATTTCGGTGCCAAGCGAGCGTACGGAGACCCTTCGCTTCGCTCTGGGCGACACGTTTGGATTGCGTTGTGGGTTGCGAGACTGCCCTTCACTCTGATGCTCAAGCGTGTCGCCCAGAGCGAAGCGAAGGGTCTCCGGATTGTGGCACGGTGCCATCTGATAAACCGAAGCTTTCCCCTTAACCTGACGGCTATGGGCCAGGGCCCAACCTACGCGATCTTACCAGGATATATCAATCGATGCCTGTTAAAATAAAGCAAATTATTCGTTATCAATACTTGATCCATTTTTTCAAGGAAAACCATGCTAAAAATTTTTACCGGTATTTTTGCAAGTTGTTTATTTAGCCATGCCCTTGGTGCTTCCCAAACCCTGTCAACAAAAATCGATGCGCTGATTGCGCAGCGGTTACCCCATGCGCAGATAGGTATACTGGTTAAAGATGCGCAAACAGGGCAAACCATTTACAGCAGAGAGGCTGACAAGTTATACGCACCGGGTAGTGGTACCAAATTGTTTACAGCCGCAGCAGCCCTCTATCATTTGAAACCGGACTACACCATTTTTACCAGCCTGGCTCAAAAAGACAAAGATGTGTATATCACCTTTAACGGTTCGCCGTCTTTGACCATCGACAATTTGAATAAACTGGTTTCGTATTTGGACATGAAGACGATTGATGGCGACATCATACTCGACAGCACACGTTTTAAAGCGCCTTACTATGCGAGTGGTAATTCTTATGACGATCTGGGCTGGTATTATACCGCCCCTGTTACTGCCGTCATATTAAATGAAAATGCGGCGGATTTTAAAGTAATCAGTGCTAAAGAGCTCGGGCTGCCTGTACAAATAGTACCTGAAAAAGCCGATGCCGGGATAAGCATTAGCAGTCAGGTCATCGCGATCAGCAATGAATATGACGAAGATTGTCGTGTGAATATTGATATCAAGCCACATAATACATTGCGTCTGTATGGATGTTTTGCGGAATACAAGCAGCCGAAATTCATCCACCTGGCCATCACTGATCCCTTGTTTCTCGCCAAACAAATAGTCAGCAACGCGCTCGATAAACAGGGTATTGTATTAAAGGGAAGTATTCGCAGCGGAAAAACGCCAGCGGATGCCCGAGTTATCTCGCGGTTCAGATCCAAAAATTTAATACAATTAATCACCCATATGCTCCAGGAATCCGATAATTTATACGCAGACAGCCTGTATAAACAATTGGCGTACTCAGTGACCGGGGAGGGCAGCTTTATAAAGGGCGCTTTTGCCATGAAAAAAATCCTTGAGCAATACACGCATCTTGATACGAACCAGCTTGTATTGACGGATGGCGCAGGAACCCGTTATAACCTTGTTACGCCTGAACAGATGGTTGTGCTGCTTGAGGGGCTATACAAAGACAACAACATGCGACCCATTTTTTTGAAAGCCCTGCCGCAATCGGGTGTGTCGGGAACCTTGAAAGACAGAATGAAAAAGACCGCTCTTGAGAAAAACGTATTTGCCAAAACCGGATCATTGCATGATATATCGTCCTTATCAGGTTATATTATCCAGCCCGGCAGCCATCCTCTGATTTTTTCTATCATCATCAATGGCATTAATACGCCCCTTGGAACTGCAAAATCGCTTGAAGATCAACTGCTGTTGTTGATCGTTTCAGCCCCTGACCACCAACTGGAGATCAAAAAATGAAATTTGGATTGAACACTGTCTTATCTGGTTTTATTCTAATTTGTTATTCAACGCTCGGCTTTTGCGATCAAATCAATGTTTATTTAAAATTTAACAACCCCAAACTGACGCGAGAAATACAACAATTTAACGCCTACCTTGACGAGCACGACGTATTTTCAACATACGATATCAGACCGCTCATTGAACACTATCCCTTGCATGTCACGCTTTATCTTGCAGACTATCATCATTCGTCCATTCAAAAGCTCAAAGAAATAACGCAACATCTGGCGGCAAAAGCCAGGCCGATATCCCTGGAATTAAATCAAATATACGTGACGCCAGGCACTTACGTCATGTTGAGTATCAAGCAGGCCGATACCAAAGACGTTCCCTATTCTCCATTACAGAAACTAAGCGATAAAACCGTCATTAAACTGGCGCCCTTGCGAGACACGGAGGCCACTATCCCTGTCTGGGCCGCCAATTTTCCCGAGAAACAGAGAGCCTTCCGCCAATATGGCAGCCCCGGCGTCTTTTTTGAATACGCACCTCACTTTACCTTAATGGCAAAAGAATTTGAGCAGCCGGAAACGTCCGCAGCATTCCAGCAAGAGATGAAAGCATTAATCAGCCAATACCCTTTCCCGCAATTTAAAATCGATGCCACGGAAATGGCTATAGGCTACGTCGACGAATACGGCCAAATAACAGAAGAAATAGCCTCGTTTCCATTGGGGTAAGTTAAGGTCAAGAACGTGAACGCAAAAAAAAACCCGCCAATCGGCGGGTTTTTAAAAGGAGCAGGGGGGCAATTACATCATGCCGCCCATGCCGCCCATTCCACCCATGCCGCCCATACCACCAGCATCACCGCCTTCGTCTTTCTTTGGCAGATCAGCAATCATGCACTCGGTAGTCAGCATCAGGCTGGCAATAGATGCCGCGTTTTGCAGAGCTGTACGAGTCACTTTGGTTGGATCCAGGATACCCAGGTCAACCATGTCGCCGTATTCGCCAGTCGCTGCGTTGAAACCGTAGTTGCCTTTGTTGTTGGCAACGTTGTTTACAACAACAGACGCTTCGTAACCAGCGTTGGACACGATTTGACGCAGTGGCGATTCGATCGCACGACGCAGAATGTTGATACCCATGTCTTGATCAGCGTTGTCGCCTTTCAGACCATCCAGTGCTTTTTGAGCACGAATCAGAGCAACACCACCGCCGGCAACGATGCCTTCTTCAACAGCAGCACGGGTTGCGTGCAGCGCATCTTCAACGCGGGCTTTCTTCTCTTTCATTTCAACTTCGGTCGCAGCACCAACTTTGATAACGGCTACGCCGCCAGCCAGTTTGGCAACACGCTCTTGTAATTTTTCACGATCGTAGTCAGAAGACGTTTCTTCCATTTGCGAACGGATTTGAGCGATACGGCCATTGATTTCAGTGGCTTTACCTTCGCCGTCAATGATCGTGGTGCTTTCTTTGGTGATAACGATGCGTTTTGCTGTACCCAGATCTTCCAGACCAGCTGTTTCAAGGCTTTTGCCGATTTCTTCAGAAATCACTTGGCCATTGGTCAGGATAGCAATGTCTTGCAACATGGCTTTACGACGATCGCCAAAGCCTGGTGCTTTAACCGCACAAACTTTAACAATGCCACGCATGTTGTTAACAACCAGAGTTGCCAGCGCTTCGCCTTCAACATCTTCAGCAATAATCAGCAATGGACGACCAGATTTGGCAACGGCTTCCAATACAGACAACATGTCGCGAATGCTGGAAATTTTCTTGTCAACCAACAGAATGAAGGGTTGCTCCAGTTCAGCAGTCATGTTTTGTTGATTGTTGATGAAGTAAGGAGAAATGTAACCGCGGTCGAATTGCATACCTTCAACAACAGACAGTTCATTTTCCAGACCAGTACCGTCTTCAACGGTGATCACGCCTTCTTTACCTACTTTTTCCATCGCTTCAGCAATGATGGCACCGATTGCTTCATCGGAGTTGGCAGAAATCGTACCAACCTGAGCAATGGCTTTGCCATCTTTGCAAGGTTTGGACATGAGTTCCAGTTGTTTGGTGATCGCAGTAACCGCTTTGTCGATACCGCGTTTCAGATCCATCGGGTTCATACCGGCAGCAACTGATTTTTGACCTTCGATCATGATTGAACAAGCAAGCACCGTCGCGGTAGTTGTACCGTCACCAGCCGCGTCAGATGTTTTGGACGCAACTTCTTTGAGCATTTGAGCGCCCATGTTTTTGAAGCGTTGTTCAAATTCAATTTCTTTGGCAACGGACACGCCGTCTTTGGTGATGGTGGGGGCGCCGTAGGAACGCTCCAGTACCACGTTACGTCCACGTGGACCCATGGTAACGCGCACTGCGTCAGCCAGACCATTTACACCTGCCAGGATTTGTTGACGAGCATCGTCGCCAAAACGTAATTCTTTAGCCATGTTTAATTTCTCCAGTGTCTTTCAAAATTTATTTTTCAACCACGCCCATGATGTCGTCTTCACGCATCACAACCAGCTCTTGACCACTTACTTTGATCTCGGTGCCGGAGTATTTGCCGAACAGAACAACATCGCCCACTTTAACAGCCAGAGCACGTAAGTCGCCGTTGTCCAGAACTTTACCTGCGCCAATGGCAATCACTTCGCCGCGCATGGGTTTTTCAGCAGCGCTGTCGGGGATAACGATACCGCCAGCAGTGGTGCGTTCTTCTTCCAGTCGACGAACTACGACGCGATCGTGTAAAGGACGAATTTTCATACTTTCTCTCCTGATTTTTGTTAATCACCAAATTGTTTCAGAACAAGCTCTGAACTTCGATAAGCATCGAGAGTGATTCGATGCCGATGTCACTCATATGGGGGCAGGTGTTTGTTTTTCAAGGGTGGGGTGGAAAAAATTTTGAGGAATGAAGGGGCTCCTGATGCCGCCGCAGATTCTATGTTATAGTACAAAGGTTTGCCTCATCGATAACCGGGTTACTTATGAAAAAATATCTCTTGTTTCTAGTCTGCTGTTTGGCTTCTTTTGTGGCGTTTGGTGCAGAACCACCACCCGCAACCGCTGTATTCCCTATGGAAGTCAAGCGCATTGATCCCAATACCTTTGTCATTAACTGGGATATCAAACCAGGCTATTTTCTTTACAGTGATCGTATAAAAATCACCACACCAGCCATCAATAACGTACATTTGGGCGATATTCGCTATCCCAAGCCGGTGATTAAAGTGGATCATCAAGGGCGACAATACACTGTCTATCGCCAACATGTATCGTTGCCGGTTGCGGTGCTGGGCATACAACCTGGTGAAGCCTTGCTGGAGCTGAATTATCAGGGCTGTTCGGATGAGGGCTTTTGTTATCCGCCGGAAACGCGTCAGATCTTGTTGACCATTGGCGACAATCTTGGCCTCGCGTCTGTTTCTTTATATGAAGCCGATCAAGCGCCGGCACAAGCCTCGTCCTCATCATCGTCCAGTACCGTTGAACAGGTTTTTTCCAATCATCATTGGCCTGTCATTTTGCTCAGCTTTTTTGGATTCGGTTTGTTGCTGGCGTTTACGCCTTGTGTCTTGCCCATGGTTCCAGTGTTGTCCGGCATCATCGTTGGGCATGGTCCGGATCTCGGTACCCGCAAAGCCTTTTTGTTATCGTTGAGTTATGTCGTCAGCATGGCGGCAACCTATGCGGTAGTGGGAGCCGTCGTCGCGCTCATGGGCAGTAATTTGCAAATTATCATGCAATCGCCCTGGGCTATTGGTATTTTCAGTCTGTTGTTTGTATTACTCGCCTTATCGATGTTTGGCTATTATGAACTTAAATTGCCCGTATCCTGGCAAGCCAAACTGGCGAAAATCAATCGTAATCAGGCCAATGGCCATTATCTCGGCGCGGCCATTATGGGCTGCTTGTCCACCCTGATTTTGTCGCCCTGCGTGACAGCGCCCTTGATTGGTGCCCTGGGATACATCGCACACAGCGGCAACGTGCTGCTGGGCAGCATGAGTCTGTTTTTCCTTGGTTTGGGCATGGGAACACCTTTGTTGTTGATTGGTATGTCGGCAGGACGCTGGCTGCCAAAAGCGGGTCGCTGGATGAATGCCGTGAAATCGTTTTTTGGCGTGATGCTATTGGCGGTGGCCATCTATTTGTTGGGCCGTATTTTACCCGCGCCCCTGGTGATGGGTTTATGGGCCGCTTTGCTGGTTTTTTCCGGTATTTATGCCGGAGCCTTGACATCGGCGCAGACGCATCATGAAAAATTTGGCCAGGCCGCCGGGATTATGTTGCTGGTTTACGGTTTGCTGGTTCTGGTCGGCGCCAGCATGGGCGGCAGCAATCCTTTACAACCGTTGTCCACTTGGGCAGCCAATAGTCATTCAGAGGCCTCATTAACCACCAAAACGGTCACCACAGTTGACGGGTTAAATCACGCGATTGCAGCTGCACAAGGCAAACCAGTTCTGCTGGATTTTTATGCTGACTGGTGTGCGTCTTGTCTGGCGATGGAAGCAACGACCTTTAAAAATCCGGAGCTAATCAAGGCCTTGGGCAATTTTGTCATGATTAAAGTGGATGTGACCACCAATAACGCGGACTCCAAAGCCTTGTTGCGTGATTATCAAGTTGTCGCGCCGCCTACGTTTATTTTTCTGAATAAAGAAGGGAAAGAACTGGAATCGCTGCGATTGGTGGGAGAAACGGGGAGCCGCGAGTTTTTGCAGCAGTTGGAGGCTGTGTTGAAGGATGATTAGGAGCGGAAGCGCAACATCGCAAACGTATGAGCAATATCTCGCGTCAAACGATTCAAATTGTCATTCATACTGCTCACCAGGGCATCCATGCTCAAATCTGATGTCTTGATATGATAAAAACGCTCTTTTTTAACCACCAGGCGTTCCTGCTCATAAATCAGATAACTGGCGCGTAAATCGCTGTTGCCCAGCGCGTCGATTTTGAATTGCGATATCGTGATTTGTAAATGCCAGGCCGGTTTGAACTGAATATCCCATGGCGAATTCTGAACCACCGAGCCAGGCAACAGGGTGCTCAAATTGGTCGCGACCACGCGTTTGATGGTTTTATCCAGCGATTCCGCCCATTGATGATACTCTTCCATGCTCACTTGTTGCCTGCCCAGATACAGCATGATTTGCGGCTTTTCAACATAGGCCGGGGTTTCAATGCTGTCGATGCCGATTTGCAAATGCTGATATTTTCCTGATGAGTGCGCCGGCAAAGGCAGGGGATTGAGAATATAAAATTGCACCGCCTTGCTGCGTCCGCAGGCAGCAAGAACCAATACACTCAACAGGATCAGGCATTTTTTCAAAGTCATCTTCAGCGTTTTCCTCGTAATAATGACTCCGGATTGCGTGCCAGATAATCGGTTAAATTTTGCGTCGATTCTGCGGCATTGCCAATTTTTTTCAGGCTTTGCGTCAGATACGCTGATACCGAAGGCAGGTATTGATCCGTGTTTTGTGCCAGTTTATTCATACTATCCACCATCGATTTTGTTGCGTCAATGGTTTCGCGCAATTCTCTCGACTTCACCAACTCGCTAATATCATTAAACATTTTGTTGGCGGATTTTAATGAATCATCAATAGAGTTGAATGTATCTACAGTGTTTCGGGATGGAAAAATGGGGTATCCATGGAAATATTTTTGCACAATTTTGTTGGGAACCTGCTTGAGTTTGACCAGTTCAATATCAGCGATTCCGGTCAGGAAATTTGGTTTGGAAATATCTGCGACAAAGCCGTTAGCAATCAACACATTAATAGGATTGGTTGAAAAGCCCAGGGTTTTTTCAACAAAAAATTCAACATACACCGGGATCACAACGTTGTTACCCGCTTTGTTTTCTGTGATTTCAATCAGTCTGACTTCACCAATTTTAACGCCGCGATAGGTAACCGGCGTGGAAACATCCAGGCCTTTCAGTGTGCCCTTGAAAAAAATCACGTAGGTTTGTACTTCGGACTGCAAATGATTTTTGTATACAAGGGTTGCGCCCAGAATCAGCAAAATCAGCGATCCCAACACAAAAACACCGACCAGTGTGTAAAAACGATTATGACGCATGCTTGTCCTTAAGGGGGCTAGACAAAATAATTTATACGTTTGGCATCTCATCTTACCGTTATCTTTCCCTGATCGGAACTTCGAAAAAGCTCGATGGACAATAAGTACACCTGCGCTTTTTCGAAGTTCCGATCAGGGAAAGCTAACAGCAAGCTGAGCGCCAAACGTATAAATTATTTTGTCTAGCCCCCTAATCTGCCCGATTCCGGGTGGGTAATGATTTCATCCTCGCGAGGATCAATTCGTAATAAATTTCAGTGTGATGCCGGTTAACAATAACCACGAAGAGCCGCGTGTCAGAATACAGGATACGCCACGCCGTATCGGTATTTGGCTGACGGCTACCTGATAATAGTAATAGCCTGCGGTTAAACTGACAATGTTACCGTACAACAGTGTCTTGCAGATAGAGTATACTACGCTGTCGAGCGTGACGGATTGCGCCATCTGGAAGATAAATTCGTGGGCGGACACCTGATAAAAATAATCAAAGGTCAGATACAGACAAATGGCCACGGCGGCCATGACATAGGTGTACAGGAGCAGCGCTGCAATACCGATGCCGATCATGATTGGTAACACGTAATCGAGAATGACTTCTTCGGGGCTGTGCTGGCGTTTGGTGATTTTGATCCGCGCGTTGATCAAGTTGAGCGATGACTGGATGACCAAAACAAAACCAATCAAAACAGGCACCAGATCAGCGGTTATGATGTCTTGTATAATGGACAGTGTTTTGTGTTGTAAATTAAATCGCGTCAACAGCAAGTAACAGTTGATGGTCACGGATACCGTTAGCAGACCGCTGATGAGGGCCAGGGGCATAACCAGTTGCACGCCGGAATGGTAGAGGACACGTGTAACATTGCTCCAGGTAAGGCGAAGGTTGCCAAAGAGGATGATCAGGGCGCTGTGGCACAAATGGCCAAAAAACACGAAAAAAAGACCAATAGACTGGAGCAGACGCGTGGCGTGTATACCGGTTCGATGAAATGCGTACATAAGCTCATATCCTTGTGAACAAGGTATATAATAAACTGCTTTGGACTGCTTGGCGAATAATCGATTGAGAATAACCTGGAAAAACAAACAGATGCATTGCTATAAAGATTTAATCACCGTATTCAACACCTGCTTTGACAAGACACTCAACACGCGCCTGGTCAAAGGCGATGACGAGCCTCTTTACGCGCCGGCCAACGATGCCCGGCCTTATCACGCCATATTCTTCGCCCACGGCTTTTTCAGCAGTGCACTGCATGAATGCGCCCATTGGCTGATCGCAGGTCAGCAGCGGCGTTTGCAAGTGGATTATGGCTATTGGTATGAACCTGATGGCCGATCAAACGAGCAGCAGGCTTTGTTTCAAAGGGTTGAAGTCAAACCTCAGGCATTGGAGTGGATACTGTCTTCAGCCTGTGACTATCGTTTTCAATTCAGCATCGACAACCTGAATGGCGGCGAACAGGACACAACCGCGTTCAAGCAGGCGATTTACGAACAGGTGATGGATTATTGTGAGCGGGGATTGTCGGCACGAGCTGCGCAATTTCACGCAGCTCTGTGTCGATTCTATGGAACAAATCCTTGTTTGGATAAGCGGCGATTCAACGCCCCTTAAACCTGGCGCGATACTTTTCTTGTGCCAAACAAGGCCGGCGGGGTGATGCGTTTCAAGCTTGCGTGCAATCGGGTAAACAGAATCGGAAACACACCATTGGCCGTCACATTGGCTGTGGTGCCAAAGGGATCACAGATCAAATACACTGCCGTAATCAAACCCACCATGTCGCTGGAAAACCCGAGATAGGTTTCAAGCAAGGGCGCGACCACGATAATAACGCCGCCCGGTACAGCCGCGACAGCGTATTTTGCCAGCGCAGTATACAGCGCAAATACTACAAATACAGACAGCGGGGGAATGGGCATACCAAAGGTCAACATGGTCGCCAGGCTGAGAATGGGAATACCAATCGCACTGCCAATGGTGTGAATATTGATAATGGCAGGCACCAGAATTTCAGCCTGTTGCGCGTCACCCAGATTTTTTTCGGTGGATACCAGCAGAACAGGCATGGCTGCAGCGCTGGAAATCGTAGTGAAACCCGTCAAACTGGCTGGCAGTACGTTTTTCAGATAAAAGACAAATTTTTTCAGGGAAAACTGACTGGCAACCAAATACCAGGAGGTCAGATACAACCACTGGGTTACAATGATCAGCAACAAGATAGGTCCGTACACCGTCAGTGAGGTTTGCAGCACTTTTTCATGTTCCAGTTTGAAGACAAAACCCAGAATAAAAATGGGCAAAACCGGAATAAATACCCTTTTCAAAAAGCCGTTTGCCAACTTGTTCAAGGTCGTGGCAATGCGTTTGGCTCTGGCGCTGGGCCAGATAGAAAAGAAGATGCCGACAGAAAAACCGCAGAGCAGGGCGATATCATTGGTGACCAGCTTACGCAGATGCAGCGACCAGGCCGGTAGCAACTGAGGCGCGGAATCAACCGTGGTAGCGGTAAAATGGAACAGGTTCAAGCCAACGTAACCGGAAGCATAGCCCACCATCAGCGCAGTGAAGTTGGAAATAAATACGCATACGATCAACAGAAAAACAAAAAACAAGGCTCCTTTTTGCAAATTGGACAAACAGGAAAACACAAAACTGAAAATGATAAAGGGCAGCATAAACTCCAAAATCACTTTCATGCTCAGGCTTAATGCGTAGCAGATGGATTTTATTTGTACGGGTATATGCGATCCCAGAAACAGGGGGAGAACGAGTATAGCCAAAAGAAACAAGGGTAATTTTATTTTTTTGATAAATTCTTTAGACATGAGAATCCTTATAAAGCTTGTACGAAATCAAAAAAGCACGCCAGTATCACAGAATATGGCCGAATTGCCAACTGTTACCACACAAAGATCGTTTTGGCCTGCATAGTATCACAACTGTACTCTTTCTGCACATAAGTATTTTAAGCTCCGCAAAATTTGCTATAGTGAATGTGAATCATACATATCGGAGTTCAGGATGAGTACATTGCGTGTATTGGGCGTATCAGGAAGTTTACGCGCCAAATCAACAAACACCGGCATGTTACGCTATGCCAAAGCCAATGCGCCGAAGGGCATGAGCATTGAAATTGCTGATTTGAGTCAAATCCCGTTTTATAATGCGGATATTAAGGAAAAACCGGCGTCAGTCAAGGCTTTGCTTGAGAAAGTTGATCAGGCTGATGCATTGGTTCTGGGCAGCACCGAATATAATTACTCCATTGCCCCCGCCCTTAAAAACGCGCTGGACTGGGCGTCTCGCGAGCCGGATAACGCGATATTATCGGGTAAACCCGTTGCGATGATGGGTGCTGGCGGCGGCATGGGAACGGCTCGTTCCCAGTATCATTTACGCCAGGTTTGCGTGTTCCTCAATTTGTTTCCACTGAACAGACCAGAAGTGTTTGCCAATGCATTTACAGGCGGTTTTGACGAAGATGGTAATTTGATTGATGAACGCATTCAGGGTTTGATTCGCGATCAGATGGTGGCGCTGATGGATTATGCCAAAACCATAAAA